>Ga0207640_10002123_pt1 | contig 10646 bp, 2 predicted proteins | sample KBSCornC42_FD_184300 | JGI IMG/M metagenome (GOLD analysis project Ga0207640, IMG submission 184300) | Corn rhizosphere microbial communities from Kellogg Biological Station, Michigan, USA - KBS Corn C4-2 (SPAdes) (version 2) | ecosystem: Host-associated > Plants > Roots > Rhizosphere > Soil ... | reverse complement strand
CGACGGTCGAGCGCCACGTGGTCGCGCCGATCCAGCGCGTGACCAATCGCGCCTCTCCTTCCGAGATGTTGCCGGATCTGGTCGACACGGCCTGCCCGGCAATAGTCAGGATCGGGCTGGGCGTGCCGCCCGCCTCGACCGCCAAGCCGAGCCCGCTGGCATCGCGCGAGCTCGCCGGCATCGTCGTGTCGCCCGACGGCTATATCGTCACCAGTGGCCGGATGCTGGCCGGCCGCGATATTTTGCCGGTCCAGTTCAACGACGGCCGCGAGCTGGACGCCAAGGTGGTGGCGAACGACCCGCTATCGGGGCTGGCGCTGGTCAAGGTCGACGGACGGAATTTGGCGACGCTGCAATTTGCCGACGCCGACTTGCCGCGGACCGGCCAGTGGGGATTCAGCCTGACCTCACCCGCGGAAAGCGGATGCGCGGTGCAGACCGGGGTAATCGCCCGGGATTTCGCGGCCGGCGGCGAGGCGCTGCGATCGTCGGTATCGATCGACCTCGCGCCCACCGCAAACGTCGAAGGCGCGCCATTCATCGGCAGCGACGGCCGGGTGCTCGGCCTGTCCGCGTTTCCCGACGACGACAGCGCTGGCGATCTCGGCGTGCTGGTTCCTGGCGACGTCGCCGCGCGAATCGTCAGCGAGATGCTGCGCAGCGGAGCGCCGCCGGCGGCGCCGTTCGGCATCGTGACCGAGGATTTGGGCCCCGTTCTGGCCAAGCGGCTGGGTGCCGATCGCCAGCGCGGCGCGGTGGTGGTGATGGTCAAGCCGGGCTCGCCCGCCGACACGGCCGGCCTGAGAGCGGGCGACGTCGTGCTGACCGCAGGCCAGTCGCCGATCTCGGGCGCGTCCGAGCTCGGGCGGGCGCTCGATCCCGATGCGCCGTCGATCGACCTCGAAATCGTCAGGCGCGGCGAGCGTCAGCAATTGACCCTGAAGTCGTAATCGAGCGGCCCACCCTCGGTCCGGCGATATCGGCCTGCTTGATCACTCGGGAAAGCGAAACGAGGGCCGTCTGACGAGCTTTTGATCCCATCGCGATCCACCCGCTCGAGTTCCGGTCTCAGGTTTTGCGATCGCGAGCGCCGCCGCGAACGCCGGCATTCGATCTGTCAACGCAGATCGCGACCATTTTGGCGAGAAAACGGCGATCGTTTCCCGCTAAAACAATATCTTACGCAAATACAGTGACCGTTATCACCGTCAGAGTCGCAGTGTCGGATAAGTTCATGAATTGTCGCATTTAGCCAATAGCGGCGAAGAATCATGAAGTATTAGACCAATACGAACGGACGATTGCCTAATCGTGCGGCCTTCTGGTCGTGCGTGCTAAGTCCGCGCAACAGAGGGGAATAACATGACACGCACACCGTATTCGTCGGGCCGTCTTCCTTTCGACTCCAAGGTGTCATCCTCGATAGCCGCTCGCCGCCGCAATCTGCGCTCGCAGGCGAGCCGGCTGACGTTGCGCTCGACCGTCGCGGCGGCGGCTTTTGTCGGCCTCGGCGTGTTCGCGCCGAGCGAGGCCTGGGCGCAATGCGTGGTCGGCGGCGTGACGGTGACGTGCGCCGATACCTCGACGACCGACACGACCTATCCGACCAACCCGCCGAACGATCGCCACTATCAGGGCCCGATCGCGACCCCCATCATCGTCAACGTCAACAGCGGCGCGACGGTCAGCGGCAACGGCGTCGCGGTCACCAATAGCGCCGGTGGCGGTATCACCGTTACCAATGGCGGCACGATCAGCGTCGATGCCGGCAACACGCCGACCGCTGGCGGCACCGCAGCGCTGTCGCTGACCGCACTAGGCGGACCGATCGTCTATACCGGCGGCGACATCATCAATAACGGCAACGGCAATGCGTTCGATGCCGTGCAGAATGGCGGCATCGGCTCGGTCAGCATCACCGCGGGCAACATTTTTGCCGCGACCGGCGAAGGCATCACCGTCCGCGACGTCGCGACCAGCACGGGCATCGACATCACCACCAACGGCACCGTGACCGCGCTGACCGCGGGCAAGGACGGCATCGACGCGCAGAGCCAGTCGCTAACCGGCAACATCACCGAGATCGCCAATGGGAACATCCAGGCGGGCAATGCCGGCATGGTGGCCGCGATCCTCAATGCGGCGGGCACCGGCAATATCGACGTGACCGCCAACGGCTCGATCGACGCCCGGTTCGGCATCGATGCCGAGAATTTCGGGTCGGGCTCGACGAGCGTCACCACTGTCGGCCCGGTCAATGTAACGACCGGCAACGGCATCTTCGCGCTGTCGACCGGCGGCAATGTCACGGTGAACGCGGGCGATGTCACCGCGACCGGCAACACGGCGATCATCGCGCAGCAGACCAAGGTCGCCGGTGCGGGCAATGTCGATGTGACCGCGGGCAACGTCTCGGGCACGACCGGCATCGATGCGCACAATTTCGGCACCGGCACGGTCAGCGTCACCGCCAATGGCACGGTGACGGGCACCGCCGCGGAGGGCATCAAGGCGACGGGCAACGACGCGGTGACCGTGACCGTTGCCGACACGGTGACTGGCGCGACGCGCGGCCTTAGCCTGGTCGGCGGCACTGGCGGCGCCGGCAATATCAGCGTCACCGGGACCGGCGGGTTCGTCGGCGGCACGGGCGACGCGGCGAACATCCTCAACAACGGTTCGGGCACCGTCACGGTCGACATCTCGGGTGCGAGCAGCTCGGCCGGCGGCGAGGGCATCTTCGTTCGCGATACGGCCGCAGGCGGCGACATCAGCGTCACCACCGGCGCAGTGACCGCGCTGACAGCGGGCAAGGACGCGATCGACGTTCAGGCGCAGACGCTGACCGGCAATGTAACCGAGGTCGCGAACGGCGACATCAATGCGGGCAATGCCGGCATGGTGGCCGCGATCCTCAATGCGGCGGGCACCGGCAATATCGACGTGACCGCCAACGGCGCAATGACCGCGCGGTTCGGCGTCGACGCCGAGAATTTCGGGTCGGGCAATACGACGGTCACCACCGTTGGTCCGGTCAACGTGACGACCGGCAACGGCATCTTTGCACTGACGACGGGCGGCAACGTCTCGGTTATTGCGGGCGATGTCACCTCGACCGGCAACACCGCAATCATCGCGCAGCAGACCAAGGTCGCGGGCGCGGGCAATGTCGATGTGACCGCGGGCAACGTCTCGGGCACGACGGGCATCGATGCGCACAATTTCGGCACCGGTACCGTCAGCGTCACGGCTAACGGCACGGTGACCGGCACGGCGGCCGAGGGCATCAAGGCGACCGGCAACGGCGCAGTGACCATCTCGGTCGCTGACACAGTGACCGGCGCGACGCGCGGTCTTAGCCTGGTCGGCGGCACTGGCGGCGCCGGCAACATCAGCGTCACCGGGACCGGCGGATTCGTCGGCGGCACTGGCGACGCGGCGAACATCCTCAACAACGGCTCGGGCACGGTCACGGTCGACATCTCGGGTGCGAGCAGTTCGGCCGGCGGTGAAGGCATCAAGGTGCGCGATACCGCGGCCGGCGGCGACATCAGCGTCACCACCGGCGTGGTCACCGCGCTGACCGCGGGCATGGACGCGATCGACGTCCAAAGTCAGTCTGCGACCGCGAATGTCACCGAAGTCGCGAACGGCGACATCAATGCAGGCAATGCCGGCATGGTGGCGGCGATCCTCAACGCGGCGGGCACCGGCAATATCGACGTGACCGCGAACGGCGCGATGACTGCGCGGTTTGGCGTGGATGCGGAGAATTTCGGGTCGGGTACCACCAGTGTCACCACCGTCGGCCCGGTCAACGTGACGACCGGCAACGGCATCTTTGCACTGACGACGGGCGGCAACGTCACGGTTACCGCGGGCGATGTCACCTCGACCGGCAACACCGCGATCATCGCGCAGCAGACCAAGGTCGCCGGCGCGGGCAATGTCGATGTGACCGCGGGCAACGTCTCGGGCACGACCGGCATCGATGCGCACAATTTCGGCACGGGCACGGTCAGCGTGACGGCCAACGGCACGGTGACCGGCACGGCAGCCGAGGGCATCAAGGCAGTCGGCAACGACGCGGTGACGGTAACCGTCGCCGATACGGTCACCGGCGCGACCAACGGTCTGACTCTGATCGGCGGCACCGGTGGCGCGGGCAACATCAGCGTGACGGGCGCTGGCGGTTTCTTCGGCGGAACTGGCGACGGCGCCAATATCCTCAACAACGGTTCGGGCACGGTCACCTTCAATATCTCTGGCGCGAGCGGCTCGACGGCGGGTAACGGCATCATCGTTCGCGATACCGCGGTTGGCGGCGACATCAGCGTCACCACCGGCGCTGTGACGGCGCTGACGGCAGGCAAAAACGCGATCGACGTGCAGAGCCAGTCGCTCACCGCCAACGTCACCGAAGTGGCCAATGGCGACATCCAGGCGGGCAATGCCGGCATGGTGGCCGCGATCTTCCCGGCGGCGGCGACCGGCAATATCGACGTCACTGCGAATGGCGCGATTACCGCGCGGTTCGGCATCGACGCCGAGAATTTCGGCACCGGCAATACCACGGTCACGACCGTCGGCCCGGTCAACGTGACCACCGGTAACGGCATCTACGCGCAGACCTCCGGCGGCAACGTCACGGTTACCGCGGGCGATGTCACTTCGACCGGCAACACCGCGATCATCGCGCAGCAATCCGACGCGACCGGCGCGGGCAGTGTCGATGTGACGGCGGGCAACGTCTCGGGCACGACCGGCATCTTCGCCAACAACATCGGCACCGGCACGCTCAGCGTGACGGCCAACGGCACGGTGACGGGTACGGCAGCCGAGGGCATCAAGGCGACCGGCAACAATGCCGTGACGGTGACCGTCGCCAATACCGTGACCGGCGCGACCAACGGCCTGACCCTGATCGGCGGCACCGGTGGCGCGGGCAATATCAGCGTGACGGGCGCCGGTGGCTTCTTCGGCGGCACCGGCGACGGCGCCAACATCCTGAACAACGGTTCGGGCACGGTCACCTTCAATATCTCCGGCGCGAGCGGCTCGACCGCCGGCAACGGCATCATCGTCCGCGATACGGCCGCCGGTGGCGACATCAGCGTCACCACGGGCGCGGTCACCGCGCTGGCCCTGGGCAAGAACGCGATCGACGTGCAGAGCCAGTCGCTCACCGCCAACGTCACCGAAGTGGCCAATGGCGACATCCAGGCGGGCAATGCCGGCATGGTGGCCGCGATCTTCCCGGCGGCGGCGACCGGCAATATCGACGTCACTGCGAATGGCGCGATCACCGCGCGCTTCGGGGTCGATGCCGAGAATTTCGGCACCGGCAACACGGCGGTCACGACCGTCGGACCGGTCAATGTGACTACAGGCAATGGTATCTACGCGTCGACGAAAGGCGGCAACGTCACGGTCAACGCCGGCGACGTCACCTCGACGGGCAATATCGCCATCATCGCGCAACAGACCAATGCGGTGGGCGCGGGCAATATCGACGTGACCGGCGGCAACGTCTCGGGCACAGCTGGCATCGTCGCGATCAATTCCGGCACCGGCACGGTCGGCGTGACGACCAACGGCACGGTGACCGGCACGGCCGGCGACGGGATTACGGCTACCGGCAACAACGCGGTAACCGTGAACGCGGCCGACACGGTGACGGGCTCGGTGCGCGGCCTGACGCTGGTCGGCGGGACCGGTGGGGCGGGCAACATCTCGGTGACCGGCACCGGTTTCTTCGGCGGCACCGGCGATGCGGCCAACATCCAGAACAACGGTTCGGGCACGGTTACGGTCGATATCTCGGGCGCGAGCGGCTCGACCGGCGGAAACGGCATCGTGGTCGCCGATACGGCGGCAGGCGGCGGCATCAGCATCACCACCGGTGCAGTGACGGCGCTGACGGCGGGCAAGGACGCCGTCTATGCCGTCTCCACCTCGCTGACCGGCAATGTGACCGAGATTGCCAACGGCGATATCCAGGCCGGCAACGCCGGCATGGTAGCGGCCATTCTCCCGGCTGCCGCGACCGGCAACGTCGACGTGACCGCGAACGGTGCGATCACCGCCAGGTTTGGCGTCGATGCCGAGAATTTCGGCAGCGGCACGACCAGCGTCACAACCGTGGGCCCGGTCAATGTGACGACGGGTAACGGCATCTATGCGTTGGCGACGGGCGGCAACGTCACGGTCAACGCCGGCGACGTCACCTCGACCGGCAACACCGCGATCATCGCGCAGCAAACGAGCGGCGCGGGTGCGGGTAATGTCGACGTAACCGGCGGCAACGTCTCGGGCACGACCGGCATCATCGCGACCAACTTCGGCACTGGTACGGTCGGCGTCACGACCAACGGCATTGTGACCGGCACGGCGGCAGACGGTATTACGGCGACCGGCAACGACGCGGTGACGGTGGCTGTCGCCGATACGGTGACCGGGGCGACCAACGGCCTGACCCTGGTGGGCGGGACCGGGGGCGCAGGCAATATCAGCGTCACCGGCACCGGCGGCTTCTTCGGGCTGAACGGCAACGGCGCGTCGATCCAGAACAACGGATCTGGAACGGTCACGGTCGATATTTCGGGCGCGAGCGGTGCTACCGGCGGATCGGGCATCCTGGTGCGCGACACCAATGCCGGCGGCGATATCAGCGTCACCACCGGCGCGGTCACGTCAACCGATCAGAACGGCATCGACGTGTTTGGGAGCTCGTTCACCGGCAACGTCACGGTCGTGGCCAATGGTGACATCTATGGCGGCAATGCCGGCATCGTCGCGGGGCTGATCAGCACCTCGACCGGCAATGTCGACGTCACCGCCAACGGCGCGGTCGGCGGGAAGTTCGGCGTCGATGCCGAGAATTACGGCACCGGCAATACGACGGTCACCACGATCGGCCCGGTCACCGCGACCACCGGCTATGGCATTGTCGGGCTGACTGACGGCGGCAACGTGGTGGTGAATGCGGGCGACGTGTCCTCGACCGGCGCCGCGGCGATCCTCGCCGAACAGATCAGCGCCGGCGCTGCAGGCACTGTCGGCGTGACCGCCGGCAATGTCTCCGGCACCACCGGGATCATTGCCCAGACCAATGGCACCGGCGGTATTTCGGTCAACGCGCTGGGCAACGTCACCGCGACCAACGGCAACGGGATCCAGGCAGTCAACTTCAACCCGGCGGCGAACGCCGGAACGATCGACGTATGGCAGGCGGCAGGCACCAAGATCACCGCGACCAACGGCAGCGGCATCTATACCGATAGCGGCCTGTCGACCGGCATGACGACGATCACGGTCGCGGGCGAGATCACCGCGGGCACCCCCGGCTATGCCGGCGTCTACGGTACGTCTACTTCGGGCGGCATCACCGTTAACGTCACCGCTACCGGCAAGATCGACCCCGATTACGGCATCGATCTCAGCACGGTCGACGGCCCGCTGGTGGTCAATAATGCCGGTCTCGTCACGGGTACGATCGACGGGGTCAGGCTGGTGGCGACCGGCACCGGAAGCGCCAACATCTCCAACACCGGCACGATCACCGGCGGCACCAATGCGGTGTTGATCAGCGTCAACAACACGCCGTCGACCTTGTTCAACAGCGGGACGATCAACGGCGCGATCAAGATGCTGGGGTCGACCGTCGCGACGTCGAACTGGATCAACAGCCCGACCGGCATCGCCAATCTGACCGGCGCGTCGAGCATCTCCGGCAATTTGGTCAATGGCGGCAACGTCAATCTTGGTGCCGGCGGCACGCTGACGGTCCTGGGCAATACCAACAATGCCGGCCGCGTCACTTTTGCCGGCGCGGGCACGTTCACGACCGCGGGTTCGATGGCCAATACCGGGATCATCAACGCTCGTAACAACCTCACCAGCAACGTCGTCACGGTCGGCGGCAATTATTCGGGCGGGGGTCAGTTCTGGGCCGACTACAGCACCAATACCGCGACGGCGGATCGCCTGAACATCGGCGGCTCGGCCACGGGCAACACCAATGTCACGATGAACCTGGTCGGTACGCGGTCGTTCGTGCCGGGTGGCTTCCTGCCGGTGGTGACGGTCGCCGGTGCAGCACCCGCCAGCGCCTTTACCTCCAGCACCGTGTTCCCGACCACGGGCTTCATCCTCGACAGCTTTGGGCAGAACCCGTCGAACGCCCATCAGTTCGGCCTGATCCAGGCGGTCAACCCGACGGCGGCGGGGCTGGGCAACCTGAGCTACATGGCCGAATCGGCGTCGGGCCTGCTCGACGATCCGATCAGCCCGTTCGTGACCAACCGGACCGATGTCGGCGGCACGCGGTTCAGCCTGTGGATGCGCGGCAGCGGCGGGCACAGCACCCAGACGATCAGCTCCTCGCTGACCGGCGGCGGGCTGACCTATAATTCGACCAGCCGCTTCCGCACCAGCCAGCATGCCGCGCAGATCGGCGCCGACGTCTCGTTCGGCGGCATTGGCGGCGGCTGGAAGATCAATGTCGGCGTGATGGGCGGCTGGTACGGTGCCTCGGCTCCGCTCGCGGGTGGCGAGCGGATCAAGGTCGAGACGCCGTTCATCGGCGGCTATGCGGTGGTCGGCAACGGCGCGTTCGAGCTCGAAGGCAATATCCGCAAGGAATGGCGTCACTATACGGTCGCCATGCCGTCGCTGTTCGGCACGGTCGGCACGCAGCGCATGCGCGGCGATGCGACGGCGGGCTCGGTCCGCGCGTCGTACCGGATCGGCGGCAAGACCGGCTTCGCCGCGACGCCGTTCGCCTCGTTCAACTATGCCGACACCAGCATCGATCCGCTCGTGATCGATGCCTTCAGCGTGTGGACGCCGGGCAGCGATACCACCAAGATTGGTCAGGCGGGCTTGCGCCTGTCGTATCGCGGCGGGTCCGAGGCGACCGCGACGGTCGAGCCCTTCATCAGCGCGGCGCGGATGGAGAATTGGTCGCGCGGGGACAGCTCGAGCTTTGCCTTCGGGGCCCCCGTCACGACCTTCTCGCTCCAGAGCAACACCTGGAAGAACGCGATGCGCTATTCGGCGGGTATCCTCGCCAATGCGCATGGCAGCCGGGTCTCGGGCTTCGTGGTCGGCAATATCGACGACGACTCGCGGCTGCGCAGCTTCACGATCAACGCCGGGCTGCGCTTCAACTTCTGATCAATGGGGCATCGGCCGCGTCGCGTCTTCGGACACGACGCGGCCGTTTCGCGTCGCGTTGCGCTGGCGTTAACCCGTGAGAGTGTCGGCGCGGCCGCCTATCGCAGCGATTTGCGCCGCACCAACGTCGACGCCACGGCCAGCGCGGCGATCGGGATGAGCAGGACATAGAAGGCGATCGTCCCCTGGAACATCGCGAAGATGTGCCCAACGACGAACGAGCCGGTGGTACCGCCGAGCGCCGAGAACACCACGATCAGCCCGACCATCGCCGGCTGCTCCCTGGGCGCCATCGACGACAGGATCGCCGAATTGAGCGCGGGATAGATCGGCGCCATCATCAGCCCGATCGCCGGGAACAGGAAGGCGGCGACCGGCGCGCCGGCCCAGCTCGTCACTTGGCCATGATGCGCGGCGGCAAGCGGCAGCACCGCGACGATCAGCACCGCCATGCCGATGAGACATCCGAGGACGAGCGGAAACCAGCCGGTGCGCCGCACGACGACGCCGGCACCCAGTCGACCCGCCGCCAGGCAGATCGCGAAGATCGACGCGGCCTGCACGCTCATCGGCGCCGACAGCCCCAGCAATTCGCGGTTGAACGTCGGCAGCCACGAGCCGATGCCCTGTTCGACCAGGACGTAGCAGAAGATTGCGGCGATGAAGCTGAGGCTCAACGGCCGCCAGGCGAGCGCGACCATTTCGGCGAATTTATGTCCCGCGCCGTGCGGTGCGGCTGCGGGTTCGTCGACCGCGCTTTCGTCATACGGTGTGACCGCGAGCAGCGCCACGGCGACGAGGCTGACCGCGGCCAGGACGTAATAGACGTTCAGCCATTGCCGGCTGCCAGGATCGGCGGGGTCGATGAAGGCGGCGAAGATCCAATAGCCGCTGAGCACGCCGAGCATGAACACGCCCTCGATCACGTTGAGCAACGACGCATGCCGCGCGCTGTCCTCGGTGAGCAGCCCGACGAAGCTGTAGACCGAGACCTTGGTCACCCCGAACGCTACGCCGACCGCGAGGAACAGCAGGCGTGTGGTCCAGAAACCGGGGAATAAAGGCATCGCCAGGCAGGCGACCGCGACCAGCGCGAGCGCGACGATCATCGCGCGCCGCAGCCCAAACCGCGGCAGTTGCGCCGCCAGCAGGAAGCTGGTCGCGGCGATCGACAGGTCCTTGAATCCCTCGAGCGAGCTCGCTGCGACCTTGGTCACGTGGAACGATTCGATCGATTGCAGGATGACGGTGCCGACGCTGTTGAGCAGCACCGCGAACACGGCATAGGTCAATGCCAGTGCGACGATCATCCGGGTCCTGTTCATGCGCCTCCCCTGCCGGGATGCCCGGCTTATTGTCTTGACCATCTCCTATTATGAAATGCATATCATTGGCAATCGGGCGTTTGATCGCCGCATCGGAGAGGAATTGCGTGGGGCGGTCATTACCCGAAGCGTCTTTTGCTGACG
>Ga0207640_10002118_pt1 | contig 10661 bp, 7 predicted proteins | sample KBSCornC42_FD_184300 | JGI IMG/M metagenome (GOLD analysis project Ga0207640, IMG submission 184300) | Corn rhizosphere microbial communities from Kellogg Biological Station, Michigan, USA - KBS Corn C4-2 (SPAdes) (version 2) | ecosystem: Host-associated > Plants > Roots > Rhizosphere > Soil ... | reverse complement strand
CGCGAGCTTCGGCCTCGCCTCGGCGCTTAGCGTGGTCGTGCTCGGCGACGAGTCGGGCTACACCGTGTCGGAAAACCAGAAGATGAAGCTGGCCGCGATCGAGGCGATGTGGGAGACGGAAAAGCCGCCGGCCTCGTTCACCGCGTTCGGCTGGCCGGACGTGGCCGAGCGCAAGACGCATTTTGCGATTCACGTACCGTGGGTCATGGGCATCATCGGCACGCGTTCGCTCGACGGCGTGTTGCCCGGCATCCACCAGCTCGTCGACGAGGCCGCGCAGCGCATCGAGAGCGGGCGCATCGCCTACGCCGCGATGCTGCGCCTGCGCGCCGATCGCAACGATGCGCAGGCGCGCACCGACTTCGACGCACACAAGAAGGATCTCGGCTACGCGCTGCTGCTGCGCAAGGTCGTCGCCGACCCCGCGCAAGCCAGCGCGGCGGACGTGCAGACCGCGGCCAACAGCATCATCCCGAACGTGCCCGTGCTGTTCTGGTCGTTCCGCCTCATGGTCGGCTGCGGCCTCTATTTCATCGCGCTGTTCGCGTATTCGTTCTGGCTCGCATCGAAGCGACGGCTTGATGCACAACGCTGGTATCTCAAACTCGTGCTGTACAGTCTGCCGCTGCCCTGGCTCGCGATCGAGCTTGGCTGGATCGTCGCCGAATACGGCCGCCAGCCGTGGGCGATCGAAGGCGTGCTGCCGACCGCGCTTGGTGTGTCCTCGGTCTCCGCGGGACAGGTGCTGTTTTCGCTTTGTGGATTTGTGGTTTTCTATACCGCACTCGCCGTCGTCGATTTCTTCCTGATGCGCAAGTACGTGCGACGCGGGCCGGACGGGTTGGGCATCTGGCCCGAAGCAAACACCGTTGCGGGAGCCGTGTCATGATCGACTACGAAAGCCTGCGTCTCGTCTGGTGGCTGATCCTCGGCGTGCTGCTGATCGGCTTCGCGATCATGGACGGCTTCGACTTGGGCATTGCCGCACTGCTGCGCGTGCTCGGCCGCAACGACGAGGAGCGCCGCGTGCTGCTCGAAACCGTCGAGCCCGTGTGGGAAGGCAACCAGGTCTGGTTCATCCTCGCCGGCGGCGCCGTATTTGCGGCGTGGCCGTTCGTCTATGCGATCGCGTTCTCGGGGTTGTATCCGGCGATGTTCCTGCTGCTTGCCGCGTTCATCCTGCGCCCGGTCGGCTTCGGCTATCGCAACAAACTCGCCGATCCGCGCTGGCGCAGCGCCTGGGACTGGGCGCTGACCGCGTCGGGCCTGGTCCCGATGCTGATTTTCGGCGTCGCGTTCGGCAATCTGTTCCTCGGCCTGCCATTCCGCCTCGACGCGGAAATGCGCATGAGCTACGCGGGCGGCTTCTTCGATCTGCTCACGCCGTTCGCGCTGCTGACCGGCCTCATCAGCATCGCGATGCTGCTCGCACATGGCGCGAGCTACGCCGCGTTCAAGGCCGATGTTTCGCTTGCGGAGCGCGCCGGCAAGGTCGCACGCAGTGCCTCTCTCGTTTTCCTCGTGCTGTATCTGCTCGCCGGCGCGGTGCTCGCGTTCGGCCTGCCCGGCTACGCGATCGTTTCGCCGATCCACGGCGATGCGCCGTCGAATCCGCTGCTCAAGCAGGTCGCGATGCAAGGCCGCTGGTTCGCGGGCTACGCCGCGCATCCGCTGTTCTGGTTCGCGCCTGCGCTTGCCCTTGCGGCGGCAGTAAGCAACCTCGTGCTGATTGCAGCGAAGAAGTACTTCGCCGCGTTTCTCGCCAGTTCGCTGGTGTGCGCCGGCACGATCCTCTCGGCCGGATTCGCGCTGTTCCCGTTCCTGATGCCGTCGAGCCTCGATCCGAACAGCAGCCTGACGGTCTGGGATGCTTCGTCGAGCCAGCGCACGCTCGGCATCATGCTAGTGGTCGTGATCGTGTTCCTGCCGATCGTGCTGGCTTACACGGGCTGGGTCTACCGCGTGCTGCGCGGCCGCGTGACGTTCGAGCACATCAAGCACCACCTCGGATATTGAAAACTGCGGCCAGGCATGGCCGCTTCGTGACCATCGCGATCGGGGACGATCGCAGTATTTTCTGGAGTTGAGACGATGTGGTATTTCAGCTGGATACTCGGCATCGGACTCGCGGTCAGCTTCGCGATCCTCAATGCGATGTGGTTCGAGGTACACGCCGACTCGCAGGCGAAGCAGCGCAGCGACGAGGGTTGACTTCCGGCCACTTGCCGGAGTTTCGAGCGACGCTAGCCGAGTCGTTCGGCAGTCGCAGATGAAAGCAAACTCGGGCGATTGCCTGCGATAATGTGCGTCCCGCACTACCGTCGCAGCCGATGACCGACCCCGGCAACACCGCCCACCATTCCGCATCGCAGGGCGTACTCGCACGCCTGCGCTGGCTGGTGCCGCTGGCGTTCCTCGTGGTGACGGGCTGGTTGCTGTGGCGCGAGCTCGGCACGCAATTCGACCTGCCCGAGATCCAGCGCACCCTGCTCGACGTACCGACGCTGCCTGCCTTGGCCATCGCCCTGCTCGCGCTGTTCGCGGTCGCCTTCACTGGGCTCGTCGACGGCCTGATCGGGCACTGGCTCAGTCTCGGCCTGCACTGGCGCGATTACCTGCGCCTGTCCTTCGTCGCCAATGCGCTGGCGAACACGCTCAACCTGTCCGGCGCGATGGGCGCAGGCATCCGCCTGATGGGGCTGACTTCGCACAAGGTACACCTGCCGCGTGCGGCCGCTCTCATCGGCATGCAGGCGCTATCCCTGCCTCTCGGTCTGTCGCTGCTTGTCGTGCTGACCCTGGCGACACACTCGCTGCCGCTGACCGCGGGAACGACCGAGCGCACAATCGCTTATCTGGTGCTGGCCGCGGCCGCACTTTATCTGCCCCTGTACTTCTTCCTGACGACGCGGCGGTCGCTGATGCGCTGGCTGCCGCACGATCTCGGCCTGCCGCCGTTACGGCTGAAACTCGAGCTCGTCGCGATTTCTCTGATCGACTGGGTGCTCGCCGCCGCAGTGCTCTGGGCTTGCCTTTGGATTTCCGGCGCGCACGTGAAGGGCGGTTTGCTGCTCGGTGCGTTCGCCGGTGCATCGGTGCTCGGCCTCGCGAGCCAGGTGCCGGGTGGGCTCGGCGTGTTCGACGGTTTGATCCTGATCGCGTTGAAGGAAGCTGGTTACGATCCGCCCGTGATCGTCTCCGGCCTGCTGCTGTTCCGCGTCACCTACTACCTCCTGCCGCTGCTCGCCGGGCTCTACGTCGGCTCGGAGATGTTCACGCAGAACTCGCAGGCACTGGCGCGGCTGCGCACGCGCCTGTCCAGCCATCCGCTGTTCGGCCTGCTCGGCCTGCCCGCGGTGCTGCTCGCCGATCTCGGCACGCGTCTCGTCGCGATCCTGACCTTCCTTGCCGGCGCGCTGCTGCTCGCCTCCGCGGCGATGCCCTCGGTGATCGAGCACGTCAACGTCGTGCGCGAGCATCTGCCGATCCTGTTCGTCGAGGGCGCAAGCTGGTTTTCGATCCTCACCGGCGTGTTGTTGTTGGGACTCGCGCGAGGTATCGACGGCCGCTTGCGCGTGGCCTATCGCCTGACTACGTGGCTGCTGCTGATCAGCGCGGGCCTCGCGGTGACCAAGGGCCTGCATTTCGGCGAGGCGCTGTTCCTGCTCGCCGTGGCACTCCTGCTGCGCACGCGCAAGCGCGCGTTCACGCGGCGCGCGATGACCCTCGGCGCGATGACCTCGGCCGGCTGGTACACGGGCCTTGCCGTGTGCGTGCTCGTGTTCTTCGCGATCGGCGCGGCGCAGGTACTCGGCGACGATTCGTTCGACCTGTTCTATTTCGGCTTCGGCGAACACACCTCGCGCATCGGCCGCGGTCTCGTCGCGGCGGGCTTCGGCCTCGTCGTCTATTTCATCTGGCAGTTCTTCGCCGTGCGCCGGCCGGAGCTCTCGCTGCCGAACCGCGGCGACCTCGAGCAGGCGCGCGCGATCTACCGCGCGCACGGCGGCGGCGAGTTCGCGCACCTGACCTTCATGCGCGACAAGCACCTGTTCTGGGCCGCCGACCACAAGGCCGTCGTCGCCTACGGCAGCGTGCGCAACCGCCTCGTCGCGCTCGGCTCGCCCTGCGGACCGGAGAACGAGATCGACCGCGCGATCCTCGAATTCCGCCGCCACGCCGACGCGCAGGATCGCGTGCCGATCTTCTACGAGGTGCTCGAACCGGATCTCTCGCACTTCCACGACGCCGGCTTCGACCTGTTCAAGCTCGGCGAACTCGCGATCGTCAAGCTCGACGAATTCTCGCTCGCCGGAAAAAGGTGGGAAGACCTGCGCCAGGCGGTCAACCGTTCGACCAAGGAACAACTCACGTTCGAGATGGTCGCACCGCCGCACGACTCCGGCCTGATCGCGGAAGTCCGCGAAGTATCCGACGCCTGGCTCGCCGAAAAGGGCTCGGTCGAGAAAGGATTTTCGCTCGGCCGCTTCGACGGCGACTATCTCGACTGGAGTGCGCTCGCGCTCGTGCGCCGTGCCGGCAAGCTGATCGCCTTCGCCAATTTCGTTCCCGGCTACGGAGCAAACGGCACGGCCAGTGTCGACCTGATGCGCCACCTCAGCGACGCGCCGCGCAGCACGATGGATTTCCTCTTCGCCAAGGTCATGCTCTGGGCACAGGCGCAGGGCTATCCGTCCTTCAGCCTCGGCATGGCGCCGCTGTCGCGCGTCGGCGACAACCCCTACGCGCGCATCAACGAGCGCCTCGCCTCGCTCGCGTTCCGCTACGGCAACAACCTGTACAACTATCAGGGCGTGCGCCGCTACAAAGACAAGTTCAAGCCGGAGTGGATCGGCTCGTACCTCGCCTATCCACGCGGCGCGTGGGTGCCGGGACTCTTGATCGACATCGCGGCCCTGGTTTCCGGCGGCTACGGGCGCTTCCTGTTCAAGCGCTGAGAGTCCGCCTTCAAAGCTACTGCGCTCGACAATTTGCGCGCCGGCGGTGCTCGGAATCCTCATTTACTGCTACGTAAACTCCGGTTCCTGCGCTACGGCGTTACGCAAATTCTCTTCGCTCGCTACGCTTGAGGGCGGATTCTGAATGCCTGCCCGAAAGTCCGGATGCGGCACCGCATCATTTCGCGTATCCTGCGCGGCCTCGACAAGCATCATCAAGGAGCGCACATGGGCCTCGACCTCGTATCCAGCGGCAAGGACGTGCCGAACGAAATCAACGTGATCATCGAAATTCCGAAGGATGCGGAGCCGGTGAAATACGAAGTGGACAAGGCCTCGGGCGCGATCTTCGTCGACCGTGTTCTGTCGACGCCGATGCGCTACCCGTGCAACTACGGCTATGTGCCGAACACGCTCGGCGGCGACGGCGATCCGCTCGACGCGCTGGTGATCCTGCCGCTGCCGCTGGTGCCGGGCTCGGTGATCCGCTGCACGCCGGTCGGCATGCTCAAGATGACCGACGAAGCCGGCGCCGACGAGAAACTCGTCGTCGTGCCGGTGACCAAGGTGTTCGCCGGCTACGCGCACATCACCGACATCGGTCAGGTCTCGGCGAACTGGCTCGAGCGCATCGGCCATTTCTTCGAGCACTACAAGGATCTCGAGAAGGGCAAGTGGGTCAAGATCGATGGCTGGCAGGGCGCGGACGCGGCGAAGAAGGAAATTCTCGACGGCGTGAAGCGCTACGAAGCGTCGCCGGAGAAGCCGAAGTTCTGAGGACGCAACGACCGGTGGTCGGGCCGGACTCGCCCGACCGCGGCGGCGACGAGCTCAATCGTCGCTCTTGTTTTCCTCTTCTACCTTTCCTTGCGGCGCGATGTGCGGACCGTTGCACAGGTCCGACGAGCGCCAGATCAGGATGCGCCCCGTGCGCCACGGCACTTCGAGCTCCGGTTTCACCGGCACGCCGTACTTGGTGTAGAAGGTGATCACCTCGCCATCGGGATGCGCGGCGCACCATGTATACAGCTCACCCAGGTTGATCGCTTCGAACGGCTGCGTGAGCCGCCCCGGAAATTCGAACAGGCCGTGATGCCAGCCGAGATGGACGACCGGCTTGCCGGCTTCCTGTGCGGCGTGGATGCGGTTGGCCGTTGCGCTGACGTCGAGCGTCGGCCCGACCGCCTGGGCGATCGTGAGCACGCCAAGCGTCGCCGCGGCGACACCGCAAAAGGCAACGGTTTGCAGTTGAGCCCGCGCGCGCGGATGCACGAGCAAAAGCACGCCGAGCGCGACAATCAGCGCACCCCACAACGGCCAGATGCCGCCGAACACCGCCTGTTCGGTCGTCGAGAAGCTGCCGCTGAGTACGAGTCCACGTAGGCCCGGCGTGTTCGCCGCATTCTGCGCAAGCCAGGGTGCCGCGAACAGGAAAATGCCGACTGCCAACAACAGCATGCCGAACACGCGCCCGCTTACACGCGCAGCGGGATCGCGCAGGACAAGCGCGAAGTACAAAGCTAACGCCGGCAATAACGGCAAGAGATACTGCGTCTGCTTGCCGCTGTTGAAGCAAAACACGACGAACGCCGGCAGAAACCAGCTCAGCGCAAAACGCGCAGCCTTGCTCCCCGCAAAATTGTCGCGCCATGCGCGCCATGGCGCGCGCAGACTCAGCGTCCACGGCAGGATCATGAACGGTAGCACCATGAAGTACCACCAGATCGGCCGCGCGTGAGCGAAGCTCTGGCTCATGCGCTCCAGGGTTTGATGGAAAATGACGTCCTGGACGAATCCCCAGCCCCCCGCTGTCACCATATAGATCAGGCCAACGGCACTGCAGACTAGTACACAGCCCAACACTGCCGCGTACCAACGCAGCAGTGCTTCGCGTGCTGTCACGCTCCAATACGGCCCGAGCAGACCGACCAGCGCCGGCACAAGCAGTGTCGGCGGACCCTTGTTGAGCAGGTTCAGACTCATGGCCAGCACGAAGACCGGGATGCCACGACGCCAGCGCTTCTCGTCGCAATCGAGCAATCCGTGCAACGCCAGCAGCACACAAGCGGTGAGCACCACGTCGAACATGATCGCGATCGCGAACACCGCGAAGAACGTCATGCCGGCGAAGATTTGTGCGGCGCGCATGGCCGTGTCGTCGTTCGCCGCTGCGTTGGTCGGATCGAGGCGACGCACGAGGCGCTCGAACAACAGCAGCGAGACCAGCGAGACAACGAGCATGCCGAGACGCACGATCCAGACATTCAGTCCAGCCGCCGTCCAGGCGATGTTGATCAGCCAGAACAGCAACGGGCCCTTGTGCGAATACAGCTCGCCGTTGAGATGCAGCAGCAGCCAGCTCGGCGAGTTGCGCAGCTCCCAAGCCACCGAGAGATAGCGCGTTTCGTCTATCGGCACCGCCGGCAGAAACAGCGCAACCGGCAGCAGGATCAGGAACCAGCAAAAGCGCCAGTCGGCAAAAAACTTCTTCATGGACTCACGTCGAATGGCACCAGGCCATCAGCCCCTGTTCAACAGATTCTTCAGATCGATGATCGCCGCATTCGCGCGCGAGACGTAGTTGGCCATCACCAGCGAATGGTTGGCGAAGAAACCGAACGGACTGCCGTTGAGGATCAGCGGACTCCACACCGGCTTCTGCGATTCTTCGAGTTCGCGGATCACCTGCTTGAGGCTGACCATCGCGCCCTTGCGCTCCAGCGTTGGACCGAAATCGGCCTCGATTGCCTTGAGCTGTTCGAGCAATGCCCAGGTGTAGCCACGCGACTCGTAGAAAATGTCGTCGATCTTGTTCCACGGCGTCTGCACGACCTGCTGGCCCTGTGCGTTCTGCATCAGCGCCGTGCCGGCCGGCGTCTCGCCCTGCAGCTGCAGCTGGCCGACGCTCGCGGACAGGCGCTGCGACAGTGATCCGAGGCGCGTGGAAACGAGATCGAGATAATCGGCGAGGCTGTCGGCGCGTGCGTAGAACTGCGCACCGTTTGCATCGTTCTTGCCGAGCTTCACGAAATAATTCTCGACGTGGCCGATCGCCTTGCGGTACTGGCTCTCCGAGCTTGGCAACAACCAGCGATCGTTCGGCGAGGAGAACAGCGGATCGGCTTCCTTGAGATCGCCGTCCTCCTCGGACTGCGATTGTGATCGCGCAAACTTGTTGCGCATCTCGCGGGCGAGGTCGCGGGTGGCGGTGAGCACGCCGAATTCCCAGTTCGGCACGTTGTCCATGAGCAGGCCGGGCGGGAATTTGTCGTTTGAAATGTAGCCACCGCGCTTGTCGAGCAGCGTTTCGGCGCTGCCGATCAGGGTTGCGGTGACGACGCTGCCGACGACGACGGGCTGGTTGTGTTGCGCAGAGCGCTCCTGCGCGAACTTGACCACGTCGAACTGCGCGGGCTCGTAACTCCACCACCACATCAGCGCGAGCACGATGAGCACGTACAGCGTGACGATGACGGTGATGCCACGCAGCCAGTAGCGCCGTCCGCCGGCGCGCGGAGTCGGGATCGCGTTCATGGGAGCCTCCTTACTGCTTGCAGCGTCGTACGGGTCTGCATTGTGCCGCAAAGCATGCGGCGCTTGCATGCTTGCCGGCGCAACCGGGAGGCGGCCGTTCAGCGCGCGGCGAACGCGTCGCTGCGCACGATCGTCTCGCGCAGCCCCGGCAGCACCGCTTCGATCGCCGCCTCGTGCTTGCGCCATTTCTCCGGATCGGGCTTCGATACTGTGTAGCGCGACAGCGGCAGCTCGGCTTCGAGCGGACGGTCCCAGGCGAAGTCGACGGCAGTGCACAGGCGCGCGATCTCCGCTGCGGGATCGGCGGTCAGCGCATCGTAGCGCGCCACATGTACGCGCTCGCCCGGCAACGCGGCGAGGTCGTCGAGCAAGGCCTGCGTCACCGCCTGCCATTGCGCGCCGACGACCTCGTGCAGCGGCTTGCCATTGAGTTCGCGCCAGCCCGGCGTAAGCACGAGCGACCATGGCAGGCCATTCCAGTCGGGCAGGTTCGGATAAGTGCGGAAGCGCCCCGAGTTCCACGCCTCGATCATGCTCGCGAGCACCTGACGTACGTCGCGATGCAGGTAAATGAACTGCGCCTCGGGAAAAACTTTCGCGAGAAACGGAATGCGCAGCGAATTTTTCGGCGTCTTCTCGAGCAGGCGCAGCGGCCATTGTGCCGGCGGTGCGCCGTCGCGGTCGCGCAGCGCGGCGCGAAAGCGTGCGCGCAGTTCCTTGACCACGTCGCTGCCCGCGGCGTCGACATCGAGACGATTCGAAGCGAAACCGCGCGCGCGCGGATGCAGCACGCCGATGCCTTCGATCAGGCCATGGCTTTCGTCGCCGATCGTGTAGACGTCCTTGGCGCGTGTCAGCGTTTCGAACAGGAAGGTCGAGCCCGAGCGCGGTGGCGAGACAACGAACACCGGTCGGTCGAACTCCGCGTCGCGTGCCGATTTGGCGATGCGCGGAGCATCGCGTGGCTCGCCGAAGATGACGGGTGTAGCGTCGTCGATCAGCGCCGAGCCGACCACCATGACCATCAGCACCTTGTGGAAATCGAGATCGTTGGTCAGGAACAATTGACCGCGCAGCTGGCGCATGCGCTCGACGAACTCGTCGAGCACGCGGCGGAACTCGGCGCGGCCTGCCGGCGCGTCGCCGTGGCGCGACCACAGCGCCTGCCAGCGGCGCATGAAATGCATCGCCGCCTGCTGTGCCTCGGGAATCGCCGGCTGCTGCGGGCGCAGTTGTCCGAACAGGAACGACAGGTGCGAATGCAGCTCCCACGGTGACATCACCGCCGGCGAATTCACCGATTCGAACTGCAGATCGCGCGAAGCCTGTGTCTGCGGTGCGACGAGTTCCGCCTGCCAGCCCGCCGTATTCGCATGGTGCGGACGCGAACGCTGCATGTGCTCCCAGAACCGATCGCCGCCGACCGTATCGGCGACGAGATGGATGCGCACCTCATCTCCCTGGTTGAGCACGCGATGGAGGCGCCAGGTGTCGAAGATCCAGCACTCGCCCGCGGCCATGTTGATCTCGGCATCGCCGCAATGGAAGCGCACGCCGGGCTGGGTCACGATCGGCACGTGCACGCGCATGCGCTCGGCCCAGTAGTAGGCCTGGTCGATATGCGCGGTGACTTCGGCCTGACCGGACAGGCGCATCAGGCGCGTGCGTCCAAGCACGACGCCGAGCGAGTTGAGCACCTGCTGCAGGTAAGGTAGGCGCGCGAGCAGCGGCGTCGGCCGCATCGGCCCGACCAAACCGTCGTTGTCCGCATCGCCGCCGACCGCGACCAGCGGCAGCGCCGAGTTGCCCGGGAAACCCTGCGGATGCGGACGCCACTCGGCTTCCTCGATCGCCGCGACTTCGGCAGCGAGCGCCGCGGCGTCGAAACGCAGCGGCAACTGGATGAAGGGGAACTGCAATCTCACGGTGCTTGCTCGCCACCGGCCTGCAGATACACCTCGCCACCCTTCTCGCGGAACTCGCGCGCCTTCTCTTCCATGCCTTTGGCCAGCGCGTCGGCTTCGTTGGCGACGCCATGGTCTTTGGCGTAGTCGCGCACGTCCTGGGTGATCTTCATCGAGCAGAAATGCGGGCCGCACATCGAGCAGAAATGCGCGTGCTTGGCGGCCTCTTTGGGCAACGTCTCGTCGTGGAATTCCTGTGCCTTCT
>Ga0207640_10002117_pt1 | contig 10663 bp, 8 predicted proteins | sample KBSCornC42_FD_184300 | JGI IMG/M metagenome (GOLD analysis project Ga0207640, IMG submission 184300) | Corn rhizosphere microbial communities from Kellogg Biological Station, Michigan, USA - KBS Corn C4-2 (SPAdes) (version 2) | ecosystem: Host-associated > Plants > Roots > Rhizosphere > Soil ... | reverse complement strand
CCGCCGTCGCCCGCCCCAGCCGGTAGATGACGTCCATGATCTGCCGCTCACGACGGCTGAGCGTCGTGGCCGTGGGGGGCGGGGCCGGGCGGGGCGATGGCATCATGACATCCGGAGCAGTGGTACGCGTGCGGCTGGAGAACGTCTCCGTCCGCTTGGTGACAATATTTTATCTCCGGCGCGCGCCGTCAAGCGCACCCCTTTCCATCTCCGGCCGTCCTGTGCACCTTGCGGGACCCTGGTCCGTGCCTGCCGGCCTGCTGAGGGTGCTGCGAAGCCCATCCGCACCAGCCTGCTCAACCGATCCACTAGCGTGCTCTCGTTCACCCACCTCCACCGTGCGTGTCGCGCGGTCACGATGCTCATTGTCGCGCTTGTCGCCCCGTCCCTCGCTGCGCAGACGCTCGGCTGGAAGGGCACGACGGACGCGAGCGCCACACTCTTCTTCGGCAACACGAGCCAGTGGGTGGTTGCCGGCGGTTCTCAGCTCGCCTACAGCGACAGTGCCATCGAGGTCCGGGGAGAGCTCCACGCGGACTACGCGCAGACCGCCACGGATTCCGGCAGCAGCGTCGTGAGCCGCCGCGCATGGCTGGTGTCCCTCGGTGCCGACTGGACCCCCTATGCCCTCCTGTCGCCATTCGTGCAGGGCAGCGCGGAGTCCAGCCTGCAGCAGCGCATCGCGCGCCGCTACTCGGCGGGCGCTGGCGGCAAGCTGTCATTCGTCCAGAAGCCGGATGCCGCCCTCAGCACGAGCCTGGCGCTGCTCTGGGAACACACCGCGCCCACGGTTCCCGACTCGACGACGAATCTGGCGATGTCCCGGCTGCGCTGGTCGCTCCGGTTGAAGGCGAGTCGCACGCTCGACGAGCGCGTGCACTTCACGCACGTCAGCTTCTATCAGCCCGGCGTGAGCGCCATGCGGCACTTCACGTTCACCTCCACCACGACGCTGGCCTTCGACCTGAACAAGACGTTCGCGCTCACGTCCTCGCTGTACGACACCTACGACAGCGAGGCCCGCGGGCGCGGCGCGCGCAGCAACAACGACGGCCAACTGCTACTCGGTCTGCGCGCGCGGTACTGAGGCATCGCGCTGGCGCGCGCTGCTGGCCTGGCGCGCGTCGGGGAAGAATGCCTCGAGTACGCTGCGTACCATGCGTTCCGGTTCGCCGGCGAAGCTCAATCCGTTGCTCAGGACGATCACGGCCAGCTCGTCGTCGGGAAAGATCGCATTGTAGCAGTATCCGCCGGCGCCCGGTGCGAGTCCGTTGTGCCAGACTTCGCGATGGCCGGCAAGTGATGCCGGCACGAATCCCATGGCATAGTTCACGGGCGTCCCATCGGCCAACTGCCCCGCGGTCCAGAGGTCGTGCATGGATGCGGGAGTGAGCACCCGTCCCTGGAGCAACGCGATGTCCCACCGGGCGAGATCGGTCGCGCTGGACACGATGCCCCCGGCGCCGTAGAACAGGTCGAGGCTCAGGGTGAACTGCTTCGTGAAGACACCGGTGCCCTGGTACGGCGTGGCCGTGCCGGCCTGCGCGGCATAGCCGGCGCCGCTGGCGCTCATGTGCAGCGGTGTGAAGATCTCCCGTCGCAGCCAGGTCGCATATGGCATGGCGCTCCGCCGTGCGACGATGTACGCGAGCGCGGCGTAGTTCGTGTTGCTGTACTCCCAGCGCGTGCCTGGCGCGAAATCGGCGGAGTCGGTGCGCAGGATGCTGAACAGCAATGCTGGGGCAATGACGCCCTGCAACGGCCAATGGTGCTCGTCCGTGCGCGGAAAGTTGTGCAGCCCCGAGGTCTGGTTGAGCAGCTCACGCAGGGTGATCCGCTGCGCATTGGGCATCCCCGGCAGATAGTCGGCCAGGTGATCATCGAGTGTCAGCGAGTCGCGCTCGACCAGTCGCAGGATGGATGCGGCGGCGAACTGCTTGCTCAGCGATCCGATCGCGAAGCGCGTGCCGGCGTCGACTGGCGTTCTGCGCGCGAGATCGGCAATCCCGAACCCGCGGGCATAGACGATGCGACCCTGCCGGACGACGGCCAGGGAAAACCCGGGCGCCCTGGCGTTCGCGAGCGACTGCGCGCCGATCGAATCGAAGGTAGCACGTCCCGGGATCTGGGCCATCAGCCCGGGCGCGCCGCCCAGCGCAATCCCCCATGCGGCGGCCAGGCGTGCGGCGCCGATCCAGCGATGTCGCCGGCGGTCGAGTTGCATGATTCCTCGCGTTGGTGTGTGCAACAGCGTGCACTGCACAGTATGGTTGGCCACACGGCGGTGTGCAATTCATCCAGCCGGGCGTCCGCGCACGGCGTGCTGTCTCCCCATACCTGCGACGACCGTGTAAACTGCTCGCATGTTTTCCCTCCTTCTTGCGCTGCTCACCGTTGCCGGAGATTCCGGCGCCGTGTACAACGGGCGCGCGCGCCAGCTCGACGTCGCCATCCCCCGGATGGATTCCGCGGTGGTCATTGACGGGTCGCTCGACGAGCCTGTGTGGCGCTCGGCGGCACTGCTCACCGGATTTTCACAGTACCGTCCGGTTGATGGCCTGCCGGCAACTGACTCCACACAGGTGCTCGTGTGGTACGCCCGCGATGCGATCTACTTCGGCATCCGCGCCTTCGAACCCCACGGCGCGGTGCATGCAACGCTGGCCGACCGCGACAACATTGACGCGGATGACAACGTGCAGATCCTGCTGGATACCTATTCCGATCACCGGCGCGCGCTGCTCTTTGCGGTGAATCCCCTGGGCGTGCAGGAAGACGGCGTGCGCAGCGAAGGGCAGGACGCCGGCGCCGCCGGTGGTGGTGGCGGGGCGAACGCGCGGTTCGACGGCGTCGTGGATCTCAATCCGGACTTTGTGTGGGAGTCGCGCGGGCACGTGACACCGTGGGGCTACGAGGTGGAAGTGCGCGTCCCGTTCAAGAGCATTCGCTACCAGGCCGCGGATCCACAGAACTGGGGATTGCAGATCGTGCGCGAAGTGCAGCACTCGGGCTATGAGGACACGTGGACTCCCACTGTGCGTGCCAACGCGAGTTTTCTCATCCAGGCCGGCCGGCTCATGGGACTCACCGATCTGCACCGCGGGCTCGTGATGGATCTGATTCCGGAATTCACTACCCACGTGGACGGCGACTCCAGCGGCGCGGGATACAGCTATAGCACGCACCCCGCGGTTGGTGGCACGCTCGTCTGGGGGATGACGAGCGCGTTGAGTCTGAGCGCCACCGCGCACCCTGATTTCTCGCAGGTGGAGGCCGACGTCGCGCAGGTGACGGTGAATCAGCGCTTCGCGCTCTTCTACCCCGAGAAGCGCCCGTTCTTTCTCGAGGGACTGGAGCGCTTCGACACGCCGAACCGTCTCATCTACACCCGCCAGATCACGCAACCCGATGCCGGAGCGAAGCTCACCGGCAAGGTCGGCCAGACGAGCGTGGCTTACCTGGCGGCCGTGGACCAGGCCGACTCGCTGTCCGGAACTCACCCCGTGTTCAACCTGCTGCGCGTGCGGCGCGACCTTGGCGCCAGCTCGACGCTCGGCCTCGTGTACACGAATCGGCTGGATGGCAGCGCCTACAATCACGTGGGCGGGGCGGATGCGCGGGTGATCTGGGGAAAGATCTGGTTCTCGCAGGCGCAGGCCGTGGAATCGTGGACCCGTGACGCGGCCGGCGTGCGGCGGGGAACGCTCTGGGACCTCACCTTCGCGGATCGCACGGGACGCGCCTACGGCAATCATTTCGAGCTGCAGGGCGTGAGCCCGGACTTCGCCGCCGCGAGCGGGTTCGTGAATCGCACCGGGATCGTGACGGCGCGGATCTTCAATCGCTTTACCTGGTATGGCAGCCCCGGCGCGCGCGTGGAGGAGGTGACCACCACGGTCTCCGCCTCGCCGCTCTGGGATTATGATGACTTCCAGCATCTGCGCGGCGCTCTCGAAGGCGGCTTCGGCAATTCATGGGCGGCGACGGTGCGTGGTGGCTGGGTGTTGAGCGCGACGGTCAACGACAACCTGCAGCGCTTCGACTCCACCTCCTATCGCGGGTATCACGTCGCCGGCGCCACCGATACGACCGCGTTCGTGCTGCCGCACGGCCTGTACAATCTCATGAGCGGCGAGGTGGGCCTCTCCACGCCGAACCGTGCCCTCACGGCGAGCGTGAACCTCGGCTACGGTCAGTCCGTCATCTTCGCGGAAGCCGCCGAGGGGCGCGAGACCACTGGTCAACTGGACGTGGCCTGGCGCCCTACGCCGCTCTGGCGCGTGAGCACGAGCTGGGTACATGACCGCATCACCCGTGCACGTGACGGCAGCGAGTTTGCCGTCGCCAACATTCCACGCCTGCAGATCGAGTATCAGTTCCGCCGATCGATCTTCCTGCGCTACATCGGCCAGTACGTCGCGCAGCGCCAGACAGCCCTCGTTGATCCCGGAACGGGTGCGCCGCTGCTCCTCGCGGACTCCGCTGCCACCACCGGATACACGCCGCTCGGCGCGATCGTGTCCAACCAGTTCCAGAACGATGTGCTGCTCTCCTACAAGCCGACGCCGGGCACGGTGTTCTTCCTGGGATATGGCGCGCTGTTCAGCGAGCCCGAGGCGTTTGCGTTTGGCCGCGCGCTGCAACGCACGAGCGACGGGTTCTTCCTCAAGGTGAGCTATCTCTTCCGGCCGTGAGCACGACGGGCTGGCGCGTCACACATTGAAGCGGAAGAGCATGACGTCGCCATCCACCACGACGTACTCCTTGCCCTCGCTGCGCACGACGCCGCGCTCGCGCGCGCCCTTCCAGCCGCCCGCGGCCACGAAATCCGCGTACGAGACTGTTTCGGCGCGGATGAAGCCGCGCTCGAAATCCGTGTGAATGACCCCGGCGGCCCGGGGTGCGGTGTCGCCCTGGTGGATGGTCCAGGCACGCACCTCCGGTTCGCCCGCGGTGAAGTACGTTTCGAGCCCCAGCAGCGCATAGCTCGCGAGAATGAGCCGGTCCAGTCCGGCGGAGGTGAGTCCGAGCGTCGCCAGGAACTCGGGACGATCCGCCGCGGACAGCTCGGCCAGCTCCGCCTCGATGCGGGCCGAGAAGGGAACGATGCGCGCGGGCTCGCCGCTCTGCGCCACCGCCTCGCGCAGTGCGCGCAGATGCCGGCCCTCCGCCCCCGACAGCTCGGCATCGCTCACGTTCGCGGCATACAGCACCGGCTTGATCGTGAGCAGGGTGAGCGGCGCCAGCCACGCGCGCTCCCCGGTGCTCAGCCGCGCGTCCCACAGGCCCCGCCCCTCCGAGAGGACTGCATGCGCCTTCTCCAGTGCGGGCAGCTCCGCGAGCGCATCCTTGTCGAGCGACTTGGCGGCGCGCCGCACCCGATCCAGTCGCTTCTCGACCGTACCCAGGTCGGCGAGCGCCAGCTCGAATTCGATCACTTCGCGGTCGCGAACGGGATCCACCTCACCCATCACGTGCAGCACATCAGGATCGTCGAAGCAGCGCACGACGTGCACGATGGCATCCGTCTCGCGGATGTTGGCGAGAAACTTGTTCCCCAGCCCTTCACCGCTCGACGCGCCCTTCACAAGTCCGGCGATGTCCACGAACTGCACGACGGCGGGCACCGTGCGATGCGGCTTGACGAGCTGCGTGAGCACGTCGAGGCGGGCGTCCGGCACCTCCACGATGCCGACGTTCGGCTCGACCGTGCAGAACGGATAGTTCGCGGCATCCGCCTGCGCTGACGTGAGCGCGTTGAACAGCGTGGATTTGCCGACGTTGGGAAGACCGACGATACCGAGTGACAGCATGAGCGATGCGAATGAGGACAGCGCAGTGCGTGGCCGCGCTACATGAGAAACCACGGCGCGAGCACGAGACTCACCACGGCCATGAGTTTGATGAGAATGTTGAGACTGGGACCGGAGGTGTCCTTGAAGGGATCGCCAACCGTATCACCCACGACCGCCGCCTTGTGCGCATCGGATCCCTTGCCGCCGTACACGCCGCCCTCGATGAGCTTCTTGGCGTTGTCCCATGCGCCGCCGGCGTTGGCCATGAACAGCGCCAGCATCACGCCCGTGACCGTCGCCCCCGCGAGCAGCCCACCCAGCGCCTCCACGCCGAGGATTCTGCCCACGAGTACGGGCACGAGCACGGCGCTCACTCCGGGCACGATCATCTCGCGCAGCGCGGCGCGCGTGGAAATATCCACGCAGCGGGCGGAGTCCGGCGTCGCCGTGCCCTGGAGGAGCCCGGGAATGTCGCGGAACTGACGCCGCACTTCCTCCACCATGCCCTGTGCGGCGCGACCGACTGCAGTCATGGTTGCGGCGCTGATGAAGAACGGCATGATGCCGCCCAGGAAGAGTCCCACGACTACCATGGGGCTCACCAGGTTGATGCCGTGCGCATCCAGATGCACGGCCGTGGCATAGGCGCTGAACAATCCCAGGGCCGTAAGCGCGGCGCTGCCGATGGCGAAGCCCTTGCCAATGGCCGCGGTCGTGTTGCCCAGTGCGTCGAGGCCATCGGTGATGCGGCGCACGTCGGGACCCAGGCCCGACATTTGCGCGATGCCGCCCGCGTTGTCGGCAATGGGGCCGTAGGCATCCACCGACATGGTGACGCCGACGGTGGCGAGCATGCCCACGGCGGCGATCGCAATGCCGTAGAGTCCAGCGAAGTGGTGTGACGCCCAGATCGCGACGCAGATGCAGAGAATGGGAATCGCGATGCTCTCCATGCCGACCGCGAGTCCGGTGATGATGTTCGTGGCGGCTCCCGTGCGTGATGCTTCGGCGATGCGTCGCACGGGGCGGGCCGCGGTGTAGAACTCGGTCACGAGGCCGATGGCAATGCCGGCCACCGTGCCGGCGAGGACCGCCCAGAACGGGCCGGCGGCGGGGTACCACGAGCCGTCCGCGCGCTGCTGCGCCACGCCGATCCACGACGTGAGTAATCCGGCAAATGCGAGAAACAGCACCGCCGCAATCACCGATGTGAGACGCAGCGCGGCGGCCGCGCTGCCGCGCTCGAGCAGGCGCATGGCGCCAATGCCGATGAGCGACGCGACAAGTCCCGCGACGGTATAGGCAAGGGGCAGCGCGATGGCGCGCAGGGGATCCGCCATGCCGGCGCTCGAGGCGGCCAGCGCGATGGTGGCGATGATCGCGCCCACGTAGCTCTCGAAGATGTCGGCGCCCATGCCGGCCACGTCGCCCACGTTGTCGCCCACGTTATCGGCAATCGTCGCCGGATTGCGGGGATCATCCTCGGGAATGCCGGCTTCGATCTTGCCGACGAGATCCGCGCCCACGTCCGCGGCCTTGGTGTAGATGCCGCCACCCACGCGCGCGAAGAGCGCAATGGAGCTGGCGCCCATGGCGAAACCGGAAATGACTTCGGCGAACCCGCGGAGTGCGTCAGCGCCCGACGCGCCGGCCAGGCGCCAGAGCGTGACGCCGCCAATGCCCACCAGGCCGAGACTGGCGACACACAGCCCCATCACGGCGCCACCGCTGAACGCCACGCGCAAGGCGACGCTCTGCCCGTGTGCGCGCGCCGCCTCGCTGGTGCGAACGTTGGCGCGCGTGGCCGCTTCCATGCCGCCGAGTCCGGCGAGAATGGAACAGGCACCGCCCGCGATGTACGCGATGCCCGTGCGCCAGCCAACGGCCCACGCCAGCAGCGCCGCGACGACGAGCAGGAAGGGTACCAGGACCGTGTACTCGCGACGCAGGAACGTCATGGCACCGCCATGAATCTGTTCGGCGAGCGCTCGCATGGCGGCGGACCCCTCTGGTCTGCGACGGATCGCGAGGTAGAGTCCCAGCGCAATGAGGAGCCCCGCGAGACCGGCGCCGACTGCAATCGTGGCAATCAGGACGAGCATCGTCACGCGGGCTCTGGATTGAACTTGTTCATGGCGGCCTCGATGCCATCGTGCAGCCAGCATTCCGCCGCGCTGGTGAAGCGTGGCAACAGTGCGACGATGTCCGCGCGTTCGGTCGCGGGCATGGGCGAGAGGACGAAGTCCGCCAGGTCGCCAATGCGTCGCTCGGGATCCATGGGCTGGATGCCAATGCGAAGGCGCGCATAGTCGCGTCCGCCCACTGCCTGTTCCACGCTTTTCAACCCATTGTGTCCACCGGCGCTGCCGCGCGCGCGCAGGCGGAAGCGCCCCACCGGCAGCGCCACATCGTCCACGAGCACCAGCAGGTCCGTTGCGGCCGACCAGAATGGGCGGCGCAGATACGACGAGAGCACGACGCCGCTCAGATTCATGTACGTGGTGGGCTTCATGAGGCGCACGTGGAGATTGCCCACGCGTCCACTCGAGGCGAGCGCCTGGCCGTCGGTGCGCCAGCCGCCGAAACGCCAAACGTCGGCCAGGTGGTCAGCAACCCACCAGCCGACGTTATGGCGTGTTCGTTCGTACTGACGGCCCGGATTGCCCAGGGCGAGAATCACTTTCATACCGGTCTGTGCGCGGCCACATCACGCCGATGCGTCCGCGGCACTGGCTACTCGCCCTGTTCCTCTTCTTCCTCGCCCTTCGGCTTGCGAATGAGTTCGGGCTCCGCCGCGGCTTCCTCGGTCTCGGCGGCCGGCGTGGGCTCCGCCTCGACGCGCGGCGGGACGACGACGCAGACTGTGGCGTCCGGATCGGCCAGCGCTTCCAGCCCCGCGGGCAGCTTGAGATCGCGCACGTGCAGCGAGTCGTTCAGGCCGAGCGCCGTGACATCGAGATCGATGTGGTTGGGCATCTCGGCGGGATCCACCTCGACGCTCAGCTCGCGCAGGATCTGGTCGAGAATCCCGCCGGAGTTCTTGACGCCTTCAGGCGTGCCGATGAGCACGAGCGGAATGTCCACGGTCACCTTCTCGCCGGCGACGAGCTCGAGGAAGTCCACGTGCAGGACGCGCCGCTTGAACGGGTGACGCTGGATTTCGCGAATGAGCGTGCGCGTGGACGTCCCGTCCACACTCAGTTCGACGACGGTCGTATCGGCAGAGAACCGGTCGAGCAACTGGTCGAGCGCCCGCGCGTCGAGCGTGAGCATCTGGGGCTCGCGATTGTGTCCGTAGATGACGCCCGGGACCTGTTCAGCCTGGCGCAGCTTGCGCGCGGCGCCCTTGCCGCTTGTTGTGCGCCGGGTGGCGCCGAGAGTTGCTGTTGCCATGTTCCAAGTCTGGTAGCTGGTGGCGGGTCGCCGGGAACTGCCGGAGTGCTGGCGCACAGCCAGCAACCGGCAATCAGCGACCAATCATTCAAACAATGAACTTACCGATTCATCGAAGTGTGTATACCGGATGGCCTTGGCGAGCAGTTCGCCCACCGAGAGCACCTTGAGCTTCGCGAAGCGACGCGCCGGCGGAATGGCGATCGAATCCGTCACCGTGACTTCCGCGATTGGCGCCGCGCTGAGCCGCTCGGCGGCCGGGCCGGAGAGCAGTGCGTGCGTGGCGCATACATAAATGTCCTTCGCGCCCAACTCCTTGAGCGCGCGGGCCGCTTCCGTCACCGTACCCGCGGTGTCGATCATGTCGTCGGGAATGATACAGTCCCGCCCCTCCACCGCGCCCACCACGTTCAGGACCTCGGCCACGTTCGCTGTGGGCCGCCGCTTGTCAATGATCGCGAAGGTCCCATTGAGCCGCTTGGCAAATCCGCGGGCCATCTTGGCCGACCCCACATCGGGCGCCACCACCACGAGGTCCCGCAACTGCTTCTTGCGATAGTGCGACACGAACACCGGCGCCGCATACAGATGGTCCACCGGAATATCGAAGAACCCCTGCAGCGCGTGCTGGTGAAAATCGATTCCAAGCACGCGATTCGCGCCGGCCGTGACGATGAGATTCGCCATCAGCTTGGCGCCAATTGCCACCCGCGGCTGGTCCTTCCGGTCCTGGCGCGAGTAGCCGTAGTACGGCATGACACAGGTCACGCGCGCCGCCGACGCTCGTCTGGCCGCGTCGATCAGGAGCAACAGCTCCATGATGTTTTCGGCTGGCGGATTCGTCGGCTGGACGATGAAGAGATCCGCGCCGCGGACATTCTCATCGATCCGCGTGAAGATCTCGCCATCGGCGAAGCGTGACAGCGTGACCTTCGTGAGCTCGACGCCCAGGCAGCGGGAAATCTCCTCCGCCAGTGCGCGATTGGCTGTACCCGACAGGAGTTTGAATCCTCGCTTCGGGATACTCAGCTCATCCATTGCTGCAGCCATGTAGGATAATGCCCCTCTTGGGGATGGTCAATGCAGGTGAATTGCCCCTGGTGGATTCGAACCACCATTCCCGGATCCAAAGTCCGGTGTCCTGCCGTTGGACGAAGGGGCAGGCGACGCTGCAAGCTACACTGGACCGGAAACGTTGTCACCCGGTGGTGGCGCCGGCGCCGCGTGCTCAGTCCATCACGTCAACGGGCTCGATCCGCTCCAGCGTCTGCGTCGCCATGACCGGCACGCCGAGCGTCTGCTGCAGCAGGCTGATGTCCGGCACGTCGACACCGATGCCGAACACCGTCGAGCCCGATCCGGAGATGGTGGCAATGGAGGAGCCCGCGCGGCGGAGCTCAGCGATGATGCCAGCGAGCTGCGGATGCCGCTGGCACACCACGGGCTCGAAGTCGTTTGTGGCGAGCGCCGCGACG
>Ga0207640_10002107_pt1 | contig 10699 bp, 8 predicted proteins | sample KBSCornC42_FD_184300 | JGI IMG/M metagenome (GOLD analysis project Ga0207640, IMG submission 184300) | Corn rhizosphere microbial communities from Kellogg Biological Station, Michigan, USA - KBS Corn C4-2 (SPAdes) (version 2) | ecosystem: Host-associated > Plants > Roots > Rhizosphere > Soil ... | reverse complement strand
TCCGCAATGTCGCGACCGGCAAGGACGTAGTGGCCCGCAGTTGCGACGTCGAGAAGGCCGAGAATCGAGAGCAGAGTCGTCTTGCCGCACCCTGACGGACCGGAGATCGCGACGTACTCTCCGCGCGCGATCTCGAACGACACGTCGGACAGGGCGCGCGTCTCCACTTCATCGGTGAGATACGTCTTTCCAACCCGTTCGAGCCGGATTACCGGCTCAGGTCCCCACGAAGTCATCGGCACGTTGGCGTTGGGGTCAACTGCCCTGGCGTTCAATACATAGCCAATCTATGTGTAGTCTTTCTATGTGACAAGGTGCCGGCTGCGCCACGCGCGCCGGGTCGGTCGCGGGACCGGGCTTTGCAGCATCTTTGACCTGTATTCACCCGAACACGGCCGGCTGGCAGGGCCGGTATCACTATTACGGAGCCAAAACGATGGATCAGGAAACATGGACGGCGGTCGACCGCTACCTCGCGAAGAAGCTCATTCCCGCAGATCCCGCGCTGGACGCTGCGCAGGCTGCGACCGCGGCTGCGAACATGCCGGCGATCAGTGTCTCTCCGACTCAGGGGAAATTGCTCGAGCTGTTTGCAATGACGCTGCACGCCAGGTCCATCCTCGAGATCGGTACGCTCGGCGGCTACAGTACGATATGGCTCGCACGCGGCCTCGCTCCTGGAGGAAGGATCGTGACTCTGGAGAAGGTGCCCAGCCACGCGGACGTTGCGCGAGCGAACATAGCGCGAGCGGGATTCGCAGATGTCGTCGATCTGCGCGTGGGCAGTGCGCTCGACACGCTTCCGCAACTGGCTGCGGAAGACCGCGAGCCGTTCGATCTGGTCTTCATCGACGCCGACAAGCAGAACATACCGGCGTACTTCGACTGGGCGGTCACGCTGGCGCATCCTGGAAGCATCATCGTTGTCGACAACGTCGTGCGCGATGGGGATGTCATCAACGACGAGACCGAGGATACGGCAACACAGGGGGTGCGGCGGTTTTTCGAACGGCTGTCCACGAGCGCACTCGTGACGAGCACTGCAATCCAGACGGTTGGCGTGAAGGGTTATGACGGCTTCGCGGTATCGATAGTGAACTGACGGCGTGGGGTGGCATCGGCGGATGTCAGGATCGGAACAAACCATTTTGACGCGTCGAGCATCTCATAATCGAGAAGGGCGCGCACCGGCGGGCCCGTCAGTGCACCATCCAACCGTCGCCAGTGCCACTTCCGATTCCAATCTCCATCCCCGTCTCGCGGCGCGCGCTTGGTGCAGTTGCGACAATTCTTGCTGTTGCGGCTCCCGTGCTTGCGCATGCTCAGGCATCGCGACCAGCTGTTTCAGCGGACTACCTAACGTCGGTTGCAGCGACGCATGCAGATCATCCTCCCGTACTGGATGGTCGCGACGACGATGCTGTATGGCGCAAAGCGCCCGCAGTTACGCATTTCCGCGAATTCGATCCGGTCGAGGACGGCGATCCACGCTTCCGCACCGAATTCAAGGTCGCGTACGATAGCCGCAACATCTACGTCTTCATTCGTGCCTTTGATCCCGAGCCGGCGCTGATACGGAAGACCCTTGCGCGCCGGGACGTTCGTCCGCCGACGGATCAGCTCAAGGTGATGATCGATTCGTATCACGACGGACGCAGCGGCTTCGAGTTCGCGGTGAGCCCGGGTGGAGTGAAGCGCGATTACGCGATGTATGACGATACGAATGAGGACCCCACATGGGACGGAGTCTGGGATGTCGCCACATCGGTCGATTCACTGGGATGGACGGCGGAGTTCGCGATTCCCATGTCACAGCTCGGCTTCACCAATACAACCGTGCACACGATCGGGTTCGGGATATGGCGCGACATCGATCGCTTCAAGGAGCGTGTGAGCTGGCCGGTGTTTCGTCCAAGCAGGAACGCGACTGTCTCTCAACTGGGAACGGTGACCGGCATCGGCGACGTTGGATCGACGCATCCGCTCGAAGTGGTTCCGTACGTAGTGACGAAGAATGTTTCGACGGTGGGCGCTTCATCGTACGGACGTGCGCAGCGCCTTTCTGCCGGTGCGGATCTCAAGGTTGGCGTGACACCGAGCCTGCGACTGACGGCGGCGGTGAACCCCGACTTCGGTCAGGTGGAGGCCGATCCGTCGGTGCTCAACCTCGGCGCGTTCGAGACATTCTTCAACGAGCAGCGTCCGTTCTTCGTCGAAGGGCAGGGGCGTTACGCGTTCAGCATCAACTGCAACGTCGTGAACTGCAGCTCCGAGGGGCTGTTCTACTCGCGTCGAATTGGTCGCACTCCGCAACTAATTGGGAATTACGGTGACCCGAGCTCGCCGACCGCGACGACTATACTCGGTGCTACCAAGATGAGTGGCCGGATTGGAAAGTCGCTATCTGTGGGAGTGCTGGACGCGGTGACGGAGCGCGCGACGGGTTCGCTCGACAGGACCATCGAGCCAACGACCAATTACGGTGTCGCTCGTGTGCAGCGCGAGTTCCGTGATGGAAAGAGCTACGTCGGCGCTGTCCTCACGAGTGTCGATCGGAACACGGACGCATGGACTGCAGACGCGCTGCGGAAAACGGCTACGGTTGGCGGGGTGGACTTCGCGCATCGGTTCCTGAATGACAACTACAAGGTCTCCGGATCGCTTACTGGAAGCGACGTGACCGGAACGGCCGCCGCGATCACACAGACTCAGATGAGCGCCGTGCACTACTATCAGCGGCCTGACGGAAAGCTGCGCGTCGATTCCAGTCTCACATCGCTGACAGGTAATGCGGAAGAGCTGCTGTTCGGCAAGTACGGCGGCGGGATCACACGCTTCGAGACGAGCTACCAGCGTCAATCCGCAGGTTACGAGATCAACGATATCGGGTATTTGCGCCGGGCGGATCGGCAGAGCTGGAGCAATTGGGGCGCGCTCAATTTTCTGAAGCCGACTCGGCTTTACAACAGCTTTAGAATCAATGGCAACTTCTGGAACACGTGGAACACGAACGGGTTGGCGCTGGAGCATGCGGTCAATTCCAACGTGCATTTCGTCTTCCACAACAATTGGGGATTCAACGCTGGCGCCACGCTCGGTCAGCTGGGAAGCACCTATTGCGACAGGTGCGCTCGCGGCGGGCCGGCGGTGCGGCAGTCGTCGTATCTATCTCCATGGATGGGTATCAGCGGTGATGACCGGCGACGCGTCACGCCTTCGATCTCGATGAACTATTTTCGCACCGACGAGGGACGCACGCATCGGCTGTCGATCGAGCCGACTCTCGACGTGCGTGCATCGAGCCAGCTGCTTTTCTCCCTGGATGTCACCGCATCGCACAACGACGACAACACGCAATGGATCGGCAACTTCCACGATACGGCTACGTCCGCGATGCACTACGCTTTCGCGCATCTGCATCAGAACACGCTCGTCACCGCCGTTCGTGCGACGTACATCGCGACACCGGCGCTGTCGTTCCAGTTCTACGCACAGCCATTCGTGTCGAACGGCTCCTATTCGGACCCGCGGGAGCTGAGTGCCGCGCCGCGCGCCGCGCGATACTCCGACCGATACGTCGCCTACACGCCACCAGCATCGGCGATGTCGGGATTCAGCGATCGCGAATTCAAGTCGAATACCGTAGTGCGCTGGGAATACCGACCGGGATCGACGCTGTTCCTGGTGTGGACGCAGGGACGTCAGCGGTACGACAACGCACCAGATGCACGCGGATGGACACAGACATATCCGGATCTGTTGCAGATCAGGCCGGACAACACGTTTCTGATGAAGTTCAGCTACTGGTTGAACAGGTAGCGGCTGCGGCGCATCCCTGGCCGCTGCCAGCGTCGGGATGGACTTCAGCCGGCGACGCATGACAGCATTGGGAGTGTGACGGTGGCGCGGCGCCCGCGGGCGCGCTATTCTCTCCGTACCACAAACTCTCAAGGGCCATGAAACTCTCGTTTCGGTCACTCTCGCTGGCTGCGTCGCTCGTCACGTTTGCCAGCCCGTCCATCGGCGCACAGTCCGGGACGGCAGCACATCCGTCGGTTGCGATCAGCAACGATCCCTTTGTGTGGCTGGAGCAGGTTTCCAGTCCACGATCCATGGCGTGGGTGAACGCGGAAAATGCGAAGACCGTCGCGGTGCTGGAGAAGGATCCACACTACGCTGCGCTTTACGCCGACGCGGTGAAGCTGGCAGAGGCGCGCGACCGCATTCCGTCGCCGTCCATCATCGGCGGTCAGATCTACAATTTCTGGCAGGACGCAGAGCATACGCACGGAGTGTGGCGGCGCACGACACTCGCCAGCTACCGCAGCGCGTCACCGGCATGGACGACCGTGCTCGATCTCGACGCACTCTCCAGGGCAGAGAAGGCGAACTGGTTCTGGAAGGGAAGTACGTGCGCGGAGCCGGCGGAGCGCCATTGCATGGTTCAACTCTCGGACGGCGGCGAGGATGCCGTGACTGTTCGGGAGATCGATCTGCCGAGCGCAAGTTTCGTGTCGGGTGGCTTCGTATTACCGCATGGCAAGCAGCGCGTGGCATGGGAAGATCCCAACACGTTGCTGGTCGCGCGCGAGTGGGCACCGGGTGAGATAACGAAGTCGGGGTATCCTTACATTGTAAAGCGCATCAAGCGCGGGCAGCCGCTGTCGGCCGCGACCGAAGTGTTTCGCGGAACGGCGGACGACGGCGGATATGGTGTGTCGCCATTCACGCTCGACGATGGCGATGGTAATCATGCGGTGTTCGTGGCCCGTCCACTAAGCACGTTCGAGGCCGAGCAGTTCATCCTAACCAGGAACGGATTCGAGAAGCTTGCGCTTCCGCTCAAGTCGTCCGTGTCGGAAATCGTTGCGGGCAGAGTGATCATTTCGCTGGACACAGCCTGGACACCAGCTGGTGGCACCTCCTTCAAGGCCGGATCCGTCGTATCGGTACCGTTGGCGACCATGCTCGCGAGTCCGGCGAAGTTTGCGCCGACGCTCGTTGCAGCACCCGGTCCCCGGGAGTCGATCAGTGGGATGGCCACGACGAAGAACGCGCTCATCCTCACGCAGCTCGACAATGTGCGTGGACGGGCGTACACATACACGCCGGCAGGCGCACACGGGTGGACGCGCTCTCAGCTCAAGTTTCACGACAACCTCACCATCCGCATCGTCGATGCTGATGCGCATTCGAACACGGCATTCCTTGGTGTTACCGGATTCCTGACGCCCAGCTCGGTATGGCTGGTCGATGCGCAGTCGGGTGCGCTGTCGTCGGTCAAGTCGCTTCCGCCCAAGTTCGATGCGTCAAATGACGTAGTCGAGCAATTCGAAGCCACGTCGAAGGATGGCACACGTGTACCGTACTTCGTCGTACATCGGCGCGGCATGAAGCTGGACGGGAACAATCCAACGATCCTCTATGCGTACGGCGGATTCCAGGTGTCGGAGACGCCCAACTACTCGCCGGACATCGGCAAGCTGTGGCTCGAACACGGCGGAGTGTGGGTGCTTGCGAACATTCGCGGCGGCGGTGAGTTCGGTCCAGCCTGGCACGAGGCCGGTCTCAAGACGCATCGTCAGGTGGTATACGACGATTTCGCCTCGGTTGCGCAGGACCTCGTCAAGCGCGGAATCACGAGCACACGCCGGCTCGGCATTCAGGGCGGATCGAACGGCGGCCTTCTGATGGGTGTCGAGTTCACTCAGCATCCTGAGATGTGGACCGCGGTGGACATCCAGGTTCCATTGCTCGACATGCTGCGTTACGAGCAGATCGCGGCGGGTAGCTCGTGGGTGGGAGAGTATGGCAGCGTTTCCGTTCCAGCGGAGCGCAAGTTCCTGGAATACCTGTCACCATACAACAACGTTCACGCCAACGTGAAGTATCCCGAGCCGCTGATCTGGACCACCACCAAGGATGACCGCGTGGGTCCGCAACACGCCCGCAAATTCGCGGCAAAGCTGGCGTCGATGAATATCCCGTACCTGTTCTACGAAGTGATAGAAGGCGGTCACGGGTCAGGTGCAAGTCTCAAGGAGCGCGCGCACACGACGGCATTGGAGATGACCTACTTCACGCGCAAACTGATGCAGTGACACGCGTCGTGACACGCGCTGTGTTATGCGCTGTGATGCGTGTGCCGATTCGTATATCTTTTGACGACTACCACTCAACGGGAGATCCATCTTGCCGCAGGATGCAGGCCGCACACGTGACGACGTGGTTCGCTGGGCTGGCACGCTTTATTCGGACCACGTCGATCACAAGGATGCGGACGGCTTCGCGGCCGTATTCACACCGGACGCCACGCTTCGCTTCGGCAACTCGGACGCGCTGACCGGGCGCGATGCGATCCGTGATGCAATCGCGCAATTCTTCACTGCCTTCAAGTCGCTGCGGCATCACTCGGGACGTACCTGGATCGAAGGCGACATCGTGGTCCTCGAGGCCGTCGTTACGTACATACGGCATGACGGAAAGGAAGTAACTGTGCCCGCCGTGACGATCTTTCATCTGATTCCGATCAACGCATCATCGACACCACTTGCGGACGAATGTCGCATCTATGTCGATCTTGCTCCGTTGTTCGCAGCCTGATCGGCACGGTTGTTTCCTGAAGAGAGAGTTCTTACGATGATAACGCAGGCAGAGAAGGGACGACGGTTTCGCGATTTGCATCACCGCGATAGCGCCTTCGTAATTCCGAATCCATGGGACATTGGCTCCGCGCGAATCCTGGCAAGCATGGGGTTCGAGGCACTCGCGACCACGAGCGTCGGCTACGCGAACTCGATTGGTCGTCAGGACCACGGAGTCACACGCGACGAGATGATCGCGCATGCGACAAGCCTGTGCGCCGCAACGGAACTGCCCGTGAGTGCGGACCTGGAGAACGGGTTTGGAGACGATCCGGAAACCGTTGCGGAGACGATTCGTCTGGCAGCTGGCGCCGGCCTGGCCGGCTGTTCTATCGAGGACAGCACCAACCGGAACGACGATCCGATCTACGCGTTGGAGCATTCGGTCGATCGTATTCGCGCAGCTGTGGAGGAGGTGCGCAAGCTACCGTTTCCATTCATGTTGACCGCGCGCGCGGAGAACTATCTGCACGGGCGCAAGGATCTTGCGGATACCATCAAGCGACTGCAAGCCTTCCAGGAAGCGGGCGCCGACGTTCTGTATGCACCCGGCATGACGGATGTAACCGAGATCGCGACCATGATACGCTCGGTGGACAGGCCGGTGAACGTTCTGGCCGGAATGCAGGGTGTGCACTTCGACGTCGATGGGCTGTCGCGGATCGGCGTGAAGCGCATCAGCGTTGGCGGCGCACTCACTCGTATCGCATTTGCCGCAGTCATCCGTGCAGCACGCGAGATGAAGGAGAATGGAACGTTCACGTTCGTGGACGAGCCGATCACATCGCGCGAGATTGCCGCACTGATCAGCAGCGCCAGCTGATCCCCGGCACATTGTCGGACCGTCTGGCGGCCCGGCATGGGGGATGATAGCGCGGCGCTGGCCACATGCTTCTACGCAGCCGTCTACGCTCGCTCCAGACCGTTCAGGTGCTTTCGGTAACCGTTCACACCAGTCAGCACAGTCGGGGCTTCTTCGAGCGCGAGGGTTTCGAGGAGGTACGTGTGGGACCGGACGGCTTCGCGTCTGGCATCGACATGGTCGAATTACGGCTCCAGCCGATCTTCCGAAACCACGCCGATTCACGCATGTTTTAGGCGACGGTGGAGACTGCACCAGCAGTACCGAATGTGGAGCTCAACTTCCAGGATCAACCATGACACGTTTTCGCGTTCTTGCATTTGCTGCCATTGCTTCCATCGCGATTCCGGTGCTTACCATAGGGGCGCAGAACCAGCGTCCTCAGGGTCCACCACCGCCTCTAAAGAACCTCAAGTTCTTTCCGAAGGATATCTCGCGGCAGGCGCTGCTCGATACGATGGGTACGTTCACTCGGGCGCTCGGCGTGGGCTGCGAATTCTGCCACATGGCTGACGATAGCATCCCACGCGACCGGCACGACTTTGCGTCGGACGTGAAGCCGAACAAGAACAAGGCACGTACGATGCTCCGCATGGTCTCTGCCATCAACGCTGACTATCTGACGAAGCTGTCATCGAGACTGGAGCCGCCTGTCGTCGTCACCTGCGCCACCTGTCACCGTGGTGTGATGGAGCCTCGGCCGCTCGAGCAGGTAATTCTCACTCGCTACGATTCCGCCGGCACCGATTCCGCCATCGCAACGTATCGGGAGCTGAGGCAGCGTTACTACGGACGCGCATCGTACGATTTCGGTGAAGCCCCACTGTTCGCTGTTGGCAGTGCATTGCGTCAGCGCAACAAGGTGGCGGACGCGCTCAAGTTCTACATGCTGAACCTGGAATACGCACCGAACTCCGCGCCTGCGTGGTCGCAGGCTGGTATCGCGCAACTTGCCAGCGGCGATACGGCGACGGCAATCAAGAGCTTCGAGAAGGCACTGTCGATCGATCCGAAGGACCGTGGAGCGACCCGGGCAATGCAGTCACTCAAGCCCAAGCCGTAACTTCGAGTCCCGCATTGAATGGCGCGAGCGTCGAAGAAGGCCGCAGCACCGACTGATGTTCCGATCGTTCCATTCGCCGACCAGGTTGCGTGGAACAAGTGGCTCGACAAGCATCACGCGACTTCAGGGGGGATCTGGATCCGCATCGCGAAGAAAGGATCCGGCATCCCCTCTGTGTCGCACCCCGAAGCGCTCGACGTTGCCCTGTGTTACGGTTGGATAGATAGCCAGCGAAAGGGATACGACGAAAAGACGTTCATTCAGAAGTTCACACCGCGTGGTGCGCGCAGCATCTGGTCCGTGATCAACCGCGACAAGGCGGTTGCGCTGCTGGAAAGTGGTAAGATGACGCCCGCAGGTATCTCCGAGATGGAGCGTGCGAAGAAGGACGGTCGGTGGGATGCGGCGTATGCCTCGCAGGCGACGATTGAAATCCCGCCCGATCTGCAGGCCGCGCTCGATGCGAATCCGCGCGCAGCAAGATTCTTCGCTACGTTAACCAGTCAGAACCGCTACGCCATCCTGTTCCGCGTTCACAACGCGAAGCGTGCGGAGACTCGCGCCAGGAGAATCGCCGATTTCGTAGCGATGCTTGAACGGCATGAGACGATTCATTGATCCGGTGTAGCGATCATGCAGAAAATAAGAACGCGCCTGCATTTCGGCAGGCGCGTTCTTATTTCGAGAACTATCGCAACTTACTTCAGCGCATTCCACACCAGCGGATACGTCGACATGCTCTGCGCGCGGTACTGCGGCCGGAATCCGAACAGCACGACGTGCCCCTTCCCCTGCTTCACATCCACCATCGCGGCCTTGCCGTTGATGCGGTCTGCGCCGAGCAGCCAGCCGGAGAGGAGTGGATCGCCCTGTGCGGGATAGCGTGCGACGATCGTTGCACGTGATGGATCGGTTACTTCGAACGCAGGGCCGCCCTCGAACCAGACTGCCGGGGTCGGTGCGGTCATGCCAGCCGCGAGAGGATTGGCGCGATCGAACTCGACCTTGAAGAGCGAGCCTGGCGCGTAGAAATCCTTGGGCCGCACATCGGCGAGTACGTTCTTCACCGGCAGCGACAGCGCTTCGATCGCGTAATTGCTAGCAGCGTTGAATGCCACGATTGTACCGCCGGCATTTACGAACGCCGCCAGCTGCTTCGCTCCATCGTCGCCGAGTCCGCCCTTGAGCGAATCCGGATACGGGCCGCGCGGGCCGCCGGCGATCTGGCGCGCATTCTGATCCGGCAGCACTATCGCGTCGAAGCGAGAGCTGAGATTGCCGGCGCGAATGTCCTTTGCAGTAATCAGCGTGTAGGGAACGTGATACTGATCGAACACCCACTGCGTCCACCCCTGATCCATCGACGGTGCCCAGTTCTGGAACATCGCGATACGGCGCGCCGTGTTGTTGCTGAGCCCCTTCGCGACCCACGGAATCGCGCGAACCGGCGCAAGCGGAGTCGATGCGACGGTGACGGAGTCGCGCACGAACGACACGTTGAAGCCGTACAGCAGCGGCAGCGTCTGCGCCGTGACATCGTACGGACGCTTGGGCGGACCGCCCGGATACTCGAACAGATTCGGGTAGTGCTGGTCTTCGAGCAGCGTCTTTGCGAACGCAGCGTATGGCTGCGCGGTGTAGATCAGGTAGCTTCCGGCCGGGAACTGCTTTCCATCGGCGCTGAACGCGGATGCAGCGCGACGCACTTCGACCTGTCCGCGCTGCAGAATACCGAGCGCCGCGTTGATCGCGGTGTCGCGCGCAGCCTCCGCTGGAATCACGATCGTCGCCGGCCAATCTTCCCTGCCAGGCGCGCGATTACCCATCACGGCGTTGCGCTGGACCTGCGAATACGTGCGCACCCATTCGATGTGATCTGCAGCGGCTTGCGTGAGCAACGCCATCGTTGCTGCGGTCTGATAGCGAACGATGTCGCCGATGGTCCATCTGCCACCGGGCCACGTGGTGAGGAAATCGACGCCGGTCTTTTTGGGATCGACGTTGTAACCGGGGCGAAGCGAATCGAATGGTACGTTGATTGGCGAGGCGAGATCCGCGCTGGCCGTCTCGGTCAGGATGCGGATCGCGCCGTGATAGTGCTGATACGCCCGCGCCGGAGTCCAAGCATCG
>Ga0207640_10002103_pt1 | contig 10712 bp, 12 predicted proteins | sample KBSCornC42_FD_184300 | JGI IMG/M metagenome (GOLD analysis project Ga0207640, IMG submission 184300) | Corn rhizosphere microbial communities from Kellogg Biological Station, Michigan, USA - KBS Corn C4-2 (SPAdes) (version 2) | ecosystem: Host-associated > Plants > Roots > Rhizosphere > Soil ... | reverse complement strand
GTGGTGCTCGGCGACCTCAACGACTTCGAGTTCTCGGAGACGCTGCAGATCCTCGAGGGAGGCGGAGCGCTCGCGAACCTGATGGACAGGCTGCCGAAAGCGGAGCGCTACTCGTACGTCTTCGAGGGCAACTCGCAGGTGCTCGACCAGATGCTCGTGAGCGACAAGCTCGACAAGCGCAACACGTCGTACGACGTCGTCCACGTGAACGCGGAGTTCTCCGACCAGGCGAGCGACCACGACCCGTCGGTCGCCCGCTTCGTGTTCGACGACGAGGACTGACACACGGGGACTGACCCCGAAGGGGTCTGTCCCCCGCGACGGTCTCGAATGCTGGAGGCTTCGCGGGGGTCAGTCCCCTGCGGGGACAGACCCCGGGCGAAAGGATCGACCGTCTACGCTCACCTCGTGGAGGTCCCGCCGCACGCGACGCGACGCGCGACCGTGCGCAGGCTCCCGGGCGGAGCGCAGGCGTCCGACCGGGTCGCGGTCGAGGAGCCCCTCGAGATCCGCGTCGACGGGACGGCGGTGGCCGTCACCATGCGGACCCCGGGGCACGACGAGGAGCTCGCGCTCGGGTTCTGCCTCACGGAAGGGCTCGATCCTGTTGCTGCCCATCCGACCGCAGACCTCGCCGCGAACGTCGTCGAGGTCGACGCGCCCGGCGCCGACCTGCGGGCGATCCAGCGCTCCTTCTACACCTCGTCGTCGTGCGGGGTCTGCGGGAAGGGCGCCCTCGAGGCGGTCGCCGTCGACGCGCCGCGCGTCGAGAGCGACCTCGCCGTCCCGTTCGCGGTGCTGGCCGCCCTCCCGACGGCGCTCACCGAGGCGCAGGCGGGGTTCGCGCTCACCGGCGGCCTCCACGCGACCGGGCTCTTCTCGCCCGACGGCACGTTGCTCTGCACGCGGGAGGACGTCGGCCGCCACAACGCGATGGACAAGGTGGTCGGGTGGGCATTCGGCGCGGGCCTGCTGCCGCTCTCCCGGTCGGTCCTGTGCGTGAGCGGACGCCTCTCGTTCGAGCTCGTGCAGAAGGCCGCCGTCGCCGGTTGTCCCGTGGTCGTGGCCGTCGGCGCTCCGTCGTCACTCGCGGTCGAGCTCGCCGACGACCGGGGCCTGACGCTCTGCGGCTTCGTGCGCGACGGTTCAGCGACCGTCTACACGCACCCCGACCGCATCCTCGCGTGACGCGCGCCTCTGTGCCCCTGACCGGCGTTCTCCTGGTCGGCGGTGCGTCCTCCCGATTCGGTGCCCCGAAGGCGCTCGCCCTGTTCCGGGGCGAGACGCTCGCCGAGCGCGGCCATCGGCTGCTGGCAGAGGTCTGCGACGAGGTCATCGTCGTCGGCAAGGCAGGTGAGTTAGCCGGGCTTCCGTTCACGGTCGTCGACGACGGGACGGAGGAGCGGGCGCCGATCCATGGTCTCGTCGCCGGGCTGCGCCACGCAGCCCACGAGACGGTCGTCGCGCTCCCGGTCGACGTCCCGCTGATCACCCCCGACGCGCTGCGTGCACTCGGTGAGGCGGGAGCCGTGCCGTCGGCGCGGGTGCCGCTTCCCGGGGCGTACCCGCGGTCGCTCCTGCCCGTCCTCGAGTCGAGGATCGCCACGGGCGACCTGTCGCTGCGAGGGGTCAACACGACGACCTTCGAGATCCCGGCGGCCCTGCTCGTAGACGCCGACACGCCCGCCGCGCTCGCCGGCCTCGAGCGGTTAGCCTGACCGCCTCGAAGACCGAGGGAGGTTCCATGAGAGTGCTCGACGGAAAGGCGGCGATCGTCACCGGCTCGGCGCGCGGCATCGGACGCGCGACGGCAACCCTGCTCACCGAGCACGGCGCCCGGGTGCTCGTGACCGACCTGGACGAGGACGTCGCCCGCGAGGCCGCGGAGAGCATCGGCGGCGAGACGGCCGTCTTCGGCGGCGACCTCACGGCGGACGGCGTGCCCGAGGCGGTGGTGCAGCGCGCGGTGGACTCCTTCGGGCAGGTCGACATCGTCGTCAACAACGCCGGCTACACGTGGGACGGGATGGCGCACAAGATGGGCGACGACCAGTTCCGCGCGATGCTCGAGATCCACACCGTCGTCCCGTTCCGGCTGCTGCGCGCCGCCGCGCCGTACCTGCGCGAGGCGGGCAAGGCCGACAAGGAGGCGGGCCGCGAGGTCTTCCGGAAGGTCGTCAACGTCACGTCGATCTCCGGCACGCAGGGCAACCTCGGCCAGGCGAACTACTCCGCGGCGAAGGCCGGGCTCGTCGGGCTGACCAAGACGCTCGCGCGCGAGTGGGGGCCGTTCAAGGTGAACGTGAACGCGGTCGCGTTCGGCTTCGTCGAGACGCGCCTCACTGCCGCCTCTGACGAGGGTGGCGAGAGCTTCGTCAAGGACGGCGTCGAGATCCCCCTCGGCATTCCGGAGCGCATGCGGCAGATGGCGCCGATGATCATCCCGCTCGGGCGCGCCGCGACACCCGAGGACGCGGCGGGGCCGATCTTCTTTCTCTGCTCGCCGTGGTCGAACTTCGTGCACGGGCAGGTGCTGACCGCGAGCGGCGGCCAGACCACCGGGATGACGACCTGAGGTGACGGTCGACCTCGAGAAGATCGTCGCGATCGACGTGCACACGCACGCCGAGGTCGGGCGCACCGGCGAGGACGGCCTCCTGCCCGAGTGGCGCGAGGCGGCGCAGAAGTACTTCGGCGAGGCGGCAACGCCGACGGTCGAGGAGGTCGCCACGTACTACCGCGACCGCAACATGCTGGCTGTCGTCTTCACGGTCGACGCGGAGACGGTCACCGGCCGGGCCGCCGTGCGCAACGAGGAGATCCTCGAGGTGGCGGCGGCGAACCCGGACGTCCTCATCCCCTTCGCGAGCGTCGACCCGAACCGGACGAACGCGGTCGACGAAGTGCGCCGGCTGATCCGCGACACCGCCGTGCGCGGCTTCAAGTTCCACCCCAACGTCCAGGCGTTCTTCCCGAACGACCGTGCCTTCTACCCCATCTACGAGGCGATCGAGGAAGCCGGCCTGCCCGCGCTCTTCCACACGGGGCACTCGGGCATCGGCACCGGGCTGCCCGGTGGAGGCGGGATCCGGCTCAAGTACTCGAACCCGATGCACGTCGACGACGTCGCGGTCGACTTCCCGGGGCTGACGATCGTCCTCGCGCACCCGTCGTTCCCCTGGCAGGACGAGGCGATCTCCGTCGCGCTGCACAAGCAGCAGGTCTACATCGACCTCTCCGGCTGGTCGCCGAAGTACTTCCCGCCGCAGCTCGTGCGCTACGCGAACACGCAGCTCCGCGACCGCGTCCTCTTCGGGTCGGACTTCCCGCTCATCACCCCCGACCGCTGGCTGGCCGACTTCGCGGAGGCCGACTTCAAGGACGAGGTGCGGCCGCTGATCCTCAAGGAGAACGCCGTCCGCCTGCTCGGCTTGCAGTGAGCCGCCCCGACGCGCCGCCGGGGTAGATTCTCCTTGCAAGCGTCGGAAGGGAGCTCTTCGCATGTCGAAGCCGCACGGTCGCCTCACCCAGCCGCTCGTCCGCGAGGGCGCCGACCTCCGGCCCGCGTCGTGGGACGAGGCGCTCGACGTCGTCGCGACGGGGTTCACGCGCGCGCGGGAGGCGGATGCCACCCGCTCGTTCGGGATGTTCTCGTGCTCGAAGGCGACGAACGAAATGAACTACCTGGCGCAGAAGCTCGCGCGCCAGGTCATGGGCTCCAACAACATCGACTCGTGTAACCGCACCTGACACGCACCCAGCGTCGTCGGTCTGGCGACGGTGTTCGGAGCGGGCGGCGGGACGTCGTCGTACCGTGAGATGGAGGAGACGGACGTGATCCTCCTCTGGGGCTCGAACGCCCGGGAGACACACCCGATCATCTTCCACCACCTCCTGAAGGGGGTGCGGAACGGCGCGCGCCTGTACGCCATCGACCCGCGCCGGACGACCTCGGCCCAGTGGGCCGACCGCTGGCTCGGGCTCGACGTCGGCTCCGACGTCGCCCTTTCGAACGCCATGGCGCGCGAGATCATCCACGCGGGTCTCGTCAACCGGCCGTTCGTCGAGCGCGCGACCGAAGGCTTCGAGGAGTACGCCGCGTCCGTCGAGCCCTTCACGCTCGCCGAGGGCGAGCGGCTGACCGGTGTCCCGGCGGAGGTGATCGGCGAGACCGCGCACGCGTTCGCGCGCGCCGACCGGGCGATGATCTGCTGGACGCTCGGGATCACAGAGCACGCGAACGCGGTCGACAACGTGCTCGCGCTGATCAACCTCGCGCTCCTGACCGGGCACGTCGGCCGCTACGGCTCCGGTCTCAACCCGCTTCGCGGCCAGAACAACGTGCAGGGCGGCGGTGACATGGGCGCGATCCCGAACAAGCTGCCGGGCTTCCAGGACATCGAGCGCGACGACGAGGCGCGCGCCCGCTTCGAGGCCGCCTACGGCGTGCCGGTGCCGCCGCACTACGGCTGGCATCTCACGCAGATGTTCCACGCGATGGAGCGCGGCGAGCTCCGGACGCTGTACGTGATCGGCGAGAACCCTGCGCAGTCGGAGGCCGACGTCAACCGCACGCGGCGTCTGCTCGCCGAGCTCGACCTGCTCGTCGTGCAGGACATCGTGATGACCCGGACGGCCGAGATGGCCGACGTCGTGCTGCCGAGCACCGCCTCGTGGTGCGAGGCCGAGGGCACCGTGACGAACAGCGAGCGGCGCGTCCAGCGCGTGCGCAAGGCCCTCGACCCGCCGGGCGACGCCCGCGACGACATGTGGATCCTGTGCGAGCTCGCGCGCCGGCTCGGCCACGACTGGGGCCACCCCACGGCCGAGGAGGCCTGGGACGAGTTGCGCTCCCTGTCCCCGATGCACGCGGGGATGCGCTACGACCGCCTCGACGCGAACCGGGGCCTGCGGTGGCCGTGCCCGGACGAGGATCACCCCGGCGCGGTCTTCCTCCACGAGCGTCTCTGGGCCGAGCCGGTCGAGGGGCCGCGTGCGCCGTTCAGCGTCGTCGAGGCCAAGCCGCCGTTCGAGGCGCTCGACGCCGACTACCCGATCCGCCTAACGACGGGTCGCCGCCTCGAGTCGTACAACACCGGCGCGCAGTCGAACCGCTATCGCTCGCCGCTCCACCGCGGCGAGGCGCTCCAGCTCTCGCCCGAGGACGCGGAGCGGCTCGAGGTGAGCGAGGGCGAGATCGTGCGCGTCTCGTCGCGACGCGGCTCCGTCGAGGCTCCGGTGCGGATCGACGACTCGCTGCGGGCGGGGCTCGCGTTCATGTCGTTCCACTTCCCGGACCAGGTGGACGTCAACCAGCTGACGATCGACGCCACCGACCCGAAGTCCGGCACCGCGGAGTTCAAGGCGGCCGCGATCCGCGTCGACAGGCTCGAGCCCGCCGAGCGAGAAGCCGGCGAGAGCGTGCGCGAGCCTGCGGAGGCGCGCGGGTAGTGGACCTTCGCCTCATTGCGGACGCGGAGCCGACCGCGTCGGAGCGCGCCGCGCTCGACGAGGTGCTCGGGCCACCGGGGTCGAGCTGGGAGGGCGGAGCGCGCCTGAGCGGCGCCGACGGCAACACGGCCGACGGCGGCCACGCGGCCCGCGCGCAGCGTCATCTCCTGCTTCCGGCGCTCTGGGCGCTGCAGGAGCGGATCGGCTGGATCAGCCCCGGCGGCCTCAACGAGATCTGCCGCAGGCTGACGATCCCCCCTGCGGACGCGTACGGCGTCGCGTCGTTCTACGCGCTCCTCGCGCTCGAGCCACGCCCGCCGCGCGCCGTCCACGTCTGCGAGGACGTCGCGTGCCGCTGCCACGGTTCGCAGGAGCTGATCGCGCAGCTCGAGGAGCGCTTCGGGCCGGAGGGCGAGCTGTCGGACGACGGCTCCGCGACCTGGTACCGGAGCCCGTGCCTCGGCCAGTGCGACCGCGCGCCGGCGGCGCTCGTCTCGGTAGCGGGCGACGAGCCACTCGAGCGAGCGCAGGCGCCCGTCACCGCAGGCGCCGTGCTCGACCTGCTCGCCGGAGGCGAGCCGGGGCCGTCGCCGGGGGCGCGGCTGCCGCAGGCGGGCGATCCGTCGCTGCGGCTCCTCCGCCGCGTCGGCGTCGCGGATCCGGCGAGCATCGACGACTACCGCGCCCACGGCGGCTATGCCGCCCTGCGCCGCGCGTTCGAGCTCGGTCCCGAGGGCGTGCTCCGCGAGGTGAAGGACTCCAAGCTGGTCGGTCGCGGCGGCGCGGCCTTCCCCACCGGGGTCAAGTGGGAGGCGGTCGCACGGCAACCCGCCCGCCCGCACTACCTCGTCTGCAACGCGGACGAGTCCGAGCCCGGGACGTTCAAGGACCGCGAGCTGATGGAGGGCGACCCGTTCGCGGTGGTCGAGGCGATGACGATCGCCGCCTACGCAACCGGGTGCGAGCGGGGCTACCTCTACATCCGCGGCGAGTACCCGGAGGCGCAGCACGCTCTCGAACAGGCGCTCGCGGAGGCCCGCTCGCGCGGGTTCCTCGGCGAGGACGTGATGGGCGAGGGCTTCTCGTTCGACGTGGAGATCCGCCGGGGCGCGGGCGCCTACATCTGCGGGGAGGAGACGGCGATCTTCGAGTCGATCGAGGGCAAGCGCGGCGAGCCGCGCAACAAGCCGCCGTTCCCGGTCGAGGTCGGCCTGTTCGGGAAGCCCACCGTCGTCAACAACGTCGAGACGCTCGTCAACGTGCTCGACGTCGTGCTCGGCTCCGGCCCGGCGTTCGCGGAGGTCGGGACGGAGGGCTCGACCGGGTCGAAGCTCCTCTGCCTCTCGGGCCACGTCGCGCGCCCGGGCACGTACGAGCTTCGCTTCGGGGCGACGCTGCGCGAGGTGCTCGATCTCGCCGGCGGAGTCCCGGGCGGGCGGCCGCTGCAGGCAGTGCTCATGGGAGGGGCCGCCGGCGGCTTTCTCGGCCCCGACGATCTCGACGTGCCGCTCACGTTCGAGGGCGCCCGCGCGGCGGAAACGACGCTCGGCTCCGGTGTCGTCCTCGTTCTCGACGACACGGTCGACCTGCCGCGGCTGCTCCAGCGGATCGCCGCGTTCTTCCGGGACGAGTCGTGCGGCCAGTGCGTGCCCTGCCGCGTCGGCACCGTGCGCCAGGAGGAGGCGCTTGCACGCCTCGTCGCCGGCGAGCCGCTCGGGGGCCTCGAGACCGAGCTTGCGCTCATCGCCGAGGTCGGCCAGTGCATGCGCGACGCGTCGATCTGCGGGCTGGGTCAGACGGCGTCGAGCGCGGTCGAGTCCGCGATCCGCCGCCTCGACGTCTTCCCCGCGGGGCGTTCGTGACCGAGCTGCTCGCACCGAGCCGGATGATCGAGCTCGAGGTCGACGGGCAGCCCGTTAGCGTCTTCGAGGGCGCGACGATCCTCGACGCGTGCCGGAAGCTCGAGGTCGACACGCCGACCCTGTGCTTCGACGAGCCGCTCCGGCCGGCCAACGTCTGCCGCGTCTGCGTCGTCGAGCTGGAAGGCTCGCGCGTCCTCGTCCCGTCCTGCTCGCGCAAGGCGGAGTCGGGGATGAAGGTGCGCACGGACTCCGAGCGCGTGCGCACCTCGCGGAAGGTCGTCATGGAGCTCCTCGCCTCCTCGGTCGACCTCTCGACGACCCCTGCAGCCCCGCCGTACCTCGAGCGCTACGACGCAGCCCCGGAGCGCTTCGGCCCTCCTGCCCCGCCGAGCGACGAGCGGGATCGCGCGCGCACCGGGCATCACACGGTCCCGGACGGGCGCACGGCCGCAACGGTGCACCAGCCGGTCAAGGTCGACAACGAGCTCTACGTCCGCGACTACGCGAAGTGCATCCTCTGCTACCGCTGCGTCGACGCCTGCGGCGAGCAGCACCAGAACACGTTCGCGATCCACGTCGCCGGCCGCGGGTTCGACGCGCGGATCTCGACCGAGCTCGCGACGCCGCTTCCCGAGTCCGCCTGTGTCTACTGCGGCAACTGCATCGCGGTCTGCCCGACGGGCGCGCTGATGTTCCGCTCCGAGCACGAGCTCCGGGCCGAGGGCGATTGGCGGGAGGACGAGCAGACCGTCACGGAGACCACGTGCCCCTACTGCGGGGTCGGCTGCTCGCTCGAGCTCCACGTCCAGGACAACCGCATCGTCAAGGTCACGAGCCCGGCCGACCACGACGTCACGCTCGGCAACCTCTGCATCAAGGGCCGCTTCGGCTACTCGCACGTACAGGACTGAGGGCGAGGAAGCTAGTCGTGGAGCGCCTGCTCCGCGGCTCGGAGGAGGTTGTCGGCGCGGGCGCGGTATGCGTCGGCTCGTGCCGCGTCGCGCGTCGCCTCCGCGACTTCGCCGCTGTCGTTCTCGTCGAACTCGCGCTCGGCGGCGATGCTCTCGAGCTTCGCCGCGAATCCCCGAATCGCAAGTGCCCGCGCGTGCCGTGTCGACTCCGAGGTCGCCTGGTCGCGGCGCAACTTGACGACGAGCACGGTCAGCTTTGCCTGGAGCGCTTTCCGGTCGTGGACCGACTGGATGTCCGAGAGGCCGCGTGCGATGTCTTGCTCGACGGTCGCGTCGGCGGACATCCCGCCGCATCCCGCGACGAGCGCGACGCAGATGCAGAGGGAGCTGACGGCTCCGATGGCGCACATTCGGCAACGAGACTACGACCGAAGACCAGGCGGCGCCAACGTCGCGCGGTTCGCGCGAGGTCAGTCGAGCTGCTGTGCCTGCACCTCGCCGCTGCCGACGAGCACCGTCGACCCGTCGTCGCGCTCGAGCGTTAGCCGCCCGTCGGCCGCGATGCTTCCGGCGGTGCCGGCCTCGCCGCCGACCTCCACACGGCGGCCCCGCAGCACGTTGCGCGACTCCAGCTCGTCCAGCAGCGGCGCGAGCCCCGATCGGCGCCACGCGTCGTAGCGGTGCTCGACGATCTCGAGCAGCGATACGAGCAGCGCCGCCCGGTCGGGCGCCGAGCCCGTGACGCCGAGGAGCGACCCCGCGGGCACCGCGCCGCCGTCCGGGAGCTCGCCCTCGACCTGGGCGACGTTGACGCCGATCCCGCAGACGACGGCGCCCTCGGATGCCTCGAGCAGCACTCCTGCGACCTTCCGCCCCTCGAGCAGGACGTCGTTTGGCCACTTGATCCCGGCCGCGTCGCGGTCCTGCTCGACCGACTCGGCGACCGCGAGCCCGGCGACGAGCGCAAGCTGCTGCGTCGGCGTGCCCGCGGGCGGCCGCAGCAGGAGCGAGACGAGGAGTGACTTCCCCGCAACGTCCTGCCACGGCCGGCCTTCGCGACCGCGCCCCGAGGTCTGATGCTCGGTCACCGCGACCGCGCCCTCCGGCAGGACGCTGCCGCGCAGGACGTTCTGCGTCGACGTGCAGCTCTCGCTCCAGAGGTACGGCCGGCCGAAGCGCCCCCGGAGCAGCGGCTCCACCGCGTCCGGGGTGAGAAGCACGTGTGGAGTCACCTCGCGCTCACTCGTCCCCCGGCTCGGCGCGTTTGCGCTTGACGTCCGCCCGGCGGCGCTTCTCGGCGAGACGGCGCTCGCGAGACGCAGCGGTCGGCCGCGTCGGGCGCCGGCGTCGCTCGACCCGCAACGCCTCGGCGAGCTTCGCGACGAGCCGTTCCACGGCCAGCTCGCGGTTCCGCGCCTGGCTCCGCTCGTCCTGCGCCACGGCGCGAAGCACCGGTCCCGCGCGTGCGACGACGCGGCGCTTCTGCGCTGCCGAGAGCGATGCGGAGGCCTCGACGTCGAAGACGGCCTCGACCCGGGTCTCGGCCTTGTTCGCGTGCTGGCCACCGGGGCCTGACGAGCGCGAGACCCGTAGCTCGATCTCGTCGGGGTGGAGCGAGACCGAGCGCGTGACACGAATAGACTCCCGCCCCATGGCGTGCATTCTCCTCGACGTCGACGGGGTGCTGCACGTCTCCGGCGTCGCGATCCCGGGCGCGCCCGGCGCCGTCGCCGAGCTCCGCTCCGTCGGCCACGCGCTGCGCTTCGTGACGAACAACTCCACGCGCCCGCGGGCGCAGCTCGCGCAGGAGCTCCGCGACATGGGTTTCGAGCTCGAGGACGACGAGATCCAGACGACCGCCCGAACCGCCGCACGCGAGCTCGCCGGCAAGCGCGTCTTCGCGCTCGTGATGGCGGGGGTCGTGCCGGACCTCGAAGGGCTCGATCTCGTCGGCGAGGGCGCGCACGCCGTCCTGATCGGAGGCTGCGACGAGACGCTCGAGCCGAACCAGGTCTTCAGCTACATGAACCTTGCCCGCGCCTTCGCCGAGATCCAGATGGGGGCGGAGCTCTACTGCCTGCACAAGAACCGCTGGTGGCAGACGAGCCGCGGGCCGCTCCTCGACGCGGGCGCGTTCGTGGCCGGGCTCGAGTACACGACGGGCGTGGAGGCGACCGTCCTCGGCAAGCCCAGCCCTGCGTACTTCGCGTCGGCGCTCGATGCACTCGGCGCCGAGCCCGAGCTGACCTGGCTCGTCGGCGACGACGCGGAGGCCGATATCCGGCCGGCGCAGCTCTTCGGGATGCGGACCGCGCTCGTGCGGACCGGAAAGTTCCGGCCTGACACGCTCGAGGGTCTCGACGTGACGCCGGACGTCGTGCTCAGCTCGATCGCCGACCTGCCGGGCTGGCTCGAGCGGTCCGGGTAGCCCATGGCGGTGCGGGTCGGCACGGATCTGATCGAGATCGAGAGGATCCGTCGCGCGCTC
>Ga0207640_10002102_pt1 | contig 10714 bp, 10 predicted proteins | sample KBSCornC42_FD_184300 | JGI IMG/M metagenome (GOLD analysis project Ga0207640, IMG submission 184300) | Corn rhizosphere microbial communities from Kellogg Biological Station, Michigan, USA - KBS Corn C4-2 (SPAdes) (version 2) | ecosystem: Host-associated > Plants > Roots > Rhizosphere > Soil ... | reverse complement strand
CGCAATACGCCGACTGCAGCGGGATGCCGCGGTAGGCGAGCGCGGAGCCGACCTGCACGATTGCGCCGCGGTCGCGCGGCTTCATCCGCCGCAGCGCCGCCAGCGTCCCCCAGACGTATCCGAGGTACGTGACCTCGGTGACGCGGCGATAGTCGGAGGCGGTCATCTCCATGATCGGCGAAAAGACGGAGAGCATGGCGTTGTTGACCCAGATGTCGATCGGGCCGAATGCGCGCTCAACTTCATCCGCGGCCTGCTCGATCGCGTTTTCATCGGCGACGTCGAGCGGAAGGACGATCGCTTCGCCGCCGAGTTCTTCGATCTCGCGCTTCGCGCCTTCGAGTCCATCCCTGCCGCGCGCGATCAGTCCGACTCTCGCGCCGCGTTTGCCGAACGCGCGCGCGGTGGCGCGGCCGACGCCCGCCGAGGCGCCGGTGATGACGACGACTTCCCGTGTTTGCATGCGAGATCAGCGAGCAAGACGCGGACCGATGTGGCACAGACACTCTTGTCTGTGCTTTTGAAGCCGCGCAACTTGGGAAGTCAAGCGCAAGCCTCCCAGCAGCACAGACAAGAGTGTCTGTGCCACACCGGCCCTGCCAACTTCTACATCGTCGAGTTCTCGCCGCCGCCCTCGGGCGGTTCATATTCATCCTCTTCGAGCGGCAGTACCACGTAGAACGTCGAGCCGGCGCCGGCGGCGGTCTCGACGATCACCTCTCCGCCATGCTCGGAGATGATCTGATGCACGACGGCGAGACCGAGGCCTGTTCCACCGTTCCTCTTGGTCGTGAACAGCGGCTCGAAAATGTGTTCGAGAACATCGGCGGCGATTCCTGCACCGAGATCGCGAACGAACATAGCGGCGAAACGGTGCGCGTCCGGCACGCGGTCGCGAAGGAACGGAACGAAATCCGCGCGCACGGCGCCGAGGGCAATCGCCGACCCGGCGGGCGACGCATCGCGCGCGTTGCCGACCAGGTTCAGCATCACCTGCGACAGTTGTTCGGCGTCCGCGTTGACGACGAGCGACTCAGCAGGTCCGATCTCGACCCTGTGCTCTCGCAGCGTCACCCGCGCCTCTTCGCTGAACGTGCGCATCCACTCGCCGGCGTCGAGCGTCATGAGTTGCGGCTCGGCGGGATTGGCAAAACGGAGGATCTGGTGGCTGATCGTCCGTCCGCGCTTCACGCCGTCGCGGATGTACCGCAATGCCTTCATGCCGTTGGGTTCGTTTTCAAGGTAAGGCTGAAGGATTTCGGCGAAGGGTTGGATCGACGTCAATACGTTGTTGAATTCGTGCGCGACCGACGCCGCAACGCGGCCGAGGGACGTCACGCGGATGGCCTGGTCGACTTGCCTCTGCATTTCGCGCTGCTCGGTCACGTCGCGGAACGCTACGACGACGCCGAGCATCTCACCGTTGCGATCGATCTTCGGAGCTGCCACGTATTCAACGGAGAAACAAGTTCCGCCCTTGCGCCAGAAGACGTCGTCGCTGACGTGCCGCACGACACCGTCGCGCAGCGTGGCGATGATCGGGCAGTCCTCTTCCGGAAGCGGTGAGCCGTCGGCACGCGAATGGTGAACCGTTTGATGGGCGTTTCTTCCGATGAGGTCGTGCGGTGCCCAACCGAGCATGGATGCGGCTGCCGCATTCTCGAAGGTGACGATTCCGTTCGCGTTCAACTCCTCGACGCCGTCGGCGATCGAGTTCAGGATCAACTCGTAGCGGCGCTGCAGCCGTTCGGCTGTTTCGAGCGCGTGGTTACGCTCGGTCACGTCGCGGAAGTTGACGACGATGGCGCGAACGGCGGGATCGTCGAGACGATTCGTTCGCAGCACCTCCAGACATCGCCACGAGCCGTCGGCGTGCCGGTAGCGCAGATCCGGCATCGCTACCAGCGCAGCCTGATTCTTCAGGATCGTCATCAGGCGCCTGCGGCCTTCCATGAGGTCATCGGGATGCATGAGCGTGAAGACATTGATGCCGAGGATCTCCTCGACCGAATAACCGAGAATCCGGTTGATCGCGGGGCTGGAGTAGTGAATGTTTCCTTGCGCGTCGATGAGCGCGATTCCGTCAGAACTGTTCTCGACGAGCGCGCGAAACCGCGCCTCGGAGCGGCGGCGATCTTCCTCCGCGTGAACGCGCTCGAACGCATAGCGGATCGATCGCACGATCGTGTCGCCGCTTGCAGTTCCTTTGATCAGGTAGTCCTGCGCTCCCATGGCCACGGCATCGAGAGCGGCCTGCTCGTCGCCGTTGCCGGTGAGGACGACGATGGCGATGCTGCCCGCCTCTTCGAGAACCGTGTCGAGCGTCTCCAAGCCGCGGCTGTCCGGCAGGTTGAGATCGAGCAGGATGACGTCGATGGCCGCGGATCGAAGCACCGCCACGGCATCGGAGAGACGATCTACCGACGTCACCCGGAACGACGTCGCGCCGAGGATGGACCGGATCAGATGTGCTTCGACCGGGCTGTCTTCGACGAGGAGAATGCGGAGCGGCGAAAGGAGATGGGAGGTGGGAAGGGCGGACATAGGCATCCCTCTAGTCCAAGGGAGATGCCGCTCATAATTCGTTGAAAACAAAGGAGCACAAGTGGATTTTGCGCCACGAAATCTCGTCGATCGACGATTCCCCGCGTCAACGCGGCGGCCGGAATGTCATCCTGAGTCGCGGGAGCTGTGGAGCGCGAAGCGCGGAAGCGGCGCAGAGCCTGCCCTGAGCGCAGCCGAAGGGACGGGGAAGGATCTCAAGATGCGCTACTTCCGGCTGAAACCCACTGGGATTCAACGCAGCTTGGGAAGCTGGAGATCCTTCGCCGTCCTCCGGCATCTGCGCCTGCGGCTCCGTGCCTGCGGCAGCCTCAGGATGACAGCACTCAACGCGGCGGCCGGAAACGCGCGGGGTCAAAATGTCATCCTGAGCCGCCGGAGCCGTGGAGCGCGAAGCGCGGAAGCGGCGCAGGACGGGGAAGGATCTCAAGATGCGCTACCCCGGCTGAAACCCACTGGGATTCAACGCAGCTTGGGAAGCTTGAGATCCTTCGCCGTCCTCCGCCGCTCCGGCTTCGCCTGCGCGGCTCCGGCGGCTCAGGATGACAACACTCAACGCGGCGGCCGGAAGCGGGCGGGGTCGATGCGGTATTTGTGCAGCTTCGAAGAGAGCGTCGTCGGGCGAAGGCCGAGTCGCTCCGCCGCTCCGCCATGACCGCCGACCCGGCCTCCGCTCTCCGTGAGCGCCTGCTCGATCGCGGACTTTTCCATCTCATCCAGACGGCCAGGCAGCGCGCCGGCGCGGACGATTTTTTCGGACGGAGCCTGGCAGTCCGGCGGGATCACGAGCTCGTCTCCGGACGAGAGGATCACTCCGCGTTCGATGACGTTTTCCAGCTCGCGCACGTTTCCCGGCCAGGGGTACGCCATCGCCCGGGCCATAGTCGCCTTTGCGACGCGCTTCATCGGCTTACCGAGCCGGCGGCTCAAGATTGTGGTGAAGTGCTCGAACAGTACGGGGATATCTTCGGGACGCTCGCGGAGCGGCGGAATGTGAATGGGAAAGACGCTGAGGCGATAGTAAAGATCCTCGCGGAACGTTCCTTCCTGAACCATCTTCATCAGATCGCGATTCGTGGCGGCGATCACCCTTGCCTCGGTACGCAGCGTCTGGCTGCCGCCGACGCGCTCGAAGGTCCGCTCCTGAAGCACGCGCAGAAGCGCCACCTGCATCTCGGGCGGCAGCTCGCCCACTTCGTCGAGGAAGATCGTTCCTCGGGTGGCGATCTCGAAGCGGCCGATGCGCCGCTGCATGGCGCCGGTGAAGGAGCCGCGTTCGTGTCCGAACAGCTCGCTGGCGATCAGTCCCGAAGGCAGCGCCGCCGAATGAACGGCGATCATCGGACCGCCGGAACGCCGCGACCGGCGATGAATCTCGCGCGCGATCAGTTCCTTCCCCGTTCCGGTCTCTCCCGTGATCAGGACCGTGGTGTCGGTCGGCGCGACTTTGTCGACGTCCGACAGAACGGATCGAATGGATCGCGAAACGCCGATCACGGAGCCCATGAGCAGGCGCTCGTCGATCTGGTTTCTGAGGAGGACATTTTCCTCGAGAAGTTCCTCGGCGGACTTCCTCCCGATGACGATGTTGGCTTCGTTGAGAGTGACCGCGAGAAGGAGGAGGTCGATCTCCGTTGGAAACTGCTGGTCGGCTGACGCGGCAACGACCGTCAATTCCGACGCGGTGCCGCCGACGCTGACCGTGGCCCGTAGCGAGCGCGTTGCATCGGACGGGTCGGGAATCGTCGACGTCACCGCCGCCGCATTGCCCGAGGAAAGCAGACGCCTGGCCACCGCCGCGAAACCGCCGGCGTCCATGTCTTTTTGTTTTGCGCGCGCTGCCGCGATCGGCCTTTCATCATCAAACAGCCTGACGTAAACGAAATCGAGATTGAGGATCCGCAGAAGTACTTCCGCTACGTCGTCGACGATCTGCGCCAAACGGTAGCCGGACCAGACCGCGGGAAGCGAGACCAGCGAGGTCACCTCGCCGAATGCGCGCCGGTACTTCGCGCCCTCGGCACTCTCCCGTGTCATGCGTCGATCCCTCGCCCGCGAAGCTCCTCGAACATCTCCTCCGGCGGTACAAAGAAGGGGTTGTGCTGGAGGACTCCCCCGATCATGGCCGCCGGATGGGTGCGCAGGACATCGAGTACGACGGCGCTGCCAAAATGGGTGAGATCGTACGCACAGATGACCCAGACCTGATGACGCATATAGGCCTGATGCAGCCGTGCTTCCAACGCGATGAGCTCGTCGTCGCGGATCTCGTCCCGCACCGCCCAATCCATTTCGCCGATGACGCGTGTGCGCCGATAACCGCGCTCCCGCGCAGCACCCAGCAATTGGTCGACCATTTCGACCGCCTTGTCCCGATCGATGGTTCCGTGCTTCGGAGCGATCGGCCATGGAGTCACCTCCAACTGTCCGCTCCGCTCCAGACCATCGACATCGACGCCGGCGCCGATCATCCGCCGGTTATAGGCGTCGCGAAGACTGGTGTTGACGATGTGGATGGCCTTTTCACCCGCGGCCAACCCTTCGAGGATGAATGGGCCCATCGTTCGGGCCTCCTCATCCTTGCTGTGAAAAAAAGCGCAGACGTGATGCGACTGCTCGAAGATCGCGTCAGCAAAACGATTCGCCTTTCCGTCCGTAGCCATGAGCTCTCCCGCACATCACCAGAATCTATGTTCATTAGAGATACGAGGCGCTGGTTTTCCGGGAAAAACGCCAGAACTCACGCCGCAAAGAATGACCGCCTGACGTGCCCGGCACGTTCCGCGCAAGTTCGCCAGACATGAACATCGCGTCGATCCTGCTCTGGGGGTTCGCGGCGACCGTCCTTCTGACCAGCCTGACCGTCGCGGCACAGTCGCTCGGGCTCACGCGCGTCGACATTCCGTTCATCATCGGCACGATGTTCACGCCGGATCGCGACCGCGCGAAGGTGATCGGGCTCGCGGTTCACCTGATCAATGGATGGATCTTCGCGATCGCGTACGGACTCTTCTTCGAAGACATTCGCGATGCGACCTGGTGGTACGGCGCGCTCCTCGGCGGACTGCAGGGGATGTTCATCGTTTCGGTGCTGCTGCCGATCCTGCCCGGCATCCATCCGCGCATGGTGTCGGACTTTCGCGGCCCTGAGCCGACGCGGCTGCTCGAGCCGCCGGGATTCTTCGTCACAAACTACGGACGGATTACGCCGCTGGTGCTGATCGTGGCGCACGTGGCGTATGGCGCGACGATCGGGGCGTTTTACGCGCTATCCCGCTGATTTTCACAGTCGTGCCGAGCCTCACCAGCACAGACAGGAGTGTCTGTGCCACACCATCCTGCCGTAATTGGGATGGCGATGCTTGCGAGAGTGTGTGTGGCACAGACACTCTTGTCTGTGCTTTGGCAAGATGCAGTGCCTGACCCTGCAAACCAGTCACACCGCACGCGGCTCCGCCTTCCCCTTCTCCTCAACCTCCGCAAGACACAGCGCGGCGGTCATCAGCGCGATGTGCGTGAGCGCTTGCGGGAAGTTGCCGAGCATCGCGCCGGAATCGACGTCGATCTCCTCGGCGAACAGGCCGACGTCGTTGCCGCGGTGGACGACGCCGTCGAACAAGGCCTGCGCTTCGTCGACGCGGCCGGCCAGGGCCAGCGCTTCCACGAGCCAGAAGCTGCAGGCCAGGAAGGCGCCCTCGCCGGACGGCAGGCCGTCGTCGGTTTCGCGCGTGTCGTAGCGGTAGAGCAGATCGGCGTGGCCGAGCTCGGAGCGGATGGCGTCGATCGTGCCTAGCATGCGCGGGTCGTCGGGATCGATGAAGCCGACGCGGGCGACGAAGAGGAGACTGGCGTCGACTTCTTCGTCGTCGAAGATTCCGGTGAAACTGTTGCGGCGCGTGCTGAAGCCGCGCGCCAGCACCTCTTCCTTGATCGCGGCTTTCTCTTTTTCGATGCGGGCCTCATCGATCTTCACGTGGCAGCGTTTGGCGATGCGCTGCGCGCTGTCGAGCGCGGACCAGGCCATGACCTTTCCGTGAACGTGCTGGCGCGGATCGCCGCGCTTCTCCCAGATGCCGGCGTCGGGCTCCTGCCAGCGCTTGCAGACGATATCGGTCAGGCGGCGGATGAGGTGCTGCACGTCGCGGTCAAGCGTCTCGCCGCGGCGGGTCGCTTCTTCGATCGCGCCGAGGACTTCGCCGTAGACGTCGAGCTGGAATTGACCGTGAGCGCCGTTGCCGATGCGGACCGGACGCGAGCCGCGATAGCCGGCCAGATGATCCAGCGTTTTCTCCGTCATATGCGACTCGCCGAAAACGTCGTAGAGCATCTGTAGGTGCGGGTGCGTGAGGCGCGTCGAGTAGAGCAGCCAATCGAGAAATGCGGCGCCTTCGTTCGAGAAGCCGCAGTCGAACAGCGCGGTCACGGTCCAGGAAGCATCGCGCAGCCAGCAGTAGCGGTAATCCCAATTCCGCACGCTGCCGATTGCCTCGGGGAGTGACGTGGTCGGGGCGGCGATGATGGCGCCGGTCGGCGCATACGTCAGCAGTTTCAGGACGAGCGCGGAGCGGAGCACCAGATCGCGATGCGGACCGTCGTACGCAAGTTGCGACGACCAGTCGCGCCAGAATTTGACGGTACGTTCGATGGCGTCGTCGGAGATCGACGGGACAACGGCGGGCGTGTGATCGTCATAGCCTAGGGTGAAAACGCGCGAGTGGCCGGCTTTGAGGGTGAAGCGCGCGATCGCGGTGCCGTCGTCGATTTCGAACTTCGCATCACTGCGAAGGTTGAGCACGCGCGCCTCCCATCCGCAGTGGATGGAGGTGCCGCGTTGTTTCAGTTTCGGAGTGATGCGGGCGTAATCGGGGCGCGGCGCGTAGTGAACTTCAATCGGAATCTCACCGTCGATCACTTCGATGCGTCGCAGCAGTTGGCGAAACGGCGACAGCGTCTTCCGCTTCTCCTCCTCGGTCATGACGGGCATCAGGTCGAGAAGTTTGGCGGTGCCGGAGCTGGTGGTGAAGGTCGTTTCGATGACGTTGGTGCCGTCGAGATAGCGCCGCGTCGCCTGATGTTCGGCCGAGGGATGGATGGCGAAGAAGCCGCCTTTGTCGATGTCGAGCAGACGTCCGAAGATCGACGGCGAATCGAAGCGCGGCCAGCAGAGCCAGTCGATGGAACCGCCGCGCGAGACGAGCGCCACCGAGCGCGTGCAGCCGATAGCGGCGTAATCGGCGATGGGGATGTGGTCAGGCACTCAATGCAATTGTGGCGCAAGCGAAGTGACACGACGAGTGTGATCGCGCATGATTCGCGGCGATGCTTCGTATCACCGAGATCTTCCACAGCATTCAGGGCGAATCGACGCATGCCGGACGGCCGTGCGTCTTCGTTCGCCTCGCCGGCTGCAATCTGCGCTGCCGCTGGTGCGACTCCGAGTACACGTTCACCGGCGGCGAGAAAGTTTCCATCGATGACGTGATTGCGCGCGTGAAGAGCTACGGCTGCGATCTCGTCGAAGTCACCGGCGGAGAGCCGCTGGCGCAGAAGGAAGCGTTCGATCTGATCGCGCGCCTTTGCGACGACGGACTCGAAGTGCTGATCGAGACGTCGGGATCGATCGACGTCGAACCGGTCGACCGCCGCGCGAAGATCATCCTCGACGTGAAATGTCCCGGATCGGGCGAAGCGGAAAAAAACTACTGGCCGAACCTCGACAAACTTCGGCCGCACGACGAGATCAAGTTCGTCATCGCCGATCGCGCCGATTACGAATGGGCGCGCGGTGTGATCGAGCAACGCAATCTGGCGGGACGCACGATCCTCTTTTCGCCCGTGTGGGGCGAGCTCGATCTGAAGTCGCTGGCAGAAATGATGCTCGCCGATCGCGTGCCGGCGCGTCTCCAAACCCAGTTGCACAAACACATCTGGGGCGCGGACGTGAAGGGAGTCTGATGAACAAACCGACGCTCGACCACATCGGCATCGCGGTGAAGTCGCTCGACTCCGCGAAAATTTACGAAGCCCTCGGCCTGACCGTAGATCACGTCGAAACCGTGACGACGCAAGGCGTGCGGACTGCCTTCCTCTTTGCCGGCGATGCGAATCTGGAACTGCTCGAACCGAGCGGACCCGATTCGACCGTCGCCAAATTCATCGAGAAACGCGGCGAAGGAATCCACCACATCTGCTTTCGCGTGGACGACATTGAAGCGCACCTGGCCCGCCTGAAGTCGCAAGGCTACCGGCTGATCAACGAGGCGCCGGTGCCGGGCGCGCACGGCTGCCGCGTGGCGTTTCTCCATCCCGCCGCGGGCAACGGCGTGCTGATCGAACTGAGCGAGAAATCATGATCGAAGGCTTCGCGCCGTCCGCGCTGATCATCCTCAACCTCGTCAATCCGAAGGAGAAGTTTTTCGGCGTGCTGACCGCCCTCTCCCCCGCCGGCGTGACGATGCGCGGCATCAACCTCGACTCGTTCGAGGACTGGATCCACCAGATCGCGCGCAACGAGGAGCCGGACCTCGACCTGATCACGATGTTCGTCCCGCTCTTCCGCGTGGAACGGATCTTCCTCGATGAGCCATCGGGCGCGATCAAGTCGTACGGACAGCGATTCGAGCAGGTCGCCGGCGTCCCGCTGCGCACGTTCCTCGGCATCGATGAGGAAAGCGCGCAGCATTGATGCTCGCGCGACTCGCGGCACATTTCGCGAAGCTTTGGAGTGCGGTGGCGAGCGAGCCACCGCACTCCAAAGTGCTTCGCACAAAATGGGCGGCTACGGCTGAGGTCACATCTTTTGCTTCCGGCGCCAACCGGAGGTTTCTTGCCATGAAGTGGATGCGACTTGCTCTCGTTCTTGCCTGCGTCACCGCCGTTCCGCTCTTTGCCGCCGACCGCACTTTCGATCTCACCGGATGGGCGGCCTGGGTCGATCCCAACAGCAGCGGCACGTTCAACTCCCCCGCCCCCAATCAGCCGTTCGACGTCGATTTCGACGGCAAGCTCGGCTACGGAATCGGGGCGAACATCTTCTTCGGCAATCATGTATCGGCGGCGTTCGACGTCGTGCAGGTGCGGCCGGAGACGAATATCCGTTCGCATGCCGTCGGCGGCGCCGGAGCATTCAGCAACGGGCTGCGCATGACGCCGTTGACCGGCGTGCTGCAGTGGCATTTCGCGCCGAGCGGATTCATCGATCCGTACATCGGCGCCGGCGCGGCGTACGTCCTGTTCGACAAGGCCAACGTCTTCGGCACGCCGAATCTCAACCGCATCGACTTCAAGGATGACGTCGGCCTGGCGCTGAACGGCGGCGTTTCGTTCCGCCTCACGCGCATGCTGGCGCTGACGGCGGACGGCAAGTACGTGCCGCTGAAGTCGTCGGCCAAGGCCGTGTTCACGAACGGCACGACCACGACGAAAGTGAAGATCAATCCGGTGATTTTCTCCGGCGGATTGCAATTGCGCTTCTGATTCTCGAGGGAGGCCCGCGATGAAGTGGATTCGCGTCGCGTTCGTTTGCGCCTGCGTGACTGCTGTTCCGTCGTTTGCCGCCAATCGTGCGTTCGATCTGACAGGGTGGGCGTCATGGGTCGATCCGAACAGTAGTAGTCATACATCGTTCGGTCCGCCGGCGGCGGCGCAGTTGTTCGACGTCGATTACAGAGGAAAACTCGGATACGGAATTGGGGCGAACATTTTCTTCGGAAACCACGTCTCCGCGGCGTTCGACGTCGTGCGGGCGCGGCCGAAGACGACGGTCGTATCGCCATCCAGCGGAGTTTCCTACACCACCAGCGGTACACGCATGACGCCGCTCTCCGGTGTGCTGCAGTGGCACTTCTCGCCTGACGGCGCCGTCGATCCGTACGTCGGCGCCGGCGTGGCTTACGTATTGTTCGACCGGGCTGACGTCTTCGGGAACGGCACCGTCAGCCAGATCGACGTCAAGGACAAAGCCGGTCTCGCCCTGAACGCCGGAGTCTCCTTGCGCATCTCGCGCAGGCTGGCGTTCACCGCGGACGGCAAATATGTGCCGCTGAACGCGCAGGCCAACGCCATCTATCCGCCGGGCACGATTCCGACCATTCCCGTGCTGCTGAACGCCAAGATCAATCCAATCATCATCTCTGGTGGATTGTCGCTGCGT
>Ga0207640_10002092_pt1 | contig 10741 bp, 10 predicted proteins | sample KBSCornC42_FD_184300 | JGI IMG/M metagenome (GOLD analysis project Ga0207640, IMG submission 184300) | Corn rhizosphere microbial communities from Kellogg Biological Station, Michigan, USA - KBS Corn C4-2 (SPAdes) (version 2) | ecosystem: Host-associated > Plants > Roots > Rhizosphere > Soil ... | reverse complement strand
ACGGCTGAACGATCGGCGCTGCCGCTGCGCATCGTGGTCGACCGACCCGTGCCGGGTGTCGCGCTGGCGCTTCAGCGTGGCGCCAGCGGCAAGGCGACGTTGGTCGGGCCGGTTCATCGCTCGGCCGACGCACTCGTGTTCGAGCTCGACGTCACGCTGGACGGCAGCACTGCCACCGGCGGGCCGCGCTTGCTCGGGCCGTTCGTCCAGGGACCGCCGACCGCGCGGTTCGTCTATCTCAATATCGGTGCAAGCGCCGGCCAGATCGGCTCGCCTTGGCAGCGCCGCGCCAAGGTGCCGCTCGGCGCGATCGACTGGCGAGCGATCGAGGCGCTGGCGCCGGGCGAGCGCCTGACCGCGCATTTCAACGGCACCGCGCGCGACGGCAGCCCCGCCTGCGCGACCGTGCCGATCCTGCCGCCGGGCTGGATGGCTAGACGATCTTTTGAGCGCGGATGACTTTGAAATTGTCCTTGCTGATGGTGAGCCGCACCACCTGCCCTCGCCCCGGCGGAGGCACGATGTCGACGATCCACGCATCGGCAGCGCTCTCATAGTGGTAATATTCGTGGGGGCCGGGCGTCCGGCAATTACTCGCCATGCCACGCTTGATCGCGAACTGCTGAGCCACGGTAACCGCCCGCTTTATGCTCGCGAGCGAGGGTGGCGGGGGCTGGGGCTGAGAGCAGGCGGCTCCGGTCAATATCGTCGCGAGGAGCGGCAGTCGCTGCATGATAGATATGAGATCACATTACATCGTGCCGCACAAGCCCCATCGCGCTGGAATCGCGGGTAACTAGCCACACCCGTCATGCCGGCCTTGTGCCGGCATCCACCGCGCAGCACATCCAATAGGTGGGACTTGCGGCCCTGTGGATGCCGGCACAGGGCCGGCATGACGGCGGTAACTTATCTGAGTGGTCAGCGCGGTTCCGACCACCCGGCGATCATCTTCAGCCACGGCGCCGCGTGGAAGACGCTCATCAGCAAATACATCGGCGCCATCCCGCCCAGCGGGAAGCCCGCCGTCCCCGAGCACACCACCATCGGTCCGCTACCCAGGCTCGTCAGCAGCGCCATCGCCGCGAAGGTCGGCGACGCGGCCAGGCTCAGCCATGTGGCCAACCCCCCACCGCCGACCGCCCGCGCGGCGATCATGCCTTGATTTCCTCGTTGCGGAACGCCGCCTCGCCGGCATCGGACACTTCGACCCATTTGGGATCGGGCGCTTCTTGCTCGGCCTCGTAATTGTCGTGCCAGTTCCACCATTTATAGGGCGGCGTCTGGGGATAGCCCTCGGGCGAATCCTCCCACGCTTCCTGGCGACCGAGCGGGGTGATGTCGAGAAAGTTCCAGGTCGAGCCCATCGCCTCGTCGCCGCGATTGTTGATGTAATAGGTGCGATAGATCTGCCCGTCCTCCCGGATGAAGACGTTGTGGCCATGCCATTCGTCCACGCCGAAATCCGCGTCGAAACTGTCGGTGATCGTGTACCAGGGCATGTCCCAGCCCATCCGCGCCTTCAGCCGTGCGATATCGGCCTGCGGCGCACGCGAGGCGTAAGCCAGCGTGGTGTCGCGAGCGTTGAGATGGGCGAGATGCGCGACCTGATCGGCGCCGAACGAGCAGCCGCGGCAACCGTGGTCGGGCCAGCCGAACACGCCGGGTTCGAAAAAGGCGCGATAGACGATGAGCTGTCGCCGACCCTCGAACAAATCGAGCAGGCTCATCGCGCCATCCGGTCCCTCGAACCGATAATCCTTGTCGACCAGCATCCACGGCATCCTCCGGCGCTCGGCGGCGAGCGCGTCGCGGGCGCGGGTGAAGGCCTTTTCCTTGACCAGCATGCGCTCCCACGCCGCGGTCCAGTCGGATGCCGGCACGGTCGGCGGGCGGTTCTCCAGCTTGCTGTCTTGCATGACGATACTCCTGATTGCGAAGCGACCGCGCTCACTGCGCCTTGGTCGACGCCTCTTCCTCGGTCACCGCGCCGATCCGGCCGATGACCTGGGTCCAGCCGCCGCTCATGTTGCGATAGGCGGTCTCGTTCCTCGGCAGGACGAAGCCCGAATGGACGACGCGCAACCGGGTTCCGCCATCGACTTCCTCCAGCGTAAAGGTGACGATCGTGTCGAGCCGCGATCCGTAGCCGACATTGGCCTCGTCGCCGCCCCTCCACGAATAAGCGAGCCGCTCGCCCGGCACGACCTCGAGCACTTCGCACTGGATCGTCCCGTCCCAAGCACCTGCGGGCGACGTCTTGTAGGTGAAACGATTGCCGACCACCGGCTCGTACCCGTTCGGCGTCATGTTGAGCCAGCGCCCCATCAGCTCGTTGGTGGCCAGCGTCTTCCACACCGTGGCGGGCGCATGGGGAAACACTTCGTCGATCACGATGTCTCGCGTGTCGGCGTGCAAGATGGTGTCGGTCACGAGTCGATCTCCTTGAGCAAATCACGCAAATTGGCAAAGCGGTCGCGCCAGAAGGCGTCGTAATGGCTCAGCCAGTCGAACAGCGGCGCGAGCCCGTCGGGCGTCGCGCGATAGAAGACGTTCCGCCCCTGCGGGCGTTCGGCGACGAGCCCAGCCAGCTTCAGCGATTTGAGGTGTTGCGAAATCGCGCCCTGGGTGACGCCGCTGGCGCGGGTCAATTCGGCGACATTGACCTCTCCGCTGCGCGCGACCTGCTCGAACACGGCCCGGCGGGTCGGGTCGGCAAGGGCGCGCATGACGGCATCGACGGGCAAGGCGGGAAGCATGCGAACTAATTAGCCAATGCTAATCAATTAGTCAACACTAATGTTTATCCGCTCGCAGCGGAGATAGATGCGCACGAAAAAGGGCCGCCGCGCCAAGGGGAAAACGCGGCGGCCCTCTGCGTGGGCGTCGTGGGAGTTAGATTACGACGCCTTTTGGCCCGAAGCCTGCGAGAGGAAGTTGGTCAGCTCATCCTTCGATACCGATTTGGACTTGTCCGTGTCGGCCTGGGTGAAGGCTTGCGCGACCCAGCTCTTGTTGGCGGCATCGTCCTTCACCGACGGATCGGCCTTGGTGCGCAGCGCCGTCATCCACGCGCCAAACTCGGTCTTGCTCAGCGAGCCGTTCTTGTTCTTGTCGTACGTGCCGAACTCGCCATTGACGACATCGGCGACCTGCGCGCCGGCATTGGCTGGCGTCGAATTGGCCGCCTGAGCGTCAGGCGCAGGCGCGGTCGGCGCGGGCGCCGTCTGCGGCTGGGCCTCGGCGGTGGTCGGCGCCGGGGGCGTCGTCGGAGCCGCGCTGGTCGGCGCCGACGTCGTTTCCGGCGCCGGAGTGGATGCCGTCGGTGCCGCCGGCACCGGTGCCGTCTGCGGCTGCGCAGGTGCAGCATTAGCATCCGGCTGCGGCGTTGCAGTCTGTGGCTGGTTCTGCGCCAGTACAGGCGTAGAAATCATAAAAGCACTAGCCAATAGTACATGCTTCAGCATGGCAAATCTCCTTGCAATTTGGACCTGTTTCTGCGAAGCGGTTGTTCACCACCCCATGCGAATTGCTCAAGTAGAACATTCGACTTTCGATATGGGTCCGAAATTGTCAATGTGAAGAGCCGATTTGTCCCAAGATTGGCGCAGGTCGTCGCGCAGTTGTGTTCTAGTTGCGACGAGCTGACTCACGATTTTAGGGAACCGTCACTCCAGCACCACAGCATCCGACGGAACCCTGGCCATCCCGCAAAGGCGATTGAGGGTCGCGACCGCGCTTGCTATCGGCGCGGACATTCCCGGCATCCCGTTTTCGAAAGGCCCATCATGGTCCCGCGCTATTCCCGTCCCGACATGACCGCGATCTGGGCCCCGGAGGAGCGCTTCAAGATCTGGTTCGAGATCGAGGCGCATGCGACAGACGCGCTGGCCGACCTCGGCGTGGTGCCGAAGGAAGCGGCCGCCGCATTGTGGGCATGGTGGGCGACCAACCCCAAGATCGACGTCGCGGCGATCGACGCGATCGAGGCAGTGACCAAGCACGACGTCATCGCCTTCCTGACCTGGGTCGCGGAGAATGTCGGCGACGAAGCGCGCTTCATGCACCAGGGCATGACCTCGTCGGACGTGCTCGACACCTGCCTGGCAGTGCAGCTTGCGCGTGCCTCGGACATTCTGCTGGCCGATATCGATGCGCTGCTGGTGGTGCTCAAACGCCGCGCCGAGGAGCACAAGCTAACCCCGACGATCGGGCGCAGCCACGGCATCCACGCCGAACCGGTCACGTTCGGATTGAAACTGGCCGAGGCTTACGCCGAATTCGCGCGCAACCGCGAGCGGCTGGTCGCGGCGCGCAAGGACATCGCCACCTGCGCGATTTCCGGCGCGGTCGGCACCTTCGCCAATATCGACCCGCGCGTCGAAGCGCATGTCGCGGAGAAGCTCGGCCTGGCGGTCGAGCCGGTCTCGACCCAAGTCATTCCGCGCGACCGCCACGCGATGTTCTTCGCGACGCTGGGCGTGATCGCCTCGTCGATCGAACGGCTGGCGATCGAGATCCGCCATTTGCAGCGCACCGAAGTGCTCGAGGCCGAGGAGTATTTCTCGCCCGGGCAAAAGGGCTCGTCGGCGATGCCGCACAAGCGCAACCCGGTGCTGACCGAGAATTTGACCGGCCTCGCCCGCATGGTGCGCAGCGCGGCGATCCCGGCGATGGAGAATGTCGCGCTCTGGCATGAGCGCGACATCAGCCACTCTTCGGTCGAGCGTTATATCGCCCCCGACGCCACGATCACGCTCGACTTCGCGCTGGCGCGATTGACCGGCGTGATCGACAAATTGCTGATCTATCCGGCGCGGATGGAGAAGAACCTCAACAAGATGGGCGGCCTGGTCCATTCGCAGCGCGTGCTGCTGGCGCTGACCCAGGCCGGGGTCAGCCGCGAGGATTCCTACCGGCTGGTCCAGCGCAATGCGATGAAGGTGTGGGAATCGGACGGCGAACTGTCACTGCTCGAACTGCTCAAGGCCGATCCGGAAGTGACCACGGCGCTGTCGCCGGCCGAGATCGAGGAGAAGTTCGACCTCGATTACCACCTCAAACATGTCGACACGATCTTCGCGCGGGTGTTCGCGAACGCCTGAGGATGAACGGACTGTGCCCTTTGAGGCACATCCGGATGCAACATGGCAACACAAGTGCAAATGCTGCAACTGCGAAGGATTGAAACAATATTGCGTGTTAGCGCAACTATTTCCATATGCCTCCCAGCCGGACTGATCCGGCTCTAAGGAGAAGCAACCATGCGTATCATGGAAATGCTGGCCACCGCTGCGGTGACGGTCGGCAGCCTGGCGCTGGTGGCGGGGGTCCTTTCCCTCTAAACCATCGGCCCCGCCGCGCCCCGTGAAAGCCGGGGGCGGTCAGGCCGGGTTTGGGTGGCACCCACCCACATCCCTACCGAAATTTTAGCGACGTCTGTTGCGACTCCGGTACGTCGTACCGGGTATTCCTGGCGGCAGGGCGATCGCAGCGACGATTGGCGAAGGGAATCCCGTCAATCTACGTTGTGACCCTAAAGGGGCACGGCGGGGACCAGTGGACACTATCGATTTTGACGGGCGTGCTACGCCCGAGCCGGAGCGGTCGGGCGCGACCGGCCCCGCTTTGCCGACCGTCACGGTGGTCGGGTCGGCGCTGGCGCTCGCCGCCTGCGGTGGCGGCAGTGATGGTGGCGGCGCCACCGGCGGTTCGCCGCCCCCGCCCGCCCCGCCCCCGGTCATTCCGCTGAGCGACATCCAGGCGAGCCGTTTCCTCGGCCAGGCCACGATGGGCGCGACGCGCAGCACGATCAACGCGCTGGTCGCACGCGGCATCACCGGCTGGCTGAACGATCAGTTCGCGATGCCGCGTGCGACCACGCATTGGGACTGGCTGGTCGCCAACGGCTATTCGGCCGCGACCAATATCAACAACGAAGCAGGGTTCGACGCGACGATGTGGCGTCAGATGATCGTCGAGCCCGATCAGTTGCGCCAGCGCGTCGGCATGGCGCTGCTCGACATGCTGGTGGTCGGGATCGGCGGGCTCAACCTCAATTGGAAACAATTCGCGATGGCCGCCTATGTCGACGTGCTGCTCGACAATGCGTTCGGCAATTTCCGCGACATCCTCGACAAGATCACCACCAACGCGGCGATGGCGTCGTTCCTGACTTTCCTGGGCAACCGCAAGGCGAATGCCACGACGGGCGCCCAGCCCGACGAGAATTACGCGCGCGAGCTGATGCAGCTGTTCACTTTAGGCCTCTATCGGCTCAACACCGACGGCACCCTGGTCGGCGGCGCGACCCCGACCGAGACCTATAATCAGCTCGACGTAACCGGCCTGGCGCGCGTGTTCACTGGCCTGGTGCTGGCGAACAATACCAGCACGACGCCCGACCGCTACCGCCTACCGCTGGTGATCAATGCAGCGACCAACGAGACCGGACCGTCGAGCTTTCTCAACACCAGCACGACCGGGGGCGGCATGGCGGCGATCAAGACCGCGCTCGATGCCATCTTCGCGCACCCCAACGTACCGCCGTTCGTGTCGAAGCAATTGATCCAGCGGATGGTCACCAGCAACCCGAGCCCCGGTTATGTCGGTCGCGTCGCCAGCGCGTTCGCCGATAACGGCGCGGGCGTACGCGGCGACATGAAGGCGGTGATCCGCGCGATCCTGACCGACAGCGAAGCGCGCGCCGACAGCATGATGGCCGACGCGACCTTCGGCAAATTGCGCGAGCCGGTGATGCGGCTGACCGGCTGGGCGCGGGCGTTCAACGTGGCCTCGCCCGCCAACACCTGGCCGATCGGCGACACCAGCAGCCCCTCGACCCGGCTGGGCCAGTCGATGGGCCGCGCCCCGTCGGTGTTCAACTTCTTCCGCCCCGGCTACACGCCGCCCAGCACGGCGATCTCCAATGCCGGATTGGTCGCGCCCGAATTCCAGATCACCAACGAGCAATCGGTGGTCGGCTATGTCAATTTCATCAACGGCCTGGTCAACAATGGTAGCGGCGATGCGAAGCCCGATTATACCGACATCCTGACCAAGGCAGCGGACAGCGCCGCTTTGGCCGACGAAGTGAACGTCGTGCTGGCCGCCGGCCAGCTGTCGACCGCGACGCTGTCATCGATCCGCGCCGCCGTCGACAGCGTGTCGGCGACGGCGACCAACGGCCCCACCAATCGCGCGAAGATCGCCATCCTGCTGACGCTGGCGTCGCCCGACTATCTGACGGTGAAATGATGAGCTGTTTCGAGCACGACCAATCCCGCCGCGCCTTCCTGAAGCGGAGCGCCGCGCTCGGCATGGCCGGCGTCGCGGCGCCGTTCGTCACCAGCCTGGCCGCGATCGGCGAGGCGGCCGCCGCGGTCTCGAGCGACTACAAGGCGCTGGTGTGCGTGTTCCTGTACGGCGGCAATGACTACGCCAACACGCTGCCGCCGTACGATGCCGCCAGCTACGCGCTCTATCAGGCGGCGCGGTCAAATATCGCCTTGCCGCGCGACGCCCTGGCCGCCACCGCGCTCAACCCGGCCAACAGCCTCGGCGGGCGGCAATATGCGCTCGCCCCCGCCATGGCGTCGCTATTGCCGGTGTTCGACGCCGGGCGGATGGCGGTGGTGCTCAATGTCGGCACCTTGGTGATGCCGACGACCAAGGCGCAATATCAGTCCAACGCGGTACGGTTGCCGCCCAAATTGTTCAGCCACAACGACCAGCAGAGCTATTTCCAGGCGTCGAATCCCGAAGGCGCGACGAGCGGCTGGGGCGGCCGGATCGGCGATCTGTTCCAGAGCGGCAACGGATCGGCGACGCTGACTTGCGTCAACGCCAGCGGCAATGCGGTCTACCTTACCGGGCGCAGCGCGGTGCAATATGCGGTCGGCTCGGGCGGCCCGATCGCGTTGCTCAACAATGCGGCGTCGCTCTATTCGTCGTCGACCGCGATGGCGACGCTCAAGGCGCTGATGACTGGCGGCAGCGCCAATATCCTGGCCAACGAACATGCCCGGGTGAGCCAGCGGTCGCTCGACACCTATACCCAGCTGAGTGCCGCGCTGGCGGGTGCTCCGGCGGCCAATTTCCCTTCATTCCCCAGCGGCAACAGCCTGGCCGATCAGTTGAAGATCGTGGCGCGGATGATCTCCGTCTCGGCCACGCTCGGGGCGCGCCGGCAGGTGTTCTTCGTCTCGCTCGGCGGGTTCGACATGCACGACAATCTGGCTACCGATCATCCGCGCCAGATCGGGTTGGTCGCCGACGCGCTGAAAGCGTTTTACGATACGACCGGCGCGATGGGCGTGGCCGACAAGGTGACGACGTTCACCGCATCCGATTTCGGCCGCACGCTGACGTCGAACAGCGACGGCGCCGACCATGGCTGGGGATCGATGCATTTCGTGATCGGCGGCGCGGTGCGCGGCCGGACGATCTATGGCACGCCGCCGGCGATCGGCAGCAACACGCCCGACGATGTCGGCCAGGGCCGCCTGCTCCCGACGATCGCGGTCGATCAATATGCGGCGACCTTGGCGAACTGGTTCGGCGTCAGCGGCGGCGACATGGCGACCGTGCTGCCCAATATCGGCAATTATGCTCCATCGAGCTGGAATATCGGCTTCGTTTAAGACGAGCCGGACTCCTCCGGAGACTATCCCCAATTCGGATATATTTCCGCACACGCGCCGGCGAGCTATGCCGGAGTTTTCGTGGGAGGCACGCGTGAAGAAACCGCAAACGGTCGCCAAGCTGACCGAACTGGGTCGTGTCCAGCTGTCGCGAACCTTTTTCATGCGCGATTTCCTCTATTCGGACATTGCCGAGATTCACGGCCTGTCCAACGTTCCCGACGATCCCGATCTGGCGATCGCGGCAGGAACGCGGCTGTGCGAGGATCTGCTCGAACCGCTGCAGGACGTGTTCGGGCGGATCGCGATCCGCTCGGCCTATCGCTCGGCCGAGGTCAATCGGTTGGGCAACGTCAAAGGCTATAATTGCGCGTCGAACGAACGCAGCGCCGCCGGGCATATCTGGGACCAGCGCGACGCCCAGGGCCATATGGGCGCCACCGCGTGCATCGTCGTCCCGCGCTTCGCCAATGAATGGACCGGCCCCGACGACTGGAAGCGCATCGCCTGGTGGGTGCACGACCATTTGCCTTATTCGACGATGGAATTCTTCCCCATCCGCTGGGCGTTCAACCTGCAATGGCACGAACGCCCGCTACGGATGATCTACAGCCATATCCCGGAGGCGCGGGGGTATTTGACCAAGTCAGGCATGCCCGGTCATGACGAGGACCACAGCGAGCTGTGGGGGCCGATCGTTCCTGGAGCTTAAATCCTTCTCCCCTTGTGGGAGAAGGATAGCGGCGCTTGGCAGCTTGCTGCCTAGCAAAGCTTGGATGAGGGGAGCGGCGCTTCAGCGCCGCGCGACCGCTGTGCGGTCGCCCCCTCACCCTTCCCACTCGCTAGCGCGAGCGGGCCCCTTCCCTCTCCCACAAGGGGAGAGGGAAAGAGAAATCACCCCCCGACCGCCTTCTTCACCTTCTGGAAGAACCCCTGCGTCTGGGGACATTCGTCGCCCGTTTCAGTACAGCGGAATTCCTCGAGCAATTCGCGTTGCTTGGCGGTCAGCCGAGTCGGCGTCTCGACCGAGATGCGGACGACCAGGTCACCGCGGCCCTTGCCCTGGAGCACCGGCATGCCGGCGCCGCGCTGGCGCACTTCGCGGCCCGATTGGGTGCCAGCGGCCACCTTGACCTCGTGCTGGTCGCCATCGAGCCCGGGAATGACGATCGATCCGCCGAGCGCCGCCGTGGTAAAGCTGATCGGCGCGTGCGCGAACAAGGTCGTGCCTTCGCGCTCGAAAATTGCGTGCCGCTTCACATGGAGGAATATGTAGAGGTCGCCCGCGGGCGCACCGCGCGGTCCGGCCTCGCCTTCGCCGGTCAGGCGGACGCGCGTGCCTTCGTCGACCCCGGCGGGAATGTTGACGGTCAGCGTCTTGGTCTTTTCGACGCGCCCCTCGCCACGGCACGACGAACACGGATCGGCGATCACCTGGCCGGCGCCGTGGCAGGACGGACAGGTGCGTTCGACGACGAAGAAGCCCTGTTGCGCGCGCACCTTGCCGTGGCCGGCGCAGGTGCCGCAGGTCCTGGCCGAGGTGCCCGGCTTGGCGCCCGAACCGTCGCAGGCCTCGCACAAAGCGGCGACGTCGATGGTGATCGGCTCGGACTTGCCGTGAAAGGCTTCCTCCAGGCTGATTTCCATGTCGTAGCGCAGATCGGCGCCGCGCTGTGGCCGGCGCTGGCCGCCACGGCCACCGCCCATGAACTCGCCGAACACGCTTTCGAAAATGTCGGAAAAGCCCGAGAAATCATTGCCGCCGCCGAACCCGCCGGGTCCGCCGCCCTGCTGGAACGCGGCGTGGCCGAAGCGATCATAGGCCGCGCGCTTCTGCGGGTCCTTCAGGCATTCATACGCCTGACTGACCGCCTTGAACTTCGCTTCGTGGTCCTTGCAGCCCCCGTTCTTGTCGGGGTGGTATTTCATCGCCAGCTTGCGATACGCCGACTTGATCGTCGCGTCGTCGGCATCGCGCTCGACTTCGAGCAGCTCGTAAAAATCAACTTCGGTGGTCATTTACTCGGGCCCCCGCCCCTCCACCGTCACCCCGGCGAAAGCCGGGGTCTCAAGCCGTGTGCGATCCGGCTGGAGATGCC
>Ga0207640_10002074_pt1 | contig 10800 bp, 9 predicted proteins | sample KBSCornC42_FD_184300 | JGI IMG/M metagenome (GOLD analysis project Ga0207640, IMG submission 184300) | Corn rhizosphere microbial communities from Kellogg Biological Station, Michigan, USA - KBS Corn C4-2 (SPAdes) (version 2) | ecosystem: Host-associated > Plants > Roots > Rhizosphere > Soil ... | reverse complement strand
AGGTGCCCAGGGCGATCGCGCCGGCACGGCGGACGATATCTTCGAAACGGGCACGGTCGATCATGGCCGTTCGACCTGCGCCCAATCGCCCCCACGGTGCAAGTCCTGCAGGTGCTCAAGCGACGCTTAGAGCCCTTGCAGGCGCCGTTGCCTGTGCTTAAGGCGGCGCGACCTTCGCACTTGCACAACGTCAGTTCCAGGACCGCGCCCGCATGAACATCCACGAATACCAGGCCAAGGAACTCCTCGCGAAGGCGGGTATCGCCGTGCCCACGGGATATCCTGCGATGAGCGTCGAGGAAGCGGTAGCGGCGGCGAAGAAGCTTCCCGGGCCGCTCTACGTGGTCAAGGCGCAGATCCATGCCGGCGGGCGCGGCAAGGGCAAGTTCAAGGAGCTGCCGGCGGATGCCAAGGGCGGCGTGCGGCTGGCCAAGAGCCTGGAAGAGGTCGAGGCCAACGCGCGCGAGATGCTGGGCAACACCCTCGTGACGATCCAGACCGGCGAGGCCGGCAAGCAGGTCAACCGGCTCTACGTCACCGACGGGGTCGACATCGCCAAGGAATACTACCTCGCGCTGCTGGTCGATCGCGCCACGGGGCGCGTGGCGATGGTCGTCTCGACCGAAGGCGGGATGAGCATCGAAGACGTCGCGCACGACACGCCGGAGAAGATCACGACGCTGACGATCGACCCCGCGCAGGGCTTCCAGCCCCACCACGGGCGCGCGGTGGCCTACGCGCTCAAGCTGACGGGCGAGGTCAACAAGGCGGCGCAGAAGCTCGCCCGCCAGCTTTACGACGCGTTCGTCGCGCTCGACTGCGCGATGCTCGAGATCAATCCGCTGGTCGAGACGGTCGACGGCAAGCTTCTCGTGCTCGACGCGAAGGTCAGCTTCGATTCCAACGCCGAGTTCCGCCACCCCGACCTCGCATCCTTGCGCGACGAGAGCGAGGAAGACCCGATGGAGGTCGAGGCCTCGAAGCACGATCTCGCCTACATCAAACTCGACGGCAACATCGGTTGCATGGTCAACGGCGCGGGCCTCGCGATGGCGACGATGGACATCATCAAGCTGAACGGCGCGTTCCCGGCCAACTTCCTCGATGTCGGCGGGGGCGCCTCGAAGGAGAAGGTCACCAGCGCCTTCAAGATCATCCTCGCCGATCCTGCCGTGAAGGGCATCCTGGTCAACATCTTCGGCGGGATCATGAAGTGCGACACGATCGCCGAGGGGATCGTCGCCGCGGCCAAGGAAGTGAACCTGTCCGTGCCGCTGGTGGTCCGTCTGGAGGGCACCAACGTCGAGCAGGGCAAGGCGATCCTCGCCGCATCCGGCCTGGCCATCGTGCCCGCGAACGACCTCGGAGACGCCGCGCGCAAGATCGTGGCGGAAGTGAAGAAGGCGGCGTAGGCCGCAAGCGATTTCGGAAGGGAATGCGATGAAAGCCCTGGTCTGCGTCAAGCGGGTGATCGACTACAACGTCAAGCCGCGGGTCAAGTCCGATGGCTCGGGCGTCGATCTCGCCAACGTCAAGATGAGCATGAACCCGTTCGACGAGATCGCGGTCGAGGAAGCGATCCGCCTGAAGGAAAAGGGCGCAGTCACCGAGATCGTCGCGCTTTCGGTCGGCCCGCAGAAGGCGCAGGAAACGCTGCGCACCGCGCTGGCGATGGGCGCCGACCGGGCGATCCTGGTGATGACCGACGACGAGGTCGAGCCGCTGGCGGTGGCCAAGATCGTCAAGGCGGTGGCCGACGAGGAGCAGCCAGGCCTGATCATCACCGGCAAGCAGGCGATCGACGACGATTCGAACCAGGTCGGCCAGATGGTCGCCGCCTTGCTTGGGCGGCCCCAGGGCACGTTCGCCAATGAGATCACGGTCGAGGGTGGAACGATCACCGTCAAGCGCGAGATCGACGGCGGGCTCGAGACGGTCAAGCTGACCGCGCCGGCGGTTGTCACCACCGACTTGCGCCTCAACGAGCCGCGCTACGCTTCGCTGCCCAACATCATGAAGGCGAAGTCCAAGCCGCTCGCGCAGAAGACCCCGGCCGATTACGGGGTCGACACCGCGCCGCGGCTGAAAACGGTCAAAGTGGGCGAACCCGCGGTGCGGCAAGCCGGAATCAAGGTTGGCTCGGTCGACGAGCTGGTCGCCAAATTGAAGGACATGGGAGTCGTCGCATGAAGGCGCTGGTCTGGGTCGAGCACGACAACGCGAGCGTCAAGGACGCCACCCTGGCGGTGGTCACCGCGGCGAGCAAGCTGGGCGAGGTGACCGCGCTGGTCGCCGGCCAGGGTTGCGACGGCGCGGCGCAGGCCGCGGCGCAGATCGCCGGGGTCACCAAGGTGCTCAAGGCCGATGACGCGGCCTACGCCCATGAGCTGGCCGAGAACGTCGCCCCGCTCGTCGCGCAGATCATGGCCGATTACGACGCCGTCCTGTTCCCGGCGACGACCACCGGCAAGAACGTCGCCCCTCGCGTCGCAGCACTTCTCGACGTGATGCAGATCAGCGACATCCTCTCGGTCGAAGGCGACAAGACCTTCACCCGCCCGATCTATGCGGGCAACGCCATCGCCACGGTCGAGAGCTCGGACCCCAAGCTGGTCATCACCGTGCGCGGCACCGCCTTTGCCAAGGCGGCGGCAACCGGCGGGTCCGCGAGTGTCGAGGCGGTTTCGGGCCCCGGCGATGCCGGCCTCTCGAGCTTCGTCGGCAGCGAACTCGCCAAGTCGGAGCGGCCCGAGCTGACCAGCGCCAAGATCATCGTCTCGGGCGGGCGCGCTCTCAAGGACGCGGACACCTTCCAGCAGGTGATCTTCCCGCTCGCCGACAAGCTCGGCGCAGGCGTCGGCGCGAGCCGCGCGGCGGTCGACGCGGGCTACGTTCCCAACGACTTCCAGGTCGGCCAGACCGGCAAGATCGTCGCCCCGGAAGTGTACTTCGCGATCGGCATCTCGGGCGCGATCCAGCACCTGGCCGGGATGAAGGACTCCAAGACCATCATCGCCATCAACAAGGACGAGGACGCCCCGATCTTCCAGGTCGCCGACATCGGCCTGGTCGGTGACCTGTTCACGCTGGTGCCGGAGCTGACGGGCAAGCTTTAGCCGGGCGCGACGATGCGCTCGTAAAGCACGAGCGCCCGGGCGTCCTCCGGCTCATGCCGGTCGTATTCGACGAAGCCGAGCCGGGCGGCGACCGCCATCGACGGCGCGTTGCCGTCCTCGATCATGCAGACCGTGCGCGGCTCGGTGAAGCTGCGGTCGAACCACGCTAGCGCGGCGCGCATCGCCTCTGTCGCATAGCCTTGCCCGCCCGAGCCGCCCGCGGTGATCCACCCGGCCTCGGGCACGTCGGCCATGCCCTTGCCGAACGCGCGCCACGAACGGAACACTCCGGCGATCCCGACCAGCGGCGCGCGGCCCCGCTCGCGCAGGAGGAACATGCCGTAGCCGTAAAGCTCCCAGCTTCCCGCGTTGCGCAGGAAGCGGAGGAATTCCTCGCCCTCGGTCGTCGGCCCGCCGAGGAACCGCCGCATCGCTTCAGGAGCGACGAGCGCGTAGAGCTCGGGCGCGTCCGCGGCCCGAGGGCGCCACAGCTCGAGCCGCTCCGTAGTCAGTAGCGGCCCGGACTCGCTCACAGCGCTTCGCTCACAGCAGCGTGTCGACGACGTGGATCAGCACGCCCACAAGCCCCCCGACGAGCGTGCCGTTGATGCGGATGAACTGGAGGTCGCGGCCGACCGCGCCTTCGATCCGATCGGTCACGGTCTGGGCGTCCCAGCGCCGCACCGTCTCCGAGACCAGCCGGACGATCTGGTTGCCATAGCGCGTCGCGGTGCCGACCAGCGTGCGCCGCGCGAAGCGGTTGACCAGGTGCTGGAGACGGACATCCTCGCGCAATGCCGCACCCAGCTCGGCCAGGCTCTCGCCGAGCTGGCCCGAGAGTGCGCCGCGGGGATCGCGCATGGCGCGCAGCAGCGCCGCGCGCAGCCGCTCCCACATCCCGTCGAGCCAGCGCCCGAACGCCGGGTTGCCGAGGATTTCGAGCTTGAGGCGGTTGACCCGCGCCTGGGTGTCGGGATCGTGGACCAGCTTGTGGGCGAAGTCCTCAAGACCCCGCTCGAACTTCACGCGCACCGGGTGATCGGGCACGACCACGGTTTCGGCGAGCATCTTGTACATGCCGTCGAGCACGGCGTTGGCCAGCGTCTCGTCGAGCTTGGTCCAGCGCAGGATCGCATTGGCCTTGTCGTGAATCATCTGGCGGATCAGCGGCTCGTTGTCTTCGAGCGTCGATCCGGTCCAGCGGATGACGTCCTCGAACAGCGGCATGTGGCGCTTGTCGGCGATCGCGGCGCCGATCAGCTGGCCGAGCAGCGGCGCGACGTCGAGCTTCTCGAGCTGATTGCGCAGCGCGCCTTTGGCGAGGCCGCCGAGCTTTTCGGGGTCGAGCGATTCGAGCACGTCGCCGACGAGATTTGCGACCCCCGCGCGCAGCCGCGTGCCGTCCTCGCCCGACGACGGTGCGGCGAGAAACTCGCCCAGCGACTGCGCGACGTTCATCGCGCGGATGCGGCGCGAGATCACCGGCACGGTCAGGAAATTGTCCTGGAGGAACACCGCCATGGTGTCGGCGATGCGATCCTTGTTGACCGGGATGATCGCGGTGTGCGGGATCGGAATGCCGAGCGGGTGGCGGAACAGCGCGGTCACCGCGAACCAGTCGGCCATGCCGCCGACCATCCCGGCCTCGGCGAAGGCGAGCACATAGCCCCACGCCGCATGGGTATCGCGGAAATAGCGCGCGACCAGGAACACCGCGGCCATGACCACCAGCAGCCCGGTGGCGATGAGCCGCATCCGTCGCGCCCGGTCGACCGGAACCAGGGCGGCGCCCAGCCGTCGCGGGAAGCGCGCGATCGGAGATGCGGGAAGGGTCTGCCCGGTCACTCGGCCGGCATTACCTCGCCCTCGTCGGCGTTGTCACCCCGCCGCGCCGCGACGTTGCGGGGGTCCTTGGGATCGTAGCTGAGCACCCGGCGCGAGAGCCACGGACCCAGCCGCTTTTCGAGCCCGTCGGCGAGGCTGAAGCCCGCCGGCACGATCAGCAGCGTGAGCAGCGTCGAGAGCAGCAGGCCGCCAATTACGGTGGTGCCCATCGGCGCGCGCCACGCGCCGTCGCCGCCGAGCGAGAGCGCGGTCGGTATCATCCCCGCGACCATCGCCACCGTGGTCATGACGATGGGCTGGGCGCGCTTGTGCCCCGCCTCGATAATCGCTTCGCGCTTGGGCGTGCCGCGCGCCATCTCCTCGATCGCGAAGTCGATCACCAGGATCGAGTTCTTGGCGACGATGCCGAACAGCATGAGGATGCCGATGAACACCGGCATCGAGATCGGCTGACCGGCGACAGCCAGCGCGAACAAGCCGCCAAGCGGGGCGAGAAACAGCGAGCCCATGTTAACCAGCGGCGAGACGAAGCGATGGTACAGCAGCACCAGCACCGAGAACACCAGCAGCACGCCCGCCGTGAGCGCGATGAAGAAGTTGGTCTGCATCTCTTCCTGCCAGCGGTCTTGGCCGGCCTTTGCGTTGGACACCCCCTGCGGCAGGTTCTTCATGATCGGCAGGTTCTGGATCGCGGTCATGGCGGTGCCCTTGACCACGCCGGGCGGGAGGTCGGCGCCGATGAACACGCGGCGGCTTTGGTTGTAGCGCTGGATTGAGGTCGGGCCCGAGCCGAAGCCGATTTCGGCGACGCGGCTCAGCGGCACCGAGCCGCCACTGGCGGTTGGCACCGGCAGGTTCTGGATCGTCGCAAGGTCGCGGCGCGAAGCGACCGGCAGCTTGACCCGGATCGGCACCTGACGGTCGGATAGCGAGAACTTGGCGCTGTTCTGATCGATGTCGCCGATCGTCGCGATACGGATCGTCTGGCTAAGCGCTTGGGTGGTCACGCCGAGCGAGGCGGCGAGATCGGTGCGCGGGCGGATGACGATCTCGGGCCGGCGCATGTCGGCCGAGATGCGCGGCGCGACGACCGTCTTGAGCGTGCTCATCTGCTCAACCAGCGTCTGCGCCGTCTTTTGCAGCAGGGCGGGGTCGGAGCCCGAGAGCATGACGTTGATCGGCCGCCCTGAGCCGCCGCCGGGCCCGCCGGCGTTCTGGTCGAGAAAGGAGACCCGCGCGTCGGCGATCTGCTGGAGCGCGGGGGTCAGCTCGCGCTCGAACTCCATGCTCGTTCGGGCGCGGTCGGGCTTGTAGTTGATGAAGATGCGGGCGTTGCCTTCGCCGACGCGCTCGAGCGCCGCGTTGACCTCGGGCTCGCGCTCAATGATCGCGGCGACCTGATCGGCGACGCGCGCGGTCTGCTGGAGCGTGGTGCCAGGCACCATCTCGATGCTGACCCGGCTGAAGTCGCTGTCGGTGTTGGGAAAGAATTCCTGTGGGATGATCATGAACATCACCACCGTCAGGCCCAGCGCGCCGACGCCGATACCCATCATCCAGACGCGGTGATCGCGGAAGCGGATGAGGACCCGCCGCCCCATCGTCCGCGTCCAGGCCAGGAAGCCGCGCTCCCCCGAACCGCGGAAGCGGGCGACGAGCGCGCCAATCACCACGGTTAGCAGCCAACCTGCCAGGAAGGCCGGCAGGAACGCGCCGAACAGCCCGCCGAGGATTTTGCCGATGCCGATCCCCGCGTCGGCCGGGTCGGCTCCCGGAGGCGGCGTAGCGAAGAGGGTCATCGCGAACGCGACCAGCCCGAGGATCAAGGCCCCGGTGAGGTAGGCCGGGCGGAACGCCACGGTTTGCACTTGTGCGCGCAGCGCCTTGGCCCGCTCATTGTCGAGCGACCACGGCAGGACCTTCATGTAGCGGTCCATCAACGGCCCGCCACCGTGTTCCTGATGCCCTTTGGCCTTGAGGAAATAGGCCGCTACCATCGGCGTGATCATGCGCGCGACGAGCAGGCTCATCAGGACCGAGGCGACCACGGTCAGACCGAAGTTCTTGAAGAACTGACCCGAGACGCCGGGCATGAGGCCGACGGGGAGGAACACCGCGACGATCGAGAAGGTCGTCGCGACCACTGCCAGGCCGATCTCGTCGGCCGCGTCGATCGCCGCCTGGTAGGCCGATTTGCCCATCCGCATATGGCGGACGATGTTCTCAATCTCCACGATGGCATCGTCGACCAGCACGCCCGCGACCAGGCTTAGCGCGAGCAGCGAGAGCTCGTTGAGGCTGAAGCCCATCAGGTCCATGAACCAGAACGTCGGGATTGCCGACAGCGGTATCGCCAGGGCCGAGACGATCGTCGCGCGCCAATCGCGCAGGAAGAAAAACACCACGATGACCGCCAGGATCGCGCCCTCGATCATCGCCTCGATCGAGCTTTCGTACTGCGACTTGGTGTAGTCGACCGATGTGAACAGCCGGGTGACGTGAATCCGGTTGTTCTGCTCCTTCTCTATCTTGCGGATTTCCTTGAGCGCCAGATCGTAGACCGCGACGTCCGATTCGCCGCGGGCACGAGCGATGCTGAAGGTGACGACCTGCTTGCCCTTGACCTTGGCCATCGAGGTCAGCTCGCTGTAGCTGTCGGTGACGTCGGCGACGTCGGCGAGCTTGATCATCCGTCCGCCGGTCAGCGAGATTTGGGTTTGCGAGAGGGCGTAGGCGTCGGGCGCATTGCCGAGCACTCGCACCGACTGGCGCGAGCCCGCGACTTCGGCCTTGCCTCCGGCGGCGTTGAGGTTGACCTGGCGCAGCGTGGCGTTGATCTGGCTCGCGGTCACGCCGAGCGACTGCATCCGCGCCGGATCGAGCGTCACCGCGATCTCGCGGTTGACCCCGCCGTTGCGCGTAACTTCGGCCATTCCGGGCACCTGGAGCAGACGCTTGGCGATCGAGTCGTCGATGAACCAGGAAAGCTGCTCGAGAGTCATGTCGTCGGCCGAGACCGCGAAGTAGGCGATAGGGTCGGACGAGGTCTCGGCCTTGAACACCTGCGGCTCGAGGATGCCATCGGGCAAGTCGCCGCGGGCCTGGTCGACCGCGTTCTTGACCTCGTTGACCGCCTCGATGATGTTCTCGCCAATCTTGAACTGGATCTGGGTCTGGCTGTTGCCTTCCGAGGCGGTCGAACTGATCGTGTCGACCCCGCTGATCGTGCGCACCGCGGCCTCGACCCGCTGGGTAATCTGGGTCTCGATCTCGCTCGGCGCCGCGCCGGGTTGCGAGATCACCACGATCACCATCGGGAACTCAATGTCGGGAGAGTTCTGCACCTTCATCGACATGAACGAGACGATGCCGGCGATGGTCAGGCCGATGAACAGCACGATCGGGACGACCGGATTGCGGATCGACCACGCGGAAAGGTTGCGGAAGTTCATCGTTTCAGCCTGACTGCCGCGCCGCCGTCACGACTTCGCGGCTTGCGGAATGACCTTGTCGCCCGGCGCGAGGAACCCGCCGGCGCGGAGCACCACGCGCTCGGTCCCCGCAAGCCCTTCGATCACCGCGATCCCCTGCGCGGTGACGATGCCGGTCTTGACCGGGCGGCGCTCGACCTTGTTGTTGCCGCCGACGACGTAGACGTAAGTGCCCTTGTCATCGCTGAGGAGCGCGGATTCGGGCAGCACCGGGGCGACCACCGCGCCGCTCTGGATCAACGCTGTAGCGAACCCGCCCGGGCGCAGCTCGGGCGCGTAGGCCAAGGCGATCCGCGCGGTGCCCTGGCGGGTCTGCGGGCTGATCACCGGCGACAGCTGCCAGATCTGGCCGCGGAAGCTCTTCTCGGTGCCGACGGGAGTGACCTCCGCCGCCTCGCCGGCCGAGAGCTGGGCGAGGTCGGATTCCGACAGCGCCGCCTTCAACTCCATCTCGCCGCCCTTGGCGAGGCGGAAAAGGACGCCGCTCGCGCCGCCGACGACCTGGCCCGGCTCGACGTTGCGCTCGAGCACCAGGCCCGCCGCGGGCGCGCGGATCGTCAGCCGGGCGGTCTGCGCCTGGAGCGTGCCGAGCTGGGCACGGGCCACGCCGACGCGCGCGTTGGCGGCGTCGCGGGTCGCGGTCAGGCGGTCGACATCGGCCTTGGAGATGAAGCCGCCCTTCACCAGCTTGAGCGCGCGGTCGAGGTTGGCCTGGGCGAGGTTGGCGTCTGCCTGCGCGACCCGGATGTTGGCGGCGCTGCTCGCCGCCTGCTGGCTCTGCACCGAGCGGTCCACCACCGCCAGCACCTGGCCCTGCCCGACCCATTGGCCGGGTTCGACCAGCACCTGGACCACCTGCCCGCCTTCGCCGACCGAGCCCACCGGCATCTCGCGCCGCGCGGCGAGCGAGCCGGTGGCGGTGATCGTGCCCTGGACCGTGGCGCGGCCGGGGGTGATAACGGTGACCGTCGGCGCCTGGCTGGCGCGCTGGGCGCCGGCGTCGCTGCCGCCGCGCGTCATCATCCACGCGGCGAGGGCGAGAACGGCGAGCGCGATCGCGCCGGCGATCCACCACTTGCGGCTCGGGCGATCCTCGATGAGCACGGTCTCTTCGAACGTGTCGACCGGCTCGGCCGAAGCCAGGTCTATCCGGGTCTCGTCGTTCATAACCTTCACAGCCCTTGCCCCGGCGCCACGCTGCCCCTGCCGATCGGCGCGCCAGTGTATTACCTCGATAGATCACCTTCGGCAAGGAGGCGATCCCGCGTCTGGCGCGGAGAGCAGCAGCCCGCCGCCATAGGCCGCTGCGGTTTCGCTGGCAACGATCTGCGCGGGTTCCTTACAATTGGCGACGCGCAGCGTGCGCCTGTTTGTGCGCGCTAAGCCCCAAAAGAGACGGCGCGGGAAGTGCCCGCGCCGACCGTTGTCGATGATGCTGTGCGGTTGGTCGAAGTCAGCCGGGCCCGCCTCGCTCAATACTTGAGCTGGCGCTCGTACAGGTCGCGATAATGCTGGAGCCGGGTGACGCGCAGCCCTTGCATGCCCGAGCGGTCAACCGCGCGCTGCCACGAGGCGAACTCCTCGATCGTCAGGCCATAACGCTCGCAGACTTCGTCGATCGTCAGCAGGCCGCCGTTGACCGCGGCGACGACCTCGGCCTTGCGCCGCACCACCCACCGGGTGGTCGCGGGCGACGGCAGCGAATCGAGCGTCAACGGCTCGCCGAGCGGCCCGATCACGATCGCCGGCCGGATCTTCTGGTTTTCGATCATTTCTGTCCTCGAGCCTCGATGCCGGGCGCGGACGTTTCCGCCTGTGCCGCCGAGGAGTTGGCCTGGGTAGCTTTGCCATCCGCTAAAGCCTCAGGGTTAACGGCGGCTTCACCGAGCGGAATGTGGCCCAGCGCGCTGGCGGCGGCGGCGGCGAAGCTAGCTCCGCCGGCGCCGGCGAGCCCGGTCTGTCCGCTCAGCTCGCGGCGCAAGTCGCGCTCGGCGCCGAGTCTGGCAAGCAGCGTCGACCAGTCGAGCGCGCCGAGCGGCTCGCCGTCATCGGCCGCGCCGGGCACGCGGAAAGCGGGAGTTTCCATGTTCATCGTGGAGCGCCCTAGCAGGTCAACCTTCAAGGCAAGGTAAAGCCGCGGTTTACCGGGCATTGACCAAGGTTAAGAGCGCGAAAAGGCAAAATCTCCCCCGGCGAGCCCCGTTTGCCCTATACGCGCGCGGCGATGACCCCGACGACGCCCCTCGACCGCCTCGACGCGGCGGAGCTGTTCGAGCTGCCCGCGCCGCTTTCGGCGCGGCGGATCGTCGTGGCGATGTCGGGCGGGGTCGACAGCTCGGTGGTCGCGG
>Ga0207640_10002072_pt1 | contig 10810 bp, 9 predicted proteins | sample KBSCornC42_FD_184300 | JGI IMG/M metagenome (GOLD analysis project Ga0207640, IMG submission 184300) | Corn rhizosphere microbial communities from Kellogg Biological Station, Michigan, USA - KBS Corn C4-2 (SPAdes) (version 2) | ecosystem: Host-associated > Plants > Roots > Rhizosphere > Soil ... | reverse complement strand
CGCTGGGACACAGCGGAGCATCGCGACGACGATCCGCGGCGGCGGCTGCCCGGCGGCAAACCTTATATGCCGTGGCATGACACGGCCTCGATGATAGAAGGCGACGCCGCCGCATCGCTTGGAGAACTGGCGCGGGAGCGCTGGCGGCGGGCGACGGGCCGCCAACTGCCATCCCCCAACCGCCACGGCCACCTATGGCCCGAGCAGGTCGAACCGCTCTTCCGCGACCAGGATGTCGCGATCGCCCGCACCGTCCCCAAGGCCGAAGGGGTCGACGAGGTTCGCGAGATCGAGCAGCTCTATATCGACATGATCGCTGCCGCGCGCCGCTTCATCTATGCGGACAACCAGTATTTCGCGTCGCGCCGGATTGCCGAGGCCCTGGCGCATCGGCTGGTGGAGAAGGACGGCCCGGAAATCGTGATCGTCAATCCGATCAGCGCCGATGGCTGGCTGCAGGAGGCGGTGATGGGCAGCGCGCGGGCGGCGCTCTTCTTTACGCTGGCGGAACTCGACACCCATGACAGATTCCAGATCTACACGCCGGTAACAGCCGCCGGAAAGCCGATCTATGTCCACTCGAAGCTGATGATCGTCGATGACGTCATCCTCCGGGTCGGCTCATCCAACATGAATAATCGCTCGATGGGGCTCGATAGTGAATGCGATATCGCGCTGGGGGGCCTTCCCGGCGACACGCCAGACCCGGCGATCCGCGATCTCCGCGAAAGGTTGATAGCCGAGCATCTCGGCACCACTCCGGCGATCGTCCGCTCGGCGTTCGAACGGACAGGATCGCTCGTCGGCACCGTCGAGTGCCTGCGTGGCGAGGGCAAGACGCTCGTGCCGTTCGAGCCCGGCGAATGGAGCAATACGACATTGTCGATCGGCACCAGCGAACTGCTCGACCCCGAATCCGTCGACGAACGCTGGGAACCCTTGTCGAGCCGCGGCCTCTTCCGCGGCTTTCTGCGTCGTGGCACCCGTCAGCTGTTCGAGGAAGTGCGGATGCGCCGGCGCGCTCGCCGTGAGCGCAACCGCGGGCGTTGGCGGCGCAAGTTCCGCGAGCTTTGGGAGACTGCGCGAGGCCATGGAGAATGAAACCGCCCCTCCAGCGGAGAGAATAGTTCGGCTATGGCCGTTTCCAGCCGGATGAGATCACCCGAAGAGTCGAAAGTAGCGGTAAATCAATGGGCGCAGGAATCGATCAGGTTCCGTCGGGACGAGATCGGATCTAGACTCGATCCCGTTCAGATTGAACCGGATCGAGTCTAGATTTTGTTCGTTTTCCGTGATTTCCGAGCCGGCAGATGATTCCACCTGCCTCGAAATCACTCTAGCCCAGCCTTACCTCGAGGAAGCTCGGCACCGGACCGTTCCAACCTTCGTCGGGGCCGTCGTCGCGATCCTCGCGGCGCGGGCGGCGATCCCCGGACCCGGTAGCGCGCGCAGGATGCGGCGCGCGCGGTGCTTCCTGCGAAGGCCGTTCGCGGCGCGGTTCGCGAGCTTCGCGTGGTGCAGCCGCAGCTGCCGTGGCTCCTGCCGGTGCCGGAGCGCGCTCGCGCCGCCCGCGGCCGCGGGCCGGCCGTGCTTCGGTGGCGGCTTCGGTGCCGCTCTCGGCGTTTTCGGCGGGAGCGGCCGACTTCGCGCCGCCGCTCCGGGCGATCCTGTGGCCGGTCAGCTTCTCGATCGCCTCGACCGCTTCGGCATCTTCGGGCGTGACGAGGGTGATCGCCTTGCCGGTCGCCCCGCCGCGGCCAGTCCGGCCGATCCGATGGACATAGTCGTCGGGATGCCAGGGCACGTCGAAGTTGAAGACATGGCTGACGCCCTTGATGTCGAGCCCGCGGGCGGCGACGTCGGAGGCGACGAGGATGTTGATCTCGCCGGCCTTGAAGCGATCGAGCTCGCGCAGGCGCTCGGGCTGTTCCATGTCGCCATGGATCTGCCCCGCCCGGAAACCATAGCGTGCGAGGCTCTGTGCCAGGTCGCGCACCGTCGTCTTGCGGTTGGAGAAGACCAGCGCGCTCGTGACGTCCTCGACCTTGAGCAGATCGCGCAGGACATCGCGCTTGGCGCGGCTGGACGTCTCGACCAGCGCCTGGTCGATCGACAGATTGGCGCTGGCGGGACGCGATACTTCGATCTGCTTCGGGTTCGACAGGAACTTGTCGGCCAATTTCTTGATCGGCGCCGGCATCGTCGCCGAAAAGAGCAGCGTCTGCCGCTGGGCCGGCAGCTTCGTGCAGATTTCCTCGATATCGGGAATGAAGCCCATGTCGAGCATGCGGTCGGCCTCGTCGATGACCAGCATGCTGCAACCGGTCAGGAGGATCTTGCCGCGCTGGAACAGGTCCATCAGCCGACCCGGTGTCGCGATCAGAACATCGACACCTTTTTCGAGCGCCGCAACCTGCTCGCCCATGTTTACGCCACCGATCAACAAAGCCATGCTAAGCTTATGATATTTACCGTATTTTTCAAAGTTCTCAGCAACCTGCGCCGCGAGCTCGCGGGTCGGTTCGAGAATCAGCGAGCGCGGCATGCGGGCGCGGCTGCGGCCATGCGCCAGGATGTCTATCATCGGCAGCACGAAACTGGCGGTCTTGCCCGTTCCCGTCTGGGCGATGCCGATGAGGTCCTTCATCATCAGGACAGGTGGGATCGCCTGCGACTGAATGGGGGTCGGCTCGGTGTAGCCGGACTCCGACACGGCGCGGAGGAGTTCATCGGAAAGGCCGAGGTCGGCAAACGACATAATATATCCGGAAATAGGCGGCGCGAAGCCCCGCTCGAACCGCCGCGCTTGGGCGCGAAGCCACAATTTGTCAAGGTATATGGCCGGTATCAGGGCCTCATTTGTCCGGAACGAGCTTTCGGAAACGCAGTATCTCGCATTGCCCGCCGGCGCGCGTCCTGATCACATCGCGATCGGCGCAGATATTGCCGTCTTCGGTGGGCAGGATATAGAAGCCGGAATAATAATCGAGCGCCGGGCAGCTGGACGAAAAATGCGCGCGCAACCGCTGGCCGCCGCGCAACGCCAGGTCGATCGCGTCATCGGCGACGACCGCCGCGCCTGCGATCGCGGCCATCGGAACGCATTTGGGGCCCTTCTTCGATTTCCACTTGAGCGGCTTGGGCGGTACCCGGCGCGGCACCCGCACGATAAGCGACTGCTCGATGGTAAGCTGCGCGAGTTGAATCGGGTGCGCATCTTCCCTGGCACTGGCTCCCGAGCCGACGAGCAGCAGCAACGCCAATGGAATACCGACGGACATTAGTCGCGGCAGACGGCCCAGCTTCACGATCGAATGTTCCACCCTTGTGCAGGCCCCGCTTTCGAGGTCACCCTAACCTCATCGTCCTTCTGCGCAATCGCTTGAACAGCGGATTAACTGGCAAATCGCGTGGGGCCTGCACTATGTTCCCGTCATGGCCGGCCTCAACTTCCCGGATCGGGCGCTGCTCGACAAGCTCGCTGCTCTGCTCGGGCCGCAAGGCTTCGTCACCGACCGCGACCTGATCGCTCCCTGGCTTACCGACTGGCGCGAGCGCTATCATGGCGACAGCCCCGCCCTGCTTGCCCCAGCCACCACCGAGCAGGTGGCGGGCATCGTCCGCCTGGCCGCCGAAGCACGGGTGGCACTGGTGCCCCAGGGCGGAAACACCGGCACGGTTGCGGGCGCGACGCCGTCGGCCGACGGATCGGCGCTGCTGTTATCGCTGCGGCGCATGAACCGGATCCGGTCGCTATCCTCAGACGACAACACCGCCGTCGCCGAGGCGGGCGTGATCCTGTCCGATCTCCATGATGCTGCCGGCACGATCAGGCGTCGATTTCCGCTATCGCTAGCCGCCAAGGGTTCGGCGACGGTGGGCGGACTGGTTTCCACCAATGCCGGCGGCACCCAGGTGCTGCGATTCGGCCCGATGCGCGCACTCGTGCTGGGAATCGAGGCAATTCTGCCGGACGGGTCGCTGTTCGACGGCCTCGCCACCCTGCGAAAGGATAACCGCGGCTACGACCTGCGCCAGTTGCTGACCGGCGCCGAGGGAACGCTGGGCGTCATCACGGCCGCAGCCCTGCGGCTGGTGCCGGCCCCGGCGTCCCGCGCTGTCGCCTGGGCCGGCATCGCCAACCCGCACACCGCCCTCACGCTGCTGCGACAGCTCGAGGAGCGCACCGGGGAGGCCGTCGAAAGCTTCGAGCTGGTGCCCGCCAATGCGCTCGCGTTGGTGCTCGAAAAGATCCCCGGCACGCGGGCGCCGCTCGCCGAGCCCTGCCCGTGGAATATATTGGTCGAAGCTGTCGGCGCGCAGGCTGGGTTCGACCCAGTCGAAGCGCTCGAGGGCGTGCTTGCAGCGGCAATCGATGCGGGCCTGGTGCTAGACGCAACGATCGCCGCCAGCGAGACGCAGGCCGATGCGCTCTGGGCGCTGCGCGAGTCGATCTCCGAGGCCGAGAAGATCGACGGCCCGTCGGTCAAGCATGACATATCGGTGCCGGTGTCGGATATGCCCGACTTCCTCGAGCGCGAGCGCCAGCAGGTCGAGGCACGCTTCCCGGGGTCACGGATCATTGCGTTCGGCCACCTGGGCGACGGCAACATCCATTTCAACCTGCTGCCCCCCGAGACTGCGAATCGGCCCGCATGGATCGCCCAGCATGGCGCGGCTGCAAGTGCCATGATCCATGACCTCGTCGCCGCAGCCGGCGGATCGCTATCGGCGGAGCACGGCATCGGCCAGGCAAAGCTCGCCGAATTCGCGCGGCTGACCGACCCGGTTCGCCTCGGGGCGCTACGCGCGATCAAGCAGGCGCTCGATCCGCTCGGGATCATGAACCCCGGAAAGCTTGTTCCGCTTGCTTCCGGCGATAAGGCCCAATAGGCGGCATTCTACGGCCTCGCGGCCCTAAAATATTTTCAGGAGATGCCCTCATGGCGAGCGCCCCGGCCAACGCCCTGCCCCTTTTCTACAATGATCTGCAGCCGCTTTCGAGCCAGACCCACGCGACCTGGAAAGCCAAGTCGATCGAGGGCGCGCCGTTTTTTGCGCAGGCACATGCTGTTCCGCTGACCGTGGAGGAGTTCATCCTCGCGCAGCGCCACTATCCGATTGTCTTCTCGGCGGGGCCACAACCCGTCCCGCTTGCGCTGTTCGGCCTCAACGAGGGCGTGAACGTCTTCACGGACGAGCAGGGCGTCCCGACTCGCGACCTCTATATTCCTGCCTATGTCCGCCGTTACCCGTTCATGCTGGCACGCCTGCGCGAAGGCAGCGACGACCTGTCCCTGTGCTTCGACAGCAGCTCGGGCGTGATTGGGGAGTTCGAGGAAGGCCTGCCGCTGTTCGAGGGCAATGAGCCGGCCGAGGCAACCAAGAACACGCTCGCCTTCTGCGAACAGTTCGAGCAGGCGGGCATGCGCACCGGCATGTTCATGGAGGAACTGATCCAGAACAAGCTGTTGATCGACGGCGAGGTCACGATCGAGATCGAAAACCAGCAGCCTTTCGTCTATCGCGGTTTCCAGATCGTCTCCGAGGAAAAGCTCAAGGAATTGCGCGGCGACGTCCTGCGCAAGATGCTCCAGAGCGGCCTGCTCCCGCTGATCCACGCCCACCTGTTCTCGCTTGCCCTCATCCGCGATGTGTTCTCGATGCAAATGCAGCAGGGCAAGATGCCGCAGCCGACCCTCGAGACGACTGTCTAAAACGGCCGAGGTCGCGGTAAACGTCGTGCTTATAAGGAATTTTCCCGATAGCGACGAACTGTCCTTGAAACCGTAAGGGAAGCGGCCTATCTTGCTTTTGTGCGGTGGTCGTGTCCCCCTTTCGCGGCCCCGTACTGCGCATCCCTCGGGATGCGTTCCTCCCTGAACCTTGGCCACCTCGTGCATATGCACGAGGTGGTTCTTTTCATTTAGGCCCTGCTCCGCCGCAGACCGCCGCAATGAACTGCAACAGGGCTAATGAACCCCGATAGGGGTCGTCATTCCGCGGCGATCGGCAGCCCATCGCTGAACAACGCACCGATCTCCGCGGCGATCGTCGCCAGCAACTCCCCGCACCCTTCCAGATTGGCGGTGGGCGCGTTCAGCGTAGCGTCGAGATATAGCGATCGATCATATTCGATCTGGATCGCATGGATATTTTGGCGTGGGCGGCCATGCCGATCGATCGTGTACCCACCGGCATAGGGATGATTGCGCGCCGCGCGCAGCCCGGCCCCTTCGATGACCGCGAGCGCCACGTCGACCACGGCCGCCGTCGCCCCGGCACCGAAGCGATCACCGATCACCAGCCTGACGGGTCCGCCTGCCTGCCGCACTGGCAGCGGCGGCATCGAATGGCAATCGATCAGCACCGCCACGCCGAAGATATCGCGCGTCGCCTTCAGCCGCTCGGCGATCACCCGATGATATGGTTCGTGCGCGTAGGCGATCCGTTGAGCGGCCTCTTCCACTGACATTGGCCGGCGCCACAATTCGCCGTAAGCGGGCAGCCGGCGCGGGAAAAGACCGAGGCCGGCGCGCACCTTGCCGCTAAGCAGTAGCGGACCGCCTGCGATGCTGCCGTCGATCATCGCGGGATCGATCTCGCGCGGATCGCGATTGAGATCGATCGCAGCGCGCGCGATCCGCGCGATGACCGCGGTCGCTCCTTCCGTCACCGCCTGATCGACGAGGCATTCTGCATGGCGATCTTCGAGAGCGCGAAGCCGTTCGAGCGGAACCCGGGCCTGATCCAGCAGCCAGCCCGGATAGTTGCGGCCCGCGTGCGGCACCGCCAGCAGCACTGGAGAGCGCGGCACTGCAGGTCCAACGATCGAGAAGGCGGGTTCTTCGTGCATCCAGTTAGTGCTAGGGACCCAATCCGCGCCACGCAACGGCCGTGGCAGGCTGGCGGCGGCTTGAGTCGATATTTCGTACTCTGGCTGGAATTTGTTAAGCGATTGACGCATAAAGGCGGGACTTCACCGGCATGGTGCCGGCTGCGGGATGCGATCAGGGCTATGATCCGAATACTTCTGGCTGAGGACGACGATTCGATGCGCGAATATCTCGCGCGCGCCCTCGAACGCACCGGCTATTCGGTGACGAGCGTCGACCGTGGCACCGCCGCGCTGCCATTGCTCGAAAGCGAGAGCTTCGACCTGCTGCTCACCGACATCGTCATGCCGGAGATGGACGGGATAGAGCTGGCCCAGCGCGCCAATGTCATCGCACCAGGGATGCGCGTCATGTTCATCACCGGCTTTGCCGCTGTGACGCTGAAATCAGGCGCAACCCCGCCCGATGCCAAGGTCCTCTCCAAGCCCTTCCATCTCCGCGACCTCGTGCTCGAGGTCGACCGGATGTTCCAGATCGGATCCGCGACCGGAATCTGATCGCCGTTAGCCTCGCCTGACGCTCCGACCACCAAGCTTCTCTGCGCCGCCCATTAGCGGCACGGACCGCCGCGCTGCTCCATATTGGTCATCACGTGGCAAGGTCCATCCCTCCACGCGGTCTTGCGACCACGAAGGACGGCATATGCTCGACACCGAAACCGCCTATCTGCTGACCCGCGCCAGGGAGGAGGCCATCGCAGCCATCCAGGCCAGACATCCGTCCGCCTCGGCTGCGCATCAGCAACTGTCCATTCTCTATTCGGCGAAGGCAATCATCGGGCTTGGAGGCGGGCCAGGCCGTCAACGCTGAGCATGATCGCGACCTGTATCCCGGCCCCTCGCAAAAAGCTCTTGGCTGGGGTTGCGTGGCCGCCTGGCCTCGGCTAGTGACCGCCGCGTTGGGCGTGTAGCTCAGTGGTAGAGCACTGTGTTGACATCGCAGGGGTCGCAAGTTCAATCCTTGCCACGCCCACCATTCACCTCAGGCTGAATGCATGGACAAGGGCGTCTCTTCGGAGACGCCCTTCCCTCACTGCGAAGCAAGCTGCAGCGACTGGTCCGGGGACGATCGAGATCATCCCCGGAACGCCCAGGTTACGCAAAACAACTTTTACACAGTGTCGGAACTTCTCCCGTCCCTGCAGATAGTTATATCCGTATCCCGTTGGGATTCGGTTAAACCATGCTTGGCGTTTCGTTCACCATGTTGGTACCGCGATAGGCCGTCCGGAAATGGTCCGCGAAGGCGGTCAGCCGGCTTTCCGCGATCGCCGTGCGCAGGTCGCTCATCAGCGCCTGATAGAAGCTCAGATTATGCTCGGTCATCAGCATCGCGCCGAGGATCTCGCCGGCGCGGATCAGGTGGTGGATATAGGCGCGGCTGAACTGCGTGCAAACCGGGCAGGCGCAGGCCTCGTCGAGCGGGCGCTGGTCCTCGCCGAACCTCGCGTTGCGCAGGTTGATCGGCCCGGCGCGGGTAAAGGCCTGGCCGTTGCGACCCGATCGGGTCGGCAGAACACAATCGAACATGTCGATGCCACGCTCTACGGCACCGACGATGTCGTCGGGCTTGCCGACGCCCATCAGGTAGCGCGGTTTGGCGGGATCGAGCTGGCCCGGCGCGAAATCGAGCGTAGCGAACATCGCCTCCTGGCCCTCGCCAACCGCAAGCCCGCCGACCGCATAGCCGTCGAAACCGATGTCCAGCAGCGCGTCGGCCGATGCCTTGCGCAGCCTTTCGTCCAGCGCCCCTTGCTGGATACCGAACAGGGCCGCACGCCCGGCATGGTCGCCGCCCGCATCGAAGGCCGCGCGCGAACGCCTGGCCCAGCGCATCGAGCGCTCCATCGCCTCGCCCTGCTGCTGCAGGGTGGCCGTGGTCGGCACCAGTTCGTCGAACGCCATGACGATATCGGAACCGAGCAGGCGCTGTATCTCGATCGAGCGCTCCGGGCTCAGCATATGGGCCGATCCGTCGAGATGGCTCTTGAAGGCGACGCCTTCTTCGCTGCGCTTGGTCAGGGCGGACAGGCTCATCACCTGATAGCCGCCGCTGTCGGTCAGGATGGGGCGATCCCATCGCATGAATCGATGCAGCCCGCCCAGCCGCGCGACCCGCTCGGCGCCCGGGCGCAGCATCAGGTGATAGGTATTGCCCAGGATGATGTCGGCGCCGGTCGCGCGAACATCAGCCGGTTTCATTGCCTTGACGGTCGCAGCAGTTCCCACCGGCATGAAAGCCGGGGTTCGGATCTCGCCGCGCTGCATGGCTATGGTGCCTGCACGGGCCTTGCCGTCGGTGGCGGCGATCGAAAACCGGAAGCGGGGGAGCGTCATCGGCACGCCCATAAAGACGCCGCTGCGCACTGCCAAGGCTTGCACGGCCCGATGGCATGCGGCACGGGCGCGGCTATGCATCTTGCGCCCGAAATTTATCTGCTGCTGACCGCCGTAGCCTTCACAGCGGGCGTCATCGACGCCATTGCCGGCGGCGGCGGGCTGCTCACCGTGCCCGCCATGCTGGCGGCCGGACTCCCGCCCATTCCGGCCCTGGCCACCAACAAGCTCCAATCGAGCTTCAGTTCGGGCACGGCCACGTTCAGCTTCAGCCGGAAGAACATGATCGACTGGCGGACCTATTGGCCGCAGGTGCTGGTGATCCTGATCCTGTCGGCGACCGGCGCGCATGTCGTCCAGTCGATCGAGACCGACATATTGAATCTGATCGTCCCCGGCCTGCTGATCGCGGTGGCGGCCTATGTCCTGCTCAGCCCTCGGATGTCCGACGAGGATGCGCATCACCGGCTCAGTGCCAAAGGCTACCTCCCCATCGGCGGAGCGATCGGCTTCTACGACGGCTTCTTCGGCCCGGGTACCGGCAGCTTCTTCGCCACCACATTGGTATCGCTGCGTGGCCTCGGACTGATCCGCGCAACCGCCCATACCAAGGCATTCAACTTCGCCAGCAACATCGGCAGCCTGATCGTCTTCCTGCTCGGCGGCCATACCTTCATGCTGCTCGGGCTTTGCATGGCGATCGGCTCCGCCTCCGGAGCCTATACCGGATCTCACATGGCGATGCGGTTCGGCGCCAGGGTGATCCGCCCGGTGCTGGTAACGATCTCCGTCGTGCTGACTATCAAGCTGCTGTGGAATGCCCTGAACTGAGCCCGGTCAAGCCGTGCAGGGCCCCTCGGAACCTCTCGATGGTCGCCGGGTTTAACGGCCTTCCCAGAGGAGACGCCCATAATGAGCACCCTATCCGCGCGCGACGGTTCGACCCTGCATGTCAAGGATCTGGGCTCCGGCGAGCCGGTGGTGCTGATCCATGGCTGGCCGTTGAGCGGCGACATGTGGGAATATCAGACGGTTGCATTGCTCGAGGCCGGCTACCGCGTGATTGCCTATGACAGGCGCGGGTTCGGCCATTCCAGCCACCCCGCAAATGGCTATGATTACGACAGATTCGCCGACGATCTCGCCGACATCTTGGAAAAGCGGGACCTGCAGCAGGCGACGCTGGTCGGCTTCTCGATGGGCGGCGGCGAGATCGCGCGCTACCTGTCCAGATACGGCGTCGGACGCGTCGCCAAGGTGGCGCTCGTCAGCTCGGTTGTCCCCTATCTGCTCAAGGAGGAAGATAATCCCGAGGGCATCGAATACAGCGTCTTCGCCGAGATGAAGCGCGATATCCGCAAGGACCGCTTCGCCTTCCTCGGGAGCTTCGCCAAGGCGTTCTACGGTGCCGGCCTTGCCTCCCATCCGGTCAGCAAGGAGCTTCTCGACTGGACTTTCATGCTGGCGATCATGGCCAGCCCCAAGGCGACGATCGAATGCATCGATGCCTTCGGCACCACCGATTTCCGGCCCGATCTGGCTGCCTTCACCGTGCCGACGCTCATCATCCATAGCACC
>Ga0207640_10002060_pt1 | contig 10852 bp, 9 predicted proteins | sample KBSCornC42_FD_184300 | JGI IMG/M metagenome (GOLD analysis project Ga0207640, IMG submission 184300) | Corn rhizosphere microbial communities from Kellogg Biological Station, Michigan, USA - KBS Corn C4-2 (SPAdes) (version 2) | ecosystem: Host-associated > Plants > Roots > Rhizosphere > Soil ... | reverse complement strand
GTCCATCAGCAGGATTTCTGGATCGACGGCGAGCGCGCGGGCAATGCAGAGCCGCTGCTGCTGTCCGCCGGAGAGGGCCAGCGCCGAGGCATGCAGGCGATCCTTGACTTCGTCCCACAGCGCCGCCGCCTTCAGGCTGGCCTCGACGCGGCCGCGCAGCTCTTCGCTCGATCGGACGAGGCGATTGATCCGCAGGCCGTAGGCGACGTTATCGAAGATCGACTTCGGAAACGGGTTCGACTTCTGGAACACCATCCCGACGCGGCGACGCAGATCGACGACGTCGACGGCCGGCGCGTAGATGTCGCGGCCATCGATCGTCACGGTGCCCTCGATCCGGGCGCCGGGCACGATGTCGTTCATGCGGTTGAGGGTGCGCAGGAAGGTCGACTTGCCGCAGCCCGAGGGGCCGATGAGCGCGGTGACCTGATTCGGCTGGATCTCCGCGGTGATCCGATCGAGCACCCGCCTCTCTCCGTAGGACACGTTGAGCGTCTTGACGTCGATTTTCGGTGGCGCCGGCGCCGCCCGGGGTGGAGCGGGCGCGGGCGACGCGGTTTGGCGAGGCGGAGCGGCCAGCGGCACCCGTCCACGATAACGAAGGCGGCCGAGCGGGACATTTCGGGGACGTTAATTTGACGGTGGCGATTTGCCGAATCGTCGGGTTTTGTCGCATTCTCGACGCGGTGAAACGTAGAGCCGTGGCGGCGCCCATCCTGGCGCTCGCCGTGATCGTCCAGGTGGCGGCCGCCGCGGCGACGCCGAAGCGGCTCGCCATCTACTACGGGTACCCGAGCCTCGTCGAAGGCGCGGGCGGCAGCGTCTCGCATGCGGTGTCGATATTCGGCCGCTACGACGTGATCGTGTTCGGCGGCCACCTCGATGTCGGAACCGCGTCGCGCGACCTGGAGATCGAGGAACCGCTGGCCGTGCAGATCATCAGGCGGCTGCACCTGCGGCCGCAGCAGCCGGTGATCTACGGCTATGTCGACCTGGGACGCTCGCAGCAACTCGCCGACGCCGAGATCGTGCGCCGCGTCGACGCCTGGAAGCGGCTCGGCATCGACGGCATTTTCTTCGACGAAGCCGGACGCGATTCGCACGTGTCGCGCCAGCGGCGCACTGCCGCGGTGCGCGCCGTCCACGAGCGCGGCCTGTCGGCGTTGATGAGCGCCTACAACCCTGACGATCTCTTCGATACGCGCAATGCGACTCCCGCAGGCGCGCCCGGTGAACTTGGCGCGCGCGACGCGCTGCTGATCGAATCCTTCGCGGTGGAGAACAGCGTCGTCCAGCCGCGCGACGCGGCCGCGAAGCGCGCCGCGGCCGCGATCAAGTGGCGCCAGCGTACCGGCATCAAGGTCTATGCGGTGACCACGACGGTGCCCGGACGATTCGACGCCTCGGCCGTCGTCTACGCCGAGCGCCTCGCCGCCGACGTCGGCGTCGACGCGTTCGGGTGGGGTGAGCCGAACTTCAGCCTCGACACCTACCTGCCGTGGCGATTCGAACGGTGACCATCGGTCCGCACGCGCGCCGCGCGGTAATGTCGACCAGGCAAATCCTCGTGCCTCTTCGTTTTCTTCGCGTCTTCGTGGTTCCGGCGGATCGGTTGCAGCGAGGGTGTGGCAGTCGCGAACGATGTTATCGCTGCAGGACGAGGTTTTCGGCGGGGCGATCGATCGGCTTTTCAGTCGATTCCAGGAACGCCGCGACGTTCTTGCGCAGCTCGTCGTGGATCCGATCGACCGGGCGACGTGCGTCGACGACGCGGAAGTGGAACTCGTCGCTCATCGAACTGTATTCGCGCAACAGCTTGTTCTGGTAGGCGCGGAAGCTGTCGTAGATGTCGTCGCCGTGCTTCAGGTCCATGCCCGATTCCCAGAAGTCCATGCCGCGCGACGCGAGCACCCGGCCGATCAGCGTCTTCACGTCGATGTTGAGATAGAACACCATGTGCGGCGCGATGGCGAAGCCGTAGAGGTTGCGCAGCCATTGCCGATCGACGCCGCGGACGCCGGCGCGCGCCAGCGCGGTGAAGATGTAGCGATCGGAAAGCACCACGAACCCGGCCTTGAGCGCCGGGATGATTTCCTTCTCGAGGCGGTCGGCGAAATCGGTCGCGTACAGCAGGACGAACGTCAGCTTGTTGAGCGTGTTGCTCGACTTCGCGATCTCGATCGTCGGCTGCATCAAGGTTGAGCGGGTCCAGCCGGTTTCGACGACCCCGTAGCCGCGCACCTCGAGCCATTCGCGCAGCAGTTGAATCTGCGTGCTGCGGCCGACGCCGTCGGTCCCCTCGATGGCGATCAGCTTGCCGGGGTAGCCGCCTTCGATCGGCATGTAGGGGATGCCGCGGCCGTAGTAGCGGCCGGCGGTCCCGTTGCCGTTGGCCCCCCCTTCCGGTTCCTCCGCCCGCGGCGGCGGCGTCGCGTCAGACGAGCTCGTCATCGGTCAGCTCCATCTGGCGGATCTGGATGTGTTTGGCGATCACGTTGCGCACGAGCCGCTGCTGGTCGGTGATGCTGCCCGCCGCATCGATGACTTCCAGCCCGAACTCGTTCACCAGCTGATCATACTCATCGAGGACTTTTCCCTGAAACGTCCGGAAGCTCTCGATCGGGTTGTTGCTCCAGCCCATGTCCATGCCCGCCTCGTAAAACTTGAGCTTCACGCGGCGTGCCAACAGCCGGTCGACCGACACGTCGATCGGGACACGGAAGTACAGCGACAGATCCGGGCGGACCGCGAAGCTGTACAGCTCGCGCACCCATTGACGATCGACTCCGCGCGTCGCATCACGCGCGAACGCCGTATAGGCGTAGCGGTCGGCGAGGACAATCATCCCCGCCTTCAGCGGCGGGATGATCTTGTAGAGCAGGCGATCAGCGAAGTCCGTGGCGTGCAGCAGACTGAACGTCATCGGGGTCAGGGCGTTTTTCTTCTTGCCCGTTTTCGTCGCCGCCTTCACGAGGGCGGACGAGTTCCATTCGGTGACGAACACGCGATGACCTTCGGCGCTCAGCCACTTGGCCAGCAGCCCCAGTTGCGTCGTCTTCCCCGAGCCGTCGATGCCCTCGACGACGAACAGCTTGCCCGGATAGTCGTGTGGTTGCGTCAGGTTGTTCAGCATAGGTTTCGTCGGCGGCTGGCTGGGGCGGCTCGGCCGACCCGTCGGCGAGGACACGACCAACTTCGATCCGAATCGGTTTGCCGGTGAGACGTTCGAGCGGCGCCAGCGATCGCGCCGCGGCCCACACTTCGAGCTCGGCGTCGCCCGCCGTGCGCAGCTGCAGCAGATCATCGTCGCCGCGATCGTGGAGCTCGAGGCCGGCGATCGCCTGGGCGTGGCTGCGATCGAGGCTCTCCGCGAGCCGCAGCATCGCCGAGAGCGCACGCACCGTTTGCCGCATGCGCCGGGGCAGACGGCCGAAGCCTTCGTGCTTCCGCTTCGGCGACGCCTGGCGGTGATAGCGGGCGACGAGCGCGATCATCTGAATCTCGTCCGGCTCGAAGCCGCGCAGGTCGCCGTTGGTGATCAGGTAGTACGAGTGCTTGTGGTGCCCTTCGTAGCTGATGTGCACGCCGACGTCGTGCAGGATCGCCGCGTACTCGAGCCACTCGCGCTCGCGGTCGGTCAAGCCGTGAATCGCCCGGGTCTGGTCGAACAGCGCCAGCGCGAGCCGGGCCACGTGATTTGAGTGCTCAGACCAGAACTCGAACCGCTCGGCGAGCTCGAACACGCTCCGCCGGCGGACGTCGGGATAGCGATCCGCTTGCGCGATTTCTTTCCGGTGCCGCGAGATGTAATCGAGGATCAGCCCTTCACGCAGCGATAGATCGCAAAGCGTGATCTCGGTGGCGCCGAGGCGGCGCAGGATTTCGTCGAGAAGGACGGCGCCGGCGACGGACAGATCGGCACGGCGCGGCTCCAGCCCCGCCACCTGCATCCGCTGCTCGATGTCGAGCACCGTGAGTTCCTTGCGGACGCGGCGGATCTGTTTCGCGCTGATGCGACGGTTGCGAAGCGGCGGACTCGGACCAAGGCCTTCGGCCGCCGATGCCACGGCTCCGAGACTGAGGATCGTCCCGGAGGTGCCGATCACGCGATCGAACCCGGCACTGGCGATCTCGTCGAGATACTTGCCGATCTCGGTGCCGATGCGGCGAACGAGTTTGCGTTCGTCGCGCGGCTCGATCGGATCGCTCTTGATGAAGCGCTCGGTGAGCCGGATCACGCCAAGCTTGAAGCTCCTGCCGGATTCAATCGCCGGCCCGGCGCCGCGCGTCACCTCGACGCTGCCGCCGCCGATGTCGATGACCACGGCGACGTCGCCCGGTACGCTCACGCCGTAGACCGCGGCCGTATGGATGAGTCGGGCTTCCTCTGTCCCCGAGATGACACGAGGGCGTATCCCTGTCTGCTGGGTGACAGCATGGAGAAACTCGCCGCCGTTCTCCGCTTCGCGCGTCGCGCTCGTCGCTACGGCGATAACCTCGTCCACACCATGCGATTCGGCCAGACGCCTGAACTTTGACAGCACCTGGAGCGCGGCGTGCATAGCCTCAGGCGTGAGCGCGCGGCCATCGAGCCCCCCGGCGCCGAGGCGGATCATCTCCTTCTCGCGATCGATGACCTCGAAGGACAGGTCCGGCCGAATCTGCACCACGATCATGTGGATGGAGTTCGTGCCGATGTCGATGGCTGCAATGCGCATCTGTGTCCTTCACTATAATGAGGCCGCCGCCCGTCCACATCATGCCCCAATCGACCACCCGATCCGACCTGCTTCGGCGACTGCTCGACCGCCTGACTCGCGCGCTTCCGGCCTTACAGCACGGGGACATCCGCGCGCTGCACCGCGCCCGGGTGGCGTCGCGACGGCTCCGAGAACTCGTGCCGGTGCTCCAGCTCGACCACGCTGACAGCAAAAAGCTTTCCCGCCGGCTGCGGAAGGTGACGACGCATCTCGGCGCGGTCCGCGAGCTCGATGTACTGATGGTTGGGATCGACGAGCGGAACGAATCGCGCCCCGAGCAGAGCAGTGCGCTGGCGCGCGTCGGCGTCGCGGTCTCGAAGGAGCGCGATCACGCGCGGCGCCGTCTCTTCAAACAGTTGCCGATCGACGGCATCACGCGCCTGGTCCATCGCCTGGACGGCTGCGTCGCCGAGTTGAAGCTGCTCGAGGCCTCCACGTCTCGGGCCGCCGCCCGCAACTGGAAGTGGTCGATCGACGCGCGGGTCGAGAAGCGCGCCGCGCGTCTGGCCACGACGGTTCAGGACGCCGGCGCCGTGTACATACCCGAGCGGCTGCACGCCGTGCGCATCGCGCTCAAGAAGCTTCGCTACGCGCTCGAGCTGTCGCAGGACGTCGCCGGCATCCGCGGCGACGCCGACCTCCGCGTGTTGAAACGCGCCCAGGATCTGCTCGGCCGGATGCACGACTTGCAGATGCTCATCGAGCGCGTCCGGCAGGTGCAGGCCTCGCTGGCGCCGCCGAACGTGACCGTCTGGCGCGAACTCGATGCGGTGATGATCTCGCTCGAAGACGACTGCCGTCGCCTGCATGCACGCTACATGCGGATGCGCGGCGATCTGGCGGCGATCGCCGCCCGCCTCGGCGGACTGCACACCGGCGCCGGCGGCTCGCACCGCGCGCGCCGCGTCGGCTGACAATGTCGCGGCCCTACGAGCTGTATCTGGTCCGCCACGGCCTCGCCGAAGAGCGCGGCGAGAAATGGCCCGACGACACCAAGCGTCCGCTGACCGAAGAGGGCATCGTGCGGATGCGCAAAGCGGCGCGCGGCCTGGCGCGGCTCGGCGTCGCTGTCGACGTCGTGCTCACCAGCCCGCTCGTCCGCGCCCGTCAGACTGCCGACATCGTCGCCGCCGGCATCGATCCGCGTCCGTCGCTGGTGACGATCGAATCGCTGGCGCCAGACGGCAGTTACGCGGCGGTCGTCGCCGACCTGGAGAAGCACGCGCGCAAGACCCGCATCGCGCTGGTCGGTCACGAGCCGAACATCGGCGAGCTCGCCGCGCGCCTGATCGGATCGCGTCACGCGATCGAGTTCAAGAAGGGCGCGGTCTGCCGCATCGACCTCGAAACGCTGCCGCCGAGCGGCCCCGGCGATCTGCGCTGGCTGATGACGGCGAAAATGCTGCGAGAAATCCGCAAGTAGAACCGCGCACGGCCAACAGTTGCCCGTCGCGGCATACCGACAGACGGAACCACGAAGACACGATGACACGAAGGGGCACGGAGGTGCGGCGCTCTTCGCATTGCGCAGGCCCGCTTCGCGGGCCCGTCGCGCGCCTCGTCTCTACGGTCTCTGCGGTCTCCGCGGTCTCCGCGGGTTCAACACCGCAGCGAACGTGGTCTCACGCTCGCAGGAAATCCGGCCGCCAGTTCCTCACCTTCAGCTTGATGTCCTTCGGCGTCGCGAGCTGGCCGGCGATCACGTCACGGACGAGATCGGCAAGTTCCTGATCGCTCGCGAAGCGCAGCGCGACGAGCTGCCGGTGGGTGAGGGTATCGATGTGCGGGTGGAGATCGGGCGGCAGCAGCTGCCGCAGCCGAAGGCGCTCTTCGAGCCGGATGACCCGGTCCTGCACCGTCAGCGCCTGCAGGCGCGAGAACAACGCGAGCGCGACCAGCCCGAGCGCGAACACGAGCTCCCACAGGTTGTGGAGGGTCGCCTGCTGAAACAGATGACGGCCGGCGTTCAGGAAGTTCACCAGCATCACCGGCATCACGAAGAAATGGAACGGGGGCAGGAACCTTGCGTGGTTCTTATAGGTCTGTATTTGCTCTGCCATCGAAACCTCCGGCGCCACTGTACCGCTGACGTGGTAGATGTCCAAAGCGAAGCGTATGGTATTCTGACGCGAATTCACGGCTCTGCACAGAAAGGAGCACCGTGCGTCTGCCGACTGCCAGGTTCGTCTGCCTTCTCACCGGTGTATTCACTGTGGCGTTCGGCGTCGCCAGCCGGCCGGCCGACGCGCAGCTGTTCCGGCCCTTCAGCAACGACCCGCGCCACGTGCTCGAAGGCAACTGGCAGTCCTGCCGCGACCGCGACGGGCAATACGCCGAGCGCGTCTACGATCATGTCGTCAACGGCGTCGGCAAGTACGAAGTCCACATGGGCCCGCGCCGCGAATTCGCGATCTTCCCCGGCGTGCAGGACGTTCACCGCGAGCACGAGTCGCCGGAAAATCTCCTGAAGCCGTTCCGCGTCGCGATGGACGCCGGCCGCGCGAAGCAGCGCTGGGATATCCCGTCGCTGAACCTCGCGTTCACGGTGACGCTGGCCGGCGGCTCGCGGACCGATTGCGAGAGCTGGTTCATCCTCCTCGAACCGCTCGAGAAAACCTCGCACTGACATCGCACGTAGCGCGAAGGCTTCAGCCGAGCGGTCACCGGCTGATCGCTCGCCTGAAGGCTTCGCGCTACGGCGATTTCACGTTTCTACCAGAGCAGCTTCACCCCCAACTGCACCTGACGCGCGTCGTACGTGTTGGTGATCGTTCCGAACGTCGCGTTGCTGCGATTGCTCGCCGGCGCCAGGAAGTTGACGCGGTTGAACAGGTTGAACGCCTCGATGCGGAACTGCAGCTTCGTTCGGCCGCCGGCCGCGACGTTCTTGCTCGCCGCCAGATCGAACTGCCAGAAGTTCGGCCCGCGGACCGTGTTGCGCGCCGCGTTGCCGAACGGCTGACTCGGATCGGTCGGGATCGACACGCACGCCGTGTTGAACCAGTTGGTGATCGACTGCTGACCCGCCGGCGCGTAGGGATCGCAGGTGACGTTCGGCCGATAGTTGTTCGCGCCGGAGAAGTCGTTGGTGATCCCGGAGACCTGGAACGCGGCCGCCGGTGAATACTGCAGCGTCACCATTTCACCCGGCGTCACCATGTTGATCCCCGCAACCTGCCATCCGCCGACGATCGCGTCGAGCGCCGTCGAGAGATTGCTGCCCCAGCGCTTGCCGCGCCCGAACGGCAGCGACCAGATGAAGGTCGTCGTGCTGTTGTAGGGCTGGTGGTACGCCGACAGCGCGTAGTCGGCGTCCAGGTTGTGGATGTCCTGCGGCGACGGGAAGTTGCCGTTCTGGTTTTCGAGCGCGCCGGCCGCGTTGTCCTTCGCCTTCGACAGCGTCAACGAACTGAGCAGGCTGACGTCGGCGCCCATCCGCCACTCGTATTTCATCTGGAAGGCGTCGTAGCGCGAGCGGCCGCCGTTGAAGACGTAGGTGATGTCGCCCCAGGTCGGAATCGGCCGGCGTTGCGCGAGCGGGATCGACCCGGCGGAGTTGTTGGTCGCCGCCTGGTTGTAGTTCGCCACGATCAGCAGGTCGGTGGCCTTGTTGCCGACATACGCGAGGTCGAGCAGCATGTTCGGACCGAACTCCCGCTGCACCGACGCGTGCCAGCTCTGCACCGGGCTCGAATGAAAATCGCGCGGGATGTAGCTGACGAGCGCCGTCAGCGGGTTGAACTGGTTCGTGTCGGTGAGGCCGGCCGGAAAACCCGCTTCGGTCGGCACGAAGCCGGGCGTCGTCGGCGTCTGGTTGACCGCCGCGCGCACGACCTGCGGACCGTTGATGCCGAGCAGGTTCGCCGATCCGATGCGGTTGACGTGGACGTAGCTGATGCCCCACCCGCCGCGGATCACCGTCTTCTCCGCCGGCGTGTAGGCGAACCCGAGACGAGGCCCGAAATTATTGCGATCGGGATCGACGAGCGCGCGATCGGAGATCGAACCGTCTTTCGCGCGAATCATCGTCTGCGACAGCGGGTCGAAGTTGGTCAGGTTGTTGTTGGCTTCCCACATCGGCGTCGCGTACTCGTAGCGCACGCCGGCGTTGAGCGTCAGCGCGTCGTTGACGCGAATGTCGTCCTGCACGTAAGTGAAGTGCAGGTTCTGCTCCATGTTCGCGATGAAGAAGGTGCTCAGCGCGTACTGCGAGCGGAGGCCGAGCATGAAGTCGGCGAGGTTGTACAGGTTGTTGGCGGTGGCGCCGGCCGGACGGGTGAACTGGCCGGTGTAGCTGTCGAGGCCGTAGAGCGGGTTGACGTCCTGCACTTCGACGTTGATGTGCTGGAACTCGTAACCGGCCTTGAACGACTGCCGTCCCATCAGCCACGAGTAGTTGATCTTCGGATTCCACACCGTCGGGTACTGCCACTGCGGGTTCGTCGCCTGGCGGCCGAACGCCGAGTAGCCGGTGATGCTCTCCGACGGCAGGCCGCCGGCGATGCGCACGTCGCTCGGTAAACCGGTGATGCCGAAGCTGTCGGACGAGCCGAGCGCCGGCGGGTTCTTGCCGCCTTGCGTGTTCGACCAGCCGAACCGCATCTCGAGCACCGAGCGATCGGTCGGAATGTAGGTCGACCCGAGCACCAGCTGCTTGTTGCGCGTGTAGATGTTGCCGTTGCCGCCGCCGCCGGACGGCAGCGGAATCGGCGGCTGGTCGTTGGTATTGAGATCGCGCCAGCCGTAGCGGCCGAACATCGATAGCGTCGGGCTCAGCTCGAAATCGAGCTTGCCGCCGGCCTTGTCGGTGTCGTTGGTGAAGAGCTGTGCGATCGAGTAGTTGTTGGCGGCGGTCGCCACGTTCGGCGCCGGCAGACCGCCGAGGACCTGGCGCGCGAACGCCGTCATCGGGATCGCCGTGCCCGCGGGATAGACCGCGCCGGTCCGCGGATCGCGCACGTCGACGCTCAGGATCCCTGAGGCCTGCGCCGACGTCGGCAGCGTCGAGAAGGCGGTCGACGTCTTGTCCTGCCGGAACCCCTCGAAGTCGCCGAAGAAGAACGCCTTGTTCTGCACGATCGGGCCGCCGATCGTGCCGCCGTACTGATTGCGCCGCAGCGTCGGCTTCGAGCCGTCGGCCGGCTTGAAGTAGGTCTCGGCGTTGAGCGCCGTGTCGCGGAAGAACTCCCACGCGTCGCCGTGGATCTGGTTGGTGCCGCTGCGGTAGGCCACGTTCACGGTCGCGCCCGCGGCCCGTCCGTACTCGGCGCTCTGGTTGTTCGTGACGACGCGGAACTCGCTGATCGCATCGGGCGGCGGCTGCATCACCTGGTTCGAGAAGCCCTGGTTGCTGGTGCCGTAGGCGTTGTTGTCGACGCCGTCGATCAGGAAGTTGTTGAACGTCGAGCGCAGGCCGTTGACGTTGAACGCGCCCTCGCGCGGCGTGCCGTTGGCGCTGGAGCTCTTGTTCAGCGCCGACTGCCGGACGCCGGTCGCGAGCAGCGCCAGCGACGAGTACTCGCGGCCGTTCAACGCCAGCTCACGCATCTGCTCGCCGCTGATCACCTGGCTGCGCTGGCTGGTGTCGGTCTCGACGAGCGGCGCAGCCGCCGTCACCTGGACCTTCTCGGTGACCTGCCCGACGGCCATCTGCAGATCGACGCGAAGGCGCGCCGCCACCTGCACCTGCACGTTCTCGACCAGCGCGATCGAGAAACCTTCCTTCTCGGCGGACGTGAGGTAGATGCCGGGCCGCACGTTGGTGAACTCGTAGCTGCCGTCCGCGTTCGTCGTGCGGACCACCGAGACGCCGGTCTCGACGTTGGTCAGCGTGACCTTCGCGTCGCGAACGATGCCGCCGGACGCATCGCGGACGGTGCCGACGACCGCGGCGGTATCGAACTGCGCCGAAGCGCGGGGGATTCCGAAGACGAGCACGGCAAGCAGACAGAGCAGGCTTGCACGCACGACTGACATTCGCATGTGGGTGACCTCCAGGCAGGCCGATTGTAATCGACCGCTGCCGATGCTAACCGCGGGATATGACGAGATTGTGAACCGCCGAGCGGGTGCAGTTCACATCGTCGTGCCGC
>Ga0207640_10002057_pt1 | contig 10864 bp, 8 predicted proteins | sample KBSCornC42_FD_184300 | JGI IMG/M metagenome (GOLD analysis project Ga0207640, IMG submission 184300) | Corn rhizosphere microbial communities from Kellogg Biological Station, Michigan, USA - KBS Corn C4-2 (SPAdes) (version 2) | ecosystem: Host-associated > Plants > Roots > Rhizosphere > Soil ... | reverse complement strand
GGCGGCAGGAGCGTTAACCAGCCGATCCCTCCATTCACCCCGTCAAAACAACGGCTTGCAGTTTCCGCGTTAAGTCGGGCTGGGATTAACCATAACTCCTGCGAAGCTGGATTCTCGCCGGGGAGGCGATTCTCTCTATCGGGTTCAACCAACTCTGCAGGGGCGGGGATTTCATGCGCAGTCTCTTCAATTTTTCGCCGCGCGACGTCGCGATCGATCTCGGCACCGCGAACACGGTCGTTTACGCCCGCGGAGTCGGAGTGGTGATCAACGAGCCGTCGGTCGTCGCGATGGAGAGCGACGGCAACGGCCTCCGGCGAGTGCGGGCGATCGGCGACGACGCCAAGCTGATGCTCGGCAAGACCCCGGCCAACGTGCAGACCATCCGCCCGTTGCGCAGCGGAGTGATCGCCGACCTCGAAGTCGCCGAGGAGATGATCAAGCATTTCATCCGCAAAGCGCACGGCGGGCCAAGCCGCTTCTCGCGCGGGCCGGAAGTGGTGATCTGCATCCCCTCCGGCGCAACCCCGGTCGAGCGGCGAGCGATCCGCCAGGCAGTGACCAACGCGGGCGCGATGCGCGTTTCGCTGATCGAGGAGCCGATGGCTGCGGCGATCGGCGCCGGGCTACCGGTCAGCGAGCCGATCGGGTCGATGGTCGTGGATATCGGCGGCGGCACGACGGAGGTCGGCGTGATCTCGCTTCAGGGTCTGGCTTATTGCCAGTCGGCCCGCGTCGGCGGCGACCGGATGGACGAGGCGATCATTTCCTACGTGCGCCGGAACTTCAACCTGATGATCGGCGAAGGAACCGCCGAGCGCGTGAAGCTGGAGATCGGAACCGCCAGAGCACCGTCTGACGGCGGCCTCAGCACCTATGTGCGCGGACGCGACATCAGTCGCGGAGTCCCCGGCGAGATCACGCTCAACCAGGCGCAGATCGCCGACGCCCTCGCTGAACCGGTCAACCGCATCGTCGCCGTGGTTCGCTCCGCGCTTGAGAACACCCAGCCGGAAATCGCCGCCGACGTTCTCGACGAGGGGATCACGATGACCGGCGGCGGCTCGCTTCTTCGCGAGCTTGCGGGTGTAATTGCCGACGAGACGGGCCTTCCGGTCCAGGTCGCCGACGATCCGCTGACCTGCGTTGCGCGCGGGGCCGGGCGGACGCTTGAGGATCAGATCTACCGGGCCGGCCTGCTGGCCGCCTGAGGCTCTCCGGCACCGGAATGCCGAGCGGGAGATTCATTCCCGCTTAACACCGGAGACTGCTATCACGCAGTTGCACAGGTTAGTGCCGCGTGGTGGGGGAAGCATGCCGGATCGAAGGGAGCGTTTAGTCCGGCTTCTGGTGACGTCCGGCTGTGCTCTCGGCTTTGCCGCCGCAACCCCCGCGATCGCGCAAGCTGATCAAGAGCAGACTGCGGCGTCCAAACCGAAAATAAAGAGCGGCGACTCCGGCCAGGAGATCGTAGTGGTGGGTGAGCGGGCTGCTATCGTCAAAGGCCTTGACCCCCTAGCAACTCTCGACCGCAACACGCTCGATTCCATCGGTGCGACCTCGATGTCGGACCTGCTTCGGGTCATCAAGCCGCTCACCCAATCGGCGGACGGTGGCGACCCGATCTTCCTCCTGAATGGCCAGCGCGTTTCCAGCTATCAGGAGATCGGGTCTCTACCGCCCGAAGCCATCGACAAGGTCGAGATTCTCCCGGAGCCGGCGGCGCTTCGGTTCGGCTATCCGCCGACGCGCCGAGTGGTGAACTTCATCACCAAACGCAATTTCCGCCAGATCGAAGCAAGCGTCGCGGCCGGGACGACGATCCGGCCCGGAAGCTCGATCGCCGAGGGAAACTTCAACCTCACCCGGCTTCACAAGGACCAGCGCATCACGCTGACGCTGCAGCGGCAGCACGGCTCGTCGCTGCTGCAGTCGAAGCGGCACGTGCTGCCCAATCCGCAGGTCCTGTTCGACGCCATCGGCAACGTGACCGCCCCGGATGGAGGCGAAATCGATCCCGCTCTGTCGCAAATCGCCGGGCAGCCGGTGACGGTGGCACCGGTTCCGCAACCGGAGGCCGATCGCTCCAGTCTCCCGGCTTATGCGGCGGGCGCAAACCAGCCCCGGTTGTTCGACCTCGGTCCCTACCGGACGCTGATTCCGCGCAAGGAGGAGTGGAAGGCGGAATCGGTGCTCGCCGACAAGATCGGATCGCTTTCCGGCTCGCTCGACCTTTCGGCGGAGCAGACGACCGAAACCGCGATGTCCGGACCTGCGGCCGTTACCCTGACTGTCCCTTCATCGAATCCCTATTCGCCGTTCGCATCGACAGTGCTGCTCCATCGCTACCTCACTGAAGCGGGTGTGCTGCACACGCGCCAGACGACCACCACGCTTCACGGTGGAAGCACACTGCGCGGCGCGATTTCGGGATGGCTGTGGGACTGGACCGCTTCGATCGATCAGAAGCTGATCGGCGGCTTCAGCGAGAACGGCATCGATCTTTCGGCCGCGAATGCCGCAATCGCCGCCGGGGCCAATCCATTCATTCCACTCGACCCATCTTTGCTGTCGGACCGGCTGGTAGATCGCGCACATCTTCTCACGCGGACGATGAACAGCAAACTGGTCGTCAGGGGTATGCCCGTGCAGCTTCCCGCAGGCCCGCTGAACGTAACCGGGACGGTTGAGGGGGAGTGGCTGACCGCATCCTCCGTCACTCGAGGCGCAGATCCGTTCAACCTCCAGCTTGGACGCACCCGCACCGAGGCAGGGATCGCCGTGGACATTCCGCTGACCTCGCGCACCGACCATGTGCTCGCTGCGATCGGGGATCTCTCGCTGAACGGCTCAGCCAACGCCCGGCGGGTGAGCGGCTTTGGATCGCTTTACGATACTACCCTGGGAGCTACGTGGGGGCCGTTCAAGGGAGTCCAGTTCCTGCTTCAGGACAAAAGGAGCGGGACTGCTCCGGATATGGAAAAGCTGGCCTCGCCGATCGTGCACGTCGCTAATGTGCCGATATTCGATTTCGTGACCGGCCGGACGGATATCGTCACGGTGACCAGCGGCGGCAATCCCGATCTCGCCGCGGAGAAGAGGCAAGTCCGGTCCGTCGCACTAAACGTGAAGCCGTTCCCCGGAAGCGAGCTGCGCGTCGCCGCGACCTACGAGAATACCGACATCCGCAATCAGACTGGCGAAGTTTATGCGCTCAGGCCCGAGATCGAGGCCGTCTTCCCCGATCTCTTCGTTCGCGACTCCACCGGCCATCTGGTGTCGGTCACTTTCCAGCCGACCAATTTCTACCGCGAGCGGCAGAAGAGCCTGAACATCGTGATCAACGCCGGCGGACCCGTGGGCAAAAAGCCGCCGAATGCGAAGGCTGGGCAGGATGACAGGCCGAATTATTATGCCGGCGCCGGCCCGACGATCAGATTCAGCGACCGGCTGCAGCTTCGGCCCGGCGCTCCGGTCCTGGACCTGCTGAGCGGCGACAGCGTCACCGGCTGGAAGACCGCGCGAGTCAGCGGCTATTTTTACGCGGGCATCGGCCAGCTGGGCAACAGCATCAGCATCGATGGCTGGGGCGACGGCGGAGGTCGGGTGCGGAGCCCGGTCGGCGCGAGCGACCTCTATTTCTCGCCGCTGTTCCACGCCGATGTCCACGCCACATTGAGCGTCCATCATTTCCTCAGGAAGCAGGCGTGGACGAAACATCTTCAGCTGAAGCTGGATATCGAGAAGCTGATCAATTTCCGGCAGAAGGTCCACGATCGGAATGGACTGGTGCCGAACCAGTATCAGCCTGACTTGCTCGACCCGGTCGGCCGGACCGTGAAGTTCACGATCCGCAAGCTGTTTTAGGGCGCCCACCGCAAAATTCTCGTCTGATCCGAAGCGGATGGAAAGATTCGCCGATTTGAAGGTTTATATTTTTTCCGCGCTCATTGCGACGCGCGCGCGTCCCGGCGGCGGAAGAGGATGGCTCCAACGAGGAGATTGGGGATGAAGACCTTCAGCGTTTCGCAAGCGGCCGCAGCATTCGCGATCAGCATCGTGCCGATCACGGCCGTCAGTGCCCAGCCCGCCTGGACACCCGGCATGGAGATCACCGGCCAATCCGTCCAGGTCACCACCAACGGCGTAACCGACACCGTTATGTTCGGCCCCGGCGGCCAGGCCACCATTACCACTCCAGGTGGACGGGTCGTTCCGGCAAGCTGGACGGCGACCGGGGGCAACCTGTGCCTCAGCGCCGACGGCGGGCAGGAATGCTGGCCTTATGCGAGCCCGTTCCAGGCCGGACAGCCGCTTTCGCTGACGAGCAGCTGCGGCGCCGCGACGACCTTCCTCACCTCCGCAGTCAACACTCCACCGCCACCACCGAGGGCAGGCGGCGAGCGCGGCTGAGACGCGCAACGTCACTTTCGTGAATATTGAAAGCTGTGGCCCCAACGGGCTGCCGCTTTTCTAATGTAAGCAGCGTCGCCGAGGCCACGCCACCGCTTGCTCTAATATGAAAGCGGCGGCCCAACGGACCGCCGCTCGTGGGTCAACTTGAGAAGACGCTCAGGCAGGGCTGACCGGCTGCAGGTTCCCGTTGCCGTGGTGGTGGCCGAGCGCGACCACCGCGATGACGGCGGCGACGGCTGCAAGGCCGAGCAGAAGCGGCAAAACATTGAAGCCGGTGGAGACAGGGGGCGGAGGTAGTGGTGCTGCCTCGGGCGCTGGCGGCGGAGCCGCCGCTTCAGGAACCGGGAGGACGCATCCGCCCGGCGCAGCGGCGACGGCTGCCTGGCCCGCGGCTACCGCAGCGCCCGTCGCGCCCGCGCAGACTGCGCCTGCGGATCCGGCCGTACTCAAAGCGCTGAGAGCGACCAATGGATCGACCTGGGCCTGCACTACCGGTGCCGCGGCGCTTGCCGCCTGTCCCCACAGCAGAGCAGCCGAAACGACGGGTGCGAGAAAGAACGCAGATCGCTTGAACCCCATGTTCAGCTCCGACGCTTAGAGTTCGATGTCAGCGACAATGGAAATTGGCGCGAAGTCTCAATACGTTCGAAGGGCTCGACGGTTCCATTCTGGCGTCATTTTGGAGTGATCGCCGATCCCGCCGCGTAAACGAGACTGCTCAGCGCCTCCAGGCTCGTCACGGACTGCACGCCTTCGATATTGTTGAGACCGTCCAAGGCGCAGCCGTCGAACGCAGCCACGTCACGGCGGAACACTCTCGCCTGCGCGGGGGAGATTTCACCGCTGCGCAACTCAGCGGTAATCAGCCGCCGAACCTGGACTGCAACACCGCCCGCATTCTCCGTTGCGCCGGTGTGAGCAATGGGAACGGATTGCGCTGGTGCCGGAATGGACTGCGGCGGGCTCCAGATCGACGGCGAGGTCGGGAGCGCCGCTGGCATTGACGAAGTCTGGATCGCAATCAGAAGCGCGAAAGCTGGGCCGGCCATGACCTTCTCCTTCGGGAGCTGTCTAAAGCGCGGCAATTATGCGCTCGATGGATAGGGGAGTCGAGCGCACGCGAAGCGCTCCCTGGAGACCGCCTGCGGCGTCAGCTTTCGACCTATTGCCGACCCGTCTTGCTGTTCAGGCGCGTCCCGGCAGGGACTGCCAGAACTGGCGTTCTTCGCCGTCCGAATCGTTCACGGCTTTGCATTGCGCATCCAGCAGCATCACCTGGCGCGTGGCCGTGTTGTAGCGCGGCCAGGTGGGCTGCCCCGCTGCCGAAGGGACGCCAGTGCGGGCAAAGGTAGCGAAATAAGCGCTGATCGCTTTCGCGGCCTCGGCGAGACCCGGTCCGTTCCCTTCCAGATCGGGCATGTCGTAGTCCAGGAACACCAGGGAAATGTCGGAGGCGTGTCCCGCCCCAAATTTCCAATCCGTACCTGTGATCGGCAGGTTGGACTTGAAGTCGTTGCGATAACGGTAAACCGGCGCCGGCTGTTTCGATTTGCGGTCGGCCTGAGTCGCGGTGTCGGCGCCGAAGATCAGCGCCGTTTCGATGGCAATGCCGAGCTCGGGCGGCATCGCGTGCGGCCGCGTTTTTCGGTAAACCGCAAGCGCGCGGTCGCCGATATCGCCGAGCCGCTGATGGGCCAGTGTTGCGAGCGCCGCCTCGTCCATGTGAAAGAAGGCCGGGTTGTCGCGTTCGAAAAACGTCGCTTCCTGCTCCATGTTGCCGATCAGCATCGGCACGCCGGCCGAAAGCGGCGTGGCATCGGGACTGAAGGGATCGCGCGGCAGCACATTTCCGTCCGTCACCGGCCCCCAGCCACCCGGTTGTTGATTGAACCCCTGCATGCCCGACGGCGGACTGGGATGCGCGGCGAGCCATTCCCTGCTCGGCTTTGCAAGCGGCCCGTTGCGTCCGGCCAGCTGGATGGCCAGAAGTTTTTCCGCCGGGACTTCGGACAACCGGTGGACGTCACCTGCGCCCAGTCCGAGACCGGCTAACACGCGGCGGGCTGTTTCGGTGGCGACCTCCTTCGAGCCTCCGCGCAGCATCGGACCGCTTTGCACGCCCGCCTTGTGGAAAAGCCCATGGGCCGACGGCATGGCCATCAGCACCGAAGTCTTCATCCCGCCGCCAGATTCGCCGAAGACGAAGACGTTATCGGGGTCGCCGCCGAACGTCGCAATGTTCTGCTTTATCCATTGCAGGCTGGCTGAGATATCGAGCATGCCAGGATTGGCGACATAGCCGTGATCGGCGCCGCCCAGCTCGTCGAGATAAAGATAACCGAACAGGCCGAGTCGATGATTGGAGGCCACTACGACCACGTCGTGAGCTGCAGCCAGATGCGATCCGTCTTGAATGTTCTGGCCGCCGGAGCCGGTCTCGAAGCCACCGCCATGCAGGTAATACATGACCGGCCGCTTGCCCCCGTCTTTCACCGCTGGCGTCCAGACATTCAGGACCAGACAATCTTCGCTAAAGGGCGGCTCGTTCTCGCCATAGGTGGTGTTCGGCGTCTGGAGCGCCGGAGGGCCAAGCCTGGTGGCATCGCGCACGCCGGTCCACGGCGTGACCGGCGGGGGTGCCTTGAAACGGTTCCTGCCCGCCACCGAACCGGCATAAGGAATGCCTTTGAAGGCCAAGGCGCCGCGGCTGTGGCCGCCCCGAATCCGGCCGCTGTCGATTTCCACTTCGACGAAGGGCGCGCGCGTCGTGGTGAGATTGCCGGGCTTGTTGGCCCTGGCCGGAACCCAGAGCGATGGCGCCGCGATGGCTGCGGCGCCAGTACCGAGGAAAAAACGACGGCTGAAAGGAGTGCTCATGATTTGTTCTTACGCATGTTCCATTCGTTCACCAGTCCCTAAGATGACATTGTTATTGCGATTGGAGAGCCTATCTTGGCTGCACGAGCGTTACGCTCCTGATCGAGAGGCCGAATGAACGAGAAGAAGCCCACCAATCCCTGGGTGAAAAATCTGCTGATCTGGGTCGGAATCCTGTTCGGCCTGGTCCTGTTCGTACAGCTGATCGGGGGCACGGCCCGAACCACCTCGGGCGGCAACGCCATCGCTTACTCCGATTTCGTCCGTCACGTGGATCAGGGCGACGTCCGCCAGGTGACGATGACCAACTCGACCACGGGCAACCCGACCATCAGCGGACGGCTGAACGACGGCGTGGAATTCCACACCCTCGCTCCCAACGACGCGCAGATTTCGGACAAGCTCGTCCAGAAGGGGGTCGACGTCCAGGTGAAGCCGGAAGAAGGCTCCAGCATCTGGATGCTGATGCTCTACAATTCGCTTCCGCTGCTCCTCATCATCGGAATCAGCTTCTTCGTGATGCGGCAGATGCAGAAGAATGCCGGCTCCGGCGCGATGGGGTTCGGCAAGAGCCGGGCGCGGATGCTGACCGAGAAGCATGGGCGGGTCACCTTCGCTGATGTCGCCGGCATCGACGAAGCGCGCGAGGAGCTCGAGGAGATCGTCGAGTACCTCAAGGATCCCGCCAAGTTCGCCCGGCTGGGTGGTAAGATACCCAAGGGCGCTTTGCTCGTCGGTCCTCCGGGCACCGGCAAGACGTTGCTCGCACGCGCGATCGCGGGTGAAGCGGGCGTTCCCTTCTTCACTATCTCCGGCTCGGACTTCGTCGAGATGTTCGTCGGCGTCGGCGCGTCGCGCGTCCGCGACATGTTCGACCAGGCGAAGAAGTCGGCGCCGTGCATCGTCTTCATCGACGAAATCGACGCGGTCGGCCGCCATCGCGGCGCAGGGCTGGGCAACGGCAACGACGAGCGCGAGCAGACGCTGAACCAGCTGCTGGTCGAGATGGACGGCTTCGAAGCGAACGAAGGCATCATCATCATCGCCGCGACGAACCGGCCCGACGTGCTCGACCCGGCGCTTCTCCGCCCCGGCCGGTTCGACCGGCAGGTGGTGGTGCCGCGCCCGGATATCGACGGCCGCGAGAAGATCCTCCAGGTCCACATGAAGAAGGTGCCGCTGGCGCCCGACGTGGACGCCCGCGTGATCGCCCGCGGCACCCCCGGCTTCTCCGGCGCCGATCTCGCCAACCTCGTCAACGAGGCTGCGTTGCTGGCCGCCCGCAAGGGCAAGCGCCTCGTCGCGATGCAGGAGTTCGAGGACGCCAAGGACAAGGTGCTGATGGGCACCGAGCGCAAGTCGATGGTGATGACCGAGGACGAGAAGCGCATGACCGCCTACCACGAGGCCGGCCACGCGATCGTCGCTCTCCACGAGCCGGCGTCCGATCCGATCCACAAGGCGACGATCATCCCGCGCGGCCGTGCCCTGGGCATGGTTATGCGCCTGCCGGAGCGGGACAGCTACAGCTATCACCGTGACAAGATGTATGCGAACCTCGCGGTGTCTATGGGCGGCCGGGTCGCCGAAGAATTGATCTTCGGCTACGACAAGGTGTCGTCAGGCGCGTCTTCAGATATTCAGTACGCAACCCAACTCGCGCGCGACATGGTGACTCGCTGGGGCCTTTCCGACCTCTTGGGCCCGCTGCAATATGCGGAGCCGGACGAGGAGGTGTTCCTCGGTTATTCGGTCAATCGCTCGCGGCAGATGTCGAACGAGACGGCGCAGCAGATCGACAAGGAAATCCGCCGGATCGTCGACGAATCCTACGATCGGGCGAAGACAGTGCTCAAGGAACATGGCGACCAGCTGGAGACGCTGGCGCAGGCGCTGCTTGAGTATGAGACGCTGTCCGGCGACGAGATCAAGAAGCTGATGGACGGCGGCACCATCGACCGCGGCGGATCGGTCAAACCGGCGCTTCCGACGGCCGGCTCCTCGATCCCGAAGGCGCGTCGCAAGCCGCGCCCGATCGGCGGCCCCGCTACAGCCGGAGCCTAATCCGACAGCCCGATCGTCACGAGCGTCGAGACGAACAGGCTGATTGCGATCACCGCGAACAGAGTCAGCAGGGCAGCGCGCCAAGCCGCTCCCCAGCGGGTGAGCCCGTAGGCGCCCTTCAGCTGCCGGTACATGTGGATCGGCGGCACGAGGAACAGCAGCCCGGTGACGCTGTCCAGGCCGATCGCGCCGAGGATAGCGCCCGCCACGACCAGCAGGCTCATGAAACACAGCGAGTAAGTGACGAACACCGTGTGGTCGTACAGCTTGAAGCGGCGGCTGAACGGGAACAGCAGCCACACGAACGGCACCGAGATCGGGATCAGCGCCCAGCTGAATTTGTACGCCTCGGTCTTCACCTTGTAGACCAGAAGCTCGGGATTCTTCGCCAGCCTGGGAAGGGCGTTGCGAAGGAACGGCACGTCCGTCGTGACGGCGCCGGCCTGCTGCAGATTGCCTGATTTCGCGCCCTGGATTGCGGCGATCTCTTCTTTGGTGTCCGCAATTTTCTGATCGACTTTGGAGGCCGCGGCACCCGTCGTCATGTCGTTACGCACCGCTTGCAGGCCGGTCAGCTTCTGCTGATCGGCCGCCAATTCGCTGTCGAGATTCTTCTTGGCCGTAATCGCCGCGTTTCCACCGCCAAGCAAACCGACTGCCGCGAACATCAGGAAGACGGAGAAAAGGAACAGCGCGATCGGCGAAACGAACCGCGCCCTCTGTCCTTCGATGTAACGGCGGGTCAGCTCGCCGGGTTTCCAGACCAGCAGGGGCAGCGTGTTCCAGATCTTCCCCTCGAAATGGAAGACGCCGTGGAGGAGATCGTGCCAGAAGGCATGGAGCGTCCGGTGAACATGGCTGTGCTGACCACAGGCATAACAGAAGCTGCCGAGCAGCTCGGTTCCGCAGTTGAGGCAGCGGGTCTCGTGGGTGTGGCCATCCGCGCCCTCACCCGCGGCGGGCTCGATGGCACGGCCGACGAAGCTCCCGGTGACCGCGTCGCCCACTGCTTCCAGATTTGCCATGCGCACCCCCGTTCGGAGCTAAAGAATAGTCGGGCCACAATGCACATGCTAGCTGCAACGCATGAAGCGCATTGGCCTCCTCGGCGGGTCGTTCAATCCAGCGCACCGGGGGCACCGGCAGCTGAGCCTTGCGGCGATGAAGACTCTGGGACTCGATGAGGTGTGGTGGCTGGTTTCGCCGGGTAATCCGCTGAAGGAGGGCGCCAGCGACATGGCGCCGTTCGAAGCCAGGCTTGCCTCTGCCCGCCTGGCGGCGCACCGCTCGCCCATCCGCGTGAGCGATGTCGAGCAGCGGATCGGCACGCGCTACACCGTCGATACCGTTCGGCGGTTGCTCTGCCTTTACCCGCGCTGCCGGTTCATCTGGCTGATGGGTGCCGACACGCTGCCAAATTTTCACAAATGGCGTAATTGGCGTGGGTTAGCGCGACTTCTCCCGATTGCGGTGCTGCCAAGGCCGGGTTATGATGCTGCAGCCCGCG
>Ga0207640_10002053_pt1 | contig 10880 bp, 16 predicted proteins | sample KBSCornC42_FD_184300 | JGI IMG/M metagenome (GOLD analysis project Ga0207640, IMG submission 184300) | Corn rhizosphere microbial communities from Kellogg Biological Station, Michigan, USA - KBS Corn C4-2 (SPAdes) (version 2) | ecosystem: Host-associated > Plants > Roots > Rhizosphere > Soil ... | reverse complement strand
TCAGATAAACCTCGGCTGCGCCCATGTACTCGCCAACATTCAAAGCCGCGCGCCGCGCAAGACTCGCAAACAGCGCATCCAGTGCGTGCGATTGCGACAACAGCATCCGTTCGGCAGCTTTGAGACTGTCGCCCCGCTTTACTTCATTTTCCACACATGCGGCGAACGTCCCAACATCAATCTCGCCCATCGGCTTGAACGCCTGCGCGACAATCCCAGAATTCACACTGGGCCGCATGACCGCGATCAGCGCACGCTCTTCGCCAGTCATCTCGTCGGCGCGCTTGGCTACGCGATCGCTGGATGCCGCGGGGGTGAGCTGCTTCGTAACCTTGGACCGCGGGACTTTGGACATTCCCTGGGTGTCGTGGCGTCCCGATGCTGTGCGGGCTTTCCGGTTTGCCATCACGCAGCACTCACGCGAAATAGCCGCCCAAGAGACCGATACCACCACCGATCACCGCGCCGTACGGGCCACCGATAGCAGCTCCCGTAGTCGCGCCCGTGAGCGCGCCGCCTAATGCATTCTCTGTTTTGCTCGGCCCATAGAACGGCTGCGTGTTCGCAGTGTTGGAGCCATGCGCCAAGCTGTTGACCTGGCCCATGTAGTTGTTCAGATTCTTCCATGGCTCTTGCGCGTAATATTCGTATAGGCTTTGGTTCGCGCCGATCATGTTTTGGGACTGCTGCTGCAACTGCGCGCCCGCCGTGTTGAGCGATTGCAGCCCTTGCAGGGATTGCGCCGCGACCTGTGGCGATTCATTCAACGCGCCCTGCATCTGCTGGATGCCGGTGTTGTACGCGCCGCCGTAAATCTGCGTGGCCAGCTGATTCATCTGATCAGCCTGCGCCGCACCGGACATTTCGGGATTGCGCCCGGAACCCGCGAACTCCGTCCCAAGCTTGTTCTGGACCGCGTTGGCGGCCTGGTTGAACGTGTCCTGCAGGTAGGGATTGGTCTGGGGATTGAGGTAATTCCCGTTCAGGACGCTGGTCGTGTAGTTCTGCGCGGCGTTGCTGCTTGGAAGTCCGTTCTGTGCCAGATTCTCGACACCCGAGAAATACTGTTCCTGCATCGGCGAGAACGGCGCCACGGTGTTGCCGGGGTAATAGGCAGGGCCGCCCGTGTTGTAGAGCTTCTGCGCCTGCTGCGAGCCAAAAGTGTTTGCGTCATTCAGCCAGCCCGGCAACTGCTGAACACTGGTTTGTGTAACGTTGGAAGGTTGTCCGCCGCCCATGTCAATTCACCCTGTTTGAAGTTTGAGAAATCATCGCGCCGTCTCTGGGGCGCGCGAGCAACATGCGCGCGGCTACCAGATCGGTTACCACCTTGCGCACGTCGTCACAGTTTGCGCCCCCGATCTTTGCGGCGTTCATCGTCGCAATCTCGCAGTGGTTCCAGCCCATTGCATTGCTGGTTTCGTCGGGACTCAGCTTGACCGGTGGCGGGAACAGTCCCGCGTCAATCTCGTGTTGCAGTTCTTCCGCCGTGAACCCGGTCAGCGACAGCACGGCATCACGCCGCAACAGCACGGGAATGGAAAACTGATTCATCTTGCCTCCAAGTTGTTCGGCACTTCATCGTGCAGCCGGTGAGGTCGCCACTAGCGGCAGCAGTCTGTTAGCGGGCTGCGCCAGCGCGGATAACCCGCTGAAAATGTCTCGACCCAGATAGGGCACCACGTTTGCAGCTACCGGACTATTCATCAGCCTGCCGACGGTGGCGCCCGCGCCGCTCGCCACGGCCAGTGGTCCCCACGTGAGCGGGTTGTAAAGCTGACGGTAGATCAGGGAATGCGCGGCGGTGTTGGAGCCATTCATCACGGGGTCTTTCAATACGGTTTGCCCAAGCTGCGCGAGCGCTTTCATTTCCGGAGTGGCCCCGTACTGTCCTTGCGTCAGGTGGTATAAGTTTGCGGGCGAGATGGTGTTATTCGCGCCGCTGACTTGTTTCAGGCCGCGTTCGATGGTCTTGATGTTGTTGTACCGCGCATTGACCGGGGCAAGATCGGGGAGTTGGCGGTTGGCGGCGTCTTCCAGCGCGGACCGTACATTGCCAAGGTGGTGTTTGAGCGCCGGGTTGGCCGATGACGCATCCTTGAGGGATTGCCGCAAATCCTGATACTTCGCACCGGGAATCACGCCGTCGTTGTTCGCGGCTTCGTTGAGAATCGAATCAATCTGCTTGTCCACCAGCGCGGCGTGCTCGCCCGTAAGTTCCGTGTGCGCCTTGGCTTGCGCTGCCGCAAGGTTGTCCATCGTGGGTGCGTCCATGTCAATCTGGTTGCCACCAAGGATGCGGTCGTAATCGTTTCCGGCAACGCCCTTGGCGTGGCTCACGAGGTCCTGCGTGAGTTCGCCCGAATCTTCGCCCATGGTGGATGCCAGCGCGCGGTTCCATGCCTGTCGCTGTGCTTCGTCCGCCGACACCGCGCCGCTCATGGGGAGTGCCCGCGCCGCCGAACCCAGCACCTTCTCGAACTTGCTGTTGGCGACCTGCGTCAAGTGCAGCGGGATTTTGAACCGCTGAGCCGTGTTGAGCGCCGCCTGTTTTGCAGTGCTGTACGTCGGCGTGAGCTTGCGCCCGACTGCGCCCAATACAGACGGCAACGCTTCGCCCGCCGCGCCAAGTCCGGCACCGACGGCTGTGTTCAGAGCGCGGGATTGCCCTGGCACGATGGGTTGCGCGCCATTGAACGCACCACTGGTCAGTGCAGACGTGACATAGGGCATTACGCGCCCGGTGTAGCCGAGTGCTTTTGCACCGGCACCCAATGCGCCCCCGGTGACGTACATTTGCGCCGCTTGTCCGGCAAGATCACCGAGCTTGCCGGCGGTGCTGTTCGCCAGCGCTTGGTCCATTTGCCGAGCTTGCGCGACATCTTGCGGGGATTCCATACCCACGAGTTCCGCCAGTCCACGTCCCGAATCCACCACGGACTTGCCAGCGCCTTGCATGAAAGTTTCCAGCGGAGATTGCGCCGCGACATTCGCCGCGTTTTGTTTCTGGAATGCGGCGTTTTCTTGCTGATCATTCATCGGCGCCAGCGTCATGCCGGACTTTTGAATCTGCCCGATGATCTGCCGCGCCTGCGCCTCGTCGCCCGCTTGCTTGGCCGCGTAGAAGGCTTGCGACAGGTCCGCGCGCGAGGCCCCCTGCACGAATTGAGCATATGGATTCGCTTCGGGCTGGACAAACTGCGCGTAGGGATTGGGCGCAGGTTGCTGTTGCGCCTTTGCGTACTTCGTCCAGGGGCCGCCTTGTGCTGCGTTCGCATATTTCGTCCATGGCCCCGCTTGTGTTTCTGTCGCCATCAATCTTTCCTCATGTTGGTCTGAGCATCCCGTATCAATTCACCGCTGCGCCATCCGTCGGCGCCTGGTGCATCTCGAGCGCCCATGCCAGCCTTTCCTGCACTGCCTTGGTCGCGGCTTGCGCTATGCGGTAATGATTTGCCAGCATTCCGCACACGGCGGCAACGGCGCGCGCATCGTCCTGATTTGCGCCCACACGGCCCAGCAGCGCATCCGGAGTGAGTGTCGCCAGCTCCATCACGATGCGTTCCACGGCCAACCGTGACGCACAGCCCGGATCATTCCAGACCCGCGCAACCTCTTCCTGGGTCACGGCCGGTTCCCATAGAGTGCGCGTGCCATTTCCCGCACGATGCTGGGATGTTTCGTTGTCCGGCTGCTTTGAAGGCACGGTTTCCATGCGCTCTCCGTTGTGTTCGATCGCCGGGCATTACGCGGCCCGGCGTCGCGAGGCGTCGATCACGTGGCGGCGTGATTCGTCCCTACCTATTACGCCCTCCTGCGGGTGTAATTGGTTCCCGAGGATCACGATCAGCGCTCCGGGCCGTTGCGTCGTGTCCCAGCAACCCCGCCAGAATCGCGGTTTCGACAGCCTCAGCGACTTCCGTTGCTTCGGTGCGACGTCGGGCACGTCCGCTGGCTGCGCCGCAAAGGCGTCCAGGAATGCCACCGACGCTCGATGCTGCCAACCGCGCAGACGGCGCACAGCCTCGCGAACCTGCTGCCCAAAAACGCCCTTGCGGACGCGCGCGCGTCTTGCTGCGTCGCCCAGTGAGCCGGTACGCTTCACCGGATAAAGCCAGCGTCGCAACGCCACATGCGCGACGTCGGCGGAGAATCCGCAACCGCGCAGGTACGCGGTGACGATCACAACATGTTCGGCACGTTCCAGCGCCGCAAGTTCGAGTACAGCCCGCAGTGGTCGCGGCACGCTCACCAGTGCCGCCGCGGCATCCGCACCATGCGCCGAACGCGGATTAAAGACCGTTCCGGGCGTCGTCTTCCAGTGCCTGAATTCGCGCACGCGGTCCGGCATGCCGCGCCCGAAAGGATGGGCTGCGCTCCATGCCAGCACATCGGCGCGTTGCCCATCGGGTAAATCACAGACCCAGCGCGGCCATTTTTTCGGATCGCGACTGATGGTGTGATGCGCAAGCTCAAGTGTTTCCGTAGCGTGCCCGAAGTGGAGGCCCGGCGACGCCCCCGGCGTATCCTCGTTGCCTTCGTATCCGCCCTCCCATGGCTGAACCGCTCGCCAAGGCAACGCCGGCGAGAAGTCCGCCGGATCCGGTATCTGCCCGAATCCGCTGCCGTATCCGCAATGCCATGCCAGCAATGCGGCGGCCTTTTCGGTTGCCGTCCAGTAGTCGCCCCGCCAGGCGGTGGTCATGCTTGCTTATCCTTCCGGCTAACCTTTCTGGTTTGCTGACATTTGCGCGCAAGTGCTAGCAGTGAAACCCATTGGGTTTCGTCTGGGTTTCTGCATCGCAGCGTGCGTCACGCGGCGTCACTACACGCGGGCGCGCCGGCAGCCGATACAGCAGACAGCCGCCAGATAGCCGGGTCGGCGTGATGGTCCGCGCTCGCTTGCGCTGCTCGGGGTCGTTCGTTTTCACAGCCGCATTCCTATACACGCGCCGAATTGCCAGCGAGTCGGCGGTTTTGGATCGCCGCTTGCGGCTCGGGTAGGGCCGCGTGCATTCGTAATCGACCAGCGCGGTGATGTCGGCTTGTGTCCAGCGAGGTTGTTTGTCTTTCATCGCTGCGCCCTCGCTCGGTTCGCGCGGCGTTTTTTGCCGTTCCGTGCCGCCACAGGCACAAAAGCGCCTACCCCCTGTTTATCTATGTAGGGGTGTACTTTTTCGACACTGGCGCCGGGTTCCTTTTTTGACACTGGCGAAACCGCACGCAGCCATCGCGGCGCGATGGCGAACAGGTCGGGTTTGCGCCCCGTTTGCGTGTTGCCGCCCTCGTGCTGTTGAAGAATCCCCGATGCGATGACACAGCGGCGGTGCCGGTAGAAAGTGTGTTTCTGCGCGAAGCCCGGCAACCCGTCGAAGTCTCCCCATGTCAGCGCGACGTTGCCGTTGTTCGTGCCGTCGTAGCGGCGGAATGCCAGCAGCACAATGTCATGCGCGCGTGGATGCAGCGCCTTCCACTCTGGCGAGTCCAGCAGCTTGTGCGGCAGCAACGCGAAGCCCTCGGAACCGTAGGCGCAAGCTTGCGATGCGATACGGTCCACTTCATCCGCGCCCAGCGGCGGCGTGCAGCGCTCGGCGTTGATCCGTTGCAGGCGATCATTCACGGCTTGCAGGTCATGGCCGCGTCGAACAAAACCGGCGGCCAAGCTCAACAGCGTTGTGTCGCGCTCGCCTTCGGGTATCCGCTCCGGCAGCTTGCGGCGTTGCCCGTGTGGCGTTGCGCGCGCGGGTTGTGAAACCGTGCGCGGTGTCGTCGGTGAATCTTTCAGCAGGCGACGCCACAGCGTCAGCAGGTCGGCGGGAATCGGCGGGATGTTGTGCCAGTCACCCGCCCACTGATACGGCTTGCCGGTTTTGGGGTGAATGCTTGGCGGTAGAACATCCTGCACGGTCGGCCCGTTCTTCGCTGTGCTGCGCAGTTCGAATCCTTCCGCCGCGCTGCGGTTGATGGACGGCAATGGGTCGCGCAGGCGGAATAGCAGCTTGTCGCGCCCGGCTCGCCCGCTGCGGATATGCACGGCGTCCGGTGCGGCCAATAGCGCCGCAAGGTCGATGCCATGGGCGGCAAGCGCAGGTCCGGCCAGTTCGGCATGATCAACATCCAGCGCGCAGGTGCCCGCGTAGACGTGCGCCAGCCCCACATTGCCGCTGTAGCCTTCCGGTACTTGTCCAGGCTTCGCCCAGCAGTGCGCGCGCAGGTTCCAGCCCCTTGCGCGTGGCCCCTTCAATCCGGCAGGGATCGGCACGAGTACCAGCCCGGCCCGGATGTAGTCGCGCAGGGTGTCGGCGTATCCCGTTGCCAGTTCGGCGGCGGCGTTCATGGCGCACCCCCAAAACCGCGTGTTTCTGGCATGACCGGCGGCATCGCGGGGGTACCCCCTTGGGGTGGCCGTACCGGGTAGGGTGCGCGTGTCCCGTCGTTGGCCTGTACAGCGCAACCGCTGGGGTTATCGTTCGCCGTGCCGCGCAGTCGGCGGATGGCCTCGTCGTGATGGAGCTGCACCCAGCCGGCGGGCAGGTCGGCAGGGTTGCGTGACTGGAGCCATGCGGGTGCATTGCCCGACAGTGGCCGGAACCGCCAAAACGGGCAGCCAGTCGTCGCACAGCACGAGACTTGTTCTTTCCATGTTCCGGTGGCAGCGGGATCGTGGATGCAATCGCGGCAATTCGCGGCGATGGCCGCGCCGCGAGTCTTGGGCGCGTTCATGGCAGCGCGCCCGTGCGTGTTGCCAGCATGGTGGGTGTCCCCCTTGGGTTACCCATTGCCACGGTGCTGCGCTGGGCTGGAATCTCGGAATACGTAGCAACCCGGCCCGGTTCACCACGGAACTTGCGGGCGTTGCGCACGAAGCCTGCCGCATCCATCTCTGCGGAGGTCAGGCATCGAAGGGTGCTGGGCTGGCGCGGCTGGGCGTAACTGCCGACCAGCGCTTGCGCCCGGCGTGGGTGGACGGTGTCAGCCATTACGCCACTCCTTCCGCCAATGGAAGACTAGCCAGACCGTGCTAACTAGGCAGCAACCAATGAGGACGGCGTAAACTGCGTCGGCGTACGTCGCCAGAGGGGGAACGAACGTGACCAACGAAAACGCCGCCAAGCCGAGCGCAAAGCCGGCATCGAACAAGAGGAGGCTGTGGTTCTTTGGCATTCTTTCGATTGGTTTGTGGGTCTGGGCGTTCATCGCGCCCACCCAAGGCAACGGGACGCCATGGCTGTACCGCGCCGTGCTGATTGGCAGCGCAGCCCTTGCAACCTTGCGATTCGCATACGCTGTGTGGCGTCACAAGCGCGGGCTGCCGCCCGAATAGGCTGGTAGGGGCGCGTCATGCCGCGTCCGCCTTGCCGGATTCACCAGCAGCGAAACTCGCCAAGTCGGCGCGGTGATAGCGCACAAGACGTGCGCCGATGCGATGGATGCGCGGGCCTTGCCGCTTCCAGCGCCAGTTACACAAGGTTTGCCGCGACACGCCAAGGATGCGCGCGGCTTCATCGGTGGCAACGTAGTCGCCGGGGTTCGGCAGGGGTGCCGCGTCGTGCGGCGAAGGTGTTGCGGGTTGCATTGCTGGTTACTCGCACAAGCTGGCAGCGCCAGCGGTGCGGCAATCATCGGCAAAGGAAGGCGCGCGATGTTGCTATTGCAGTCAGCGGCGGTGCAATTGCAGTCAGCCCTTGCGGCTGTCCATCGCTTCGCGTACGGCTTTCAGGTGTTCGCCAATGGTGCGGCTCGATAGCTTCACGTCGGGCATCATCGCCGCGATGGTCTGGCCAGCCTTCATGTGCTGCGCAATGTCAATCTTGGCGTGTGCGGCCAGCGCACCAATGATGCAGAGCAACGTCGCACGTTCTCGTGTGCCAAGCGGCTTATCTTCTTCTGGCACCCGGTCTGGATCAACAATTGAACGCTCGATATCCACCATGCGAAACCATAGGGAAGTTAAGCTTGTGCGCTGTTTTGCCAAAAATCTTTCGCGCTTGTCGTTATTACGATCTACCACAACTGTAACGGCAGAAAATATGCTGTCTCGTGCGCGTGCGAGCCGGGATGCATCATGGTCATCAACACGAAACCAACCGTTCAACGCATAATCGGCCGTGAACCATCCTGCCAAAGGGCTTCCTTCGCCTATAACTTCATGCTCATCATCGGCAAATGACAAGTCGACCCATTCAGAGAACTCATTAGAACCGCTTGGTGGAAAGTCGTCTGTGCGGGAATTTTTCGTGCACGTGCATTGCACCAATTCCACATACGGGACAAGTTTGTGCTGAAGGATCGCCTGTCGCACAGCCTCGGGGTCACCAAGACGTTCGCCCACGTCGTCAAAAGTAAAAAATTCCCGGGTGATCATCGCGCACCTTCCACGCCCTTCAAAGGATCGCCACGGCAACGGGTGAAGGTAGTCCCGCGTTCGGTAGCTGGCCTAGCCGTGGCGTGTTCGTTATGCTGCCTCGCGGTTATTCTGGGCCGAGTTTTCCTCGGGGAACATGTGGTGTCTGATTTGCTTCACGATGTCCTGCAACATGCTGGTGGCGATCAGGATCGAACCAGGCCGCAGCCCCATTTCCGTTTGCAATGATGCCGCGCCGATCAGGTCGATCAGACCGTCGGCCTGAACCAGCAGGCTGTCTATTTCCACGCGCGCGTCATTCGTGCCGCGTGCGGGTTCTTTCTGGATAGTCATGGCTCACGCTCCCGCCGCTGACTTCGCGGCCCGCTCGTAAATGTCCAAATACCGCATAGCTTCGGCAAATTTGGTCACGGTGTCGGCGGTTCCTGTTGGGTCTATTGGGCGCGCCGCCTCCGGCCACTCGTCTCCGCACAACTTTGCTATCTCGTAAGCGTTGTCGAGTTCAACGTACAGCCCATAAGTTAAAAGGCCGATCAACAGCGCTTCGCGAATGCATCCGGCTGCCTCGATTGGCAGCGACAAATGGTCAGTTGTGGTCTTGGCGTTCATGCAACTAACTCCGACACGGTGGGTTCGCGCTCGATTTCGGAATGGATGCCCTCAGCGAGCGAAGCATGTAGCACGATCGAATCAGCAACGGCTTCGAGGGCGTTCCCGATACTCCACGTATCTTCGACACTCCGCACGAGCTCGCTAAGAATGCCTACGGCCTGCCCAAGGCCGCTGATTGTGTCTCGTATATCGGCGAGCGTTCCAATGGAAGGCGGGAACGCTGTGTCCGCTCGGTCCAGTGTCACTGTTAAGCATCGACTGCCGCACCTCAGGAACAAGTCGCTCTTGGAGCCAACCCCTTCGTGAACCTGTTGTTTCGTCGTTACACTCTTGCGTGCCATGATTCGACCTCCTTTTAGGTCGGTTGTGGAAGGCTCGCCAGTGTGTCACTACCACGCTGGCGGGCCGCTTGAAACTCAGCTTGCCTTGCGCTTCATCGATACAACCTTACCGGTCCCCTCGCGCAGCGCGTCCAAGTAGTCCGCCCACGCCTGCATCATCTTGCGGCGTTCGGGCAGGAAAGACGTGCGGTTGTACGCGCGCCCGTTCGCATCCTTCACCGCATGCGCCAGCTGGTGCTCGATGATGTCGGGGCGGAAGTGCAGGCCTTCGTCCAGAATCGTGCGAGCCGTGGCGCGAAAGCCGTGCGCGGTCACGGTGTCCTTGTCGTAGCCCAGGCGACGCAATGCGGCGTTGATCGCGTTGTTGCTCATCGGGCGCTTGGACGATCGGCCGCCGGGGAACACGTAAATGCTGCGCTCGGTTAGCGGCTGCAGGGTGCGCAGGATCTCCACGGCTTGCGTCGCAAGCGGGACGATATGTGGCTGGCGCATCTTCATCTTCTCGGCGGGGATGTTCCACTCGGCAGCGTCAAGGTCGATTTCCACCCATTCTGCGTGCCGCAGCTCACCGGGGCGCACGAATACCAAGGGGGCGAGCTGCAGGGCGCAGCGGGTAGGGAAGGCGCCGTTGTAGGCGTCGATGGCGCGCAGGAGTTCGCCGAGTTGGCCCGGCTCCGTTATCGCGGCATGGTTGCGTTCGGTCGGCGTGGGGATGGCGCCGCGCAGGGCAAACGTAGGATCGGCTTGCGTGCGACCCGTGGCGATGCCGTAGCGGATCACTTGGCCGATGTTGGTGCGTGCGCGGTGCGCCGTCTCGCGTGCGCCGCGCGCATCAATGCGTTCGAGGATCGCGAGGATGTCCGGTGCCGTGACGCTGGCGATGGGCTTGGAACCGATCCACGGGAAGGCGTCGCGCTCGAGTCGCCGCAAAGTTCGGTTGGCATGGTCGGGCGCCCAATCCGGGGAAAACTTGGCGTACCACTCACGCGCGACGGCCTCGAACGTATCCGCAGCGGCGACGGCCTCGGCCTTGCGCTTGTCGCCGGGGTCGATGCCATCGGCCAGCAGTCGGCGAGCGTCGTCGCGCTTCTCACGGGCGCGTTTCAGGCTCACGTCGGGGTAGGTGCCAAGCGAGAGGAGGTTTTCCTTGCGGGTGCCTGGGCGCCGGTATCTGAAGCGCCACCAGCGCGAACCGTTCGGGTTCACCAAGAGGAACATGCCGCGTTCGTCGGCGAGCTTGTAGGGCTTTTCGCTCGGCTTGGCGTTGGCAACCGTGGAAGGTGACAGCACGGGGTAACCCCTCCGACCGCATGACTGTTACCCGCGATCCTACCCCCAAACTTGGGGGGTCGCAAGGGTAACCAAAGGGAAGTCGCGGGAAGGGATGGCAAGAAAAAACCCCGCGGGGACGGGGTTTAAGGGGTCTTGCGGGAACTTGTTGGATTCCCAAATGGTGGAGGCGGGGGGAATCGAACCCCCGTCCGAAGGCGCTCCGCGCCCGGCGCTACATGCTTAGTCCAGCGTTCGATCTCGTCCCGAAGCAGCACGCTGGACAAAGCGCA
>Ga0207640_10002052_pt1 | contig 10884 bp, 8 predicted proteins | sample KBSCornC42_FD_184300 | JGI IMG/M metagenome (GOLD analysis project Ga0207640, IMG submission 184300) | Corn rhizosphere microbial communities from Kellogg Biological Station, Michigan, USA - KBS Corn C4-2 (SPAdes) (version 2) | ecosystem: Host-associated > Plants > Roots > Rhizosphere > Soil ... | reverse complement strand
CCGCGCGCGGTAGTCGCCAAGCAGGGCGAGTACGGCGCCGCGCTCTTCACCAACGACGGCTTCTTCGCCCTGCCCGGCTTCCCGCTCGAGGACGTTCGCGACCCGACCGGCGCCGGCGACAGCTTCGCCGGCGGCTTCATCGGCTACCTCGACAGCCAGGAGGGCGAGCTCGACGAGGCCTGCCTGCGGCGGGCGATGGGCTACGGCACCGTGCTCGCCTCCTTCAACGTCGAGCAGTTCGGCACCGAGCGCGTCGCCGCCCTCAGCCGCGAGGAGATCGAGGAGCGCTTCCAGCAGTTGCACGCGATGACCAGCTTCGAGCCGCTGCCGTCCCCTCAGTAGCAGGCGCATAACATGGCCGCTCGCCCCGAACTGCGAGAATCGGGGAGACCAGCAAGCAAGTGATGAGGAGGTGGGCATGGCCACCCAGCAGGAAGTAGGACAGCAGGCCAACGACGGCGTGGTCGAGCCCAATTCCGAGACGCTCAGCGTCACCGACAACCGCACCGGCAAGACGTATGAGCTGCCGATCAGCGATGGCACCGTGCGGGCGATGGACCTGCGGCAGATCAAGGTCGACGAGGACGAATTCGGGATGTTGGCCTATGACCCGGCCTTCACCAACACGGCGTCCTGCCGCTCGGCGATCACCTACATCGACGGCGACGCCGGAATCCTCGAACACCGCGGCTACTCGATCGAGCAGCTCTGCGAGAAGTCGACCTTCCTCGAGGTCGCCTACCTGCTGATCTTCGGTGAGCTGCCGACCGGGCCGCAGCTCGATCGCTGGGTCTACGACATCACCCACCACACCTTCGTCCACGAGGACCTCAAGCAGTTCTTCGAGGGCTTCCGCTACGACGCCCACCCGATGGGGATGCTGCTGGCCGGCGTCGGCGCCCTCTCGACCTTCTACCCCGACGCCAAGCACACCGAAGACGAGGAAGAGCGCTACATGGCGGCGGTCCGCCTGATCGCCAAGGTGCCGACCCTGGCCGCCTTCTCCTACCGCCACAACATGGGGCTGCCCTACGTCTACCCCGACAACGACCTCAGCTTCGCCGAGAACTTCCTCTCGATGATGTTCAAGAAGACCGAAGCCAAGCACGTGCCCAAGCCGGCCCTCTCGCACGCGCTCGACGTGCTCTTCATCCTCCACGCCGATCACGAACAGAACTGCTCGACCAACGCGGTGCGCGGCGTCGGCTCCTCCAACGTCGACCCCTACTCGGCGGTCGCCGCCGGGGTCGCCGCCCTCTACGGCCCGCTGCACGGCGGTGCCAACGAGGCGGTGCTGCGGATGCTGCGGCGAATCGACTCGGTCGAGAACATCCCGGACTTCCTCAAAAAGGTGAAGGAGCGCGAGGAGAAGCTGATGGGCTTCGGCCACCGCGTCTACAAGAACTACGACCCGCGGGCGCGGATCATCCAGCAGCACCTTGACGAGATCTTCGAGGCGACCGAGTACAACCCGCTGATCGAGATCGCCCAGGAGCTCGAGAAGCAGGCACTCGACGACGAGTACTTCACCTCGCGCAAGCTCTACCCCAACGTCGACTTCTACTCGGGGATCATCTACGAGGCGCTCGGCGTGCCCACCGAGATGTTCACCGTGATCTTCGCCATCCCCCGCACGGCCGGTTGGGTCGCGCAGTGGATGGAGATGAAGGACGACCCCGAGCAGAAAATCGCCCGGCCGCGGCAGATCTACACCGGGGCGCGCGAGCGGGAGTACGTGCAGGTGGACGATCGGGATGGGCCCGAGAAGATCGTCGGGCCGCCGGCGCGGAGGCCGAAGCGGCCGCGACGAGGGGCGTGAGGGTCCAAGCTCCCTCCCCCGAAGACCGTCGCGCAGCTGATCGTTCTCGGTAGTTCGTTCGTTTGAGCAGGAGCCTTCGTGGGAGGGAGCTTGGACCCTCCTGCGACATCGACTCCGCCACGACGGGGTGAGCCCCAGGCTTACCCCGTCGTGGCTTACGCTGCGCTCCCGCGGCAGGACGCCGGGCTCGACCGCCGTGGTTACGCTGCGCTTGTGGCTCGTCCGAAGTGGAAGTTGACCGTCCGGAACGGTTCTGACGTAGAGCATGCCTCGTTTGATGAGCTTGGGGAAGCTGTGAAGGCGATGCGGGCTCGGGCGTTCGAGATTCGGGCTGAGGGGCCGGCGGAGCCTACGTCGGTGTTGAGGGACTTCAAGCCGGGGGATCAGGTTCAGGCGCGGTTGCAGCTCAGTGGCAAGGGATGGCTGAACAAGGCGGTTGCTGGGGTCGATGTGCGGGGGGATGGGACGTTCATGCCCTATCGGGGTGGAATGAGGCGGGAAGAGCTCGATCCGAGCAAGCACGAGACGCCGTTTGATCTGGTGCGCGAGACTCTCGAAGGCGATGGCTGAAGCTGAGATTCCAAAGGGGAGTTACGCGGCCGGCCGGCGCGTGAAGCTGCCGGCCGGGGCCGAAGCTCCCTATGTCGTCTTCATCAACGGGGTCGAGCAGAGCGAGGGCGAGGACTACGCGGTGCGAGCGGGTGAGATCGTCTTCTCCCGGCAGATCGTCAAGGAGAAAGTAGGCACCGGGCGCTGGCTGGCGATGTACCTCGGGCTCTTCGGCACCTACCGCAAGGACGAGACGATCGACCTCCAGTTCCAGCGGGAGGGCAAAACCGAACTGCTCTCCGACCTCGCCGTCACATCCGATTGAGCCTGCTCCCGCCCTCGGACTGCTCGCCCGTATCCTGACCCGATGGAGATCGGTTTCCTTATGCTCGCCGACCACGCCGAGTCGGTGAACGGCAAGCTCTACATGGTCGGCGGCGGCTGGAACGTGCTGCGCCTGCCCGAGCTTCCCCATGAATGGGGCTTTCACATCACCCTTGGCCTCGACGTCGGCTGGAGCGAGACCAACCAGCCGCACAACCTCAACGTGGTCATCCACGATCCGGACGGGATCGAGCTCGGCGAGGGCCTCTCGGCCGATTTCGAGACCGGCCGCCCGCCCGGTATGCCAGCTGGCCAGGACCAGCGCCTGGTGATGTCGATCGGCACCACCGTCACCTTCTCCACCGCCGGCCCCCATGCCGCAGTCGTCCACGTCAACAACGAGGAGATCGGCCGCGCCCGCTTCTACTTGATGGAGGGCCAGGGAGACCCGCCCGGGGCGGGGATCTAGAGCGCCGGCCCTAGTTGAAGGCGTAGAGCAGCAGGAAGGCGATCACCGCGAAGCTGAGGGCGCCGGCGATCAGGGGCTTGTCGTCGACCACGATCGCCGCGGTCGAGCGGTCGTCGGCGCGGTCGTAGATCAGGTAGAGGTAGCGGAAGATGCAGTAGAGGACGGAGGGGATCGTCCACATCATCTGGTTGCCGATCAGCGGTGAGTTGACCGCGTAGATCGAGTAGCTGATCACGGTGCCGGTGGTGACCATGGCGACCATCTGGTCGAGGAAGGGCAGCGAGTAGTGCTCCAGCACCGGGCGGCTACTGGTTCCCTCGTGCAGCTCGGAGACGGCCTCCTGGCGACGCTTGGTGACGCCAAGAAAGAGCGCGAACATGCCGGTGCAGAGCAGCAGCCATTCGGAGGCGTGGGCGTCGACAGCAACGGCGCCGGCGGCGACGCGGAGGATGAAGAGGCCGGCCAGGGTCATCACGTCGACGATCACGATTTGCTTGAGCCCGAGGCTGTAGGCCATCTGGGCGATGCCGTAGCCGACCACCATCAGGCCGACTTCCCAGTTGACCGCGGCGAAGCCGAGCGCGATCGCGACGATCGCCAGGCTCGGGGCGATCAGCTTGGCCGTGCCCTCCGAGAGCTCACGCGCCGCCAGCGGCCGGAAGCGCTTCTTCGGGTGGTTGCGGTCGAGCTCGACGTCGATCAGATCGTTGACGTAGTAGCCGGCGCTGGAGATCAGGCAGAAGGCGACGAAGGTGAGGAACGCCTCGAAGACCTCGTGCGACTGGTTGAACTTGCCGGAGAAGAGCAGCCCGGCGAAGACGAAGACGTTCTTGATCCACTCTTGCGGCCGGCCGGTCTTGATCGCCGCGCGCAGCGGCGAGCGGCGCGGCATGACGGGCTCACCCAACGGCGGGGGGGCTTCAGCGGCGGTAGCCGGAATTGTCGGCTGTTCGGAAGTGATGGTTTCCATCTGGGATGCCGGGCAGGACAGGCGCTAGCTACCCGGCCCGGGAAAATCGGATCGCGAAAGGGTAGCGGTCAGGCCGGTAGCCGAATCGTAAAGCGGGCGCCCTGGGCATGGAGATTCTCGACCGAGGCCCGCCCCCCATCGCTTCGCTCAGCTCGCGGACGATCGCGAGGTCGAGGCCGGCGCCGTCCGGAGAGCCGTGCTCAGTGCGGCCGCGCAAGTGAAAACGCTCGAAGGCTTGCGGCAGATCCTCGCCCGGGATGCCGGGACCTTCGTCGCTCACCTGGATCTCCCCCTCCGCCACTCAAATCGCCACGGTCCCGCCCCGCGGACTGATCCGGACCGCGTTTTCGAGCAAGTTGGTGACGACTTGCAGGACGCGGTCGTGATCGGCGGTCGCCCGCCCGCGAATTGAGTCGAACATCTTCGTCCTCCTAATTGGTTGCTTGGAGGAGTCGATGCTCGAACCCACGGGTATGGCGGAGGTCAGGCGCGGGTAAGCGCTGTGTAAGCCCCTGCGATTTGCGGTGCAACGTTTTTCGGTGCCATGTGGACCGAAGAACGTTGCACCGCAATCAGGGGTCGATCAGTACGCCGGGGTTGAGCATGCCGGCAGGGTCGAGCTCGGCCTTGGCGGCGCGCAGCGCGGCGGCGAAGGGCGCGGGACGTTGCCGGTCATACCAGGGCCGGTGGTCCCGCCCGACCGCATGGTGGTGGGTGATCGTGCCACCGCCCTCGATCAGGGCCTCGCCCGCGGCGATCTTGATCTCATCCCACTGCTCGACCTCACCGCCGCGAATCGCCGGCGCGATCACGGTGAAGTAGGGCGCCGGGCCGTCGGGGTAAACGTGGGTGAAGCGGCAGCTGACCCGCGGGGCTCCCGCGCCATCCGCCGGGGCGCCGCAAACCTCGGCCACCTTGGTCCTCACCGCCTCGGTCACACCGGCGTGGAACTCCTCGAAGCGATCCCAGGTGATCGCCGTCTCGAAGGTCTCGCTGAGCACGCCGCAGGCAACGAAGGTGTCACGCAGGTAGGGCGCGAGCAGGAAGGCGCCGCGCCAGGTATCGACCGCCGACTTACCGCCCTCGTCGCTGGCATCGCCGGCGGGCTTGCGACCGGGTGGCGGCGAGTTGGGCACGCCACCATGCGACTGGGCGATGTCGAGCGCCAGCCGCATCGGTTCGTCAACCGGCAGCCCCGGCGACTCGAAGCCGAGCACGAGCAGGTGCCTCTCCCCTGTGCCGGCGCCCGTCGTCCCCGCCTCGAGCGCGTCGAGCAAGCGGCAGTTGGAAGGGTTCAGCCCGGACTGGGAGATCCCGCGCACCGCGGCGACCGCGGCGAGAAAATCATCAAACTCGACGCCGGCGGAGGTCTTGAAGCGCGGCCGCGGCCTTACCCGCACCCAGCTCTCCGCGATCACGCCGAGTATCCCCTCCGAGCCGACCAGCGCCCGGTCGGGCGAGGGCCCGGCCCCCGACCCCGGCAACCGCCGGCTCTCCCAAGTCCCCCGAGGCGTAATCGCCCGCACCGACTCGACCAGGTCCTCAATGTGCGTGTAGAGCGTCGCGAAGTGCCCTCCCGCTCGCGTCGCGATCCAACCACCCAAGGTCGAGTACTCGAAGCTCTGCGGAAAGTGCCGCAACGTCAGCCCGTGCTCCTTCAGTTGCTCCTCCAACCCAGGCCCCAGAGCTCCCGCCTGAATCCGCGCCGCCAACGACTCCGCGTCCACTTCAAGAACGCGATCGAGCTGCTTCAGGTCGAGAGAAACAACCGGCCGGTCGCCGCACCGCGCCTCCACCCCACCAACCACGCTGGTCCCGCCCCCAAACGGCACCACAGCAGCCCCCTCCGCCTCAGACCACTCCAGCACCGTCTCAATCTCGGACTCATCCTTCGGATAAGCCACAAGATCCGGCGGATTCTCGAATTCCCCCCTGAACCCCCGCACCACATCCCGATAAGCCTTCCCGAGCGCATGAACTGTCCGCTCGTAGTGGTCGGCAGCAAAGAGATCGCCAAAAGCCTCCGGAGCTTTCAACCGCGGCGCGCGCAGCCTCACCTCATCGAGTGGCACCGGCGCTTCGGGCTCCCCCCCAAATCCAAACCGCTCCCTGATCCCCGCAGCCGCCTCCGCAAGCTGCTCCTTGGAAGGCGCCTGATCCTCGTACCCCCACCCCCAGTGCTTGAGCCTCCGCTCACCCATGCAAAGACCCCGCTCTTAGGGGCGATGTGCCCCTCTCAGGAAAGCTCAAGAGACCACGTTTCGAAGTGCCGACTTCGCTCCAGCTGCGCGACGGCTTTCAGGAGAGGGGCACATCGCCCCTACCAGTGAACGCCTTTCATCAAGTGGGCGAACGCAACCGCCTCTGTGGAGGGCGCTTTGTCCGGCGCCTCCTCCCCCTTACCCTTAGCCGCCTGGCTGTCGGGGAACAACTTGTAGGCCTGGTTCAAGATCCGGTCGCTCGCCTTTGGCGCCACCGCGTAGAGCAGCTCGCCAAACGTCCCCAGCCGCGTCGCCACCTTCTTCGGCTGATGGATCATCGCTCCCGCGATCATCTCGGCCGCCTCCTCCGGCGCGATCGCCGGGAAGACGTCGTACATTCGCGTCGGGGCGATCATCGGCGTGCGCACCAGCGGCATGTGGATCGTGGTGATGTGGACGCCGTCGTCGATCACCTCGGAGGCAATCACGCGGCCGAAGGCATCGAGCGCCGCCTTCGAGGCGACGTAGGCGGAGAAGCGCGGCGGGTTGGTCTGGGTGCCGATCGAGCTGATGTTGATCACGTGCCCTGACTTATGGGCTCGCATCGAGGGCAGCAGGGCGAGGATCAGCCGCACCGCACCGAGGTAGTTGAGTTGGATCGTCCGCTCGTAGTCGTGGAAGCGCTCGTAGGCGAGGCCGACCGAGCGGCGGATCGAGCGGCCCGCGTTGTTGACCAGGATGTCGACCCGCCCGTGGTAGGCGAGCACCTCCTCGGCCATCCGCTCGATGTCCTCCATGTCGGCGAGGTCGCAGCGGTGGATGTGGGCGACGCCGCCGGCATCCTCGATCTCACGCTTGGTCTCCTCGAGCTTGTCGACCGAGCGCGCCACCAGCAGCACAGTCGCCCCGGCGTCGGCGACCTTGACCGCCGTCGCCTTGCCGATCCCTGAGGAGGCGCCGGTGATCAGCACCACCTTGCCCCGCACCGCGGCGCTCAGCGTGCGGTCCTTGAAGAGGTCGGGATCGAGGGTGCGCTCCCAGTAGTCCCAGATCCGGTCGGCGTAGGACTCGAGTGGCGGTACCGAGATGCCGGAGCCCTCCAGCGCCTTCTCGGCGTTGCTCGAATCGAAGTGAGTCGGGTAGCTGAAGTAGCTCAGCACTCCAGCCGGGATGCCGATCTGGCCCAGCCCCGCTTTGACAACCCGCTTCGCCGGTGGGAAGAAGCGCAGGCCGGTCCGCACCAGTGAGGTCGCCGGGTCGGTCACGTTCGACTCCAGTCGCAGCGCTGCCTGCGGCGCGTCGGCAGCGCGGGCGAAGAGGTTGATCATCTCCCCCGCGGTCTTTGGATTGGGGTCGGTGAGGCTGAAGGCCTGCCCGTCGAGGCCCGGCTGGTGGGCGATGTAGTCGATCGCGTCGGCGACGTAATCGACCGGGACGATGTTGATCTCGCCGCCTTCGACGCCGAGGGTCGGCAGCCAACTGGGCAGCACCCGGCGCATCTGCTGCAGCAGCTTGAAGCCGTAGTAGGGGCCGTCGACCTTGTCGATCGCGCCGGTGCGCGAGTCACCGACGACGATCCCCGGCCGGTAGACACGCCAGGGGCGGCGGCTCTCCTCGCGCACGACCCGCTCGGACTCGTGCTTGGTGCGGAAGTAAGGATGGGTGTCGAGGCCTTCGGCCTCCTCAAACATGTCCTCGCGCCATTCGCCCCGGTACATGCCGGCAACGGCGATCGAGCTGACGTGGTTGAAGCAGCCGGCCTCGATCGAGCCGGCGAGTTCGACGGCGTGGCGGGTGCCCTCGACGTTGGCGATCTCCTGCGCTTCGGTGCCGGCGGTCATGTCGTAGATCGCCGCCAGGTGAAAGAAGTGATCGACCTTGCCGCGCAGCTCGAGCAGGTCCTCCTCGGAGACCCCGAGGCCGGGCTGGGCAAGGTCGCCGGAGATCGGTACGACCCGCGCCCCATCGGGACCAAAAGAGGTGCGCAGCTCCTCGAGGCGGCCACGCGAACCAGCCCGCACCAGGGCGTAAACGGTGCCCTCGCGCTGCAGCAGGCGCTGCACGAGGTTGCGGCCGATGAACCCGGTGGCCCCGGTGACGAAGTAGTTCACGCTTGCAGCCTACCTTGAGCGAGAAGCAGGCCACGCCGTTTTCATAGACTGCGAAGAAGAAATGGCGGAGACGGCGACCGTGCAGATTGCAATGCCCGAAATGGGCGAGTCGGTCACCGAGGGCATCGTGCTCGAGTGGCACGTCGCCGAGGGCGATTTCGTCGCCGAGGGCGACACCGTGGTCGAGGTGTCGACCGACAAGGTCGACGCCGAGGTGCCGGCGCCGCAGGCGGGCGTGATTACCAAGCTGTTGGTCTCGGTCGACGATGAGGTTCCGGTTGGGGCTCCGTTGGCTGAGATGGAGCCGGGCGAGGGTTCCAATGGCTCGGCTGCGGGTCCTGACACAGCCTCGGGGGATCCTGCGGGCGGGGGCTCCGCCTCCGTTCTCGGATCCCCCGAGTCTGCGCCACCCGCAGGTGAGACCGCTGGAACAGCCACAGCCGGGACCAACGGAGGCGACGGAGTCCGCGCGACTCCCGTGGCCCGGCGGGTAGCGGCGGCTAATGGCGTCGACCTGGGCTCGGTAGCTGGTTCAGGGCCGGGCGCGAAGGTGACTAAGGACGATGTGTTGGCCGCTGGCAATGGCGCCGGCCCGAGCGCGGGTGAGGAGAAGCAGCTCAGGGGGCCCGCGGCGATGCTGGCTCAGGCGATGGATGAGAGTCGGGAAGTTCCGACGGCTACGTCGTTCAGGACGATCGCGGTGGACACGTTGGATGCGAAGCGAAAGGCGCTCAACGCACAGTTGAAGGAGCGCGGGATGAAGGTCTCCTTTACTCACCTGGTGGCCTGGGCGATCGTGCAGGCGGCGAAGGAGCATCCGGTGATGACGCGGGTCTTTGAGCGTCGCGAGGACAAGCCCTTCGCGATCGAGAACGGTCCGGTCAACCTCGGCATCGCCGTCGACGTCGAGCGCAAGGACGGCTCGCACAGCCTGATGGTGCCCGCGATCAAGGGCTCGCAGGACCTCGACTTCGCCGGCTTCCACAGCTACTACGAGGACCTGATCACCAAGACGCGGGAGAACAAGCTCACCGCCGACGACTTCCAGGGCACCAACATCTCGCTGACCAACCCGGGTGGCATCGGCACCGTCGCCTCGGTGCCCCGCCTGATGAGCGGCCAGAGCGCGATCATTGCCACCGGCTCGATCGCCTACCCGCCGGAGTGGGCACACGCGACGCCGGAGCGGCTGCGCCAGCTCGGCGTCTCCAAGGTGATGACGCTGACCTCGACCTACGACCACCGGGTGATCCAGGGCGCCGAGTCGGGTGCCTTCCTGCGCAGTATCGAGAGCCTGCTCCAAGGCGAGAAGGAGTTCTACGAGAATGTCGCCGCCGAGCTCGGCCTGGAAGCCGGCCCGATCTCGGCCGCCCACCCGGCCTCCGCCTCCGCTCCGCCGCTCGGCACCGCCTCGCCCAGCGACGCCAGCGTCACCTCCGCCGCGCCCGACGAGGAGCTGCTGCAGGCGGTGCAGGCGGCGACCTCGCTGCTCAAGGGCTACCGCACCCACGGCCACCTCTCGGCCCGGCTCGATCCGCTCGGCTCCGAGCCCAAGGGCGACCCGGCGATCCAGCCGGAGAACCTCAACCTGACTCCGGAGCTGATGTCGCGGGTGCCGGCCTCGATCCTCCGTATCGGCGTCCCCGGCGAGACCCTGCTCGAGGCCCTCCCGCGCATGCGCGAGGCCTACTGCGGCACGATCGCCTACCAGTTCGAGCACCTCTCCTCACACCAGCAGCGCACCTGGCTGCGCGAGATGGTCGAGACCGGGGCCCACCGCGCGCCGCTCGCCGCCGAGGAGAAACAGCGCCTGCTGATGCGGCTGATCGACGTCTTCCAATTCGAGCGCTTCATCGAGAAGGCCTACCTGGGCCAGAAGATCTTCACGATCGAGGGGCTCGACGTGGTCGTGCCGATGCTCGACGAGCTGATCGCGCTCGCCGGCCGCAGCGGCGCCGAGGAGGTCGTCTTCGGCATGGCGCACCGCGGGCGGCTCAGCGTGCTCGCCCACAACCTCGGCCGCTCGGTCGAGTCGATCCTGGCCGAGTTCGAGGGCTCAAAGCAGATCGATCAGGTCAAGGCCGTCGCCGGCATCCCCCACGGCGGCACCGGCGACGTCAAGTACCACTACGGCCATCAGGGTGTCTACGAGACCCACGATGGCGAGAAGATCGCCGTGCGGCTCTACCCCAACCCGAGCCACCTCGAGTTCGTCAACCCCGTGGTCGAGGGTGCCACCCGCTTGATCCAGTCCGATTTCGAGGGTGCAGCGCTCGAGCACAAACCAAAGTGCGCGGTGCCGGTGCTGCTGCACGGCGATGCCGCCTTCCCCGGCCAGGGAGTCGTCGCCGAGACGCTCAACCTGCAGGCGCTGAAGGGGTACGCGACCGGCGGCACGATCCACGTCATCCAGAACAACCAGGTGGGCTTCACCACTGACC
>Ga0207640_10002048_pt1 | contig 10897 bp, 13 predicted proteins | sample KBSCornC42_FD_184300 | JGI IMG/M metagenome (GOLD analysis project Ga0207640, IMG submission 184300) | Corn rhizosphere microbial communities from Kellogg Biological Station, Michigan, USA - KBS Corn C4-2 (SPAdes) (version 2) | ecosystem: Host-associated > Plants > Roots > Rhizosphere > Soil ... | reverse complement strand
ACAGCATCGCACGATGGGCAATGCGTGCTCTCCAAATCGCCGACCGCGCCCGGGATATTGCCGGGATAGATGTAGCGCAGTCCGGCGCGGCGCCCGATTTCGTACGCGCGGAGGAGTTGATTGGCCGAGGTGTTCGCGTTGGCGGTCATCTTGTAGTCCTGGTGAAACGCCGTGATGTGCCACGGGATATCGCGATCGACGCCGGCCAGGAACTCGGCGATCTTCGTCAGCTCGTCATCGGAATCGTTGAAGCCGGGAACGATGAGCGTGACGATCTCGACCCAGATGCCGCGCTGCTTGAGACCCTTGATCGTATCGAGCACCGGCTGCAGCGTGCCGCCGAGGTCGCGGTAGTGGGCATCGGAGAAACCTTTGAGATCGACTTTGTAGAGGTCGACGTAGGGCGCGATGTAGTCGAGCACCTTCTCCGTGCCGTTTCCGTTCGAAACGTAGGAGCAGACCAAACCTTCGCGTTTCGCTTCCTTGAAAATTCCGACGGCCCATTCCGAGGTGATGAGCGGCTCGTTGTAAGTCGAGGTGATGACCTTCGCGCCGTGACGTTTCGCGAGTGCGACGAGCTCGGCCGGCTCGATGTCGACCGGCGACGCGCCGGCGACGGGATCGCGCAGCGCCTGCGACGTGACCCAGTTCTGGCAGTAGCCGCAGTGGTAGTCGCATCCGAGCATGCCGAACGAGAGCGCGAGCGCGCCGGGATACGCGTGGAAAAACGGCTTCTTCTCGATCGGATCGACCTGAAGCGCGGCCGCGTAGCCGCGCGGGACACGCAACACGCCGTCTTCGTTGTAGCGGACTTTGCAGATGCCGTTGAGGCCGTTGAGGATTTTGCAGCGATGGCCGCACGAGTAGCAGCGCACCGCTTTGTTCTCGAGTTTGTCGTACAGCTCCGGCGCACCCTCGGCCGTTCTCGCGGCCAGGATCTCGCCGAGCGCAGTTTGTTGGGGGCTTGCTGCGGGCATGGCGTGGAAAACGCCGCGAATCAGGCGCGTATTGCCGGGACGCGCTGCGCCGCGGCCGCGTAGCAGGCCCAGGCCAGCAATCCGCCGGCGATTCCATCGACCAGGTAGTGCCATCCGGTGACGATCGACCCGATCAATGCCAGAAACGCGAGGATGCCGAAGACATAACCCCATCGCGTGAGCCGGCGCATCCAGAAAAAAGCGAGAACTTGAAAGCCGACGTGCAGGCTCGGAAACGCGGCCACGCCGAAGAAGATGTTGATCGGCTTCGCGCTCCATCCCGGGCTGCGAATAGCGGCGTAATTCTCGATGAGCATGTGCTGCGCGTCCTGCGAATGTTTCAGCATCGGGCCGAGCGGCAGCCAGACCGCGGGAAAACGGTACGCGGGTCCGAGCGACGGAACAGCGACGTAAAGCCACGCTCCGATCAGCCAGAGCAAAGCATTCGAATTCACGAAGGCGATCCGTACACGCCGCTCCGGCATGGAGCCGATGAAGGCAGGCACGATACTCAGCGCCGGAAACAGCACCGTGCTGTAGCTGGCGTCGAAGAATCGCATCAAAACGGGCGCGGAAAACAGCGACGTCAGAAACACGGTCGGCGCATAGCCGAACGCGATGGCGCGGTCGGCGTTCCAAAGCTGCTGATCGAATAGCCGAGGATGAAGGACGGGGATCGCCAACTTGATCCACGTGTAGGCGTGGACCCACAGCCCGCTGAAAATGGTGATTCGAATGGAGTCCGAAAGCCAATCGCGCGATCGATAAATCGCCAGCAATTCGCTCGAGGTTCCGCGGCGGGAGGCAAGCGCCAGACGGACGAAGATCGCAATCAGCAGCGGCACGAGAAAGAAGACCAGGAATGAGGCAAAAGCGGGAGCGAAGGTGCCGGCCATCGGTCGCGCGACTCCGGGGTAGACGGCGAACAGAACGACGAGGTTGACGACCGTGAAAATTTCGAAAAAGTACGGTCGCGCGATTTGCGCAAACTTCACGCACGCATCGTAAGCGGAAGCGGCGTCATCCGTGGCGCAAAATAATCATCAATTCAGTGCGCGGGAGCCGCGCTCGCCGGAAGGAAGTACAAGGCCACGGCGATGATGGCGTAGACGGCCAGAAGCTGAATCCCCTCGTACCAGTTGGTCTCGCCGTCCATCACCAGGTACGAAAAAATCGCCACGCACAGCCCGACCGCGAGCATTTCGAACGGTGTAAACAGCAGATCGAGCGGATGTCCGAGCGGGTACGACAGGAAGACCAGCAGCGGCGTGACGAACAGCGCGATCTGGACGCTCGACTGCATCGAGATGTTGAGCGCCGTGTCCATCTGATTGCGCATGGCCAGCATGACCGCGGTCGAATGCTCGGCGGCGTTCCCGACGATGGCCAGAACGACGAAGCCGAGGAAGATTTCGTTCATCCCCCACGCCTTCCCCGCCTCCCCCACCGCCTCCACCAGCCCCTCCGCCACCACGGCCATCAACGCGCTGGCGACGAGCAGCAACCCGAGCGCGCGCTTGACGCTCCACACTTCTTCGGCCGCCATCTCCGGCACGTCGATGACCGCCGCGAGCTGCTCTTTGTGCGTCTTGAACGCGAAGAGCAGGCCGAGGATGTAGACGATGATCAGGATGATCGCCGTGCCGATGGAGACCTGATGAATCAGCTCCGGTTGATGCGCCGAGGCGGCGGAGCGGAAGAAGAGAGCCGGAACGAGAAACGACGCGACGGCCAGAATGAGCTGCCCCGCCTGCGACTCCGCCGCCAGCGCGTTGAACTTCAGCGTTCGGTGTTTCCATCCGCCGGCGAGCATCGACAATCCGGCGACGAAAAGCAGATTGCCGACGATCGATCCGGTGAACGACGCGCGCACGACGCCCGGCAGTCCGGCACGAATCGCAAAGATGGCGATCACCATCTCCGCGAAGTTTCCGAAGGTAGCGTTGAACAGCGCGCCGTACGTCGACCCCATGCGATGCGCGAGTTGCTCGGTGCTCACGCCGATCCACGCCGCCAGCGGAAGCACCGCCGCACACGCGAAGACAAACTCCGCCACGAGATGCCCATGCATGAATTGCAGGGCGATGGCGACGGGAATGGTGGCGTAGAGAAGCCAGCGGATGATCCGTTGCATGCGTTCTTCTAACTCTATCCCGACTGTCGATACACTTCGCGCCCTGATGATCCGAAGCGAAACGAACGAACACATCACCACCATCACCCTGAACCGTCCCGAGAAGCTGAACGCCTTCGCCGGGACGATGCGCGAGGAGTTGCTCGCGGCATTGCGCGCTGCGGCGGACGACGGCGACTGCCGCGTGGTCATCATCACCGGCGCCGGACGCGCCTTTTGTTCTGGCGGTGACGTCGAGTACATGTCCGGGCTGCAGAAGAAAGGCGACGTCGAATCGTTCCGCAAGCTGCTCAATGCGGGGCGCGACGTCGTCACACAGATCGTCGACATGCCGAAGCCTGTCATCGCCTCGGTGAACGGAGTCGCCGCCGGCGCCGGATGCAATCTCGCGCTGGCCTGCGATTACCGCATCGCGTCCGACACCGCCAAGCTCGCCGAGACGTTCGTGAAAATCGGCATGCATCCCGATTGGGGCGGAACGTGGCTTCTGCCGCGCCTTGTCGGCCCCGGCCGCGCGCTGGCGCTGCTGACCACGGGACGAATGGTCGACGCGAACGAGGCGTTGGCGATCGGCATGGTCGATCGCGTCGTGCCGCTGGCAGACTTGCCGGAACAGACGCTGACTCTCGCACGCGCGATCGCCGCCGGCCCGCCGCAGGCGATCGCAGATATCAAACGCGCGCTGTCCGCATCGCGTACGAATTCGCTGGTCGCGCAGGTCGAGCTGGAGAGCGAGCACCAGGTTCGCGCGTTTCTGTCGCGCGATGCGGGAGAGGGGATGGCGGCCTTCTTCGAGAAGAGGCCGCCGAAGTTCGAAGGACGCTGAAGTTCAGGCGTTAGTAATTCTCTGAACGTGCGGGTAGCGATCGAATCCCTGATCGAACGAAAGGATTCGGTCGATCCCTCGCTGCTCCATCACCGCGAGGTGGATCGCGTCCCTGGCGGACAGCCCATAATTGCCCAGCAGGATTGTCTTCGCACGCTCGACGTTTTCAAGCTCGATCGGGAACACCTCGTCGGTCAACCCGAGTACTGCGTCAAACGCGGCTTGAATGGCGTCGAGACGGCCAAGCGACGCGTAACGGTGGAGAATTTCCTGCAGCACCTCGCAATTGCTGACCAACTTCTCCTGCCGAGTGATGAGCGCGGCGACGGCCTGCTCTGCCGCAACTTTATTCGGATGCGGCGCGCCAACGAGATACATCGGCACATTGGAATCGACGAAGATCACGTCGTTTCTTCCGAGTAGCCTCGCTCAATTTGCGCGAGCATCTCATCGATATCGGCCGTCGGAAACGAGTGAGCAGTGGCCGCACGGAGTGCGCGTAATTTTCGAACGGGATCGGCAGCAGGCTCCTCTGCTTTTGCCGCGCGAAGCGCCTGGCGCACCCATTCGGCGACCGTCACGCGTCGGCGGCGCGCCAGCGTTCGGATCTCCTTCATCTCCCGATCCTCGAGAATTACCTGAAGGCGTTTACTCATGGCGATGAGTATATCCGATACCCTGAATGAGTGAATGCGAAGGACCCGGCCACACAAACCGGGCCCTTCGGAACGGCTACATATCGTCGCTACGGAATTCGTGGTCGTCGAAGAAGAAGGCGAAGCCGCGGCCTTTGCGCTGCTCCATCGTCGTGCCGTCCACCGGGCACTTGAACGTCCCGTCCTTCTTGTCCTCGGGGACGCGCAGCATGGTGTGGTCCTTCGGGCAAACGAACCACGTCTGCGACGCGGGGTTGCGCGGCAGGACGCGCAGGCCAGGCGTGTCGAAATTCATGCCGTCGATCATCACGCGCGGACGGTCGGGGCCTACGACCCAGGTATGCTTTCCATCGTGTCCGGCACCGCGCTCCACTCGGATCTCTCCGTCGCCGCCGCGCACGATCGTGATGTGGCGCGTTTTTCCGGCGCCGTCGATCTTGACGTCGAGCGCATCGCCGGTGCGCTTGACGGTAATGGTGTTGTCGCCGTCCACCAGCGTCTTGGTCTCGCCGTCTTTCATGTCCGACGGCGAAATCGTCAGCCGGCTGGAGCTCCCCGACTCCGCCGCATAAACGAACGCCGCCCCCGCCAGAACGACACAGAGAAGCACTGCAACCATCGCATAGCGTTTCATCGCATTCCTCCTTGCCGGTTTGGACGACGAGGATTTCGCGCGGTTACGCGGAGGGGCGCAGTTGTAACAACGTGCGGCTACGACGCCGTGCGGGCGACGACGAGCGTCTCGTCATCTTTCTGGGGGGCGTCGGCGACGAAGGCGTCGACTGCCGCGGCGATCGCGTCGCGGACTTGGCTGGCCGAGGAGTTGGCGTGCCGCGCCAGGAGCTTCTCGAACTCGTCGTTGCCCCATTCGTCGCCGGCGGCGTTTTCGGCTTCGCAGATGCCGTCGCTGTAGAGCACGACCGTCGAACCGGCGGGAAACGGGCGCGTCTGCGTCATGTACTTCGACGCGCCGAGGATGCCGATCGGAAGTCCGTGCGAGCGGAGCTGCTCGATGTGATCGCCGCTGATGATGTAGCAGGGATTGTGGCCCGCGTTCACGAACTGGATCGTCTCCGCCTCCGGATCGATCGTGACCATGATCATGGTGATGAACTTGTTCTCGGCCGACCAGCTATGGATGTGCCGATTCAGCTCCGTGGCGATGTCGCCAAGCTCGCGCCCTTCGGCGAAGAGGAGCTGGATGGCGGCGTGGAACGCGGATACGAGCAACGCGGCCGGCATCGACTTTCCGGCGACGTCCGCTACGACCGTCGTCAGCGTTCCTTCGCGCTGGAAGAACGCGTGATAGTCGCCGCCGACTTGTTTGGCGGGGCGGGAGAGCGCGGCCAGCTCGACGCCTTCGACGACGGGGATCGACTTCGGAAGAATGTCGCTCTGGATCGTGGCGGCGAGATCGAGCTCGCGCTGCATGGCCAGCTTTTCCAGCGCTTCCTTGTGCAGTCGCGCGTTTTCGAGGGCGATGGCGACCTGGTTGGCGAAGAGCGAGAGGAGCCGCAATTCGTTCGCTTCGAATGCGCCGACGTCACCCTCGCGCGTTTCGCGATCACCCGCGGCGAGCACTCCGATCACGGCGTTATTGCCTTTGATCGGAACAGCGACCGTGGCGATGCAGCCGGGGAAGATGCATTCGGAATTGTCTTCAAACGTCAGCGCCTCGCCCGCGGCGACGACGCGGTCGGTGATCTCGTCGTCGAGAAAATCGGAGCGGGTGTCGCCGAACGCGCGATAGACCTTGAACTTGTCGCCGTCGCGCAGAAAGAGCGCGGCACGGCGCGCGTTGATCAGCGAAATCATCCGGAAGAGGATTTCGTCCGCGAGCGCGTCGATGTTCAGCGTGCCGGCGATGGAAAGGCCGATGTCGTAGAGCGACTCCAGCTCCCACAGCCGGTACTTGAGCTGGAAGTCGCCTTCGCGCATCTCCGCCGCCAGGCGGTGCATGTTCAGCAGCGACGCGGCGAACGTGCCGGCCGCGTGCAGCATCTGGAGATCGTCGTCCGAGGCCGCGTCGCCGGAGAGAGCGATGACGCCGAAGTGATCGCGCGCGGTGCGCATCGGGATGATGTGGCGCGGCTTCGGATCGAGCGCCGCGGATTCGAGCGAATCGTTTTCGAGGATCTCCGGCGCGACGCACACACGCGACTTCGCCGCCAGGCGCATCTCCGGCCCGCGCGCATCGCGCAGATAGACGGCGCCGACGTCGTACGGCGTGTGTTTGGTGAAGGCGTCCAGGATCAGCGATCCATGCGACGGAAGGGCCGCCCGCTCGAGTTGCTGCAGGTCATGCAGGAACTCCGCGAACTGGTGAACGAGGGACGACATAACGGGAGGTGGAAGGATAGCAGCGACGCGCGAGTCCCCGGTAACGGCCTACAGCCCCAGTTCCTTCATCGCGTTCTCTTCGTTGTCGAAGATCGTCGCGTAGTTGGCCAGGCCCATGATCTGGAAGGTCTTGTGGATGACGGGCGTGAGGCAGCAGAAGGCGATCTTGCCGCCTTTGTCGATCATCTTCTCGATGATCTCGATGAGGATGCTGATGCCGATGGAGTTGACGATTTTCGTATCGCGAAGGTTGAGCAGCAGAGTGCGCACGCCGGCGTCCATCAGTTCGTAGGCACGAACGGCGATCTCTTCGCCGCCTACATTGTTGATGTAGCCCTTGGTGTAGAGCACCGCACCGTTGTCCTTGCGGTCGACCGCGACTTTCAGTTCCTCAGTCATGATTCTTTCTTCTCGTATTTGACCATATGGATGGTGGTTCCGCCGCCCGACGACGTCGAGATGCTTACCTCGTCCATGTGCGCTTCAATCAGTTGCAGTCCGCGGCCGCGTTTGTGAGAAACACCGGGAGCCGGCCGTCGCGACCGAGCCTCGGCTGGATCGAATCCACGTCCGTGATCGGTGACCCAGACATCAATCCGGCTGCCGTCGCCCTGGGAAGTACCGACGAATCTTAGATAGATGCGGTTGTCGGCGCAACCGGAATGCTCGCGAGCGTTGATGCAGGCTTCGATGATCGCATGAGTCATCTCATCGATCTTCTCGGAGCTCATGCCGAGCTCGCGGGCGAGATTGCCGGCCGCGCGGGCCGCTGCGATCTCGATATCCGCGACCATCGGAAGCGTGAGCTCCATCTGCCGCTCGGCGGTCGTCGTCATTTCGGAAGTGTCCTGACCGACGCGGTTAAAAGCCGAGAAGCAGGGCCACCGCGGACTTGATCCACTCGGGGATGCCGCCGAGCTGCTCGATGGCGAGCAGGGCGAAGGTGTTGACGGCCAGCAGCATGGGAAGCGCGTACTGGACGGAAACGGCGGTGGTGCGGGTTTGAGCGATGCTTTTCATGGTGTCCCCCCTCAGTTGTCGGGACCGACCAAGAGCAACGCGACTGCCACGGTTGGCTTTTCAGGTGCACTCTCTCTAAGCCTCTGATGCTGCGAAGTTTACACGAGAAATCGGCGAAATGTGACGAAGTGTGCGAGTGGGGCAAATCGCTACAGTAACGAGGTTTCAAATGTTTACGTGACTCTAAGTCGCTCTTGTAAATACAGTTACTAGTGAACGTCCCAAGACTCCACAGTTGGGGCTAATTGGGACAGCGACTCGCGCATCCGGTAGAGGGTCTTGCGGTCGACGCCGAGGATCTTGGCGGCTTTGGAGATGTTGCCCTTGGTATGGACGAGGACGCGCGCGACGTAGCGGCGCTCCAGTTCGTTCAGCGAGGGGAAGTCGGTGAGCATCTCCACGCCGCCGGCCCCGGAGGCAGATTCGGGAAGCGCGAGGTCGCCTGGATCGATGACGGGATCGGTGGTCAGCGCCAGCGATCCTTCGATCAGATTCTCCAGCTCGCGGACGTTGCCGGGGAAGGGATAGCGCATCAGTTTCTGCAGCGCCTCCTGCGTGATGCGCACGTCGTGCAGCCCTTCGCGCTTGCCGTATTTGTCGAGGAAGAAGCGCACCAGCTTGGGGATGTCTTCTTTGCGGTCGCGCAGCGGCGGGAGGACGATCTCGACGACTTTCAGCCGGTAGTAGAGGTCCTGCCGGAACTCGGTCTTCTCGATCATCTGCTCGAGATCGCGGTGCGTGGCAGCGAGGATGCGGACGTCGATGGGGATGCGGCGGCGCCCGCCGAGCTTCTCGACTTCGCGCTCCTGCAGCACGCGCAGAAGCTTGGCCTGCAGCGTCAGCGGGATGTCGCCGATCTCGTCGAGGAAGATCGTGCCGCCCTTGGCCAGCTCGAATTTGCCGGGACGGGCATCGACGCCGGTGGCGACGCCGCGCTCGATTCCGAACAGCTCCGATTCGAGCAACGTCTCGGGCAGCGCGGCGCAGTTGATGGCCACGAACGGTCCGTCCTTGCGCGGCGAGTTTCCGTGGATCAGGCGCGCCACCATCTCTTTGCCGGTGCCCGACTCGCCGCGAATGAGGACGCTGGCCTGCGAGTCGGCCACGCGCGCGACGAGATCGATGACCCGCTGCATCTTCGGCGAGTCGCCGATCATGAGGCGGTCGCTGTAGTCGCGCAGCATCTTCTGTTTCAGGTTGCGATTCTCGTCCTCGAGCGTTTCGCGGAGCACGGACAGCTTGTGAAAGTTGCGGGCGTTGTCGATGGCGGCGCCGCCGATGGCCGCGAGCGAGGCTAGGAAACGGAGGTCATCCTCGACGAAGCTGCCGCTCTTCGCGCCGCGTTCCTCTTTGCCGCCGACGCCGATGATGCCGATGATCGTCTCGCCGGAAATCATCGGCGCAAGCAGCAGATCGCTGCCGGCCCCGCCGAGGAACTTGGAAACGGTGACGGACATCGGTTCGCGCGAGGCCAGAACCTGCTTGATCGGAGGCTCGTTCAGGATCGCGTTGGCGGGCGTCGGGATCTCGACACCGAACGTAAAGATCTGCTGGACGTTGAGCTTTTCATCGAGCGAGAAAACGAAGCCGACGGTGGCGTCGAGCACGGCGATTGCTCGGTGCATCAGCTCTTCGATCAGCTCCCCTTCCGGCCGCAGCGTGTTGAGCGCGCGCCCGACGTCGTAGAGCGCCTCCAGCTGGAGGAGCTTGCGGCGAAGCTCGAAAGTCGATTGTTGCGCCACTAATCCCGTCCCATCGCTCTCCTGCATTCACCGAGCAGGAAGTCGCAGTTCCAGCTCGCATAGAACGCCGGATCCATCGCGTAGATTCTTACGAACAACGGGCCTGCTTCGTCGAACCGCCCCCGCTTCATCTCCGTCCGCGCCAGAAAGTAGATGGCGCGGATGGTCACCGGATCGACCTCATTCTTCTCGACAATCGCCCGAAACCCCGCCTCGGCTTCGGTGAACGCGCGCCGCTGATAGGCGCAGAGAGCTTTGGAGTAGTCATCGGTGGCGCCGCAAGTCGATGGAGGTTTTGCGTTCGCGCTCATCGCGATGGAGAGGATGAGGAGTAATGAAGTGCAGCGCATTCGTGGCAGTTTAGTTCACGCGGAGCCGCGGAGGCGCGGAGAGAGGCAGTTCTCCGCGCCTCCGCGTCTCCGCGTGAACCGTTCCCTTTACACTCTCGCTGCATGAAATTAGGCATCATCGGCAACGGTCGCGCATCCTGGGCGTTCGCAAGCACCTGGCGCCGTATCGGCTGGCCGCTGACCGGCATCGCCACACGCGGAGCACCGATCGACGAACTGGCGGCCAGCAGCGAGATCATCCTCATCGCCGTCAGCGATCGCGCCATCGAAGAAGTTGCCGCGTCGATCCCCGACACGAACGCCATCATCATTCACCCGAGCGGTGCGCTTCCCGCACTACGCGGCGGGTTCTCGCTGCATCCCCTGAGATCGTTGCCACCGGTGGGCGAAAGGTCCGATCTCGAAGGGACGCTGCTCGTCTTCGAAGGTGCGCACCGCGACGTCGCCGAGCAGATCGCGAAAAAAGCCGGCGCCCGATTCGCCGAGATCTCCGCCGGCGCAAAGATCCGTTATCACGCAGGCGCCGTATTCGGATCGAACTACATCGCCGCCCTGCTCGACATCGCCGAAGAGTTGATTGGAATCGACGGCGCTCGCGAAGACATCGCCGCGCTGGCGAGGTCCGCGATCGACAACTGGGCCGCGCACACGGACGCGCGGCGATTCACCGGACCGGCGTCGCGCGGCGACGACGCCGTCATGCAGCAGCATCGCGATGCACTGCGCGATTCGCCGGAACTTGCAGAGATCTACAGACTTCTGGCCGCGCGCATTGTTGCGGCTGCAAAGTAGCGGGTGCTACCATCGACCCCCTTTCGATCGGAGCGCGGGCGGAATGGTTTTCTTTAATTA
>Ga0207640_10002047_pt1 | contig 10900 bp, 5 predicted proteins | sample KBSCornC42_FD_184300 | JGI IMG/M metagenome (GOLD analysis project Ga0207640, IMG submission 184300) | Corn rhizosphere microbial communities from Kellogg Biological Station, Michigan, USA - KBS Corn C4-2 (SPAdes) (version 2) | ecosystem: Host-associated > Plants > Roots > Rhizosphere > Soil ... | reverse complement strand
AACTTCCGCTCGTCCTCCACGATCAGCACCGTCGGCAGCGCCGCCGCCACTTCGAGATACGACACCCGAGGAACTGCAATCTCCGCAACGCTCATAGTCACTGCCTCTTTTCTCTCTTGGACTCGGATGCCATTAGTCCAAGGGCGCTGCCACGAGGCGCAACGATCTAAGTCGTTGATTCAACGGGAGAAAGTCGTTATCGACCGCGCACGCCGCCGTTCGGATTCCGGAGGAGTGTCCGAAATCAGGACGGCTGCTCGTGCTTCTCTAGGATTTCGAGGAGGAGCAGAATTTCGGCGGCCATCGAAGAGCTCAAATCCGGTGCGTCGGCTAAGGTGCGGTCGCGGATGCCCGCGAGGATAGCTTGGAGAGAATGTATGAAGCTCCGCGCGGAATTTGGGAGATCGGAATCAGCGGCGAGTCGATCGAGAAGTGGAGTTGATAAAGCGGGGTCGCCCATGAGAAAAGCTTGGCTGATGGCGCGGCATATTTGGCCATCTGCGTGGTGGTTCTCGCCCCCGTCGCGACGGTAGGCGAGGTAGCACTCGATTGCCTTCCGTTTTGCTTCGCTGGCGGCGGTAAGGTTTCCTGCGTCTGTCTCGATCGCGGCGAGCGTATCCCAAGTGTTCCAAGGCGAGGACGCATGGCCAAACTGCGCGTTACATTCGATCGCCCGATGTATTTCCAGACGCGCTTCGGACAATCGGCGGAGCTTATACAAGGTTTTGGCGAGGTTGGTCCGTCTGGTGCCTTCCTTCGCCATGTCGCGACTTTCGACGGATTTGTCAATGGCCTGCCGATAGAAGGCCACCGCTTCCTCGGGTCGGCCGAGGATGTCGTCGTATAAGACTCCGAGTTGATTCAGCGTGCTTCCTTGTCCTGCCACATCTCCGAGACGCACCTTGAGTGTGAGAGACTTCCGGTAGGCATCCTCTGCGGCTTCCGGCAGTCTTGCCTTCTCATAAGCCATACCGGTCAGATGCCAGCTGACGGCGATGGACCCAGGTTCGTCCAGCCTTGTGAACCGTTCGCGTGCTTCTTCATAGGCTTCCAGAGCTTCCTTATAGCGTAGTTGTTCTTGGCGGACGTTCCCCAACTGTCCCTTTCCAACGGCTACATCTCGATCGGCCCCACGTTGCTCGTCACGACGGATTGCGTCTTCGTATGCGCCAGCCGCTTCATCCAGCCGGCCCAAGAAGAAAAAGCAGTCGGCGCGTTCCGTAATGCAAGCAGACGCCATTCCTTCCGCTGCTTTGTTAGCGTTTTTGCGAACTATTGCTTCGAAACGTTGTTGCGCCTCGTCTAGTAACGGCAAGGCCTGTTCAACCTTACCGGTCATGTTTAGCACTCGGCCTAGCAGAAAATAGGCACTTGCCAAGTCGTAATCGCTGTTCGGATAAGCCTTTTCACCGGCCGATTGGGCGCGCCCGAGTAGCTCTTGCGCGCCGTTAAAGGCCTCGCTGAATCGCTTCTTATCAAGCTGCTCCTCGATCCTATTAACTTGCGACTCGAACCGAGCGTGATTCCACCTCTCGCCGAGTGCTGCTTCCGCGGCATCCCGCACTTGTGCAATTCGTTCGAGCAGGCGCGGCCTGCCGGCCATGTGCATCAAGCGGAACAACGAAGTGGCGAGCTCCATAGTGGCTTCAGAATTACCTTCGTGCTCAACTTGACTGAGAAGAGCAAACAGATTCGGAAGCTCTAGTACCGTCAGCGTTGCCGCGATCTCAATCTTTCCTCCCTGATGTTTTACAAGAAAATCGACGTATCCGCGCATCGCTTGGATCCAGCGAGCCATCAGCATCTCGCATTCCTGAGTCTCCATCTTCGCTCGCATGTAGAGGCAGAGAGCAGGGTTGAGCGTGAGATGGTTATAGAGATCCGGCGTCGCCAGACCCGTCTGGATCAACTCGACGGCAAGCGACCTCACGTCTGTCTCTTCCCACTCCATCATCGCGCGAAGCATGTCCAAATCGACGGCTGCTTGAAACACGCTGAGCACGCGCGCTCTGTCTCGGTTCGCAGGAGATATACGCCGTAGTGAGAGTTCGACTGACGCAAAGAGTGATTTCTCGCGGCTCTCGGGGAACTCCCGGTCCATCTCAGCCATTAGTTCGACGAGAGATGCCTGCGTGGTTTCTACGCCATAGTTCCACAGAGACGGTGCCAGCAGCGCCAGCGTGCGTGCGTGGGCGTGGACGGCGTCGACCAGCTGCTCGATCGCTTGTTGCGCTGCGTCGGCGGCGGCGCCGGCGTCGGCGGTATCGTTGTTCAGCGCGCGCTCGACGAGCTTTACTGCATCTTCGCGGCTGAGTTGGTGTAGCTCGCGCCGGTTTCCTTCTGAATCGAACGGCGCTGGCAACGTTTCGCGGCTTGTGAAAATGATTCGCGTATCGCCCTTCGAATTCAGCCGCGCGCAGAGGTTGAGAATTGCCTCCAGCTCGTGATTCGCCTCCTCGGAGATTGCCTGGGGCGTCCCGACGTATGGCGGCAGAAGGATGCTCTCCAAGTTGTCGATGACCAGCAGCGTCGGCTGCTCGGCCAGCGCGCGTTCTATTGGTAGGACAGCCTTTTCCCCGTCATCGAATGTCGCGACGGTGTACGCCGGTACGAGCTGACGTCCGATGGCATCGAGCACTGAAGCGGCATTGCCGTGTGTCTCGACGGAAACAAACGCCGCGCGTCGAATTTGCTGCGAGCGCACCATCCATCGCGCGAACTCGGCGGCGAGTGCGGTCTTGCCTTCGCCGCCCTGTCCGCGCACCACGGCGTAGCGGCCTTCACGTCGCAGCAGCCGTTGCAGCGCTAGGAGTTCGCGGCTGCGGCCGATGAAGCCTGTCTCCGGCTCGGGTGGCAGCTCGCCGAGGCGTGAAGCGAGTGCGGTTTTCAGATCGTCGCGCGTTTGGCGCACGGGCATCGTGCGGAATAGCTGAGGGTCGTCTTTTTCCTGAAAGAGCACGGGGACGAACCAATCGTCCAGCCGCAGTTCGCCGGCGCCGAAAATGCGGCCACGAAAGCTGTCGTCTTTTAGTTTCCGCTGCCCTTCGAGCATGGCATCGCCGACACGTTTGCCCGAGGCGAGCGCGCCATAGAACTCCTTTACGAAGCGGCGCGCGGTTTCGACGAGGACGCTGTGGCTCATCGCCACTACGGATGCCACGCCGACTTTCAACAGTTCAGAGGCGACTGACTCCGAGGCCTTCTCGGCCTGCGCGGTTTCGCAGGCTTCGAGGAAGATCAGAGGGATGCGGTGATCACGCAGGAGCGGGCCAAGGTCGTTGGTATAAACAGTGAGGTGCCTCCGTTTTTCGAGTTTGACGATATCTTCAGGATTCTCAAAACAAAGTCCGCCGAGGCCGGCGCGGCGATCGTAGACGCCATGGCCGTCGAAGTGGATGACGTGATACGGCTCGCGCTCACGGCGCGCGCGATCGAGCTCGTCGCGCAGCGCGGTCAGCGTCGGCGGATCGAGAACATGGATATGGACGAGGCCTCCGAGGTCTTCCATCGCCTCGACCAGTGGCAGCGCGCTGGCGCGGTGATCGATGTAGCCGCAGAAGTCGTCCTCTGGCCGCGCGGTGACGAGCAGGATGCGGATCGGGGTCGCGACCACTGGGACGTCGAGCGCTTTTGTGTTCGGAAGGCGGCGGCGGACACGCGTTGGCTTCGCGCCTTGGAAGAGGAAACCGTCGCCGTCGTGGAGCAGTTCCCAGGGGAGTCCGAGGAGTAGCGTTGCTGATTCGCGCACCAACTCCTCCTCGGCTGCCGACACGCCGGCTTCGAGCGTTGCATCGACGTGGACAGAAAAGCGTCGGCCGGCATGATCATCGATGCCGGCCCACGCATTCATGACGTTTGAGGTGTGTGCTATCGGCAGCGCCGCGTCGTAGAGGAGCTGTCCCCACTTCGCGAGGTTCTCTTCGACCTTCTTCGCTCGGTCTCGAAAATACTCGCTCGGCCAGATCGCGTACTTTTCGAGATACCAATGCAGTTCACCCGCCTCGATCGGACCAAGCGGCGCAACGAAACGCCAGCTTTGGGTACTCTTGACTTCAGGCATGCCGATCGTGGCCGGCTCATAGACGAGGCGAGCTTTAGCCGAAGCGCGGCGAACGCCCTCCTGCTCGTGGAACCTTAAATCTGTGAGTTCAAGGACGAGCTCTTCCAAGAGCTCAGCGTTCGGTTGCGATTCGAGTGGAACATCGGCCGGGAGCCGCTTGCCCAAGGCGACCAGAATTGCGTTCAGCGCCGCGTTTACACCGCCGGCGCTGCTGCTGACCGGGATGTAAAGCGGCTCTTCGCCGAAGAACTCTTCCAGCACGCCCAGTTTCGTGCCGTTCAACGAAAGGGGAATGACGGGAAAGTCAGGTCTGCCGCGTTCTTTCTGCGCGGCCAGCGCGTGAGTCAGTTCCTTGCCGACCCACTTCGACTGCAACGAATCGGGACTGACGACGATCGCGTAGCCCGACGCGTCGTCAATGCCTTTCTGAATATCTGACAAAATCGGATCGCCGCCGCGCAGCTCGCGCGAATCGATCCACACGTCTTGCTTCAGATCAGTGAGCGCCTGCTGCAGGTCGCGCACGAAGGCGTCGTCTTCCGAGCTGTGCGAAATGAAAAGCTTGCTCATTGGGCGATTAGAGGGCCGCGTTTCCGGCCTTCCCGCCCTACTTTACTTTAGTTCCCGCGGGAACTCCGGGGTCGACGCTGAGCAGCGACGGTTCGCCTTCGAGAGAGGCGGCCAGGATCATGCCGTTGGATTCGATGCCCATCAGTTTGGCGGGTTGGAGGTTGGCGACGATGACGATCTTTCGTCCGACGAGCTCTTCGGGGGTGTATTTGGTGGCGATGCCGGCGACGATGGTGCGCTTTTCGTCGCCGGTGAAGACGGTCATCTTCATCAGCTTTTTCGATTTGGGAACGCGTTCGGCGGCGCGGACTTCGGCGACGCGCAGATCGATCTCGAAGAATTGATCGATCGTCACCTTCGCGATGTCCGGCGGCGCGGCTTGCGTCGTTTCGATCGGCGGGCCGGCGTTCGCGGGTGGTTCGGGTGCGGGCGCCGCGGGCGTTTCGGGTTTCTCTTCCATTGCTCCTCCGTGGATATATGCGGCGGCATCGATGCGGGGAAACATCGCGTCGGTGGCGCGGATGGGGGCGCCGTTGGGGAGGCTGCCCCATTGCAGCGCGTCGCGGGTGATGAAATCGGGATTGGCGCCGAGGCGGGTGAGCGCTTCGCGCGTGGTAGCGGGCATGAAGGGGGCCATCATCACCCAGACGATGCGCTGCGCTTCGAGCGTGTTCCAGAGGATGCGCGAGAGCGATTCGTCGGCGCCCGTCTCCTTGAACTTCTTCCACGGCTCGCGGTTGACGATGTATCCGTTCACGGCGATGAGCAGCTTCCAGGCGGCGTCGAGCGCGCGTCCGAACGCCAGCTCGTCCATCGCCTTCAGATACTCCGGCACTACCTGCTCGGACATGCGCAGCAGCTCATTCGCGGGGCACGACACCGGCGGCGTCTTTCCGCCGAAGTACGTGTCGGTCATCTTGATGGCGCGCGAAAGTGTGTTGCCGAGGTCGTTGGCCAGGTCCGCGTTGTAGCGGGCCAGGAAGGCCTCGTCCGAATAGTTCTGATCCTGGCCGAAGACCATCTCGCGCAGCAGGAAGTAGCGCAGCGAGTCGGCGCCGAACTCCTCGATGATGTTGTACGGCCGCACCACGTTGCCGAGCGACTTGGAGATCTTCTGATTGTCGCGAAGCCACCAGCCGTGTCCGACGATCTGCTTCGGCAGCGGCAGTCCGGCGGCCAGCAGGAACGCCGGCCAGTAGACGGCGTGGAAGCGGGTGATGTCCTTGCCGACGAGATGGAGGTCGGCGGGCCAGTAGTGATCGAAGCGCGGGTGCTCCGCGCTGCCGAAGCCGAGGGCTGAGATGTAGTTCGTCAGCGCCTCCATCCAGACATAGATGACGTGATCGGGATAGCCGGGGAACGGAATGCCCCAGGTGATGGCCGTACGCGAGATCGACAGGTCTTTGAGACCCTGCTCGACGAAAGACACGATTTCATTCATCCGCGTCGGCGGATAGACGAAGTTCGGATTCTTGCGGTAGTGCTCGAGCAGCGGCTCGGCGTAGCGCGACAATTTGAAAAAGAAATTGCGCTCGTTCGTCATCTCGACGGGATGGCCGCTTTCGTCCTTGCCGTCGCGGACCTGGTTGTCGGGGATGAACGTTTCCTCGCTCTGGCAATACCAGCCGGCGTGCTCGCCGAGGTAGATGTCGTCCGGAATCCGCTCCTGAATGCGGCGGATCAGTTCCAGCACGCCGAGGCGGTGGCGCTGCTCGGTGGTGCGGATGAAATCGTCGTGACTGATGTCGAGCTTGCGCCACATCTCGTGATGCTTAGCCACGACGCGGTCGGCCAGCTCGATGGGGAGGATTCCTTCCTTCGCCGCCGCGCGCTCGATCTTCTGGCCATGCTCGTCGGCACCGGTCAGGAACCAGACGTCGTCGCCCATCCGGCGGCGATGCCGGGCGATGACGTCGGCCACGACGTTCTCGTACATATGCCCGATATGCGGATCGTCGTTGACGTAATGGATGGCGGTAGTGATGTAGAACTTGCTCATAGAGAAAGGGGAGGGATTGTAGCGCTTACTCAAAGGGAACCGTTTTCACGCGGAGACGCGGGGAACGCGGAGATAAAAACTTCTTTTCTCCGCGCGCTCCGCGTCTCCGCGTGAAAAAGGGTCCTTCGACCGGCTGTTGGCGCGAACGTTGTAAGATTTGCCTCAGAACGCCAGGGGGAGGGCGACAAGTTATGAGCTACGCACGTAGCCGAGTCGTACTGTTTGGCGTTTCTGTCTTCACGTTTCTTGCCTTCCCGGCGTTCGCCGTCTTTCCCACGCACGTCAACGGCGCGCCGGCTCCGACGCCGACGATCTCCTTCTCCGCTTCGCCTGACGACATCGCCACCGGCCAAACCTCCACCCTGGTCTGGGATACGACCAACGCGACCTCGGTCACGATCGACAACGGCATCGGATCGCAGCCGGTTTCCGGATCGGTGGTCGTGCAGCCGACGTTGACCACGACGTACACGCTGACCGCGAGCGGACCCGGCGGCACTGTGAGCAGTCCGGTCACGGTCGTCGTCACCAATCGTCCGATCATCAGCTTTGTCGGCAACCCGTCGCTGATCGTCTCCGGCCACCCGGCGACGCTGTTCTGGTCCGTCTCGAACTCACGGAGTATTTTTATCGACAACGGCGTCGGGTTCGTGGGACCAAGCGGCTCGGTCGACGTTTTTCCAACCACGACGACGACCTACACCATGACCGCGGTCGGGAATGCCGGAGACTCATTCGCCGCGGTCACGGTCAACGTGATCGAAGTGCCGAAGATCCTTTCGTTCACGGCCACTCCTTCCGCCATTCCGCCCGGCGGGACGTCGACTCTGGAGTGGAGCGTGAGCGGCGTCCAGTTCGCGACCATCGATCCGGTCGGAGGCGTGTTCGCAAACGGATCGCTCGACGTTTCGCCGACGAAGACGACCACGTATCGCATCACCGCGACGAATGAGGCGGGAACGGCGACTGCGACGGTCATCGTCACGGTGATCGTTCCGACGCCGCCGAAACATCGCGCCGTGAAGCACTGACGCGCAGCGACTGTCGCGCTGAGAAATCGCGCGGAGTGTCCGTCTTGACTCCTGCAAGGCAAACATCCGTTTGCCCGACCCGGCAAGGTCACAGAACAGGAGAGAGAGCATGTCTTACGCACGTCGCGGCGTTGTGCTGATCGCCCTTTTTGTATTCACGTCCATCACCTTCCCATCCTTTGCAGTAACCCTCCATCCAAAGGCCGAATCCCGCGGAACGATCGTCGGATCCAAGTCCGTCCACGCCGAGGCTGCGGGGATCTTCTTCAGCGGCAGCTTCAGCTACGGAATCGGCGGCGGGCAGGCCGTGCTCAAGGCCGACAACGTCACCAATCCCAACGGCACCGCCTCGGGGCCCTTGCGCTTCGCGTTGTGGTGGACGCCGACGCCGTTTCCAGCGGCAGGGAACATCGTCGCCACGTTCGACATCACGCCGTCGCTGGCCGCCGGCGCGTCGACGGGGGCGGTCAACCCGGGCAATACCGGCGTTCCATTCACGCAGCCGCCGACCGGCTGCTACAACGTCGCCCTGGTGCTGGAAGAGAACGTTGGCGGGACCTGGACGGAGCGCGACTTCGGCAACTTCTCGCTGAAATTCGATATCGGCGGCGGCTGCATCACGTCGTTCACCGCCAGTCCGAGCAGCGTGTCTCCGGGATCATCGTCGACGCTGTCCTGGACCACGGGCGGCGGCTCCGTCACCAGCGTCAGCATCGACAACGGCGTCGGTTCGAAGCCGGCGAATGGGTCCGCGCCGGTCACTCCCGCGTCGACCACGACGTACACGCTGAGCGCGTTCACGACCGCGAACTCGGTTCCTCCATCCGCGCAGACGACCGTCACGGTGAATTCGACGCCGGCACCGACAGCCACCTTCTCCGCATCGCCGACGTCGATCATCGCCGGGCAATCGTCGACGCTCACATGGTCGACGACGAACGCCACGACCGTCTCCATCGACAACGGAGTCGGAAGCAAACCGGCGTCGGGAACCGCCAACGTAAGTCCGACGTCGACCACGACCTACATGCTGACGGCGAACGGCCCCGGAGGGACGACAACGAAGACGGCCACGGTCACGGTCACGCAGCCGGCGCCGACGATCTCCTTCTCCGCGACGCCGAACAACATCGCCTCCGGTCAATCGTCGACGCTGGTCTGGAGCACGACCAATGCGACCTCGGTGACCATCGACAACGGCGTCGGCAGCAAACCGCTGTCGGGTTCTGCGACGGTCAGTCCCACCACGACCACGACGTACACGCTGACCGCGAACGGTCCCGGCGGAACGCTGACCAGTCAGGCCACGGTCACGGTCAGCAACCGGCCGAGCATCACATTTGTGGCATCGCCGGCATCGATCGTCATCGGCACGTCATCGACGCTGACGTGGCTCGTCTCGAACTCCACGTCCGTCTCGATCGACAACGGAATCGGCGCACAAGCGGCGAGCGGATCGATGTCGGTTTCGCCGGCGCAGACGACGACGTACACGCTGACGGCGACCGGCCCGGGCGGTACGTCGACCGCGCAGGTCACGGTGACGATCATCAGCGTACCCACCATTACCTTCACGGCGACGCCGTCAACGATTTCCGCCGGAGGTTCGTCGACGCTGCAGTGGGCCGTGAGCAGCGTCGATTTCGTAACGATCGATCACGGAGTCGGGACGGTGTTCGCGCTCGGATCGACCAGCGTGTCGCCGGCATCGACCACGACGTACAAGCTCACCGCAACGAACGCCGCGGGAACGGCCACGGCGACAGCGACCGTCACGATCGGCACGCCCGCGCCGCCGAAACATCGCGCCGTAAGGCACTGACCCGGCCATGCCCTCCCAGCCAGCGAGGCTGGGAGGGCATGGCGCTAAGATGCGGGCAAGTTTTCGTCCGCATCCATGTCCACAACGATCCCACTGGCCGGGCCTCGCGTCTCGTTGCGGCCGCTCGCGCTGCCGACAGAACATGGCGGATGGGGATTCCTCCTCGAGCCGATCGCACTCGGAATGGCCGTAAGTCCGTCGTGGGGCGGCGCGTTGATTGCCATCGCATTCGTATTCGGATTCCTGACGCGGCAGCCGCTGCGGCTCGTACTGCAGGACTTGTTGCGCCGCAAGTCGTATCCGCGCACGCGCTGGTGCTGGACCTTCGCACTTTTGTACGCGTTCGCGGCATTGGCCGCACTTGCGGCGGCCGTCGTCATCAGTGGGTGGGCGGCGATCATTCCAATCGGCGTCGCCGCACCGCTCGGAATCACGCAGATTTTCTACGACGCGCACAATCGCGGACGCGCGTTGCTGCCGGAGCTCGGCGGCGCGCTGGCGATGACGTCGAGCGCTGCCGCGATCGCGCTCGCGGGCGGCATGCGCATCGCGCCGGCGCTCGCACTTTCGGCAGTCATCGCATCGCGCGCGATTCCGTCGATCGTCTTCGTGCGCACGCTGATGCAGCGCGCACACGGACAGATTGCCGCGTCGTGGCCGGCCATCGCGCTGCACGCGATCGCCATTCCGCTCGTCGCGCTTTGTGCCACAAAGCTGGCCGTGCTGGCGATGATCATCCTCTTCGCGCGCGCCGTCTGGACGCTCGCGCGGCCGGTTCCGCGGGCCAAAACCATCGGCTATCGCGAGCTCGCATTCGGCGCCATGACGGTCATTCTGGCTGCGATGTGAGTCTGCCGAGCTATGCCGCTAACCTGTTGATTCAAAAGCTAGTAAGCGCTCAAAAAAACAGGTTCAGCAATTGCAATATCCCTCGCAGCCAAAAGACGGGCTTGGAGGGTAGTAATGCAGTCTTCGACAGAGTCAGTAGCCTCGACGGGCATCGCCGGGCTGGATGCAATCCTCGGCGGAGGTTTTCCGAAAGATCACGTTTATCTGATTCAGGGAGATCCCGGCGCGGGCAAGACCACGCTCTCGCTGCAGTTTCTCCTGGAGGGTCTCAAGCTCGGCGAGACGGCCCTTTACATCACGCTTTCTGAAACGCGGCGCGAGCTGCACGCGGTGGCGAAATCGCATGGATGGTCGCTCGACGGCGTCCAGATTCATGAGCACCTCGTGCGGGAGGAGACGCTCAGCGAAGAAGAGGACACGACGATTTTCCATCCCTCGGAGATCGAGCTCGGACAGACGGTCTCACGCATCCTGGAAGAGGTCGAACGCGTCAATCCGCAACGCGTCGTCCTCGATTCGTTGTCGGAAATCCGGCTGCTGTCGCAGAGCAATCTTCGCTATCGAAAACA
>Ga0207640_10002045_pt1 | contig 10908 bp, 10 predicted proteins | sample KBSCornC42_FD_184300 | JGI IMG/M metagenome (GOLD analysis project Ga0207640, IMG submission 184300) | Corn rhizosphere microbial communities from Kellogg Biological Station, Michigan, USA - KBS Corn C4-2 (SPAdes) (version 2) | ecosystem: Host-associated > Plants > Roots > Rhizosphere > Soil ... | reverse complement strand
GCGCTGCTTCATGCCGCCGGAGAGCTCGCGCGGGTAAGATTTTTCGAATCCCTTGAGGCCGACCAGGTCGATGTACTGCGTCACGCGCTGTTGGCGCTCGTCCGCATCCATGTCGAAAAGGCCGAAGCCGATGTTGCCCTCGACGGTCAGCCAGGGGAAGACGCCGCGTTCCTGGAAGACGAAGATGCGGCGGCGGTCGGGCGCGGTGACCGGCTCGCCGTCGATCGTGACCGAGCCGCTGCCCGGAGCGAGGAAGCCGCCGGCGATGTTCAGCAGCGTCGATTTGCCGCATCCGGACGGGCCGACGATGCAGAGGAACTCCCCTTCTTCGGCGCCGAGCGTGATGTGCTGCAGGACTTCCATGGCGCCGAAGCGCATCGAGACGTCGCTGAACTGGACCTTCATTCGGATGCGTAACCCCAGCGGACGGAATCGAGCCGCTCCAGGCGGCGCATGAGCAGGTCGAGGACGATGCCGACCAGTCCGATGAGCACCATGCCGGCCACGACGAGATCGTAGCGGTTGCCGGCATTGCGCGCGTCGACGATGAGGAAGCCGAGGCCGGAGTTGACGGCGATCATCTCCGCGGCCACGACCACCAGCCAGGCCACGCCGAGAGCGATGCGCATGGCCACGATGAGCTGCGGCAGGATGGCGGGGATGAGCACGTCGCGCATGCGCGCGCGCAGCGGAATGCCGAAGTTGCGCGCGGCGGCCAGGTGGACGGGATCGATGTTGTGGACTGCGTTCATCGTGGCCACGGTCATCGGCAGCAGCGCGGCCAGAAAAATCAGGAAGATCGCGGAGACGTCGCCGACGCCGAACCAGAGGATGGCGATCGGAATCCAGGCCAGCGGCGAGATGGGGCGGAAGATCTGAAGGATCGGATTCGCGGCCATCTCGCCGATGCGCACCATCCCCAGCAGCAATCCGAGCGGGATGGCGATGACCAGCGCCGCGAGGTAGCCCCAGGTGACGCGGAAGAGCGAGGCCACGACGTATTTGACGAGCAGTCCGCGCACGGCCAGCTCGCCGATGCCGCGCGCCACGGCGATCGGTCCGGGGATGAGCGACGGCCGCAGCATGATGGCGATCTGCCACGCGGCGAGAGCGGCAGCGATGCCGGTCAACGGAAGCAGACGCGAGCGCGACATGTGGGCGCGGAAGATAGCAGATGCGCTGTCATCCTGAAGCGCCGAAGCGACGTAGCGCGAAGCGCGGAGTCGCGCAGGACGCTGAAGGATCTCAAGATGCGCAACCTGCGTGAAACCCCAATGGGTTTCAACGCATGCGGCGTAGCTTGAGATCCTTCGCCGTCCTCCGGCGTTCCGCGCTTCGCGCTCCAACGCCTCCGGCGGTTCAGGATGACAATACGCACATGAAACGCACCGTCCTCCTCCTCGCCGCTCTCTCCCTCCTTTCCGCCGCCCCCGCGCCGCGGCGCGCCGTCGCCACGTTCGCGGGGGGATGTTTCTGGTGCATGGAGCCGCCGTTCGAGCGGTTGAAGGGTGTCGTGTCGGTCACGTCGGGGTATACGGGCGGACGCGTCGACAAGCCGACGTACGACCAGGTCTCGGATGGGTACACCGGTCATCGCGAGTCGGTGGAAGTCGTGTACGACCCTTCGCAAATCTCGTATGCGCAGTTGCTCGACGTCTTCTGGCACAACGTCGATCCGCTCGATAACTCAGGACAGTTTTGCGATCACGGCGGGCAGTATCGGACGGCGATTTTTTTCCATGATGCCGAACAGCAGCGGCTGGCGGAGGCGTCGAAGCAGGCGGTGGGCGTGAAGTTTCATCACGACGTCTTCACCGACGTCCTGCCCGCGGCGAAGTTTTATCGCGCCGAGGAGTGGCACCAGGACTACTACAAAAAGAATCCGCTGCGGTACAAGTTCTACCGCTTCAACTGCGGACGAGATCAGAGGTTGAAGCAGTTGTGGGGCGCGGCGCCGGCGCATTGATTAGTGGATTAGTGATTAGTGGATTAGTCGATTAGGGGTGTGCTTTCGATGAGTCGATTCGTCAACGTCGATGCTGAATCGGAAACGAATCGAAGGCGTACCTCTGATCGACTAATCCACTAATCACTAATCTACTTAAGGCTCGAGTCGCACCACCGAGCTCGCGAACGCGTGTGATGCCGTCATGACCGCCGGCGAATCCTGGACAAAAGCCACCTTGCCGTCCGCGCGGCTGGCGTCGGGATTGACGATGCGCGACGGAGTCGAGGTGATGATCGCCTCCAATTCCGCCGGCGTCAGGTTCGGACGCTCGGAGAGAAGGCGCGCGGCGATGCCGGAGATGATCGGCGCGGCGAACGAGGTGCCGGAGCGAAGGTTCGGCTTCGTGCCGCGGTAATGGTTCGTGGCGGTGATCGAGGCGCTGAAAATCCCCTGCGACGGCGCGAGGATCTCCAGGCCGCCGTGGCAGGCGCCGGGCCACCAACTGTTGTCCGCGGTCATGCCGCCGACGGTGATCAGGCCGTCGAGGTCTTTGCCGAGGATTGCGGGAAAGCGGTCGACGATTCCGGAACGGCCGCAGCCGTTGTCGACGTTGTTTCCCGCCACGACGAAGAGGAAGCGCTTGCCGTTGAGGTCCGGACGTCCGAGGGCGTCGACGCCTCCGACCATGTCGCGGATCTTCCGCTCGACGGCCGCAAACGTTACCGGCGCATCGTCGCGATTCGAGTTCAGGCGCTCCAGAACCCAGCCGCTGATGTTGACGACCGCGGTCTGGAACTGCGGCGTCGAAGGATCCCAGGCGTGGCGGATGATGTCGTTCAGACCGTCGAGGTAGGTTCGCGTCGTGGCCAGTGCTGATTCGTTCATCACGCGCACGCTGACGATGAGCGCTTCCGGGGCGACGCCGACGTTCTGCCCGGCCACGAGCGAGGCGACGCTCGTTCCGTGCGAGGCGCCGATCAATTCCGCCGTCGTCGAGAAACATGGCGTGAGCGCTTTGTTCGCGCTGGCGCAATTCGACGCGCCGACGGTGACGCCCTGCGTGGCGTCGAATCCGGCGATCACGCGGCTTCCGGCCGGGGAGGCGAACTCGGTATGCGCGGCCATGACGCCCGTGTCCATGACGTAGACGACGGCGCCGCGGCCGGTGTCGTGACGGCGGTACTGACCGTCGAGGATGCCATCGCGCTGATCGATCCGGTCGAGGTGCCAGAGTAGGTTCGCGGCCGTCGTATCGCCGCATCCATCGAGCGTCGCCGCGTTATGCGTCGCATCAATCTCCACCTCGGATTCGCGGCAGCGGGTCGACGCAAGCTCCTGCGCTGCAGCCGGGTAAGCGGCCAGCACAAATAGAACAGCGGCGAAAAGGCTTCGCAGCGGGGTCACCTGATTTTTCGGACGTCTTGGACGACGCGAAATAAGATTCAGGCATCGCGGGAAAAATGGCAAGAGAAAAGAACGGGAGTGGGGAGTTGGGGGTGGGGAGTGGGACAACCACGTCTGCCTCATCTCCCACTCCCCACTCCCTACACCCCACTCCCCTCGCCCTCGCCTTCTTCGTCGTCGCACTCGGCTGCCGCTTCCTGAACGCGCCCTACGCGTTCGAGAGCGGCAAGCCGCGCATCGCGCCGGTGGACGAGCTGTATCACTGGAAGCGGATGGCGTATTCGGCGGCGCACTTTCCGCACGCGCTGGAGTTCGATCGCGACCGCGGCGTGAGCGGCGCGTTCTGTCCGTGGCCGCCGTTGTACGACGCGGCCGCAGGCGGCGCAGCGCGGTTGCTCGGTGCGCGCGACAGCTTCGACGTGCTCGAGCGCATCGTATGGTTCCCGCCGATCCTCTTCGCGCTCTTCACCGGCATCGTTGTGTTCATCCTCGCTCGCCGCTGCGGGACGTTGATCGCGACGATCACCGGCATCGCCCTGGCGACGTCGCCCTTTCTCGTGACGACGTCGTGGATCGGCAGCATCGATCACCACTACCTCGAGCCTGCCCTGACCTTCGCCATCCTCGGCGCGACATGCCTGGCCATTCGCGCAAAAACACGCCGCGAAAAAACCCACGCCGGCATTCTCCTCGGCATCGCCATCACAGCGGCGATGTTCATCCAGACCGCGCTGCTCATCGCTGCCGCCCTCGCCTTCGCGATCCTTTTTTTCGCGACGGACGGCCTGGCCGCGACCTGCGGCTTCAGCTTCGCCGCGATCGCGGTGGCGATCTACCGCCTCACCCGCCCGACCGGCTTCCCCGACAACCAATGGTTCCTCGGCTGGACGCACGCGACACTCTTCGCCGCGGCGGCAATCGCGTGCGCGGTCGTCGCGATGCGAAGTAGATGGCGCGTCATCGCCCTAGTCATCGGCGGATTACTCGTAATCGCCTCTCCAACCGTCCGCGCATCGATCTTCACCGGCTCCCACTTCCTCGGCGGCGACCGCTGGCTGCGCACGATCCAGGAGTTCCAGCCGCTCTGGCGCGCACGCGGCGACGATCTCCTATCGGATGCCGTCGGCCTCTCCGGCGGCGCGATCATCGTCTGGTTCCTTCTCATCCGCGCGATCAAAACGCGCGACAACGTCCGGCTGGCGATCGCGATCTTCGCCATCACCTACTTCGCGCTGACGATCACCAGCCGCCGCTTCTGGATCGTGGCCATCCCGCTGCTCGCCCTCGCCGGCGCGTCGTACGTGCCTCTGATCGCGCGCAAGCGCCTTGCGATCTTCGCCGCGATGCTCATCGCCATCCCTCCCCCGCTGCAACTGGCCGGATGGCTGATGACGCCGCAGACGATCCCGCCGAATCAGCAGCAGTGGATTCGCGCGACGTCCGTCATCCGCACGCTGCCACCGGGACGCGTCCTCGGGCCGTGGTCGATGGGCCACGCCATCGACGTCGAAGGAAACCATCCCGTCATCATCGACAACTTCGGCACCATGCCCGACGCCGCGACGTTCGAGCGCGCACAACAGGCGCTCCTATCCGCTGATGAACGTTCTCTCGCGCGCTCCTGCGAGGCGATGAACGTCCGCTACCTGATCCTCGAACAGCCGCGCTCCGGCATCGCCTCCGCCAACGCCATCCTCGGCACGCGACGCGCAGCCGAGTCGACGTGGTGGTGGCGCGTGTGGCGGGGAGAGCGTCCGAAGTTGTTTCGCGAGATCTGGAGCGAACGAGATTTGAGAATTTACGAGCGCAGTTGGCGATAGGTCGGCGCGCGTATCTCAGTCGTTCTGAATGACTCCTCATGTTCGAAGAATTCACATCCGAACCGCTACGCCCGCCGATTTTGGAGCGATGGTTCGCGCCGTCCGTAACCCCGTCGTTCGTTCGCGTGCGGTGGATCTGGCTGCGCTGCCTCGGCGGGATCTTCTTCTCCGTTTTCTATTCGCTCTACTTTCAGATTCAAGGACTCATCGGTCCGCGCGGGATTCTGCCGGCCGGGCAATATCTCGAGGCGGTCTGTCGCGCGCTGGGATGGAAAGCGTTCTGGTACGCGCCGACGCTGCTGTGGATCAGCGCCAGCGACGCCATGCTCAGCGCGATCGTCTGGATTGGATTCGCCGCCTCGGTGGCCATCATCATCAATGTCTGGCCGCGCGTTTCGATTGCCGTCGCCGGCATCTGCTTCCTCTCGTTCGTCGGCGCGGCGCAGGAGTTCGCCGGATATCAATCGGACGGCATGCTGCTCGAAGCGGCGCTGCTGTCGATCTTCCTCGCGCCGCGCGGCATTCGTCCGAGGATGGGCAATGCGCAAAGTGTGGCGCAGCCGCCGTCGCGCGCGGCCGTCTTCCTGCTGCAGTGGGAGTGGTTCCGCATCTACTTCGAATCGGGAGTGGTGAAGCTGCTCAGCGGCGAGGAGCAGTGGCGCAACCTGACGGCGATAGACAAGTACTACGAGAACGGTCCGCTGCCGTCGTGGATCGGGTGGTACGTGCAGCAGTGGCCGCATTCGTTTCACGCCTTCTCGGCCGGGTTGACGCTCTTCGTCGAGTTGATTGCGGTCTGGCTGCTCTTCGCCCCGCGCAAAAATTCGCTCTGCCGGCTGATCGCATTCATCGTCGTCACGCCGCTGCAGATCGGCATCATCCTCACCGCCAACTACGCCTTCCTCAACTATCTCGTTCTCTTCCTCGGCATACTCCTGCTCGACGACTCGGTCCTGCGAGGCCCTGTGCCTGTGCCGAGGATGAGGAAGCCGTCGATCGCGGCAGCGGTGGTGTTGACTACGATTTTTTTCACCTCGATCGCCAGCTTCCTGATGCCGTCGTTTCCGAGCGTGACGCTGCTCGATCCGTTCCGCGTCGCCAATCGCTACGGGCTTTTCGCAGTGATGACGCGCAACCGCTACGAGATCGAATTTCAGGGGACGTCCGACGGCACGACGTGGATCGCCTACCCCTTCCGCTACAAGCCGCAGGACGTGCGCAAGGCGCCGGGCCTCTACGCGCCGTACCAGCCGCGCTTCGAGTGGAACCTCTGGTTCGCGTCGCTCGGATCGGTTCAGGAGAACCAGTGGGTGCTGAATGCCGAGAAGAGGTTGCTGGAGAATTCAGCGCCGGTGTTGCGGCTCTTCGCGGCGAACCCCTTCGCAGACAAGCCGCCGGTCGCGGTGCGCGCGGTTGCGTATCAATACTGGTTTACGACGCGCGAAGAACGCGCGCGTACCGGCGCGTGGTGGCGGCGGGAGTTCCTCGGCGCGTACGCGCCGGCGGCGACGCGGGACGCCTCCGGCGCGATTCGCTTCAATGATTAGCACTTTTTGCTGTAAAGTGCTTGCTGTATGTCGATCTTCGACCTGCTGTTCCTTCTCTCCCTGCTCGGCGTCGTCATCATCGTCGTGCGGATTCTCTATCTCGCCATTCGCACGCGCTGGCGCGCCGCGGGAAGAACGGCGGCGTGGCTGCTGATGTTCGTCGCGGCGTACATGCTCGTGCTGCTGGGGTTCTCGATCGCAACGCCGCAGAAAGAAGTGCCGGTCGGAACCGAACAATGTTTCGACGACTGGTGCATCACCGTGCAACAGGCCACGCGGCAGGACGCGATCGGGACGACGCGAGGGAGCGGCACGTTCTGCATCGCCACCGTCCGCGTCAGCAGCCGGGCCAAAGGGCGGCCGCAACGCGAAACGGATGTGCGCATCTCGCTCATCGATGACCGCGGGCGGCATTTCGACGTCTCGCCTGCCGGTCAGCGGGCGCTGGAGCAACAGGGTCACGCCGGACAGCCGGTGACGTCGTTCGTGGAGCCAGGAGGCTCGTTCGAAAGCCGCCTCGCCTTCGACGTGCCGAGGGATGCGAGGAACCTGAGTCTCGTGAAGTCGAGCTGGGGATGGTTCCCGTTCCGGCTGATCATCGACGACCCGCAAAGCTGGCTTCACCGGCCTACGGTGGTGCGGCTGCAGTTTCCGAGATAGCGCGGTCGTGCCCGGCTGGCACGCGAGTAGCTATTGCTGAGTTCATGGGAAATTTACTTTGGATCATCATCGTGGTTCTCGTCATTCTGTGGCTGGCCGGCTTCGCGATGCACATCGGCGGTGGACTCATTCACCTTCTGATCGTGATCGCGGTGATCGTGCTGATCATTCAGCTCGTCACCGGCAGACGCGCGCTCTGATCAGCGAGCGTTCTTGAACGCGGCCACCAGCCGCTTCACGCGATCGGGATCGACGGGCGCATCGACGCGTCCGTCGATCTTGATCGAGGTGCCGACGATCGCTCCGTCGGCATCCGCGAACGTGCCCGCGTTCGCCTCGGTCAGTCCGCTGCCGATGAGAATCGGTGCGTCGCTGAGCGCCTCGCGCACGCGCGCGAAGCGGACGCGATCCGGCTGAGCGCCCGTCTCCGCGCCGCTGATGATGATGGCGTCCGCAAGCCCGCGATGGCGGAGATCTTTCGCGGCCTGAACCTCATCGACGGCAACCATCGGCGCGGCGTGCTTAACGATGTGGTCGGCGAAGATCCATACATCTGGCGCTAGCTCCGCCCGCTTCCGCAAGGTCTCAGCGGCGCGTCCTTCGACGATCCCCTGATCGGTGAGCATGGCGCCGGTATGGACGTTGACGCGAATGAACGCGGCGCCCGTCGCCGCCGCGATGGCAATCGCGGACGCGGCATCATTCCGCAGCACGTTCACGCCAAACGTCATCCCGACCTCGGCCGCGACTTCGACGATCACGCGCGTCAACGCCGCTACGGTCTCCGGCGGAACGCGATCCTTGAAAAACGGTCGGTCGCCGAAGTTCTCGAACGCGATGGCGCCACACCCTCCGTCGCGCAACGCGCGCACGTCGCGAAGCGCGGCGTCAACGATGGCTTGCATCGATCCGCCATACAGCGGCGCCCCCGGAAGCGCAGCGACGTGCACCATCCCGATGACGGCGTTGCCGCCGAAGCGATTGCGGAACTCGTCGCGAGTGAGCATCGGAGGCAGTAGATTAGTCGATTCGTAGATCAGTCGATCAGAGGGCTACCGAGGGCAGGCGTCGTTTGCTTTCCTGATCTACTAATCCACTAATCTACTAATCCACTGATTCTGCTCCACGAATCTACTCATCCACTGATCCACTGAATTACTATCCCCCGCGCATGTCCGATCTGAAGTTGTTCAACACGCTCACGCGGGAGAAGGAGACCTTCGAGCCGCTGGTCCCTGGTGAAGTGCGCATGTACTCGTGCGGGCCGACCGTCTACAACCATCTCCACATCGGCAACATGCGCACGTTTTTGTGGGGCGACGTGCTGCGGCGGTACCTGGAGTGGCGCGGCCTGCGCGTGAAGCAGGTCATGAACGTCACCGACGTCGAGGACAAGATCATCCGCAACGCCGCGGCGGCGGGACAGGATCTGAACACTTACACCGCGCCGTACATCGAGTCGTTCCACGCGTCGCTGGCGAAATTGCGCGTGCGCAAGGCGGATGCGTATCCGCGCGCCACTGAGTACATCCCGCAGATGGTGGCGCTGGTGCAGCAGCTCAACGAGCGAGGACACACGTACACCGCGGACGGCTCGACGTACTTCAAAGTCTCCACGATGACGGACTACGGCAAACTCTCGCGCGTCGAGATCGATCAGACCAGTGAATACAGCCGCGTCGAATCGGACGAGTACGAGAAGGAATCGGCCCGCGACTTCGTGCTCTGGAAAGCGAAGAAGGACAACGAGCCCGCCTGGATGACGCCGATCGGCGAAGGACGTCCGGGCTGGCACCTCGAGTGCTCGGCGATGTCGATGGACCTCCTCGGCGAGACCTTCGACATCCACACGGGCGCGGTCGATCTCATTTTTCCGCACCACGAGAACGAGATCGCGCAGAGCGAGGGCGCGACCGGCAAGCCGTTCGTCCGCTACTGGATCCACGGCGAGCACCTGAACATCGACCAGCAGAAGATGTCGAAATCGCTCGGCAACATCTACACGGTGCCGGAGATCGAGGCGATGGGCTACGACCTGCTCGCGTTGCGCTACGCGCTGCTGTCGGTCCCGTACCGGACGAAGCTGAACTTCACCACGCAGTCGCTGGACGACGCCAAGAACGCGCTGTCGCGCATCGAGTCGTTCTTGCTCCGCGTCGACGAGGTCTCGCGTTCGGCCGCGCATGATGCGAAGCATTCCGACGGCGCGGCGGACCAACTCATCGGCAAGTTCCTCACTGATTTCGAAACGGCGATGGACGATGATCTGAATACTGCCGGCGCGTTGGGCGCGCTCTTCACGCTCATTCGCGAAGGAAACATCGCGCTCGATGAAGGGCGCATCCTGGCTGGGGATGCCGAGGGGCTGAAGACGGCGCTGATGAAAATCGATCCGGTGCTGGATATTTTTCCAAAGCGCGAAGCGAACCTCGATGCCGAGATCGATGCGCTGATCGAAGCGCGGAACGCGGCACGCAAGGCGCGCAACTTCGCGGAGAGCGACCGGCTTCGCGATGAGCTGGTGAGCCGCGGGATCGTGCTCGAAGACACGCCGGGCGGGACTCGCTGGCGCAGGAAATGATCGGCTATCTCGAAGGCGCCCTCAAACAACTCGACGCCACGCGCGCGCTCGTCGTCGCCGGCGGCGTCGGGTACGAAGTGCACATCTCGCTGCAGACGTACTACAAGCTCGAAGGGCAGCGCGACGTCGCGCTCACGATTTACACGCACGTTCGCGAGGATGCGCTTTCGCTTTATGGGTTCGCGTCGGGCGAAGAGAAGTTCGCGTTCGAGAAATTGATCTCGATCTCGGGCATCGGACCGACGCTGGCGCAGAAGATTTTGTCCGGCATCGATCCGACCGATCTGGCCGAGGCGGTGGCGAGGGGCGATGTGAGGAAGCTGTCGTCGATTCCGGGCGTCGGAAAGAAGACGGCGGACCGCATCGTGCTCGAGCTGCGCGACAAGCTGCTCATCCCCGAGTCGGCGCGCGAGCAGCCGGTGCCGTCGTCGCGCACCTCGGTCGACGACGACGTCCACTCCGCGCTCATCAACCTCGGCTACCGCCCGAAGGATGCCGAGTCGGCGCTCGACCTGGCGCGCAAAGAGCTCGGCAACGAGGCCGAGCTCTCCGCGCTGCTCAAAGCTGCACTGCGTCAACTCACGCGGTCGTAACCACTGTCCGGCGGCGCATAGCGTTGTCGATGCTCCAGATGCCGGCGCCGTGCGCGGCGATGAAGAGGAAGACGAAGCAGTAGAGCACTGCCAGTTCCCCTTTGTTTTCGAGCGGCCAGAAAGGGCCGTGGGAAGCGTGGCCCATGAAATAGGCGACGGCCATCTCGCCGCTGCTGATGAACGCGGCGATGCCGGCGAAGAGGCCGATTGCGATGAGCAACCCGCCAACCAGCTCGATCCCTCCGGCTACTTTCATCAACGGCGGCAAGGAACCGCTCATCCCCGGCGGCATTGGGGGCCATCCGCAAAGTTTCTGGGTTCCATGCATCGCGAACATGAGGCCCGCGATGCGCGG
>Ga0207640_10002037_pt1 | contig 10930 bp, 7 predicted proteins | sample KBSCornC42_FD_184300 | JGI IMG/M metagenome (GOLD analysis project Ga0207640, IMG submission 184300) | Corn rhizosphere microbial communities from Kellogg Biological Station, Michigan, USA - KBS Corn C4-2 (SPAdes) (version 2) | ecosystem: Host-associated > Plants > Roots > Rhizosphere > Soil ... | reverse complement strand
GTAATGTCGATATCGACGCTTATGCCAGGGCGCTGGCCCCCGAACCGGCCGAGGCGCCCGCGTTCCCGGCGCTAAGCGAAAGCGAATCGTGAGCGGCATGCAGGACATGGCCTATGCCGTCGCGATGATCGCGGCGGCGATCCTGGCCTATTTCGGCGTCCGACTGTGCCGCCGTCCCGATACCCGGACCAAGGGCGTATTGATGATCGTAATGGCCGTGGTGCTCGTAGGGAACGTGCTGGTGTGGACGCTGTAATGCCGTCCAAAAGACGGGAGTGCCCATCTCGCCAAGCAGGTTCGGGGGAGAATTTATGGCTGAATACGGCCAGATTTAGCCGTCATGCCGGGCCTGTCCCGGCATCTACCGGGCAGCAAACCCGAATGCCGAAGGATGGGTTGCACAGTGGATGCCGACACGAGGCCGGCATGACGGACAAACCTGATCCCATGTGACTCTAACCCACTTCCCGTCTGAGCGCGTCGATCATGCCTGGGACCGCGGTCAGCCGGGCTTGCTCTTCGTCCAGGATCGCGTGGAAGGCATTGCGCTTGATCGCCGCGACGCGCCCGGGCTTCATCCGCACCCGCGGCGGGAGCGCGGACACGATGATGTCGATCATTCGTTCGGCGCCGTGTAGCCGGCCCCAGAGATAGTCGTTCTCGCGATAGGCGCGACTGAAGAACGCGCCGAAGCTGTTGAACTGGATGCCTTTCAACGTCGCCTCGGCGCCGCCGCTGCGGATCGCGGTGGCATCTTCCGGCGCGATCCGGTCGACCTTGATCGGATCGAACTCGTCGAGTCCTTCGCCCTGGAGCAGCGGCAAGGTCGCCACGTCGAAAAAGGGGAAGCCGAGATAACTGAGCAACAGCGGCCGCTTCACGTCCTTCGCCATTCCGGCAAAAGCGTCGGCCAGCTTGGCATCGGTATCATCGTCGAGTTGCTTAAGGTCGAGCGACGCGGCCAGCTTTTCGAGCAATGGCGCCGCGTCGATGCGCAGGCCGCGCACGTCTCGGCGTAATGCGGCATGCGTGTCGGTCCGCTTGGCCTCGAGATAGGTGGCGAGCGCGTCGTAGATCGCATCGCGCGCGGCGGTGAGTTGCTCCTCGGACAAATCGTCTTCCAGCTCGGCGAGTCGGCGCGCGACGAGCCGCAGCCGGCGGATGCGGAAGCCGAGGTCGAACGAGCGCAGGAACAGGATCGCCGATTCGCTGGCCTTGCCCGCGAAGGTCAGCCCGCCGTCGCTGGCGCGCACCGCCGCTTCGACCGCCTGACGGATGCGGGCCAAGCGATCGGCGCCGGGCTCTCCGCCGACTGCGTGGAGCAGGTTGCTGATCAGGTCGATGACGCCCGCCACCTTGAGATGGCCATAAGCGGCATAAGCATAGCCCGACTTCGCCGCGGCGGCATTCTGCGCCTTGGTTCGCCAGTTCTTGAGCCGCGTCGCGGTCGGCGAGTCCATGAACAATGTATAGTCGAACAGGCTTTCGATCTGCGTCTCGACCTCGGGCCGGATCGACCGCGTGATCGCGCGCATATTCTCGATCCGCTGGCTGCGTTCCTGGATTTCCTCGAGATTGTCACGGATCGGTTGCTGGCGGGGAATCTCAGAGATCGCGCCGATGATCGTCTGAAAGAATCCCGGCGAAGGCGCCGCGGTCGTGCCGAAATGGAATCCGGCGCCGGGCGAGGGGTCGATATAGATAAAACGGCGGTCGATCTCGCGCCGCGCCGGGCGTTCGCGGAGCGCATCGATCGCCGGGCGGAACGGCGCGTTGACCAGAACCGACCCGTCGATCAGCACCGCGCTGTCGATCGCATTGACGGCATATTGCCGCGGTAGCGCGCGTTCGAGGAACGTCTCGCGCGTCGGCCAGGTCATTTCCCGGTCGGCCAGCACCTTGTCGAGCTCGGCGACGGTGAAGGGGGGAAAGGCGCCGGGAAAGCTCGACGTGGCCCGCGCGGCGAAGACGAGCTCGGCGGGATCTGCGAACCAGCCCGTGCCATGGTCGGAGAACGGGATGACCAGGCGATGCTCGGTCTCCAGCACTTCGGGCGGCGAATTGAGTTCCAGCCGTTCGGGATGGCCGCGGAAATCGGTAACGGTGACGAACAGGTCGAGTGGCTGCCCGGCTGGCAGCAATCGCCCGTCGCCGCCGCCTGCAGCCATCGCCTCCAGCGCGTCAAGCACCAGATTGGTGAAACGTTCCCCGCCGAACGGCGGTTCGAACCAGCGCGACCGGACGAAATGCGACAGCTTCTTCTCGACCTCGGCGCGCGCTCCGGCCTCGACCAATTCGTCGACCCGCGCCGCGCCACGTCGCTGCGCCATCCAGGCGATCGGCAATGCCCAGGCTTTTGAAAGACGATGCGACGGTGCCGCCTTGGGGTCGAGCAACGCCTCGATATCGGCGACATCGAGCCACAATTGGGTCAAGGGCTCCAGGCTCTGCCCGGTTGCTAATGCCTGGGCCAGGAAAACGCCGTTGATCCCGCCCGCGCTGGCGCCGGCGATGATGTCGGGAAGCACGCGGAGCCGCATGTCGGCTTCTTTTTCGATCTCGCTCAACAGGCTGCAATAGATATGTTCGGTCGATTTGACGTGCGGCGCCTGGCCCGAATGATAGGCGCGGCTGGCTCGCGCCAGGCGCCAGATCTCCTTGGTGATACCGTGCATATAAACCGCCAGGCTGATCCCGCCGTAGCAGACCAGCGCCATGCGCAGTTCCTTCTCGCGCGTCATGCCGTCTCCACCTTGGCCCAGATCGGCAGATGGTCGGACGCCCATCGCGATGCATGGCTGACATGGACCCCGCAATCGGTGATGGCGAGGTCAGGCGACGCCATGATGCGATCGAGCCGCCCGACCGGCCGCCGCGCGTGAAAGCTCGGCCCGGTCGCCGCGAAGTGGAAACGCGCGCCGAAATCCTTGAGACAGCCCGAGGCGCGGGTCCATTCGTTGAGATCGCCCATCATCACCGTCGGCAATTGCTGCGTGCTGGCGTCGAGGTGCGCCAGGATCGCATCGGCCTGGCGCCGCCGCATCAGGCCCGACAAATCGAGATGCATGCCGACGACGCGGATCGCCTGGCCGCGGATGCGCAGATCGGCCATCACGGCACCACGCGGCTCGAGCGTGGGCAGATGGATCGCTTCGCAATCGACCACTTGCACGTCGCGCCGGACCAGCAGGACATTGCCATGCCAACCGCTCGACAACGGGCGTGCGCCGAATGGCAATGCTTTCCACGCGCCATGATCGGACAAATGATCGGGGCCCAGGATCGCCGCGCGCCTGCCGAACCGGCGGTCGGCCTCCTGCAAGGCGATCACGTCGGCATCGATTTCGTGCAGCACCGCCATGATCCGCTCCGGGCTGCGGATGCGATCGGTGCCGACCCCTTTGCGGATATTGTAGCTCGCGACCTTGATCATTGGAGTTTGTGTGAACGCCTCCGACTGGTGCGGGTTGCGCAGGACTAGCCCAATTGACCGGTGCGTGTCATCCCGAAGGCGCCATGATCGACCATAGCTCTGCCAATTCGATCGCCGATGTCGCCCGCGTCCGGACGCTGCTGATCGCGGCCGCCAAGGCAGGCGAGGCGATCAGCTATTCGCACCTGCTCGCGCAATTGGGGCACCGCTTCACCCGCCCCAAGATGCGCGCGGTGTGCAAGACGCTCGACGTGATCGACGAGGCAGCCATCGCTGCGGGCGAGCCCGAGCTGGCGGTTTTGGTTGTGCGGGAGTCGGATGGTCTACCGGGGCAGGGCTGGTGGGGCGGCGCGCGGGCATTCGTGCTTGGCTATGATGGCCCTTGGACGGGACCGCCGGCGATGAAGCTGGTCAAGGAGCAGCAGCAGATTGCGTTCGACTATTGGCAGGGCAGAATGACGTAACGGGGTGGCCGGCAGGCGAGGTCGATAGCGGTCATGAGCGATTATGATCCCGGATCCGGCAGTGCAAAGCGCTCAGTGAGACTACGCATCGAACGAGAAGTGAGGTCGTCGGAGGTTAAGACTAGAATTCAGTATGTTATATCCATAATGGCTCTAATCCCCGCTGGTATGCCGAACATTGCACGATATAGCTGGATTTCAGGCTCTGGGATTCGCGCTAGGGCGCAACACGCTGAAATAAATGTTAACTTTTGGCTGAAATCAGAAATAAACCCGATGCGAAATTAAGTGGTCGAGGCAGTGGGGGCTCCTTATCATGCGCGTTTGTTTTCGAATGCCTTCGCTAATTGCGCGCGCTGCAATCGCCACCCTATTATTCGTGACCTTGCTCTTGCCGGGTGCCCCTGCATTCGCCCAGGAATCGTCTCCCATTCCTCAATGGCAGGCGTGGACGCACTATTATTCGGGAGAATACTATTCCGGCGATTCCGCGATGGGAACGATACCGTATGACTTTAACACCAGCTATTCCACACCGCAGGAAGCGTGCGACGCGGCAGTCAACGCCGCCCGGTCGCAAGGCTTCCCGGATGCGGTTCAAGGCCCGCTAGGACCTTTTGAGAACGTTTCATATCCCATCTTCTATTATGACCAGCAGCAGTGGCTCGCGAGAAAATCTTATGGACACAAGTGTCAGTTTACGCAGGATAACTCGGTTAACATAGGTGCGCAATTCGGTTGGACCACCGCGGTGGCCATCATCATCGTGCCGATATGTCCCGATAATTATCAGGCGGTCTCCGTTGACAACGTCGCCCAATGTAAAAGCGCGCCGTCGGCCCAGAACGCTCCATGTGTGTGCGTACCAGGGGATTCCCCGATTTCCATTCCGCTGGTTATCACCGCCGGCAATCCCATTTCGGTCGACAGCGGCGCGAAAATCCAACGGGCGAATGATTATTCGACAGCGGATGGGTTACTGTCCGTCGCGCGTAACTACAGCAGCAAGTCGCGCGACTTGGGGCGTGCGGCGTATCCGCTGGAGATTCCTGGCTTCGGCGAGCATTGGCATGGGCTGATTCCCGGCCGCCTCACCGCCTATGGCTATAACATGGGAACCGTCGAGTATCTCTCGCCCTCGGGAGATGTGAAGCGGTTCTCCGGTGGGCAGGATGAAACCGAGTGGCAATTCGATGCCGATGACGTGACTCGGCTAAAGCTCTCGATGGTCACGACCCCAACGACCGATCGGCCAACCTTCTTCGGAGCAAGTCTGCCCTCCACGCCGTCAACCGATGGTGAAATGCGGCTCTCCTTTGCCAACGGGGACTATATTCTGTTCCGGCGCGCCGGCGATTTCATTGCCGATACGGGCACCAATAATTTCAGTTCAGATTCAAGCACCGGACGGCGATATCTCGTGCCGATCGAGGCGGGGTCTGCCAGCGGCTACCGGATATTCTTCGATTATCCCGACAATGGCCAGTTTCCGAACAAGATACGCGACAGTCTCAATCGGGAACTGAATCTGACCTGGGCCAATTTGGGCTGGGCGGCGAACGAACTGAGCGGCTATTATAAGGGGCCGGATGTCAGCCCCGACCCGCAAGGCATGACTTTGCAAAAGGCAATAAGCGCAATCGCGCTGCCGGACGGCACGCGGCTTTCCTACACCTACGCCGTCAACGACAGCTCGGGTTTTCTCGGCGCGCTGCAGTCGGTGCGGCATCTCGACGCCGCGGGCAATACGCTGTGGAGTCGGACCTATCTTTACGAGGACTCGCGCTTTCCGAACGCGCTGACCGGAATGCTCGATCAAAACGGCAATCGCCTTTCGACTTATAGCTACGACGAGCAAGGGCGTGGAGCCTCGACGGAGCTGGCAGGCGGGGTAAATCGCCAGCAAGTGACCTATGACGGCGAGACGGGGCGACAGGTCACCAATCCCCTGGGTCTGCGGACCAATTACACTTACGACGCTAGGATGAATAGTGGTGAGGTAGGGCCTGCCACAGTAAATGTGCCAAAACGGCTGCAGAGCGTAGAGGACGAAGCGACCGATAACACGCCTCAAATCACCACCAATTATGAATATACGGGTCCGGGGCTGCCCAGCGGCAAGACAGACGCCAACGGCAACTATTCCACCCAGGAAAATGACGTGGCAACCAGGCGCCCGACATCGATAACCGATGCGAGCGGTACCGTCACGACACTCGAATGGCACCCGACATTGGACCTTGTTACACAAGTGGTGAGGCCGGGGCTGACCACCGATTATACGTACAGCTCCACGGGCCTTCTGCTCACGAAGACGTTGACCGACACCACGACGCAAACCGTACCCTATTCCACTGCCGGCCAAGTACGAACCTGGACCTATGCATGGAACGGCAACGGCCGGCTGCTGTCGATCGACGGCCCCAAAGGCCCCGACACGAATGGCAAGGATGACATCACCAGCTTCACCTACGATGCCAGCGGCAATCTGCTGACATCGACCAACGCGCTTGGTCATGTGACGCATTTCGCCAATTATGACGCGAACGGCCGGCCAGGGAAGATGACCGATCCCAACGGCATCGACACGCTCTACGCTTATGATCAACTTGGTCGGGTGACGAGCGTGACCGTCAAGAATCCCGTGTCTTCCTCGGGCGATGCGATCACGACGTTCGATTATGACGTCGAAGGTCGCGTGATCGGCATCACCTCGCCCGGCACGCAAAAGATGTTCATCGATCGTAATCTCGCGGGCCAGGTTACCGCATTCCGCGCCACGAGCGGAGAGGAGATCGCGCTGACGAACGACGCAATGGGGAACGTCACCATCGCATCGACGAAGCGAGCCGACGGCACCACGGCGCGCGAAATAACGCGGACGTTCGATGGGCTGGGCCGGCTCCTCACCGAGACGCTGGGAACCAACCGCACCAGGGGCCTGTCCTATGACAGTCTCGGCAACGTCGTCTCGATCACATCGGCAAGATCCTATGCGACTACACAGGCCTTTGACTCTCTCAACCGGCTGATTTCCTCGGTCGCGCCCGACAATGGTACCAGCGGGGCGACCTATGACGCGTTCGATCGGGCGACCAGCTTCACCGATCCGGCCACCGTTCAGACGACATTTGTTCGTGACGGCTTTGGCGATGTGATCCAGGAGGTCAGCCCCGATCGCGGCACCAGCACGTATTATTACGACGCGGCAGGCTACATGACCGCGTCGATCGACGGGCGTGGGCAGCGCGTCGACATCGTTCGTGACGCGCTCGGCAGGATTTTGAGCAAGACGCCTGCTGGTCGCCCTGCGTCCGAGGTGGTGAGCTACTCTTATGATCTGGGCCTGATCAGCGGCTCCTACAATATCGGCCGGCTCTCATCGGCGATAGATGGCACCGGCGAGACGCAATTCAGTTACGACCATCGCGGTAATCTTCTGATCAAGCGACGGAAGAACGGGGCGACATTATTGGCCGATCTGGCCTATACTTATGATCTCGCCGACCGGATACAGAACATAGTCTATCCTTCAGGTCGGATTGTTCATTATTTGCGGGACGCTTTCGGACGAGTGGTCACAGTCACGACCAAGCCTGTCGCGGGAGGTGTCTCGGTAATACTCGTCTCCAACATCACATACGAACCGTTTGGATCGATCCTTGGCGCAACCTATGGCAATGGGCTCAAGCTTGCGCAGAGCTGGGGCAATGACGGCCGGCTGGCGAGCAGACGGCTCTATCGCACGGTGAGCGGCGCCAATCTCTCGTCGCTCGTCTACGGTTATGACAATGACGATAATATCGTTTCGATCGCCGATAATGTCGATCCGACACGCAGCGTTACCTATGGCTATGACGCGGTCGGACGGCTGACACAGAGTGTGTTGGCGTCCGGGAGCGCGCGCCGGCAGGACCTGATCTACGACACCAATGGCAATGTGCAGCGAACCGAACTGCGCACCAATCCAACCGATGCAACGCCAGCATCGACGTCGACCTATACGCTCAATCCGGGCACCAACCAGCTTGCCTCGGTGGCCGATGTCGGCGGCACGCGGGCGATCACCTATGACGGGCGCGGCAATACGATCGGCGAAACGCGGCCGGGCGCAGGCATCACCGTGGGGTATGATGGCCTTGGCAGGCTGACGAGTTACCAGACGTCGGGCGGCGATAGTCTGATCAACGAATATAACGCGCTCGACGATCGTATCACCGGGGGGACGGCCGCCGATCCGCAGCACTATGTCTATGACATGGATGGCCGGATGATGGGCGAATATGGCGTTTCCTATGCCGATGTGAAGGCCGAAACGATCTGGCTGAGCCCGGAGGTGAACACCCCGGTGCAGCCGATTGGCGGCGACGATGGGGTGGGCGGCTATGCGCCGCTGGCCGTGGTGACGGGCGGCGGGTCGCTATACTGGGTACATGGCAATCACCTCGGTGTGCCGATCGTGATTACCGACAGCGCGGGCAATCTGGCGGCGCCGACGGGATACACGCCGGTCGGGTTCCCCGGGCAGACCCGGACGTTGGCGGACCTCTATTACAACCGCTACCGCGATTATGATCCGACGACCGGGCGGTACATCCAGGCGGATCCGATCGGGCTACAAGGTGATGATAATCCGTATGCCTATGCAGGCAACAATCCGATTAATTCGGTGGACCCGGCGGGACTGGAAACGCTGTGGGAACACTATACCGGGCTACCCGACCAGTACCGTGTCAATGCAATCAATGCGATCGCGGGGTGGCAAGATGCATTGACGTTGGGTTATGCGAACGATTTTCGTGATTGGGTCGGACTCAATAGAGATGTCGATAGGTGCACGACAGCTTATGGAGTCGGGGAAATGGCTGGGGTGGGCACCGGAATCCTAATTGGGGGCGTCGGAGGTTGGGAAGCTGCCGGCACAAGGGGCACTGGGAAAGAATTTTCCCATTGGATCCCGAATCGTATGGGGGGACCTCGTTCGCTTTGGAATGGCAATTATGTGCCGATCGAAGTCCACGCGCTCTCTGATCCATTCCGCTACCGCTTCATGAGAAGAGTTTGGAAGGCTGTGAACCCGATGCCTAACGTAGCCTCGCAACAATGGACGCGCATCCCCAATGTCTACAAAGGCGCGGCGGTTGGTGGTGCAACTGGAGCTGCTGGCTCAGCCTTGAGCAACAATTGCACCTGCCCCCAATGAGAAACTATATCGCCATGCTACTTGGTGCTGGGTCGCGCCTCTCGGAACTTGAGAAGCTCGTGCTGGGCTGTGTCCGAGAGGGCTTGACAGAGCCCATCGTCACCTTGTGGGACAAGCAGGTGGAGGCGATTAACAAGGTTCAGCGGCTACCGGACGGAGTGGAGGTCGACTTTTACAGGATGAAAGGTAGCCGTCCGAGCTTTGATGAAAAGCTATCTTTCCCGAACAAGACGACGGAATTACTTATCGCGAACGTGAGGTTGGAATTGGCCAACATGGGAAAGCTGACCGCCAAGGTATGGTGCGTGAGAGGCTTCCTCTTTTCCATCGAGTACGAGGGAAGCGTCAAATATTTCGATGAGGCCGCGGGCGTGGATCCCAAGCCGGCGTTCAAATTGAGCTGCGAACTGACCGCCGAATTAGCCTCTACGTAGGCCGCCGGTTTCGGTGGGCCAGCAGCGCTGAGGGGACAAGAGCCACACGGACCGGGCGGAGCCGCTGGACACCCAAACTCCCGAAAAAGGACTGTCCGATATTTTGTGCGCGAGGCCGGGTTACCGTCATCAGATGACGAACCGCTCGCCGAAGATCACGGCGAATTGGGCCTTTGCCTCGCTCCACTCGCGCGGCGGCCGAATTACGGTACCAGCGAATTACGGTACCAGTTTACTAAATACACAAAATTATTGCTCCGCTCCCACGGGTAGTAGCGCGTGCATCTGGCCCACGACAGCTGCTAAGTTTGCCATGCTGCGGGTGCCACCAGAACCGTAGCTTGGCCGGAATAGAACCTAATTGGTGGATTTAGTAAATTGGCACCGAAATACGCACGCTCTATCCGCGCGGGCGTGCCGCATCGAATGATGCACCGAGTAGAGTGGACCAGAAAGATTTCCGGCAACCGGCACTTCGATCCTATTGCATCTCCGATCACATGTGCCGCGATGATGCTCTCGGAGATGTACGGATGAACATTCGCGCCCCACTGGCCTTCGGTTTAGCCTTGACCGTCGCGTTCGGTCTACCCGTCGGCATCGGCCGCGCCGCCGACACCAATGCTGTGCCTCAGATGTTGCATGATGGGTCGCATGATTTCGATTTCGCGCGCGGCGTCTGGCACACGCACATCACCCGTGTGCTCGACCCGTTCGACGGCGGAACCCATATCACCACTTCCGACGGCACCAAGACCGCTACGCCGATCTGGAGCGGCCGGGGCTGGATCGAGGAACTCGATGTCGATGGCCAAGACGGGCATTGGCAGGGGGCGACAGTCTTTCTCTACAACGCGAAGTCCCGCCAATGGAGCCAGTCCTATATCGACAGCGAAACCGGCGAGGTAGACACGCCAGGAATTGGTGAATTCAAGGACGGGCGGGGTGAGTTTTACGCGACCCAGAAATACAAGGGGCGCAACGTCTTGGTGCGTGGGGTTTGGTCGGACATCGCGGCAGATTCGCACCGCTATGAAATCTTTTACTCGCAGGACGGCGGGCGCACCTGGGCTGCCGTCTTCAAGGCCTATCTGACCCGCGTGAAGTAGGTCGACTGGCGTTTACGGGGACGGGCGCATCAACCCCGAAGCTAAATTCCGGAGTTGTCCCCATAATTCCGTGGCCGCCGATCCGAACTACCGTTCGTTGCGCGTCAACGACGCCCAGAGCCCAGCGGTTCGCTACGCTCCATTCAACGTTGTCGTGTTGCTCACTGCTTTCCTGACCAACGCGACGAAGCTCTTTCCGTGGCGCACCAACTGAGCCTTGTCGAAGCACGCCTTGGCGCCGCGCTCAATCGCTTCGGTCTCGGCGGCCGATCCCCATGTGGTGTGCG
>Ga0207640_10002036_pt1 | contig 10930 bp, 7 predicted proteins | sample KBSCornC42_FD_184300 | JGI IMG/M metagenome (GOLD analysis project Ga0207640, IMG submission 184300) | Corn rhizosphere microbial communities from Kellogg Biological Station, Michigan, USA - KBS Corn C4-2 (SPAdes) (version 2) | ecosystem: Host-associated > Plants > Roots > Rhizosphere > Soil ... | reverse complement strand
TTGCGACGAGTACAGTCAGCGGCTCACCCGACCGGCCGATCCGATCGAAGCACGCCATCAGAAAGCGCGCCCCGAAATCCTTGAAGGCGCCCGTCGGGCCGTGGAACAATTCCAGCGCATGGAACCCGGGCCTGCCTGCATCAGGCACGACGAGGGGAACCGGGAAATCGAACGCTTCGCTCGCAATTGCAGATAGCTCGTTCTCCAGCGCATCTCCGGCGAAGAAGGGCTCCAGGAATTCCGACGCGAAATCCGCGAGCGCGGTTTCCGGCTCGAGATCCGAGGCGAGCGAAGGCAGCGGCTCGGGCATGTACAGGCCGCCGTCGGGCGCGGCACCGTTCCGGATCGCTTCGCTGAGGTTGGTCGCTTCGGCCTGCCCGCGAGTACTTACAAACTTCATGCCGCCAACTGCTCCCCGATACGGCTGACTCGAACCCCTTCCGAAGCGGCCGGCGCGTGATAGGCTCGGGCGGGAATACCTGCGCTCGTAAATGCTGCCATCATTGCCCTCTCCACTGCTTCCGCGTCAGTCTCAGACGCCCATGCAAACACCGACGGACCCGAGCCGGAGAAGGAACAGCCGAGCGCTCCCGCCCCAACCGCGGCCTTCTGAACATCCGGAAGAACCGGGAGCAGATGGACACGCTGCGGCTCGACCAGGAGGTCGTTAAGGCCGGTCCGGACGAGATCGAGATTGCCGGTTGTGCAGCCGGCAATGAAGGCCGCGACGCGGCGGCTGTGCTCGACCGCAACCCTCATCGGCACTTCGCTCTTGAGGATCGCGCGCGCTTTTCGAGTCTCGATCTTCGCCTGCGGGTGGAGCAGCACCGCCGTTATGCCATCCGGAACCTTCAGTCGCTGAACCAGCAAGGGCTCCTCACTCGCGATGAGCACAAAGCCGCCGAACAGGCAGGCGACGACATTGTCCCAAGGCGGCGGATCGGAAGCAGCTCGTTCGCCTTCAAGCGCAAACGGGAGCAACTCTTCGAGATCGAATGGCTGATCCAGAAGCGCATTGGCCGCTGCTGCTCCAGCAACTGCGGATGCTGCCGATCCGCCCATTCCGGCAGAGACGGGTACCCCCTTATCGATATCGAGTCTGACCCCGAACGGCGCTCTTGCGGCTGTTAGAACGGCCGCTGCCGCTGCCAGAGCAGTGTTCGAGGCCGGATCGGCGGGAAGAGTTGAGACCAGTCCGCTGACCTTACCGAGTCTCACTCCGCGCTCTTCCTCCCGGATTGCCGTCACCGTGTCCCGTGCAGCATCGAACGCCTGGCCCAGAATGTCGAAACCCACCCCGACATTTGCGATGCTTGCCGGCGCGCTTGCGGATGCGAAATCCCCTGCCATCATGGCTAAGCCGTTAGCTTCACGACTTCGCCAAGCGCGGCGGGTCCACGGCCGAGCAAAGCGCGTTGGGCATCCATCACGTCAGCAAAGACCGATGTCGCCGTCGGCCACCGGCCTGCACCTTTGCCGAAGACGTCGGTCACTGTGCCGTCTGCGCCGGTGACCAGGAAGCGATTTTCTTCATTCTGCGCGCCGGCGAGCGGGTGGGAGAGGGGGAGGGCGACGACCTGAACCTCCGCCTCGATGCTGCCGTCCGCCAGAAGATGACACCGCCCGACCTGCTTCAGCGCTTCGCCGCGTTCGAGCGCTTCGCGAGCCGCCCCCGGCGCAAGGTCACGAAGCGAGTGCTTGGCGATCCGCTCAGGCAGAAGGGCAACCCCGAAGGCCTCTCGGATCAGGATCGAGAGCTTCTGCGCTGCATCGTCGCCATCGAGATCGGCGGCCGGATCCGCTTCGGCGTAACCAAGCTCCTGCGCCTTTTTCAGCGCATCTTCCAGTTTCCACCCTTCGCCGAGCCTGCTCAGCAGGTAGTTGCAAGTGCCGTTCATCACACCTTCGAGCGAGACGATCGAGCCCTCCAGACGGCGCAACGTCTCGATGATCGGAGCACCGCCGCCGACCGCTGCGGAAAAGCGGAGTTCGCCGCCGCCACGAAGAGCGCAAGCATGGAGCGAATCCCAATGCTTTGCGACAGCCGCTTTATTCGCCGTGACAACATGCGCTCCCTGAAGCAGCGCATGGCGCATCCAGTCGGCGGGGAGATCCGGACCACCCAGGACTTCCACTAGGATATCCGCGTCGAAGCCAAGGACCTCGCCGACGTCGCTGGTGAAGCGGAGATCGGTTCCATAGCGCGCGGGGCGGCGCACCAGGACCGGTCCGATCTCGAACAACTCGGGCTGCGATTTGAGGTAATCGAGAACGCCGGCTCCGACCGAACCGCAACCGAGCAGGCTGACGCGCAGGCGATCGCCCTTGAGCGGCTTCGACTTGCGGGCGCGAAAGTTGCCGATCTGCGTCGCTTCGGCGGAACCGAGACAGGCGACCTCGATCAGGACGTCATCGGTCTTGGCCTCGTGGATCGCCTTGACCTGTATGAGCCCGTTGCTGGCCCTTTCCGCTTCGGCATAGCTCATCTGGCTGAAGCGTTCGGCGTCGGGATTCTTCGCCGGGTCCTCGGCGTAGACGCCATCGACATCCTTGATCAGCCGAACCCGGTGCGCGTCGAGCTTGGCAGCGAAGGAGACGGCGCTGAGATCGGTCCCGCCGCGCCCAAGCGTCACGACGCCATGCTCGGCGTGATCGGCGATAAAACCAGGCACGACGACCACATCATTCGCGTGAATCTTTTCCCAAACAGCTGCCGCGTTTAGATCAACCAAGTTGGAATCGAGCGCCGTGCCTTCCGCCACCAAACCCATTTCATGGGGATCGAGCGTGCAGGAGCGAAGCCCGACTTTGCTGAGCGCAAGCGCGAGCAGGGCTGCCGAATGAAGCTCGCCAACGCGAGCAAGCCGCGCCACAAGAGCGTCCGGGGCACCATCGCCGCCCGCCCGTTGCGCCTGGTTCAATAGCGAATCTGTCTGACCGGCTAGGGCGGACACAACCGCGACCACCTTCTCCCCGTCCCGGATGTGCCGGTAAATCTCCAACGCAACCGTCGGATAATCTTCCTCGCGTTCGAGGACGGAGCTTCCAAACTTCAGGACGCAAAGCCGGGGCAAGCCGCCTGCTTTGTCGCTTCCGTCTGTATCTTCCCTTGCGCTAGTCATGTTGTGTCTTCGCTTTCGCATATTTGACGGGCAAAAAAAGACCCGCTCGCCTTTTCGGGGGAGCGGGTCGGTTTAGGACTTAGGCTTGTTAGACCGTTGTCAGCCGATCGCTCCCCGCTTCCGCGTGGTCGTGGTGATAATGGTCATAATCATGCCCATGCGGGTGCGCGAAGCCGCAGCGCCTGGGACTGGCGCGGTTGAAGCGGCAAAGTGCACGAGTTCCTTCATGGGATCCCAAAAATGCATGAAATAGGCTTCAGGGTCAAGGCGCAAAGAGCATTCTGCTGACGCTTTCGGGTAACGCGTTGCGAATGGGATACAAATTCGATCATGCTGCGCCGCGCGTGATTTCTTCGACCCACCGCGGAACCAGCTCACTGGCTGGACCGATGCGGCTTTCATCGAACAAGAAGCTGCCGGCGCTCGGCTCGAGATTAAGTTCCAGCGTCTGGGCCCCGCAATGGTGGGCGGTCTGGACGAAGCCGGCTGCGGGATAAACCGCGCCGGATGTCCCAATTGAAACGAACAGGTCGCATTCCCGAAGCGCCGCGTCGATGCGATCCATCTCATAGGGCATCTCCCCGAACCAGACGATGTCGGGGCGGACCAATCCGCTCCTCCCGCAGCTGGGGCATTCCGCGCTCGTGCCCATCGGGCCTTCCCAGGCGAAACGTTGGTTGCAGGCGAGGCACCAGCCCCTCTCCAGCTCCCCATGCATGTGGGTCAGCCGTTTCGATCCGGCGCGTTCGTGGAGATCGTCCACGTTCTGCGTCACCAATAGGAAGTCGCCGGACCAAGCCGCATCGAGCTTTGCCAGGGCGTAATGCGCTGCGTTCGGCTCGACCTCGGCGAGACGCGCGCGTCGTGCATCGTAGAAACCGTGGACCATCGCCGGATCGCGGCTGAATGCTTCTGGTGTGCAGACATCCTCGAGCCGATGCCCTTCCCACAGTCCATCAGGCCCTCGGAAGGTCGCCAGGCCGCTTTCCGCCGAGACGCCCGCGCCCGTGAGAATGACGAGGTTCAGTCCGCCCACTCCAGACCGATTTCATTGTAGAGCGACCGATCTTCACCCCAGCGCGGGTTGACTTTCACATGCAGGAACAGGTGCACTGGACGGCCAAGATGGCGGGCAATTTCTTCCCGGGCCGCCTGACCGATGTCCCGCAGCCGTTGGCCTCCTTTTCCGATGACTATGCCCTTCTGGCTGTCGCGTTCGACCAATATCTGCTGGCGGATCGTGGTCGACCCGTCCGGATTGTCCTCCCACGTCTCGGTCTCGACCGCAGAGGCATAGGGCAGCTCCTGGTGAAGCTGCTGGTAGATCTTCTCGCGGGTAAATTCAGCGGCGACCATCCGATCCGTCGCGTCGGAGACTTCATCCTCCGGGTAGAGCCACGGCCCTTCAGGCATCGCCTCGGCCAGTGCCGCTTTCAGGTCGTGCACGCCATCCCCTTCCGCGGCGCTGATCATGAACACCTGTCGGGGATCGAGACGGGTGGTCAACTCAGCCGACAAGCCGAGGAGCTCAGCCTTCTTCACGAGGTCGATTTTGTTGAGAACAAGGATGAGGGGCCGCTGCCCCCTCTGCCGCTCCAGTTCCTGCACGATCCGTTCGACTTCGCGCGTTATCCCATCCGCGGAATCCACGACCAGCAGGATGAGATCGGAATCCCCGGCGCCGGTCCAGGCCGCCGCGACCATGGCCCGGTCGAGCCGGCGCTTGGGCTGGAAAATGCCGGGAGTGTCGACGAGAAGGATCTGCGCTTGCCCTTCGATCGCGATCCCCATTAGCCGCGCCCGGGTGGTCTGCGCCTTCGCGCTTACGATCGCGACCTTCTGGCCCACGAGCGCGTTGACCAAAGTCGACTTGCCGGCGTTCGGCGCGCCGATCACAGCGACGAATCCGGCGCGTGCAGGACTGTCCGGAGGGAGTTCGCTCATCGACTCTATTTGGAAGCTGGTGGCGGAGCGTCAACATGCTCGGCGGTGAAGGGCGAGCAGCAGGGTGTTCCAATCGGGGCGAATTCCATGAATTCAGCGCGTGTTCCGTCGCGATCGAGCAGGTTCAGCTGCCATTTGGCGTCCAGGCCGATCTTTGGAAGCGCGTCGGGTTTTTGGCCGTCCAGCCGTTTGCCGTTCCACAAGGTGGTGTAGGTCTGGCGCATGTCGCGAACGCCGAGCGCGAAATGGTCGAGGACGCCGAGATCGGCTTGGCTCATTCCCAGGGGAATTCCTGTACCGTCCGGGGTGCCCACCACCATATATTCCAGCCAATCCTGCCCGTCGGGCACTTTCATCGAGATCCACTGCGGCTTCTTCGCGTCGAAGCCGCCCTTCCAATAGGGGCGGAAGCCGAGGATGCCCTGCCAAAAGGCATTCTCACGCGCTTCATTATGGATGATGAAACCGACGTGGATGATCCGGCTCGATAGAGTGTCAGGCGTGATCGCATGGGTATTGGGGCCAGGTTGCACGAACTGGATCGGTGTCCCCTCGGGGTCCTTCACGTCGAACCAGCGGCTGCCATCGCTCCCGTGGGTGATCACAGCCGGGACGCCCACGCCTTTCGCCTTGAGAAAGAGCCGAAGCCGCTCGGCGTCTGAAGTCATGAAGGCAGCGTGCGCCAGTCGGTTGATGCCGGTTTGCCCGGGCGGCAACGGCAAGACTTCGACATATTGGTCTGCGTTGAAATGATAGCGAGCGCCCGCGGGATTCTCCGGATCCGGCATTTCCGTGGCGCCCAGCTGGTCCACATAGAAATGTTCGCTGGCCTTCGGGTCGGCGGCGTAAACCCCGAGATGCGACACGCCGGTGATCGGCGGCCGGGCCAGTGTCGCGGCTCGGGCTCCCCCTAAGGCGAGCGCAAGCGTCAGTGCTCCTGCAATCATTCGCATCCCGTTCCTTCGCCGCCATTGTTAGCGCAACCATCGAAGGTTACAGCATCGGCGATTAGCTGCGAAGGGTGGGGAGGAGAAGGATGGCGAATGAGTTCACGAGGCGCGGAGTGATCGGGCTTGGCATTGCCGGGGCATCGGTGTTGGCTGGCGCCGTTCCCGCCCGGGCGGCAGGCGGCGACGGCAAGCTCGGCTTCGCTGTCGTCGGCCTTGGAAAGCTGGCGCTGGGGCAGATCATCCCGGCGCTGAGGACAACAAGTGGGGCTAGGCTCGCCGCACTCGTTAGCGGCCATCCTGAGAAGGCGCAGCGCGTTGCGGCGGAGAACGGCCTCCCCGCGGATGCCATCTACAATTACGAGAACTACGACCGCATCGCCCACGATCCGCGGATCGATGTGGTGTACATCGTCCTGCCGAACTGCATGCACGCCGAGTACACGATCCGCGCGTTCAAGGCCGGAAAGCACGTGCTGTGCGAAAAGCCGATGGCGAGCACCGTCGAGGACGCCGTGGCGATGGTTGAGGCCGGTAAGGCCGCAAACCGCCAGCTGATGATCGCCTACCGCTGCCTCACCGAGCCCGTGAATGTCGAGGCGATGCGGTGGATCCGGTCGGGCTCACTCGGCAAGCCGCGGCTGGTGATCACAAAAATGGTCCGGCAATCGAACCCGAATGATCCCTCCGACGCCTGGCGGCTGGACATGAAGATGTCGGGCGGCGGCGCTCTCGCTGACATGGGGATCTACGGGATCAGCGGTGCACGTTACCTGCTGAACGAGGAACCGTTCGAAGTCCGCGCTATTTCGCAGACAGACAGGGACGACCCGCGCTTCAAGAGTGTGGAGGATCTCTACGCATGGGAATTTCGCTTCCCCTCCGGCGCGATAGCGCAGGGCTCGACCTCGTTCGATGCTTCGGACGAAATGTCTTATGAGGTCATTGGTCAGCACAAGCGCCTCATTGCCGACCCCGGCTGTTTTTACGGCGGCAATCATCTCAGCATCGCCCAAGGCGGGCGCCGGGAGGATGTCCCAGTCCATGAGATCGACCATTTCGCGCGCGAGATGGATTGGATGGCGGACGTGGTGCGCGGTAAGGCGCCGATGCTGGCGCCGGGGGAAGAGGGCCTTCAGGACATGCGCCTGATCAAGGCGATCATGGATTCCGCCGCCAATGGGGGTGCGCCGGTGAGGACCGATTTTGGCTACCGGCGCGCCTATGATCCCGCCGCGGTTATACCCGCTTAGGCCGCCGCTCCTTCCTGCGGTCTCAACTCCATAGCGGCAGCCGCCTCAGTGGGTGCAAGCGCCTGCGCCCGCGCCCGGTAGCGCAGCGCGAGTTCCTGATGGACAAGGCTTGCCTTCAATGACCGCGCCGTAATCGCGGCGGTTTCCTCTTCGAGTGCCCGTCTTCGGAAATATTCGCGTTCTTCGGCCGGTTGAAGGTGCTGCGGTTCAAATCTCGTCATACATGTCTCCCGCCCCCGGGTTGGACACTACTCGGCAGCGGCAGCTGAAAACTTGCCTTGAGACTCGATGAGTGGTTGCCGATCTGCCTCATCATACGCACGCCCCTGTTGCAGGCGCGTGACGGATTAATGCGTCTGCGGATGAACGGACGCTGTAAGGGCCGTGGCGGCCTGCATTTGTAATGAAAAGGGGCTCCCGAATATTTTCCGGAGAGCCCCTCTGGGTGATCGGGAGACGATTACTTGTTCAGATAATCGCCGGCGTCCGCATCGGTTCCATGTCCGCTCGGAACGACTTCGGCTAGCGGGTCCTCGCCGGTCCCGGCAGTTCCATCACGAGGCGAGCGCGCCATTTCGGCTGCACGCAGCTCGGCGGCCGATTCAGGTGCAATGAGAGCATCCTGAAGCTTGCGATGCTGCGCCCGAAGCGCCGCATCGCGCGACGAAGCGGCGATCCGCAGCCGGTTCATGCCAGCGCCGGTTCCGGCCGGGATGAGACGGCCGACGATGACGTTCTCCTTCAAGCCCATCAGCGTATCGACCTTGCCTTGGACGGCAGCCTCGGTGAGCACCCGGGTCGTCTCCTGGAACGACGCCGCCGAGATGAAGCTGCGGGTCTGCAGGCTCGCCTTGGTGATGCCCAAAAGCACCGGCTTGCCCTCGGCAGGCTTCTGCTTCTTGTCGAGGCGGGAGTTGGTCTCGTCCATCTCTTCGCGATCGACCTGCTCGCCCGCAAGGAGGGTGGTGTCACCGCCGTCGGTGATCTCGACCTTCTGCAGCATTTGGCGAACGATCACCTCGATGTGCTTGTCGTTGATGGTCACACCCTGGAGCCGGTAGACTTCCTGGATCTCGCTGACGAGATATTCGGCCAGCGCTTCCACGCCCAGCACTTCCAGGATGTCGTGCGGATCAGGCGAACCGCCGACGAGATTGTCGCCGCGCTTCACATAGTCGCCTTCCTGCACCTCGATCAGCTTCGACTTGGGCACCAGATATTCGACTGGATCGCCACCATCCTCCGGAACGATCGCGATCTTCCGCTTCGCCTTGTAGTCGCGAAGGAAGGTGACCTTCCCCGAAACCTTGGCGATGATCGCATTCTCCTTCGGCTTGCGCGCCTCGAACAGCTCGGCGACGCGCGGCAGACCGCCGGTGATGTCGCGGGTCCTCGCCGCTTCACGCGGCATACGGGCCAGGACCTCGCCGGGCTCGACCTGCTGGCCGTCCTCCACCGCGATGATCGCGCCGGGCGCGAGACGGTAGACGCCGGCCTCGCCAGCATCCTTGCCAGTCAGGGTCAGCCGCGGGTGCAGTGACTCCTTCTTCGATTTGGTGTTGTCCTCCGTGACGACACGCTGGGCAATACCGGTGGACTCGTCAGTCTGTTCGGACAGCGAACGGTTGTCGATCAGGTCCTGGTATTTCACCGTACCGCCGACTTCGGTGATCACGGGGCTGAACGCCGGATCCCACTCGGCGATGCGATCGCCGCGGCTGACGATATGGCCCGTCTCGCACAGCAGATGAGCGCCGTATGGGACACGGTGGGTCGATAGCTCACGCCCATCCATGTCGAGGATCGCGATCTCGCCAGAACGCGACAGCGACAGGTGCCGCCCACGGGGGTCCATGATCGTCGGCATATCCCGAAGCTCGATGGTTCCGTCGACCGGCGCCTCCAAGTTCGACTGCTCGTTGAGCTGCGCCGCGCCACCGATGTGGAAGGTCCGCATCGTCAGCTGCGTGCCCGGCTCACCAATCGACTGGGCGGCGATCACGCCGACCGCCTCGCCGATGTTCACGGGTGTACCGCGAGCGAGATCGCGTCCGTAGCACTTGCCGCACACGCCCATTTTGGACGCGCAAACGAGCGGGGAGCGAATCTTGATGCCCTGGATCCCGATCTCTTCCAGACGGGCAACCATCGGTTCGTCGAGCAGGGTGCCCTCCGGAATGACGATCTCGTCGGTCTTGGGATCCACGATATCTTCCGCGGTGCTGCGGCCGAGAACCCGATCGGCGAGCGATGCGATCACGGTGCCGCCCTGGACAATTGCGCGCATCTCCAGCGAACGGTCGGTGCCGCAATCTTCTTCGACGATCACGCAATCCTGGCTGACGTCGACGAGACGGCGGGTCAGGTAGCCCGAGTTCGCCGTCTTGAGCGCGGTGTCTGCCAGGCCCTTCCGGGCGCCGTGAGTCGAATTGAAGTATTCAAGGACGGTCAGGCCTTCCTTGAAGTTCGAGATGATCGGGGTTTCGATGATCTCGCCCGACGGCTTGGCCATCAGCCCGCGCATGCCCGCAAGCTGTTTGATCTGAGCCTGCGAACCGCGGGCGCCCGAATGCGCCATCATGTAAATCGAGTTGATTGGAGCCTCGCGGCCATTCTCAAGCTTTGGAGTGGCCGAGATTTCCTTCATCATCTCAGATGCCACGCGGTCACCGCAACGCGACCAGGCGTCGATCACCTTGTTGTATTTTTCCTGCTGGGTGATCAGGCCGTCCTGATACTGCTGCTCGTAATCCTTCACGAGCGCACGAGTTTCCTCGACCAGATCTTCCTTCGCCTGCGGGATGACCATGTCGTCCTTGCCGAACGAAATGCCCGCGGCAAACGCATGACGGAAGCCGAGCTGCATGATCGCGTCGGCGAACAGCACCGTCTCCTTCTGGCCTGTGTGGCGATAGACCTCGTCGATGACGCCGCCGATGTCCTTCTTCGTGAGAAGCCGGTTGACGGTCTCGAAGGGCACCTTGTGGCTCTTCGGCAGAGTCTCGCCGAGCAGCATGCGGCCAGCGGTCGTTTCGAACCGCTTCATGTAGGTGTTGCCCTGCTCGTCCGTCTGCGGGACCCGGCTGATGATCTTCGTGTGAAGAGTCACTGCCCCGGCGGCGAGGGCCTGGTGGACTTCGGCCATGTCGGCGAGCATCATGCCTTCGCCGGGCTCGCCCTCTTTCTCCATCGAGAGATAGTAGAGGCCGAGGACCATGTCCTGCGACGGAACGATGATCGGCTTGCCGTTCGCGGGGCTGAGGATGTTGTTGGTGGACATCATCAGCACGCGCGCTTCCAGCTGGGCCTCGAGGCTCAGCGGAACGTGAACGGCCATCTGATCGCCGTCGAAATCCGCGTTGAAGGCCGCGCAAACCAGCGGGTGAAGTTGGATCGCCTTGCCCTCGATGAGGACCGGCTCGAACGCCTGGATGCCGAGGCGATGGAGAGTCGGAGCGCGGTTGAGGAGAACCGGGTGCTCGCGAATGACTTCGTCGAGAATGTCCCAGACTTCCTTACGCTCTTTTTCGACCCACTTCTTCGCCTGCTTAAGGGTCATCGACAGACCCTTGGCGTCAAGACGCGAGTAGATGAATGGCTTGAACAGCTCTAGCGCCATCTTCTTCGGCAGGCCGCACTGGTGGAGCTTCAGCTCCGGACCGGT
>Ga0207640_10002032_pt1 | contig 10935 bp, 10 predicted proteins | sample KBSCornC42_FD_184300 | JGI IMG/M metagenome (GOLD analysis project Ga0207640, IMG submission 184300) | Corn rhizosphere microbial communities from Kellogg Biological Station, Michigan, USA - KBS Corn C4-2 (SPAdes) (version 2) | ecosystem: Host-associated > Plants > Roots > Rhizosphere > Soil ... | reverse complement strand
TGCGCGTGGGCGGTCGGCGCGTGCACGGTCCTCCTTCCCGCCTTCAAACCGGACGAGCTCGGTTCCACAGTCGAGAATCTGAAACCGACCGCGCTTTGGACCGCTCCCGCCCACGTGGCGGCATGCCGGGCCGCGGGTGCGTTCGAGCGCTACGACTGGTCCTCGCTCGAGCTCGCGATCGTGTCGGGATCCATCGCACCGCCTGCCCTCGTCCGGTATTTCGCCGAGAAGCTGCCGCGCTGCGCGGTGACGCAGCTCTGGGGCATGACCGAGCTGCAGGCCGGCCTCTACACGCGCCCGGGCGATCCGTTCGAAATGTCGGCGACGAGCGCGGGCCGGCCGAGCCCCGGAACCGAGGTGCGGCTCTCCAGTCAAGGCGAGCTGGAGGTTCGCGGTCCTTCGCTTTTTTCCGGTTATCTGAACGATCCGACTGAAGCGGCAAAGGCGTTTGCGGCGGACGGCTGGTTCCGCACCGGCGATCTCGGCGAGGCGCGCGGCAAGTACTTCGCCATTACCGGCCGCAGCAAGGACCTCATCAACCGCGGCGGCGTAAAGATCAACCCGGCGGACGTGGAGATGCTGCTCGACTCGCATCCCAAGGTGCTGCAGTCGGCGCTCGTGCCGATGCCCGATCCGGTGCTCGGCGAGAAAGCTTGCGCTTTTGTCAGCTTGAAGAATCCGGCCGATCCGGTGTCGCTCGAGGAGCTCGTCACCTATCTGATGAGCAAGGAAATAGCGAAGAACAAGCTGCCCGAACGCCTGGTGATCGTCGCCGAAATGCCGCTCACGCCGACGCGCAAGATCATCAAATCGCGGCTGCGCATCCCGGATTGATCGGCGTATTCTTGCGGCCCAGGAGGAGCCCCCCCGATGAACGCCCTGCAACGCGCTGCCGTCGTTCTTCTATTTGGAATGCTCGCCATGCCGTCGCACGCTCAGGCACCGGCGGCGCTCGCCGGCACGGTGAGCTCGGCCGAGGAAGGCGCGATGGAGGGCGTGCTGGTCAGCGCGAAAAAGGCCGGCTCGACCATCACCATCACCGTGGTCAGCGACGCCGAGGGGCGCTACAGCTTTCCAGCGGCGAAGCTTTCGCCCGGCAAGTACGCGATGAAGGTGCGGGCGGCCGGCTACGAGCTCGCGTCGCCATCCGCCGTCCAGGTCGGCAAGTCGGCGACCGCGGCCGACCTCAAGCTGCGCAAGACCGAGGATCTCGCCGCCCAGCTCTCGAACGGAGAGTGGATGAACAGCATGCCCGGCGACGACCGCCAGAAAGGCCAGTTGCTCAACTGCGTCGGCTGCCACACGCTCGAGCGCGTCGCGCGCTCGCGCTACGACGCCGACACGTTCACCAAGGCCATCCTGCCGCGCATGCAGGGCTACGTGAACCAGAGCATTCCGCAGCACCCGCAGCTGCGCAAGGCCGAGCGCCTGATGGAGGAGCGCGGCGACCAGCGCGTGCAGGTGTACCGCTCGACGGCGGAGTACCTCTCAACGGTCAATCTCGCCGAGTCGCCGAAGTGGGGCTACGAGCTGAAGACTTACCCGCGGCCCAAGGGCCGCGCAACGCGCGTGGTCTATACCGAGTACGACCTGCCGCGCGAGACGATCGAGCCGCACGACGTGGTCGTCGACAAGCAGGGGATCGCCTGGTACTCGAGCTTCGGCGAGCAGAATCTCGGCCGGCTCGATCCGAAGACCGGGCAGGTAAAAGAGTTCGAAATAAGAAAGCATAAGCCCGAGTTTCCGACCGGCCTGCTCGGCCTGCGCGAGGACCGCGACGGCAACCTGTGGCTCGGCAACATGTACCAGGCCACGATCGTGAAGTTCGACAAGAAGACGCAGAAGTTCACCTACTGGACGCTGCCGCAGGAGCGCAACATCGACGCGGCGCAGGTGAACATGGTGAGCCCGCAGTACTCGCACGTCGACGGCAAGGTCTGGAGCCAGAACAACGGCTTCGCGGGCGTGCACCGGCTGGACGTCAAGACCGGCCGGATCGAGACCTGGGAGCCGTTCAAGGACGCGCCGAAGGGCCAGCCGCACAACATCTACGACGTCGTGCCGGACTCGAAGAACAACGCCTGGTTCACCGACTTCCGCCAGAAGCACATCGGCCGCATCGACGCGAAGACCGGCGAGATCACGCTCTTCGAAATCCCGGTAACAAGCGCGGCTCCCGCGGCCGTTTTGGCGCCGCGCCGCGGCCAGATGGACGCGCAGGACCGCCTCTGGTTCGCGCAGTACCGCGGCGACAAGATCGGCATGCTCGACACGAAGAGCGGCGAGTTCAAGGACTGGACGGTCGGCCCGCGCTGGTCGGCGCCCTACGACGTCACCCTCGACAAGAACGCCGAGGCCTGGACCGGGTCGATGATCGACGACCAGGTGACGCGCCTCGACACCAAGACCGGGACTACGGTCCAGTACCTGCTGCCGCGCAAGACCAACATCCGGCGCGTGCACGTCGACAACTCGACCACGCCGGTCACGTTCTGGGTCGGCTCCAACCACGGCGCCTCGATCGTCAAGCTCGAGCCGCTCGACTGAATAGAAGGAGGTTTCATGAAAAGCCAGGCGAAGCACGAATCGCTGAGCCAACACGACCTGGTCCAGCTCCTCAACTGGGAGCTCGCTGCCTACGAGAAGTGCGAAGGCACCCGCGTCACCTCGATCAAGGCGATCCCGAGCCGGGATCCTTCCGGATGCAACTGGAGCTACGCGCGCGTGAAATCCGATCATCCGCTCGACCGGCGCGAGCGGCGCATCGTCCGGCGCGTGGTCGAACAGACGCGGCGGGAGTTCAACCTCGACTGAGGGCATGCGAGCCCGGCGCCGCCGGCCCCAGCATCACTCGGTCTACGTCGTCGAGCTTTCGAAGGAAGTGCTGAACGAGCCGCGCTTCAGGAAGGCGAACCAGGACTATCGCCTGGGCTTTCCATGCGTGTACGTCGGCATGACGGGGCTCTCGCCCGACGTGCGCTTCGACAAGCACAAGGCCGGCATCCAGTCGAACAAGTTCGTGCGCCTCTACGGCCTGCACCTCCTGCCGCGCCTCTACGAGCCGTACAACCCGATGCCGTACGACGGCGCGCGCGACATGGAAGTCGAGCTCGCCATCGCGCTGCGCGAGAAGGGCTACGGCGTCTGGCAGGGATAGCTTCTCTAACGGCGGGGGAGATGGCGTATTGCGCCGCCGTCCTGCTGCTCGCCTACTCGCTGCGCGGCAGCACCGGGTTCGGCGGCCTGATCGGGATGCCGCTGCTCGCGCTGGTGATTCCGGTGAAGGTGCTGGCTCCCGCATGGACGCTGCTCGGCATCGCGTCGTCGGCGACCATCCTGGGCGGCGACCGCGCACACGTCGACAAGCGCGCATTCGGGCTTTTTCTCCCGTGGTGCATCGTAGGGATCGGCGCGGGGCTCTACCTCTTCAAGACGCTCGACGCCGCCGCGCTGGCCCGCGCGCTCGGCGTGCTGATCCTCCTCTATGCGGGCTACATGGTGTGGATGATCGCGCATCCCGCGGCGGGCGACCCGCTGCCGGCGGGGGCAGTGCGGCCGGCGTCGGGCGTGCTTTCCGGCGTGGTGGGCACGATGTTCGGCGCGATGGCGTCGATCTTCTTCGCGATGTACCTGAACGCCTGCGCGCTCGAGAAGCGCGCCTTTCGCGCCACGATCTCGGCGATGCTGCTGGCGCTCAGCCTGATCCGGCTGGTGGCGTACGCCGCGGTGGGGGAGCTGGGAACGGAGTCGCTCGCGGTATTCGCGGCCGCGCTTCCCATCATGGGGCTGGGGATCTACCTCGGCGGCCGGTTCCACGCCAGGATGAGCGAGGGGCTCTTCAAGGGACTGGTATGCGCGATACTGGTGGTCTGCGCGATTCCACTTCTCCTGCGATGAATACTCAGACACAGAAGGCGGCTGCGTTCCGGGCGCTCCACCAGCGCGACGGCGCGTTCATCATCCCGAACCCGTGGGATGCCGGCACTGCCAGGCTCTTGACCGCGCTCGGCTTCGAAGCGCTCGCCACGACCAGCCTGGGGCTCGCCAACACTCTCGGCCGCGCCGACGGCACCGGTGCGGTCAGCCGCGCCGAGGTTCTCGCCAACTGCGCCGAGATTGCCGGCGCGACTCGCCTGCCGGTGAGCGCGGACCTCGAAAACTGCTACGCGCACGAGCCTCGCGCCGCCGCCGAGATGATCCGCCTCGCCGCCGAGGCGGGCGTGGTGGGCGGCTCGATCGAGGATGCCACCGGCGATGCGCAGCAACCGATCTACGAATTCGACCTCGCCGTGGAGCGGGTGCACGCCGCGGCCGAAATGGCGCGTTCGCTGCCGTTCCCTTTCACGCTGACGGCGAGAGCGGAGAATTTCCTGCACGGCCGCCGCGACCTCGACGACACCATCCGCCGGCTGCAGGCGTTCGAGAAGGCGGGTGCCGACGTGCTGTACGCCCCTGGGCTGCGGGACCTGGCGACCATCGGCCGCGTGGCCTCGTCCGTCACGAAGCCGCTCAACATCGTCATGAGCGCCGCGGATCCCGCGCTCACCGCCGATCAGCTCGCGAAGGCCGGCGTCAAGCGCATCAGCGTCGGAGGCGCGCTCAACAGGCTGGCGCTGGCGTCGTTTCTCAAGGCGGCGCACGAGATGAAGGAGCAGGGCGGCTTTACGTGGGTCCGCGACACGGTCCCGGCGAAGGAGCTCAACCGGCTGTTCGGCGCATCATGAAAGCTCCCATCAACCTGTCGTTCGCGCTCGTGATGTTGCTGTTCACCGCAGGCGTAGGAGCGCAAACGCTCGACTACGCGCAGTTCAAGTCGAGCGTGGAGCCGATCTTCCTGAAGAAGCGCCCGGGGCACACGCGCTGCGTCGTCTGCCATTCAGACCGCAGCAACAACCTCCTCAAGCTGGAGAAGCTTGCGCCCGGAGCCAAGACGTGGAGCGAGGAGCAGTCGCGGCGCAATTTCGAAACCGTGTCGCGGCTCGTCGTGCCGGGCAAGCCCGGGTCGAGCCTGCTGCTCCTGCACCCGCTCGCCCCCGAAGCGGGCGGCGACGCCTACCACTCCGGCGGCCGGCAGTTCGAGAACCGGGACGACGCCGACTGGAAGACGCTCGCGCGCTGGGTCGGCGGCGGCTAGCGCAGCACCAGCGTATTGATGCGCTTGGGCACTTCGCCGACCGGCACGGTGGCGATCAGCTTGATCGCGTCGGTGTCGATCACCGACACCGACCTCGCGGCGGCGTTGGAGATGTAAAGCCGTTTGCTGTCGGGCGTGAAGGTGACCCAGTTCGGCACCGAGCTGGTGGGCTTGCGCCCGTCGGCCTTGACCTCCGGCAGGCGCGCCTCGCCCAAAAGCTTCAGCTCGGGCAGCGAGTAGGCATAGACGGAATTGGCGGAGATGCTCGTCACCCAGAGCGTCCTCCCGTCGGGCGCGACGCCGATGCCGTGCGAGGGCGAGTCGAGGCGCCGCTCGGCAGCACCGAAGCCGTTATCGGGGAGGAAAATGCGGGACACTTCCTTGCGCGCGGCGAAATCGATCACCACGAAGCCGTTGATATTCGAGACCTGCGCGAAGACGCGGCGCACAGCGCCGTCGGGCCCCGCCTCGAGCGCCATCGGGCGCACGCCCTCTTCGAGCTTGAGCTCCCAGGCGACCTTCTCGGCGGCGAGGTCGATCACGGTGAGGATCTTGGTGCGGATCGAGCCGGTGATGACGTACTTGTTGTCGGGCGTGACGTAGACGTTGTGCAGGCGCCCGTTCACCGGGATGCTCTTCGCCACCTTGAGCGTGCTCGCGTCGATCACGTCGAGCGCGCCCGGGTCCTCGGCGATGCCGACGACGATGCGGCCGCCGTCCCTCGTTGCGGCGATGTTGTTGGGATGGCCCGAGAGCTTCACCTTGGAGGCGAGGCGGCCGCTTTTCGCGTCGAACACGTCGAGCGTGGCGTCGGACTCGTTGCTGACGTAGACGCGCTTGCCATCGGGCGAGAAGTCGATGCCGTGCGCGGCCTCGATGCCCTCGATCACCTGCACCACCTTGTTCGTGGCCGGGTCGATGACGTGGATGCTGTCTCCGGCGCTGTTGGTGACGTAGATGCGCGCCGTCTGCGCCGCCGCGGGCAAGGCGGCCAGCGCGAGGAGGATCCCGATCAGGAGTTTCATGAGCACCTTTCGTCAGCGCGAGAGTGCGAGCAGGATCATACTCTGCGCCTGTAGAAAAGGAGGATCGATGAGGCTCCTCATGGCGCTCTTGCTGGCGGCGGGGCAAACCGCGCATGCCGCGTATCCCGAACGTCCGATCACCCTGATCGTCGCGTACCCGCCGGGCGGCGGAACCGATCTCATCGCCCGGGCGCTCGCGCCCTATGTCGAGAAAAACCTCGGCGGCGCGAAAATCGTGATCGTCAACCGCGCCGGCGCGGGCGGCGAGGTCGGCTTCGCGGCGCTCGCGGCGGCGCCGGCCGACGGCTACACCATCGGCTTCGTCAACACGCCGCCGCTCCTCACGATACCGATCGAGCGCCCGGCCCAGTTCACGTGGCAGCGCTTCGACTACCTCGGCAACATCATCGACGACCCGTGCAATTTCTCGGTCCACAGCGACACCAACGTGAAGAACCTGGCCGAGCTCGCCGCCTACGCCAAGGCCAATCCGGGCGCGGTCACGGTCGGCACCACAGGGATCGGCTCCGACGACCACCTCGCGATGCTCAAGTTCGAGCGCGCGGCGGGCGTGAAGATGCGCCACATCCCGTTCAAGGGCTCGGCGGAGGTGCGCGCGGCGATCCTGGGCAAGCAGATCATGGTCGCCGCGATCAACATCGGCGAGGCGCTGCAGTACCAGAAGGGCGGCTCGCCGCTGCGCAACCTGGTGCAGATGAGCCCGGCGCGCACCAACCTCGCGCCCGAGCTCGCGACCGCGCGCGAGCAGGGCTACGACATCGAGATGTCGTCGCTGCGCGGCATGGTCGGCCCGAAAGGCCTTCCCAAGGACGTGCGCGAGCGCCTGGTGAAGGCGGTGGCCGTGTCCGTGGCCGATCCCGAGTTCCAGGCGAAGGCAGCGCAGTTCTTCGCGCCGCTGCGCTATCTCGCGCCCGCCGAATACGAGGCGCTGGTGCGCGAGGCCGACATGATGTACCGCGCGATGTGGAAGGAGATGCCCTGGGCCGACCGTTAAGTGAGGAGCGACGTCGGAAGCGCGGTCAGGAGCGCAGCACCTGGCCCGCCGAAGCGCCGGTGAGCGCGCCGCGTTCCCACGCGACCGCGCCGTTCACCACGGTGTACTCGATGCCCTTCGAGCGCATCACCATGCGCTTCGCGCCGCCGGGCAGGTCGTAGCGCCGCTCGGGGCGGCCGACCGAGGCCACGCTCGCCGGGTCGAACACGGTGAGGTCCGCAGCAAGTCCCGGCGCGAGCCGGCCGCGGCCGCGGATGCCGAAGAAGTCCGCCGGATCCGAGGTCATCCGCCGCACCGCCTCCTCCAGGCTCAACGCCTTGCGCTCCCGGACCCAGGTGCCGAGCACGTAGGTCGGATAGCCCGAGTCGCACAGCATGTCGAGGTGCGCGCCGCCGTCGCCCAGGCCGAGCAGCATGTCCTTGTTCCGCAGGATCTCGGTCATGCGCTCGACGCGCGTATTGAACGACTGCATGGTGAATTCGTTCTGCAGATCGTCGGCGAGCGTGATGTCGAGCAGCGCGTCGACGCCGTCGACCCCGCGCTCGGCGGCGATCTCCGCCACGGTTCGATTCTCATACTCCTTGAGCGAAGGGTTCTTCACCTCATGAACGGTAATCCGCTCCCAGTTGCCGAACGAGGCCGGGCGCTTCAGCTCCTCCCTGAACTGGTTTCTGAAATTGACATCCCTGTAGACCGCGGCCTGCGCGGCCTTCGAGGTGTCCTCGAATACACGCTTCCAGGACGGGAACGCGGCGAAGGAGAACGGGTTGCGCATGTTGATCTCGCGCGTCAGTGGCAGCGGCGAGGTCTGCGGCCGCGCGCCGCGCGCGATGAGGGGCGCGCTCTTCCTGAGCGAGGTGCGCAGCGCCTCCGAAATGTCGTCGCGGTCGAACATGGCGATGAACGTGATCGGCCGGCCGCTTTCGGCGAGCATGAAGTCGAGCAGCTCGAGCTCGGGCTCGTCCATCACGCCGATCTGGCGCGTCATCGCGATCTCGATCGCGCCCTTGCCGCGCTCCCTGAGCGCGTTGCAATAGGCCTTGAGCTCCTCGCGGCTCGCGTTGCGGCACGCCAGCGGCCGGCCCTGGTATCCGAGATGCTGGTTCAGCAGCGTGCTCGAGAAACCGAACGCACCCTGATCGATTGCTTCACCCAGAAGAGAAGCAATCTTTGCTGTCTCCTCCGGGGTGGCCGCGCGCTCCATCGAAGCCTCGCCCATGACGTAATGCCGGAACGGGGTGAGCGGCGCGAGGAACGCGAGGTTGAGCGCGGGATTTCGCCGCGCCGCCGCCCGCATGTACTGGGGAAAGCTCTCCCAGTCCCAGGTGATGCCCGCGGCCAGCACCTCGAACGGAATCGCCTCGACGTTGACGAGGTCTCGCATCGCGATCTCGCGCGCCTCGGCTCGGCAGGGCGCGATGCCGACGCCGCAGTTCCCCATCACCACCGAGGTAACGCCGTGCCAGGAGGAGGGCGTGAGCGCGCCGTCCCAGCAGATCTGCGCGTCGTAGTGCGTGTGCGGATCGATGAAGCCGGGTGCGACGACCAGGTCGGATGCATCGATGGTCCTCGCGGCTTGTCCCGAGACTCGATCTTCGATCGAAAGAATCCTGCCCTCTGAAATGCCGACGTCGGCCCGCCGGCCGGGCGCGCCGGTGCCGTCGACGACGAGCCCGTTCCTGATCAGGAGGTCGTACGCCATTACTGGGGCTCGATCTTGGCGAGCTTCACCCAGCGCTCCCAGCGCTTGGCCTCGGTGCGCAGATGCGCCGCCATCTGCTCGGGCGAGCCGGGGAAGGCGTCGAGCGCGGCGCGGGCGAGAAACTGCTTCGCGTCGGCGCTGTTGGTGATCTGGTTGAACCAGCCCGCGAGGCGTTCGATGGTCGGGCGCGGCGTGCCGGCGGGAACGACGACGCCGAACCAAGGCGCGATGTCGAACTCGCCCAGGCCGAGCTCGGAGAGGGTCGGGACGTCGGGAAGTGCGCTCTGCCGCTTCGCCGCGGTGACCGCGAGGATGCGGATGCGCTGCGGATGCTGCGTCACCGCCCAGGTGGTGTCGTACGAGATGAAGTCGACGCTGCCTCCGACCACGCCGGTGAGCGCGTCGACGGTCACCTTGTAGGGCACGTAAACCGTGGACAGGCCCATCTTCTCCTTGAAGAGCTCCGCCGCCACCTGCCCGGTGTTGGAGCCGGTGCCGTAGAAGCCGTGGTTGGGCTTCGCCTTCAGCGACTTCACCAGGTCGTCGATCGACCTGATCGGGCCGGCGGCGTCGACCGCGAGCACGAAGCTGAGCGAGGCCACGCTCGTCACCGGGGCGAAATCCTTGAGCGGATCGAACGGCAGCTTCTTGAAGATGTAGGGCGCGGTGGCGAGGGTGGAGCTCGCCGGGGTGATCATGAGCGTGTAGCCGTCGGGCTTCGACTTGGCTACGTAATCGCTCGCGAGCGTGCCCTGCACGCCGGGCTTGTTCTCCACCAGAACGGGCTTTCCCGCCAGCTTCGACAGCCGGTCGCTGTAGTAGCGCACGACGATGTCGGCGCCCGAGCCAGCGGCGAAGTTGCAGATCGAGTGGATCTCGCGGACCGGATAGTCCTGCGCCCAGACCGGCGCGGCGAGGACTGCAAGCGCTGCCGCCGCCAGGACCTTGGCTATCATGTGCATCCCAACGCTCCTCCTCTCGCTAGTTTAAACCCATGACTCCCTCCCCGCGCCGGGTCGCCATCGTCGGCGGCGTGCGCATTCCGTTCGCGCGCGCCAATACCGCCTACAACGAGGCGAGCAACCAGCAGATGCTCACGACGGCCTTGAAAAGCCTCGTTTCCCGTTGTCACTTGGAAAACGAAAGGATCGGAGAAGTCGCCGCCGGAGCCGTGATCAAGCACTCGCGCGACTGGAATCTCGCGCGCGAGTCGACGCTCGGCAGCGGGCTGCATCCCGAGACGCCCGCCTACGACGTGCAGCGGGCGTGCGGCACCAGCCTCACCGCCGCAGTGCAGGTGGCCCACCGCATCGCGGCGGGCGAGATCGAGTGCGGCATCGCGGGCGGCGTGGACTCGGCGAGCGACATCCCGCTTACCTACGCCCCGGAGCTGCAGAAGATCGTTCTGACCAGCGCGCATGGCCGCACCGCCGGAGAACGCCTTTCCCCCTGGCTGGGCTTGAGGCCGGGGCATCTCAAGCCCTCGGCGCCGGGAATCGCCGAGCCGCGCACCGGGCTCTCGATGGGGCAGCACGCCGAGGAAATGGCGAAGGAGTGGCGCATCGGCCGCGCCGAGCAGGACGAGCTCGCGCTCGCCAGCCACCGCAACGCGGCGGCTGCGTGGAAGGCCGGCTTCTTCGAGGATCTGGTGGTGCCGTTCAACGACCTGCGCCACGACAACAACGTGCGCCCCGACACCTCGCTCGAGAAGCTCGCATCGCTGAGGACCGCGTTCGACCGGTCGTCGGCGGGCACGCTCACCGCCGGCAACAGCTCGCCGCTCACCGACGGCGCGGCCTGCGTGCTTCTTTCTTCAGAGGAACTTGCCCGGACTCGGGGTTGGAAGATTCTCGCTTACCTGACCTTCTCGGAAGCGGCGGCCGTGGACTTCGTCGGCATGGCGGGGCCGAAGGAAGGCATGCTCATGGCGCCGGCCTACGCCGTGCCGCGCATGCTCGATCGCGCCGGCCTCACGCTGCAGGACTTCGACATCTACGAGATCCACGAGGCCTTCGCCGCGCAGGTGCTCTGCACGCTGAAAGCCTGGGAGTCCGACGAG
>Ga0207640_10002017_pt1 | contig 10966 bp, 14 predicted proteins | sample KBSCornC42_FD_184300 | JGI IMG/M metagenome (GOLD analysis project Ga0207640, IMG submission 184300) | Corn rhizosphere microbial communities from Kellogg Biological Station, Michigan, USA - KBS Corn C4-2 (SPAdes) (version 2) | ecosystem: Host-associated > Plants > Roots > Rhizosphere > Soil ... | reverse complement strand
AAAATCCTCGCTCTGCTCGCGCGGCTCGTGCGCCTTCGCGATCTTGGTCTCGAGGTCCATGATCCGGCCAGCCGAGCCCGCCGGATCGGCGTAACCCGCATTCTGCAGGATGGTCTGGATGTAGGCCTTATACTTGTTGCGCGTGTCGGCCATCTTCGGGTCGGCCGAGAGGTAATATTGCGAATCAGGCAGCCCGAGGCCGCCCTGCATCAAATAGGGCAGCTGCTCGCCCGGCGTCGCCAAGCCTTGGCTGACGAACACGCCGAACAGGTTGGGCGTCGAGAAATTGGTGGCGTTGAGCGGATCGGTGTCGGCGCGGATGTTGGCGCCGATCGCCGCGCTGAGCTGCTTCTTGTCCGCAATACGCGCGATCGCATCGAGGTCGGCCTTCGCCGGAGCGATCCCGGCTTTGTCGATCGCGTCGGTGTTCAAATAAGCGTTGTAGTAATTGGCGATCAGCGCCTCATTGCCGCTGGTCGGGTTCGACTTCAGGATATTGTCGAATAGCTCGCGCGTGTTCTTCTCGCGCACCTGGTCGGCGATCCAGAAGCCACCGATCCGCGACCGGTCCGCCGGGATCTCGGTCTTCCAGTTGCCGTTGGCGTATTTGTAGAAGTCGTCGCCGGGCACCGCCGACTTATCCATCCACGACAGATCGATGCCGATTCCGCTGCCTTCCTTCTGCTCGGTCGCGGCATTCTGGCCGGTCTTGGTGTTGCATGCGCTGAGCGCGAGTGCCGACGCGAAAATCAGAAGCAGCGGCTTGTTCATGATGTGACCCTCTCCAAAGTCTCGTGGCGGTTGTCCAAGCCCCTGCTTTGCAAGGCCGCAAGCAGCCGCTAGGCGAGCGGCTGGGCTTTTCGACTAACGGACGTACAGGCGGCATGAGCGCACCGCGCATCGAGAGCAAAATCGTTACGGACGGCGATGAGTTCCGCGCGCGCGCCGCGCACAACCGTGCGCTTGCAGAGAAATTGCGCGGAGACGTTGCTCAGGCGGCGCTTGGCGGGAACGAAAAGAGCCGCGAGCGTCATGTTTCGAGAGGCAAGCTTCTCCCGCGCGACCGCGTCGAGCGGCTGCTCGATCCGGGCTCGCCATTCCTCGAGATCGGACAGCTCGCCGCCTGCGACATGTACGACGGCGAAGTGCCGGGCGCGGGCGTGATCGCCGGCATCGGCCGCGTTTCAGGGCGGCAGGTGATGATCGTCTGCAACGATGCGACGGTCAAAGGCGGCACTTACTATCCGATGACGGTCAAGAAGCATCTTCGCGCGCAGGAGATCGCGACCGAGAACCGGCTGCCGTGCGTCTATCTGGTCGACAGCGGCGGTGCGAACTTGCCGCACCAGGCAGAGGTCTTCCCCGATCGCGACCATTTCGGACGCATCTTCTTCAACCAGGCGCAGATGAGCTCGAAGGGTATCTCCCAGATTGCTTGCGTGATGGGCAGCTGCACCGCGGGCGGCGCTTACGTCCCGGCCATGAGTGACGAAAGCGTGATCGTCCGCAACCAAGGCACGATCTTCCTCGGCGGCCCGCCTTTGGTAAAGGCCGCGACCGGCGAGGAGATCAGCGCCGAGGATTTGGGCGGCGGCGACCTCCATGCTAAGAAAAGCGGCGTCGTCGACCATCTCGCCGAGAATGACGAGCATGCGCTGACCATCGTCCGCGACATCGTCTCGACGCTTCAACCGGAGAGCGGGGCAGGGCTGGAGCTTCGCGAGCCGCGCCCGCCTTTGTTCGATGCGGAGGAGCTCTATGGCATCATCCCAGAGGACGTGCGCGCGCCCTATGACGTGCATGAGGTGATCGCACGCATCGTCGATGGCTCCGAGTTGCACGAGTTCAAGCCGCAATATGGCAGCACGTTGGTGTGCGGCTTCGCGCACATCTGGGGCATGCCGGTCGCGATCCTCGCCAACAACGGCGTGCTGTTCAGCGAGAGCGCTCTCAAAGGCGCGCATTTCATCGAGCTCGCCTGCCAGCGCCGGACGCCGCTCCTGTTCCTGCAGAACATCTCGGGCTTCATGGTTGGGGGGAAGTACGAAGCCGAAGGCATTGCCAAGCATGGCGCGAAGCTGGTGACCGCCGTCGCCACAGCGAGCGTCCCGAAGATCACGGTCCTGATCGGCGGCAGCTTCGGTGCAGGCAATTACGGCATGTCAGGCCGTGCTTATTCGCCGCGATTCCTGTTCACCTGGCCCAACAGCCGCATCAGCGTGATGGGCGGCGAGCAGGCTGCAAGCGTGCTCGCGACCGTCCACCGCGACGCCGACAAATGGACGCCGGCGCAAGCCGAGAAGTTCAAACAGCCGATCCGCGAAGATTATGAGGCGCAGGGCAATCCCTGGCACGCGACCGCGCGCCTGTGGGACGACGGGATCATCGATCCGGCGCAGACCCGCGATGTCCTCGGTCTTGCATTCGCTGCAACGCTGAACGCGCCGATCCCCGACCGGCCGCAGTTCGGCGTGTTCAGGATGTAATCGCGGATGCTTTCGCTTCTGCTCGCGCTCGCTGCACAAGCCTCGTCAAGCAAGCTCCCTCCAGCGCAGGCGCTTCCGCCGCCCGTCGGGGAGGAGCAGACCGTCCTCGCGTCGGTGAACGCTGTGCTGGCTTCGTTCAGCGCGGGCGATTCCGCCGCGATGCTGCGCTGGGTTTATCCTGATGGCCGCGTGACCGCGACCGGCACGCGAGCCAGTAGCAAGGGCCTGCGCCAGGAAAGCTGGACCGAGTTTGCCGCTCGCGTGACGCCAGGCGGTCGTTTCGAGGAAACGATCAGCGATCCGGCGATCGAGATCGACGGTGATGCGGCAATGGTCTGGGCCCCTTTCGTGGTTCGCGTCGATGGCAAGGTCAGCAATTGCGGCGTCGATCATTTCGACCTCGTCCGCGACAATGGCAGCTGGAAGGTGATGAACCTGACCTTCTCCTCACGCGTCGATGGGTGTCCGGCGCAATGATCGCGTCTCTCGCCATCGCTGCGTTCGTTGCGACTGCATCGCCGCAATGCGCCCATGTCGATCTGGCGCTGGCGAAGGACATGCCTGCGGCGTTCCGCGGCAAGCCGTTTCGCCAGACCTCGGCGAACTTCACCAAGGGCTATGCGCAGGCCTGCGCTGAGGGCCTGCTCAAGGCGAAGCCGCTCGCAAAGTCGGGTCAAGTGTTCCTGCACAACGCGCCGGAGGCAAACGCCGGCTCGATCTATTCGTCCGGCGGCCGCATGCTCTTTGAATATTGGTTCGTGACCGGCGACGGACGCGTGCACGTGCCGAGCGCCGGGCAAATCCACGAAGCGATCTACTGCGCAGTTCACGGCGCATCTCAGAAAGAACAGGAAGAGAGCGGCCGGTGCCTGCCCGACTGATGAAAAGCCTCCTCATCGCCAACCGCGGCGAGATTGCGTGCCGCGTGATGCGCACCGCGCGGCGGCTCGGGATCCGCACGATCGCGGTATATTCCGATGCTGACGCGAAGGCGTTGCATGTGCGCCTGGCGGACGAGGCGGTGCACATCGGGCCGAGCCCGGCGCGTGAGAGCTATCTCGTCGGCAAGAAGGTCATCGAAGCCGCGAAAGCGACGGACGCGGAGGCAATCCACCCTGGCTACGGCTTCCTCTCCGAGAACGCCGACTTCGCCCAGGCGGTGATCAAAGCCGGGCTGATTTGGGTGGGGCCGAAGCCCGCGAGCATCCGCGCCATGGGTCTCAAGGATGCGGCGAAGAAGCTGATGGCTGACGCAGGTGTGCCGGTGACCCCCGGCTATCTCGGTGAGGACCAGGATCCGAAGCGCCTGAAGAAGGAGGCCGACGCGATCGGCTATCCCGTGCTGATCAAGGCCGTCGCGGGCGGCGGCGGCAAGGGCATGCGCAAGGTCGATGCCGCCAGGGACTTCGACGACGCCCTTGAAAGCTGCAAGCGCGAGGCCGCGTCCAGCTTCGGGGACGACCGCGTGCTGATCGAGAAATACATCCTCTCGCCGCGCCACATCGAGGTGCAGGTGTTCGGCGACAGCCACGGCAATGTCGTCCACCTGTTCGAGCGCGACTGCTCGCTCCAGCGCCGCCACCAGAAGGTGATCGAGGAAGCGCCCGCGCCCGGCATGGATGCGGAGACCCGCGAGGCCGTGTGCGGCGCCGCGGTGCGCGCCGCGAAGGCCGTGAACTATGAAGGCGCCGGGACGATCGAGTTCATCGCCGACGCGTCAGAAGGCCTAAAGCCCGACCGCATCTGGTTCATGGAAATGAACACGCGCCTGCAGGTCGAGCATCCTGTCACCGAGGAGATCACCGGGCAGGACCTGGTCGAATGGCAGCTGCGCGTCGCTTCGGGCGAGAAGCTGCCGCTGAAGCAGTCGCAGCTCGCCATCAACGGCCATGCGATCGAAGCGCGGCTCTACGCCGAGGATCCGGCGAAAGGCTTTCTACCCAGCGTCGGACGGCTCGATCATTTCGACCTTGGTGATGAGGGCCGGGTCGAAACGGGCGTCGAGGAGGGCGACGCAATCTCGCCCTTCTACGACCCGATGATCGCCAAGCTCATCGCCCGTGCCGACAGCCGCGACGAAGCGATCGGCGACCTCGCTGCGATCCTGGATGAAGCCGAAGTGTGGCCGGTTCGGACCAATGCCGGCTTCCTGTTCAACGCTTTGACTCACCCCGACTTCGAAGCCGCGAAGCTCGATACCGGCTTCATCGAGCGGAACCTCACCGCGCTTTTGCCGGCCGCGGAGCCCGATGAAACCATCCAGCGATCGGCCGCCGCCGTCGCGATCCTCGCGACCGAGGACGAAGCGACCTTGCCGGCGCTTGCCGGGTTCCGGCTGAATGCCGCGCCGAGGCTTTCGGTGGCGCTCGGCGGACATACCGTCAACCTTGCCGGAGAGGATGAAATCGCCGACGTCTCGGGCTTCGCGGACGACCACCGCGTCGTTGTTTTCGCCGAAGGCCAGGCGTACGAATTCGCCCTCGGCTCACGCGGCACGGGCACGACGCATGGCCTCCACGACGGCGAGATCGAGGCGCCGATGCCGGGCAAGGTGACTGCCGTCGAAGTTTCACAAGGCGAAAAGGTTGCCAAAGGACAACGATTGCTGACGTTGGAAGCCATGAAAATGGAGCATTCGCTGAGTGCTCCGTTCGACGGCACCATCGCCGAGTTGGCCGCGAAACCTGGAGCGCAGGTCACCGAAGGGCAGTTGTTGGTGAAGGTCCAAGCTGAACCAACGAAGGCTTGATGCATTAAGCGACTGCGGAGGTTTTGATGCGCATCCTTCTCATCCCAATCACAGTCGCAGCGCTCGCCGCCTGCAGCACGGTCTCAGAGCCGCAGGGTGGCGCTTCAATGCCCCTGATCAGTTCGAGCGGTCAGACGATCGGGTCCGTCCGCGCCTGGCAGACGGCTGGAGGTATCAGCTTCCACGTGCGGGCGTCCGGCCTCACGCATGGCGTCCATGGCATCCATGTCCACCCGATCGGCCGCTGTGACCCGCCCGACTTCGCCAGCGCTGGCACGCACTGGAATCCGACCAACAAGCAGCACGGGCTCAACAACCCCCAGGGCCCACATGCGGGCGACATGCCAAATGTCACGGTCGCGGCCAACGGCGTGCTCGATCAAACAGTCGTGCTGCCCAATGCCACGATGGCACAGCTGCTCGATGCCGATGGCTCATCGATCATGATCCACGCGAACGCCGACGATTATGTCAGCCAGCCTGCCGGAAACAGCGGACCGAAGATCGCGTGCGCCGTCATTGGCCCCGCCGAAGCGCGCTGAGACTCAACCAAAACGGACCAGTCCTTGAGTGCGCCACTAGCTTTGGTGGCTAATTCTCGATCCCGCGCGAAGAGCACCGCGTGGACCTGAGGACGAATCGACGTGGCACCGTCCCGAATATTTGCCGAGGCTGACGCGGCGCCGCTGTCGCGCCGCGAACGGCGGCCATTGAACCAGGCCGCGCACGCGACGCGAAGCGACGGCTCGATCCTGACCCTCACGGTCATTGACCTTGCAAACGAAGGGTGCGGCGTAATCTCCCCCGTGTCGCTGCTCGTCGGAGAGCGTCTGGAGCTCGCCGCTGCCGGGACTCGCAAGATTGCTGCCGTCGTGCGGTGGACTGACGGCGCACGCGCCGGGCTCGCGTTCGATTTCGCCGCTTCGCCGGCCCTGGACCATCGGCCACGGCAACACGAACGCGTCTCCATCGACGGCGAAGTTTCGATGCGCCGCGCGGCCAAGCTCGCCTTCCGGGTGCGGATCTACGACCTCTCGCCCGAGGGTTGCAAAGCCGAGTTTGTCGAACGGCCAAGCATCGGCGAGCAGCTATGGGTCAAGTTCGACGGCATTGAAGCGCTGGAGGCCAAGGTCCGCTGGATCGTCGGCGCCAAAGCCGGACTGAAGTTCGCCCGCCCGCTACACGCTGCGGTCTTCGATCTGCTCATCGCGAAGCTCCGCGCCGCGGCTTAAGTGCTTCTTAGCGTTGCATGTTTAAGCGGCGTCCCGCTCGGCGTTTTTTGAGGGGCGTGGATGTACAAGTTCTTGATTGGCCCGGCGCTGGTTGGCGCGGGCTATGCCACCGGCAGTTATTATGGCTCGGATGCGGAGCAGCTCGTGCACAAGAGCCCGGGCGTCACTTATGCTGGCATCGACCAGGCGATCGCCAACACGCGCCAGAGCGGGACGACCTTCTTCGAAGGTGGGACGCCCATGCCGTATGAGATCAAGGTCGATCGGACGACGGATCAGCGGTTGGTGATCAACCTGCTGTTCAACGGCCGGCAGGGTGCTCAAGCCGACCTAACGTTCACGCCGCAGAACGACGGCAAGGACACGCTTATCACGACGCGGATTCACGGCGACCATAATGTGCTCGGCACCGCTCTTGCGGGAACCAGCCGGGCGAAGCTGGCTTACGCGCCGGACTGGATGTTGAACCTCACCGCCAAGCCGCTGCTTCAGCAGCTCGCGCAGCAGATCGAGCAGGGACAGGCGGCGTCGCTTGATGGATCGGGCGGGTCCGAGGAGGCTCAATGGGAAGCGAATCTCAGCGCCGACCAGCGCGAGCAGGTCAGCGAGTGGCAGCAATACCAGGCGACACGGCCGGCCGTCGATCCAAACGTCGCAGCGTCGGGAAATACGACCAACTAGGCACGAATTGTCGGGTGTCCGACACTCTTAGCCGGTTGTTTACTCACCTGGGTTAGTTTCCGTCCCTGTGGACCAGGGGATGCAAGCCAACGGCTCATTTGACGCCGCGGCATCGACCGCTGACAAGGCCGCCCCCGAGCGCCGGGGCCCGCGGCGCTCCGTCAGCATGCGCGGCGTCCTTATCCGTGACGGCGGCGTCAGCCACGTCATCAACATCGTTGACCTGAATTACGGGGGCTGCGGAATTGAGTCGCCGGTCGAGTTGGAGGTCGGTGAATCCTTGCGCATGTCAGTGATGGGCCGCGGTTCCATCGCCGCGCAGGTCCGTTGGTACAAAGGCGGCAAGGCGGGTCTCGTGTTCGAGCCCATGCCCGAAAAAGCGAAGGAGCAGATCGAGCGCCGTGCATCCCGTGTCGAAGTGCCCGGCACGATCGGGTTGAAGGCGCTTGGCCGCAACACCTTTCGCGTGCGCATCTTCAACCTCGGCACCGACGGCTGCAAGGTCGAACTGGTGGAGCGACCAAGCATTGGCGATACGATGTTGGTCAAGTTCGATGGCCTCGATGCTGTCGATTCCGAGGTCATCTGGGTTGAAGGTCCCGTCGCGGGGCTGAGGTTCGTCAACCCAGTCCACGCGGCCGTGCTAGACCTGCTACTTCAACGTCTCGCTTCGGCTTAAGCGCGAGCAGCGTCCGGAAACGTTCGGCCAGTCTGTTTGTCCAGCGCGCGGGCCGTCAGCAAATCCGCGATCATTGCACTGCCGACGAACGCCAGTGCGCCGGCCGCTGCGCCCTTGCGGGTCGAGGACCGCAAGGCCAGGCCGAGCGCGCCTGCGTCCATCGCGTCCCCGATCACCCGGTTCCACATGTTGGTCGAGACGGCGGGTCCGCGCAGCAGCATGCCACCAGCCAGCATTTCACGCAGGCCGAACGCGAATAGGGTGTTCCGCGCCAGCTTGCTTCCCTCGAGCCCTAGCCAGCGCGAAAGCCGTCCCGGCGCGGCTACTTCAACCAGGCCCAGGCCGATACTGAACAGACCGAAGCCCAGTCCCAACTTCTTGGCATCCATGGAAAAATCCTTTCGCGGGATGCACAACCAGCCTTTCGAACGAACCGTTCCCAAGGTTGCTCGGGCGTGACGAACCTTCGCTAACGCACATCATCTTCGGGAACGATGCCGACCGGGCTTCGCTCCCGCCACATGCCGACCTTCCGCATCGACATTGTGAACGAGGATTTCAGCGCCACCGAGGAGCGGGAGCTCGCTGACGCGGACGCTGCGCGGCGGGAGGCGCTCCGCGGCGCCGTTGCGATGGGCGCCGACGAGCTTTGCAGCGGCAAGGCAATGCTGTTCGGCGCCGAGGTTTCCGTCACCGAAGACGACCTTCCGGGCAAAAGGTTCGTGGTGACGGTCGGCGCCTCGCCTCTCAAAGGCGGCACTTAGCCTCGTGAGCGAGTTAACCTTTGTTATGCGCAAGAGCCGCAAAAGCGCCTAAGGCCTTCCCATCACCGCCCCCGGCTTCAGCACAGCGGTGACCGAGAGACAAATGGAGAGCTCCCGCTGTTCCGAGGAGCGTACCGATGTCCACCCCCCCTAAAATCTACCGTGTTTGCAGTTATGACGCCCTGCAGCAGATCCTGAGCGCCGACTTCATCGAAGCCCCGACCGATGATGAAGCCATCGCGGCCGCCCACGCAGCGGGATTCGGCACCAAGGGCGAAGTCTGGGACGGCTCTCGCCTCGTCGCTGAGCTTTCCGAAAAGAGCGTCGCCGCCTGACGCTTAGCGATAGCCCGGCCGCACTCGGATGTCGGTGACGACGCCGCGGTAATCGACGTTGCAGCGGAAGCTGAGCTCGCCCGCAGCATAGCGGTTCTGGTAGCCGTACTGGCCGCCATATTGCCCGTACTGGTTGCCGTAGCCGCCCGTGCCGAGCATGCCGTTGACGCGCAAGCCATATGATCGGCGCTCGACGCTGGTGATCGCGGTGACGCGCAGGCTGTTCGCCCAGCCCTGATTGTACCGATTGCCGTAGCCGTTGCCGTAACCATAGCCGTTGCCGTAGCCGTATCCGCCATATTGGCCGAGCGCGCGGCTCCGCGCCGCATTGGCGCAAGCCCGGACCGCCTGCCGGTCGTTAACGCTGTAGCGGTTGCCGAGCAGCTGATCGATGATGTCGACCACCGGATTGCCGGTGTAGGGCTGGTTGTAGCCGTAGGGGTACGCCTGTTGCGGGTACGGCTGCGGGTATTGGGGGTATTGCGGATAATATTGCGCGGCGGCGGGAGCGCTGGCGAGCGTCGCTGCGGCCATCAAGATCTTGCCGATTGTCATGGCGATTTCCTTCCTGTTCCCACGGAGAAATGCCGGTGAGTCCGGTAGCAGAACGAACGGCCGTTCGAAACGACGCATCGGCGAAGTGAAGGGCGAATGAGCCGCCCCTAGGGTCCTTCCACTAACTCCACTTCGTGACTTTCGATCATTGACGAGGTTGGAGTGGCGGCCGCGGTACATCGACAAACTTAAAGGCACGAAACCACTGCTGTAGGACCGCACTTTCTCAGCCGAAGCGCTCGGGTGCCTAGTGCGGCAGGCGAGCGACCAGACGCCGACCCTGCCACAGCTCGCTCGCGTGTCCGTCCATCTTCTCTTTCGCGACCTCGATCGCGGAAGCGTCGTCCTCGGCCTCGAACCATTCAGCCGACGCGACCTTCCGTACCCCATCGAGGCTGTACAGCCTGTAGGATGCCACGCGTCCAAACCCTCTAACCCTGTTGGCCGCAAACGCAGCCGTTTGAGTTCCGAAACGGTGGGAACCTGCGGCGGTTTCAGGTCCCTGCGACGAACCGTTTTCGGGCGTCGATATGCTGTAAGGTGGGAGAGCTACCCGAACCGCGTGTTGCTGACGCTCGCGAGGCATTCGAAGTGGAAGGGCAGGGTCTGCTCGTCGAATTCGGGGCGCTTGACCGGGCCGACCGGCTTCTGGGCGCGGAGGCGGACTAGCTCGGGCGGCGCGATCGCCTTGCCGCACATTGTGCAGGGCTTCGCGTCCACGTCCCCGCTGTCGTCGAGATAGGGGGCACGGCCGTTCCAGTGGCGGTGGAAAGTCAGCTCGACGCCGGGGCGCAGATGCCGCTCCATGCATGCGGTGTGGCAGTAGCTCTCGTTGAGCATGTAGCCTGGCGTGTCGGGATCGACGCGAAGCAAGCGCAGGATCGTGCCCCACGTGATCCGCTCACCGCAGAAGCGGCAGAGATAACCGGTCAGCAGGTTCGGATCGCGACGGCGGGGCACGGGTGCATGATAGGCCGAGACCCTCGTGCGATGAAGTTTAACCTCTGTTATATCGCGAACCGCCGAGTCGACCGCTCCAGACAAGCGGGGTGAGCCACGGCACCTAATCCTATGATCGATTGGCCCTGCCTCGCGGAGGCATCGTGTTGCATGCACGCGCCGCCGCGGCCGCTCTCCCCCGCCTGCCGGAAGCGCCTCTGTCAGGGGATCGAGCGATGCATCCTTTAGCCGAGAAGAACAAATATGTCGGAATGCTCTTCATGAAGATGAGCCAGGAATATTTCTCCATGGGCCGCCAGGGCATGGCCAAGATCAACGCCCCGCACGTCAAGGAGCTGACCAAGTACAACCCGTTGCTGACCCATTATGTCACGACGGGCATGGACGCCCGCTACGACCAGGTGACGATGATCGAGGCCGACCGCCTGGAGGACATTCACCACGCGGCCGCCGACTTCCGGATGGGCGCCAAGGCGGCATTCATCGACGTGGTCGATGTCGTCATCGCCATCAAGGCGCCGCCGA
>Ga0207640_10002016_pt1 | contig 10969 bp, 9 predicted proteins | sample KBSCornC42_FD_184300 | JGI IMG/M metagenome (GOLD analysis project Ga0207640, IMG submission 184300) | Corn rhizosphere microbial communities from Kellogg Biological Station, Michigan, USA - KBS Corn C4-2 (SPAdes) (version 2) | ecosystem: Host-associated > Plants > Roots > Rhizosphere > Soil ... | reverse complement strand
GTGACGACCGCGCTGCAACATGGTGGCGGACGGGCACTGGCATTCGTCGCGTTCCTCGCCGTCTACCGGGAGGGAGCGGAGACCGCCCTCTTCTTCCAGGCGCTGTTTGGCGAGGGCGCGCACATGATCGCACCGCTGTCGCTCGGCATCGTCACGGGCGGCGTGGCGCTGGCGATCATCTTCATCCTGTTCTATCGCTACGGCGTGCGCATTCCGTTGCGCCCGTTCTTCGCCGTGACGAGTGTGCTGCTGTACTACATGGCGTTCGTCTTCATGGGCAAGGGCATTCGCGAATTGCAGGAAGTGAATGCACTGCCCACGACGCTGCTGCACGGATTCCCGCACGTGGAAGCGATGGGAATCTTCCCGACGGTGGAAGGGTTGAGCGCACAGCTCCTGCTGCTGCTGCTGTTCATTGCGGCGCTGCTGAAGACGTTCTGGCCCAGGCGGGCGGTGACGCTGCCGACGATTCCGCCGGATGCCTCACCCGCGGAGGTGGTGGACCAGCATGTGTCGTCGGTGGAGCAGACGGTCGCGCGACTGGAATCGCGCGTGGCGGCGCTGGAGAAGGAGCTGGAGGGGCGGGACCCCGACGACCCCCATTCGTTGTCGTCCAGCAAGTCGTCGGAGATCAACGTACGCGAGTAGCTCGTGGCGCGACGCCGCGGGACGCCGGACTACATCATGTGCTTCACCAGCCTGGCAACGTAGTGCAGATATTCATCGAACTGCACATAGATGGCGTGGCGCGGCGAGTGGACGTACTTCACGCCGCCGGTGAGGTTGGGGCGAGAACCGGTGCGGAGCGTGTGAAACCATGCGGCGCGCTCCGGCGCATGCTGCTCCGCGCGCAGCAGCGCCGCGACGAGCGCGGCCTGTTTGCTCACCACCGGGAACGCGGCGCCGTCGGTCTCGAACAGCCCGATCACGAAGAGGCCCCGCTGATCGGGGAACACGTTCAGGAACGGCAGTGGCGCGCCGTCGTGCAGCGGCATGAGCCCGGGATCGAGCACCGGAAGCGTGGCGCGATACCCCGTCGCGTACACGATGACGTCGAACACCTCCTCGCTGCCGTCGGCGAAGCGCACGCGGTCGCCGCTCATCTCCAGCACGTCGGGCTTGGCGCTCACGTCGCCATGCGCGAGATGATGGAGAAGCTGGGTGTTCATGATGGGATGCGTCTCGAGCACCTTGTGGTCCGGCCTGGGCAGGCCGTAGCGGCGCAGATCGCCTACGAGAACGCGCAGCAGGCCCGTGAGCAGCGGTTGTGCCAACCACGCGGGCAGGTGTGGTCCGCTTCGGAAGAAGGCATCGGTAGGCTGGCCGAAGATGTGCTTGGGCAGAAAATGATAGCCGCGGCGCAGGCTGATCACGGTGCGCCTGGCGGTGACGGCCGAGTCACAGGCGATGTCGCATCCGGAATTCCCGCCGCCCACGATGAGTACGCGCTTGCCAGCGAACTCCCCGGGCGAGCGGTAGGACACGGAGTGCCTCGCGTCGCCCGTGAACTGCCCGGGATACGCGGGGATGATGGGATCCCAGTTGTGCCCGGTCGCGACCACCACGCCGCGATACTCCCGCATGGGTCCGGACGCCGGATGCACCTGCCAGGCGCCGTTCGCGGGTACGACGCGCGCGACAGTCGTGCCGAACTCGACGCGCGAACGCAGTTCATAGTGGTCGGCGAACGATCTGATGTAGGCGAGGATCTGCGCATGCCCCGGGTAATCGGGATAGCTGGCCGGCATGGGAAAGTCATCGAACGCGGACTGTGTGCGCGAGGAGATGAAGTGGGCGGATAGGTACATGGGCGACCCGGGGTTCGTGGGGTCCCAGATGCCGCCAGCGTCGCTGTGTCGCTCGAGGATGTCGAACGGAATGCCGGCCTGCGTGAAGGCGCGAGCGGCGGCGAGGCCCGAAGGGCCGGCGCCAATGATGCAGAATTTTTCGCTGGTTGGCTGCATGGTGCCGTCAGAAGGGCATTCGTGGCGAGAGCGGTAGCGCTCGTACGAAGCTATGCGCAGGCCGGGGCGGGCTGGAAGGGGAGCGCGGTGCGGTCATGGCGATCATGCGGAGACAACGGTCGCGGCGAGGCGCGCGTCTGAATTGGAGAAGACCCCACTGGCCACATACAATGGAGACTGATCGTGACCGATGCACGCAGTGCGACATGGTACCGCTGGGACGACATGCCGAAGGAGCGCGTGTCCGACACACTCGAGCGACGCCTCATCACCGGCGAGCGGATGATGCTCGCCCACGTCTATCTCGAAAAGGGAACCATCGTGCCCCGACACGCGCACGACAACGAGCAGCTCACCTACATTCTCGAGGGCGCGTTGCGCTTCTGGTTGGGCGATGCGGGTGAGCGTGAGCTCGTCGTCTCGGCCGGTGAGGTGCTCTACATTCCGTCGAACCTGCCGCACAAGGCGGAAGCGCTGGAAGACACGCTCGACGTGGACGTTTTCTCGCCGCCGCGCCAGGACTGGCTGGATCACACCGACGGGTATCTGCGCGGGAAGCGCTGAACATGGACTTCGGACTGGAGAACAAGGTCGCCCTCGTCGCCGCCGCGAGTCGTGGGCTGGGGTTTGCCATCGCCGCGGAGCTGGCGCGCGAAGGGGCGTCGCTCGTGATCTGTTCTCGCAAGGCCGCGTCGCTCGACCGGGCCGCGCAGGCAATCGCCGAGCGGACCGGCACGGCGCCGGCCGCCATTCCGGCGGATGTCTCGCGCCCCGACGACGTGGCGCGCCTCGTGGAGGCGGCGACCGCTCGCTTCGGGCGCATCGATGTGCTCGTCACGAACGCCGGCGGGCCGCCAGCCGGACCCTTCGAGTCGCACGACGCGGCCGCGTGGGAGAGTGCCTTTCACCTGACCCTTGCCTCGGTGGTGGAGCTCACACGGCGCGTGTTGCCCGGCATGAAGGAGCGGCGCTGGGGTCGCCTCATCAACGTGACGTCCATTGCGGTCAAGCAGCCGGTGGATCAGCTCATTCTGTCCAACAGCTTGCGCGCCGCGGTCACCGGCTTCGCGCGCACGCTGGCGAATGAAGTGGCGCCGTTCGGCATCACGGTGAACAACGTGCTGCCGGGCTACACGCGCACGGAGCGCATTGACGAGCTGGCCGCGGCGCGCAGCGCGCGCGAAGGGATCAGCGCCGACGCCGTGCGCGCGGAATTCGAGCGCCAGATTCCCGCCGGCCGATTGGGGGAACCTGACGAGCTGGCGGCGCTCACCGCCTTTCTGGCGTCCGAACGCGCGGCATACATCACGGGCCAGTCCATTGCCGTGGACGGCGGCTGGATCCGGTCGCTCTACTGAGCGACCGGCTCGGGCTACTCCGCCCGCAAGGTGATGATCGGATCGACGGCCGCGGCCCGCCGCGCCGGAATCCAGCAGGCCAGCGCCGCGACGCCGAGCAGCAAGCCGATCACGCCGAGATACGTGATTGGGTCGAGCCGGGAAATGCCGAAGAGCAATGTCGCGAGACCGCGGGTCGAGAGCACCGCGCCGCCCAGACCGATCACCACACCGATCGCGGCGAGCGTCATTCCCTGACGCACGATCAGCGCTAGAATGTCGCCGCGTGACGCACCCAGCGCGGAGCGCACGCCAATCTCGCGCATGCGCTCCGTGACGCCGCCGGCGAGTACGCCGTAGATGCCGATGGCGGCCAGCGCGAGCGCCGCGAGTGCGAATGCCTCGAACAGCGTCAGCGCGAAGCGACGCTGGGTGGCCGTCGCGGCGACCACCGCGTCCAGAGTCGCCACGCGCACGATGGGGGAGCTCCGGTCCACCGACCAGATCGCCTGTTTGATGGCGGGGATGAGCGCCGTCGCGGACCCACGCGTGCGCACCACGAGCGACTGCACGTTGTCCACCCACGCCCACTGTCCGGACGCCACGTAGAAATCGTTTTCGTCGCCGATTGCCAGCGACGCCTGCTTCACATCGCCCACCACGCCTACGATGATGTCCCACGGGTGACCCGCGGGGCCGCTTTCCGGACCCATGCGCACGCGCTGGCCAATGGGGTCCTGACCGGGAAACCGTCGTCGTGCGAACGACTCATTGATCAGGACCGCTTCCGTCGCGCCGCTTCTGTCGAAGTCGGTGAGCAGGCGCCCGCGCCGGAGCGGAATGTGCATCGCCGCGAAGTAGCCCGGTGTCACCATGTACCGGAACGCGCCGTAGTCGGCGTTGGGGTCATCGCTTGGCGCCGACTCGAACTGCACGCCGTACTTGTCGAAGTCGCCGCTGAGCGGCAACTGGCTGGTGAACGCCGCCGCGGTCACGCCGGGAAGGTGTTGCACCGCATCGAGTGCCTGCGCAAAGAACTGGTAGCGGGTGCTGTCGTTGTCATACTGATGGCCGGCCGCCTCGACCTGCATGCTGATCACGTGCGACGGATCGAATCCCGGAGCGACGGCGAAGAGATGTTCCAGGCTTCGCAGCAGCAGTCCTGCACTCACGAGCAGCACGAGCGCGAGTGCGACCTCCGCGACGACGAGCGCGTTGCGCGTGAGCCGGTGACCACCCGTCGTGCGCTGAGACGTCTGCTGCAATCCGGCGTGCAGATCGCCCCGCGATGCACCGAGCGCCGGCACGATTCCAACGACGAGACCGACGAGCGCGGTCATGCCCAGCGCGAACAGGAACACCGTGGCGTCGAGCCGGATCGCATTCACCCGGGGCAGTCCCGGTGGACTGAGCACGACCAGCGCGCGCACGCCGAGGTCGGCCACGCCCAGGCCGAGCAGGCCGCCGAGCGCCGCGAGGAGCAGACTCTCCGTGAGGAGCTGGCTGATCAGCCGCCGCCGTCCGGCGCCCAGCGCGGCACGCATGGCGAACTCGCCACGTCGTTGTGCGCCGCGAGCGAGCAGCAGATTCGTCACGTTCACGCACGCGATGGCGAGCACCAGAAGGACCGCGATCAGGCTGGCGACGAGCGCCGGCTTCACAGCCGCCGTCACGTCGTCCTGCAGCGCATGCACGATCAATCCCTGCGCGAGATTGGCCCAGACCGGCCGTGGAAACTCCGGCACGGGTGTGCGCGCCAGGGCCTGGAGCTCGTGCCTGGCCTGATCGGCGGTGACACCAGGCGCGAGTCGGCCGACGAGACGCATGTGGTGGCCCCACTCGGGTCCGTCGAAAGAAGCATTCGACCCGTACTGCCGGGGCGCCCACACCTCTGTCGATGGCGTGAGTACATTCTCGAAACCGCGCGGCATGACGCCGATGACCGTGTATGGATCGCCATCCAGGGTGATCTGCCGGCCCATGGCCGCATGGGCGTCGCCGAAGCGCCGCCGCGCGAGCCCGTCGCTGACAATCGCGACTCGGGGCCCGTGCGGCAGATCATCGGCTGCGTCGAAGTCCCGGCCCAGTGCCGGCGGCACTCCCAGCACCCGGAACCAGGCCGCGGTGACCCGCTGTCCCGTGAGTCGCTCGGGCTCCGCGGTTCCCAGCAACGCCGGCTGCCAGGCATCCACCGCGGCCATGGCGCTGAAGGACCGGCTGCGTGCAGCAAGCTCACGGTACGTGCCGTAGGTGACGTCAACCGGAGCGCCGTCGGTGCCAAAGTCGGAGATCATCAGGATGCGGGCGGCGTGCGGATACGGCAGCGGCTCGAACAGGATGGGATTCACCGCGCTGAAAATCGCCGTCACGGCACCCAGTCCCAGGGCCAGCGTGAGCACGGCGACGATCGTGAACCCCGGATTGCTGCGCAGGCGGCGCGCGGCAAAGCGCAGGTCGGCGGCCAGCGTGCCAATGGCGTTCTCCCATCCGTAGGAGCGCACCTGTTCCCGCACCACGGTCGTGTTGCCGAGTTCCAGCGTGGCCGCGCGCCGGGCATCGGCGGGCGAGAGTCCCCGAGCGGTGTGCGCGGCGATGAGCTGCTCCAGGAAATCCGTCACTTCGTCCGCAAGATCCTGATCCGCGGCGCGACGATGCGTGAGCACGCGCAGACCGCGCGCGACCTGGCGCCAGAGTGACATGGGTCTACCCTTCGGCGTTGAGGAGGCGTGCCACGGCGGACGCGCGCCGCTTCCAGTCGGCGGACTCCAGCTCGAGCTGCTTGCGGCCGGCGCGCGTGAGGCTGTAGTATCGCGCCCGGCGTGCGTTCTCCGTGCGCCGCCACTCGGCATTCAGCCAGCCGGCGCGCTCGAGGCGCTGCAATGCGGTGAGCAGGGAGCCGGCGTTGATCCGGAACACCCCGCGCGAGATCTGCTCCACGCGGCGGGCGATGCCGTAGCCGTGCATCGGCTCGAGGCTCAGCGTCTTCAGGATGAGCAGGTCGAGCGTGCCCTGGATGACGTCGGTATTCGGCTCCTCCACGATCGCTCCCGGCTGGTGGTGCGGGAGACGATAGGGTTCCTCATCTTGATTGTCAAGATATGACAATCATGGGTGAATGGACGGCGCTGGCCGGCGCGCACCCCTGACAGGGTGCGCGCACGGGATCGCGTCCGATCAGTTCACACGCTCCACCAGGCCGCACGCGACCGGGAGCGAGGGGACGTACGTACCAGCGACGAAGGCACCATGCAGCACCATCGTCTTCAGCTCGAGATCGGACGGGCTGAAGGCCAGATCGGCGGATGCGAATGACGCGTGGTACTGGATGGAGCCCGCCGTGTTGGTTGGCGTGGGAAAGGGCGTGAGGTTGAGCTGGACCGGTCCATAGAACGGAAGTCCTTCGGCAAACGTGAGGACACCGTCGTCGCCGGCCGCGGACGGTGGCGGGCAGGTTGCGTCCGTCCCATCGGTGAAACCGTGGATGTGCTGCACGTGCTGCAGGTCGGGGATGTGTCCAACCGCCTGCAGTTGAACGACAAGATCGGTGCCGCGAACCGCCAGCGTCGCGGTGCCGTGGACTCCGGAATTGTTCAGCGGCGCGAGGTCGACACGGTACATGGCGACGGCCGCACCGGAGCCGGCCTCGTTCGTCTGTGCGTCGGGTCGTGGGGTGACACTGGCGCTGGGTGAGGCGCTCTTCGGCTCGACCGGTTCGTCGTGACAGGCTGTGGCGAGAAGGAGAGCCGGGAGGACGGTGGCGACAAACACGGTACGCGACTTCATGACTGCCTCCGGGAAGAAAGTTCGGCGCGTGTGCGCGCACCCGCGATGAACTGCGCGGGATCCGAGGAAGTCATTACAAATTGCCTGGTCGCAGCCCGAGTTCCGTGGGCCGGCCCGTGGCCCGCGGTTGCGCCGAGGCGCGCGTTGTTCCGCCTCGGCGCGGGCCGCACACTTCCGTATCGCCGGGCTGGTGCGGCTGGGGTACGGTCTGCAGCTTCTCCGGATTGCCGATGGCGTAGATCGTGTGGATCTGCTCGCCGCGAAGGTGGAGGATCATCGCCGCGAGCGGTCGGCCGCTCACATACACGATGAAGCCCGGTTCGCCGTTGATTCGGGCCGCGCGCATGATGCGCCCGGCGGGCACGAAGCGCGAGCGCGGCTACTGGCGTTTCCGTGCCGGACCCGGCACTGCTGCCGCTGCTGCATTCCCGGACGTCCACTTCTTCAGCCACGCATTCACCGTGTCGTGCCACTGCACGCTGTTCTGCGGCTTCAGCACCCAGTGATTCTCGTCGGGGAAGGTGAGGAATTCGCTGGGAATGCCACGGCGCTGCAGCGCGGTGAACGCACCGAGTCCCTGCGTGATCGGAATGCGGAAATCGTGGCCGCTGTGCACTACGAGCATCGGCACGCGCCAGTCCTTCACGTGGTCCAGCGGATTGAACTGCTCGTAGTTCGCCGGGTGCTCGTACTGCGTCCCGCCGTTCTCGTGCTCCTCGAACCAGAGCTCGTCCGTGTCGTAGTACATCGCACGGGTGTCGAATACGCCGTCGTGATCCACGAGGCATTTCCACGGCTGGTTCCACACGCCGGCCATCCAGTAGACCATGTAGCCGCCGTAGCTGGCGCCGAGCGCGCAGGCGCGAGTGCCGTCGAGAAACGGGTACCGGCTCAGCGCCGCCGCCCAGCCGCGTTTCAGATCGGCAAGTGGTTTCCCGCCCCAGTCGCCCGAGATGGAGTTGGTGAAGGCCTGGCCGAAGCCGGTGGATCCGTGGAAGTTGATCGTCACCACGGCGAAGCCCTGGCCTGCGTACGTCTGCGGATTCCAGCGATAGCTCCAGCCGTTGTCCATGGCGCCCTGCGGGCCGCCGTGGATGATGAAGGCAACGGGGTATTTCCGTCCCGGCTGGAATCCGACCGGCCGCACCACGTATCCCTGCACGGTCGCGTCGTGCCAGCCCTTGAAGGTGAAGAATTCGACGTCGCCCATCCTGGCATTGGCGAGGTCGGTCGCGTTGAAGTGCGTGACCTGCTTCAGCGCGTCGTGGCGCGATCCCTTCGCGTGCAGGTCGAGCGTGTACAGGTCTGCCGGATGCCTGAGATCATCGCGCGCGAGGAGGAGCGTGCCGTTGGCCAGCGAATACCCGCTCACCGTACCGTCACCAACCAGCCTGGTGACCGCGCCGGTTGCGGCCGCGATCGCGAACAGCGCGTGCTGCCCCTCGTCATCGGCCGTGGCGTACAGGGTCTTGCCGTCGGCCGAGATGGACAAACCGCCAGGCGAGCGATCCCACTTCGGATCCACCTCGTGCTTCGCGCCCGTGGCGAGGTCCATGGCCATGATCGCAAAGCGGTCGGACTCGAAGCCCGGCGTCTTCATTGCCAGGTAATAGAGCGTCCTGCCATCGGGTGACGGCACCGGATACGCGTCCCACGCCTTGTTGGCGGCGGTGAGGTTGCGCGGCGCGGCGGAGCCGTCCGCCGGCACACTGTACACGTCGAAGTTGGTTGACCACGGCTCGGTAGTGCCGGCGATGCGGACGCCGAAGTACACGGTCCGGCCATCCGGCGCGAACGCGACCTCGCTCAGGTCACCGAACGGCCTGCTCGGGACGTCGCCGTCGATGCCGCGGCTCAGCAGTGTCGGCTCGGCGGGCACCTGTCCGCTCTGGTCAAACGCGGCGACAAAGAGCTGGTTGCGCCGGCCATCCGCCCAGGTGTCCCAGTGTCGCACGAACAGCCTGCGGTAGAGCGTGCCGCTGGCCTTGTCGCGTTCGCGGGCGTCGAGCCGCTGCATCGTGCAGGCGAGCGTCGCGCAATCGGTGTTCACCGAATACGACAGGAGCACGCGCCGGCCATCGGGAGAGAGCAGGTAGTCGTTCACATCGAGCGACGCGTGCGTGACCTGGACAGGTGTGCTGTGCGCGCCGAGATCCGGGCCGTTCGCGCTGGCGAGATCCACGCGCCACAACTGCTCCACGTCGCTGGCCGGCGCCAGGAAATAGAGACTGCGTCCATCCGCGGACCAGCGCGCCGAAGAGCCGGCAGCGACCACCTTCACGGGTTCGGCATCGCCGCGGAGATCCTCCACGTAAATGGCGGTGACGCCCCTGTTCGCCGCGTAATCGGTACTGCGCACCGAGAACGCGGCGTAGCGGCCATCCGGTGACAAGCGCGGGTCGCTCACACGATCCAGCATCACGAGATCGTGCACGGTGAAGGGGTGCGCGGCGTGCACATCGGACATCGCGGTATCTGCCGCCTGGCCCGCGACGGCCGGCACGGGCAGCAGCGCGAGCAGCAGCACGACAATCAGGACTGGCACTTGATCTCCGCTAGTGCGCGACGCAATCGCCTCAGGCGGCCTTCGCGTAAATCCCGGGAGCATTCTCGCGGACGGTGCGGCGCGCGTTCATCCAGACGAAGCCGGCCACGATGAATGCGAGCGCGAAGAGCTGTGCCATGGTCAGGCCGCCGAAGAACCGGTCGTCCTTGGCGCGCAGGAATTCCACCAGGAAGCGCTCGATGCCGGCGAGCACCATGTACATGCCGAACAACCACCCCTCCGCATGCTTGTGATCGCGCAGTCGCCAGAGGATGAGGAACATGACGAAGCCGAGTGTGACCTCGAGCAACTGCGTGGGATAGACCGAGAGCACGGTGCTCGCCGTTGCTCCCGCCGGAATGGGCGTTCCGAACATCGCGTGCATGTTGCCCGCCGTGGACGGTGGCGACCCATCGGGAAAGCTCACGGCGAAGATGGAATTCCATGGGCGTCCATAATCATCGCCCACGGCCCAGCATCCGGTGCGACCAATGGAATACGCCGCCGCGATCCCGATGCCCGCGACGTCCGCAATGCGCCACAGATTCAGCTTCCGGCGCCAGACGACGAGGGCCACCGCAATGGTGCCGCCGATCAGTCCGCCCCAGAACACGAAGCCGGCGCGGCTCCACAGCATCGTGATGTCCTGCATCAGGATCACGTAGTAGATCTTCGCGCCCAGCAGGCCGCCAATGACGGCGGCGAAGATCAGATCACCAATCGGTTCGGGGTCATGGCCGCGGCGCGCCAGCTCGCGCTGGCAGATCACCTGCGCGATGGCGAACGCCAGCAGCACCGCGATGCCGAATCCGGTGAAGGCAAAGCGACCGAAGTGGACGACGAAGGGGTGATGAACGATCATGCAGTCACGAGTCCGGGCAATGGCGCGGCAGCATACGCGTTGAGGTCGAGCGGGGCCAGTTCGCCCCGCGCGAAGTGAAAGAGGCCGGCGCGGGCGATCATTGCCGCGTTGTCCGTCGCCAGCCGGGCTGATGGAGCATAGACAGCGACGCCATCGTCCGCCAGTCGTGCGCGCATGGTGTCCACGAGCGTCTGGTTGCAGGCTACACCGCCGCCCAGTACGACCCGGGTGCGCCCGAAGCGAGCGACGGCCCGGGCCGTCTTGGCGACGAGCGTGTCAATGAGCGCGTCCTGAAAGCCGCGCGCAATGTGCGCGCGTTCGGCATCCAGGTCCGGTGTCTTGCGCACGGTGAGCAGCACCGCCGTCTTGAGCCCGCTGAACGACACGTCGTAGTACTCCGGATCGTCCGGGCGCTGGTTCGCGCGCAGCATGGGGCGCGTGAATCGGTAGCGCTCCGGCGTGCCCGCGCGCGCGAGTC
>Ga0207640_10002015_pt1 | contig 10970 bp, 11 predicted proteins | sample KBSCornC42_FD_184300 | JGI IMG/M metagenome (GOLD analysis project Ga0207640, IMG submission 184300) | Corn rhizosphere microbial communities from Kellogg Biological Station, Michigan, USA - KBS Corn C4-2 (SPAdes) (version 2) | ecosystem: Host-associated > Plants > Roots > Rhizosphere > Soil ... | reverse complement strand
TCCGATCTCCGGCTCGAATCGAAGTCCGCCGACTTGCTCAAGAGCACTTACGCGGCGCTGACTCCCTGGCAGAAGACCCAGGTCGCGCGCCATCCGATGCGGCCGCACTTCGTCGATTACGTACGCCTGGCGTTCGACGAGTTCATCCCGCTCGGCGGCGACCGCCTGTTCGGCGAGGACCACGCGATCCTCGGCGGTCTGGCGACGTTGGGCGGGCGCAAGGTCGTGCTGATCGGACACGAGAAAGGCCACGACACCGCCAGCCGCATCCGCCACAACTTCGGCATGGGCAAGCCCGAGGGCTACCGCAAGGCGATCCGCCTGATGGGGCTCGCCGGGCGCTTCGGGTTGCCGGTGGTGACGCTGGTCGACACCTCGGGCGCGTTCCCCGGGGTCGAGGCGGAGGAGCGCGGTCAGGCCGAGGCGATCGCGCGCTCGACCGAGGCGTGCCTGGCGCTGCCGGTGCCGATGGTCGCGGTGATCGTCGGCGAGGGCGGATCGGGCGGCGCGGTCGCGCTGGCCAGCGCCGAGCGCGTGCTGATGCTCGAGCACGCGGTCTATTCGGTGATCTCGCCCGAGGCCGGGGCCTCGATCCTGTTCCGCACACCCGAGAAGGCGGCGGACATGGCCGAGGCGATGAAGACCACCGCGCAGGACTTGCTGCGCCTCCACGTGATCGACCGCATTCTGCCCGAGCCCGTCGGCGGCGCGCACCGCGATCCCTCGGGCACGGCGTCCACGATCAAGGCCGCGGTGCTCGAAGAGCTTGGCGCGCTCGACGGCAGGAGTCCGGCCGATTTGCGCGCCACGCGCGCCCAGCGCTTCCTCCGCATCGGCGCCGGTGGCTGACCGCGGGCGGGAACCATCCCCCCGCGCGCATTGTTCCTTCGACGAGAATAAACCGGGTCGCCCGCGTTGCGCGAGGCGGCTGTTCGCCTGTCGGAGACGCACGATGCCCCGCACCAACCGCACTTCGCTTCGCTTCGCCGCGCTGCTCGCCGGCGCCGCGCTGACCATCGCGCCGCTGTCGGCGCAGACCGTGCGCGGGATCAGCGCCACCGACAAGGCCACCGGCGCCAAGGCCCACCCCGAGCTGGTGGCCGAGTTCGGCGGCGCGGTGACCGGCAGCCAGGCGGCTTACGTCGAGCAGATCGGCAAGAACATCGCGATCCAGTCGGGCCTGTCCAACGCGCGCAGCGACTTCACCGTCACGCTGCTCAATTCCTCGGTCGACAACGCCTTCGCCATCCCCGGCGGCTACGTTTACACCACTCGGCAACTCGTCGCGCTGATGAACAACGAGGCGGAGCTCGCCGCCGTGCTCGGGCACGAGGTCGGCCACGTCGCCGCGCGGCATTCCAAGCAGCGGGCTAAGGCGGCGACGCGCAACTCCATTCTCGGGGTGCTGGGACAGGTTCTCGGCTCGGTCGTCGGCGGCGGCTTCGGCAACGTCATCGCCCAAGGCGCGCAGCTCGGCTCGCAGGCGTTGACCGCGTCTTTCTCGCGCACGCAGGAGACCGAGGCCGACAACCTCGGCATCCAGTATCTGCGCGGCGCGGGCTACGATCCGCGGGCGATGTCGACCGTGCTGGCCAGCCTGGCCAATCAGAACGCGCTCGACTCGCGGATGATGGGGACGCAGAACCGCGTGCCCGAATGGGCCAGCACCCACCCCGATCCGGCCTCGCGCGTCCGCTCGACGCTGGCGCGGGCAGGGGCCAACGCCACCGGGATCACCAACCGCGATACCTTCCTGAGCCGGATCAACGGCATCATGTACGGCGACGATCCGCACCAGGGCGTGGTCGAGGGCAGCACCTTCGTCCACCCCGACTACCGCTTCACCTTCCAAGCGCCCAACGGGTTCTACCTGCTGAACGGCAGCGATGCGGTGACGATCGGCGGGCAATCGGGCAACGGCAAGCTGAGCACCGCGGCCTACAACGGCAACCTCGACAGCTACGTTCGCCAGCAGTTCGCCACGCTCGGCCAGCAGAACCAGATCAACCTGGCCCCGTCGTCGATCGAGCGGACCACGGTCAACGGGCTGCCCGCCGCCTACGGCATCGCGCGGGTCAACTCGGGCAACGGCCAGATCGACGTGGTGGTGTTCGCCTACGAGTTCTCGAACGGCCAGGCGTTCCATTTCATGACGCTGACCCAGGCGGGCCGGGCGAGCGTGTTCGATCCGATGTTCCGCTCGATGCGGCGGATCAGCGCGAGCGAAGCCTCGGGCGTGCGGCCGCGGCGGGTCAGCGTGGTGACGGTGCGCAGCGGCGATACGGTGCAGTCGCTGGCGAGCCGGATGGCGTACTCCAACTACCAGCTCGAGCGCTTCCTTGTGCTCAACGGGCTGACCAACGGTTCACAGCTGGCGGCGGGCCAGAAGGTCAAGATCGTCACGTACTAGTCGAGGCCCATCACGAAGGCGAAGGACGCGCCCAACAGCAAAAGGGCGGCAGGTTTCCCTGCCGCCCTCGCGTTTGTCAGCTTCGACGAACTTACGGGTTCATCGCGCCGGCGGTGGTGCTGAAGGTCGTCGACAGCTGGGTGCCGAGGCTCGACATCGCGCCGATCGCGGCAACCGCGATGAGGGCGGCGATCAGGCCGTATTCGATCGCGGTCGCGCCCTTGACGTTGGCGAAAAGCTTGCGGAAATTCTTCATCTTCGGTCTCCTGGTTTCAGTCTTCGTCTACCCGGCCCCTTCCGACTTACTCCCCGGAACGAGCGTTACCGGGACTAGGGCCGAATCCTTTAAAATGACTTAAGGGCTGGTCACCTTCTGCTCGACGTCGTTCCACATCGCGATCGAGTTGGAAGCGAACAGGTTGAGCGAACTCATGATCGCGAGCACGATCAGCGAAACGATCAGCCCGTATTCGATCGCGGTTGCGCCCTTGTTGTCGGCGCAAATCTTGCGCAGGCCCCTGAACATCGCGCGTACCTTCCCCAATTGATTTGTCTCCACGCGGCCAGATGCCCGATAGCCCGTTAAGAAAAGGTTGAGAGACGTGCCCGAGCTGCAAGAAATTCCGACAGGCGTGGCGGTGGTCGGCGCCATCCTGATCGACCGAGCGGGCCGCGTCCTGATGCGCCGCCGCCCGGCTGAAAAGCGCTACGGCGGGCTGTGGGAATTCCCCGGCGGCAAGGTCGAGCCGGGCGAAGCGCATGAAAACGCGCTGGTTCGCGAAATAACCGAGGAGCTCGGCGTCGCGCTCGACCCCGCGGCGTTGCGCTTCGCGCTCGTCTCGGCGGACGATGCCCAAGGGGCGCGGGGCGAGCGCGACCCGCACGTCCTGTTTCTTTACACCTGCCGCCGCTGGTCCGGCGAGCCGCGCTGCCTCGAGGGCGGCGCGGTCGGGTGGTTCGACGCCGCCGCGGCGGCCGCGTTGCCGGTTCCGCCGCTCGATGTCGCGCCCGTGCAGCGCCTCGCGGAGATCGTCGCGCGAGCGGGCGCTTAGGGATTGCCAACCCCGGGAGCCGCACCTATGTGCCCCCCTCACGCGCCCGTAGCTCAGCTGGATAGAGCATCAGACTACGAATCTGAGGGTCGGACGTTCGAATCGTTCCGGGCGCGCCATTATTCAAAGACTCAGCTGCAGATCGGCGCATCGAGCAGCCCGGCGGGCAATCGGTACTTCGCTTCCGCGGCGTAGACCTTCGGCAGACAGATGGCCCGCCGGAAGCTTGTGGCCTGGCTCTGGATACCTGCAGGGTTACCGCCAAATCGGGTAGCGCGAAGAGCGTGGGTCGAAGCCGTGCTTCGACGGCGGCCACGACGGGCCGTGGTGGCCGAGATGCCACTTGCCGATGAGGGCGCTGGCGTAGCCCGCGGGCTTGAGCGCCTCGGCGATGGTGACTTCCGACAAGGGCAGACCGCGGTGTCGGCGCCGCCGTTCATGATCACCTGCCAGCCGAGCCCGGTGCGGATCGGGTAGCGCCCGGTGAGCAGCCCGGCGCGCGATGGCGTGCAGATGTTGGCCGGCGCATAGTAATCGGTCAGCACCGTCCCCTCGCGCGCTAACCGGTCGATGTTGGCGGTGCGGATGGTCTTGCCGCCCATCGCGCCGACGTCGCCGTAGCCGAGATCGTCGCAGAGGATGACGAAGAAGTTCGGCTTGCGCCGCGGGGCGCTGTGCGCCGCGCTGCCGAGCATCAGCGCCGCGACCGCAGCAGTGGAGCCCTTGAGCAGCTGCCGGCGCCCGATCCGCCCTGTAACTTGCGTCTTGGACAAGCCGACCTCCTGGTCGTCCGATGTCAGTGCACGCGATCAGGACGGCACCATAGCCCGGTCTAGGAGACATCATGGCAGCGATCGGTAGCGGAGCGAAGCGTAGCGCACCGAACTCGCTCCCGTCGCGAACACGGCCGAGCGAAGGCTGAGGAAAATGTCGGCGACATTGTCGTTGTATCCCGCAACCTCGAAAGAGACTTCCTGGGTCCACGCATCGCGTCGCACCCATAAACCCGCGCTTCGGACAAGCTCCTCACGAGCGCCCGGGCCTTATCGCACGCCCGGTCCCGGCGCACTCCGGACGCTTCGCTGACGCTGACGATAGGCTTGACAATAATAAGCATAGTGCATAGTCTACATCGATGGAAAACCTCGGATCGTCGCTCTCGGACACCGCCCGAATGCTCCGTCGCGCGTTCGACGCGCGCGCGCGCAGCATCGGCGTCACTCGCCCGCAATGGCAGGTGCTGAGCGTGCTCAGCCGCTATGAGGGGGTCAACCAGGGCGGACTCGCCGAGCTTCTCGACGTCGAGCCGATCACCGTCTGTCGCATGCTCGACCGGTTGCAGGAGTCCGGGTTGATCGAGCGCCGCGCCGATCCTGCCGATCGGCGATCGTGGCGGCTGTTCCTGACGGCGAAGGCCGGCGAGCTGCTCGACCATCTGCGTCCGATCTCGGTCGAGTTGCTCGACGAGGCGCTGCTCGGGATCGGCGAACCCGAGCGCGAGGCGCTGTTCGCCGCGCTCGCGCAGATTCGCCGCAACCTCTCGCGGCGCAGCGAAGTTGCCCGCCCGGAAGGAGTTGCCCGCCATGGCTGAGCGCGACCCCGGCATCGTGATCGACGACGCCATCGAGGTGAGCGGCGATCCCGCGGCGCAGTCCGCCGCTGCATCCCCCGCGCCGAAGCGGCGCAACTGGAAGAAGCTGGCGGTGATGGCGCTGGTCCCGCTGCTCGTCGCGGTAGGCGGGCTGTGGTACTGGCAGTCGCTGCAGGGCAAAGTCTCGACCGACAACGCCTATGTCCAGCAGGACAAGGTCTCGGTCAGCGCCGAGGTCGGCGGCAACATCTCGCAGGTGCTGGTCCGCGAGAACCAGCAGGTGAAGGCGGGCGACGTGCTGTTCCGCGTCGATCCAGAGCCCTACCGCATCCAGATCGCGCAAGCCGACGCGGCGATTGCGAGCGCCCAGGCCAACGCCATCGCACTGCAGAATTCCTCGGAACTGTCCGGCGCGAACGCAGCCGCGGCGCGCGAGGACATCGGCTTCGCCCAGGCCGCGTTCGAACGTCAGGCGGCGCTGTGGAAGCGCGGCTTCACCACCAAGGCCGACTACCAGGCGGCGCAGCACCAGGTCGCTCAGGCGCGCGAGGAGCTGCGCCTGGCCGAGGCCAAGCGCGCCGAGGCCGCCGCCAAGCTCTCTACCGGGGCGCAAGTTCCGGGAGAGCTTCCGGCAATCGCCGCGGCCAAAGCGCAGCGCGCCGCGGCCGAGCTCAACTTGCGGCGGACCGAGGTTCGCGCGCCGATGAGCGGCCGGGTAACGCAGGCCGACCGCCTTCTGGTCGGGCAGCAGATCGCCTCGGGACTGCCGGTGGTGACGATCGTCGCCAACGGCGAGAGCTACGTCGAAGCCAACTTCAAGGAAACCGAGCTTGCCGAGATGCAGGTCGGGCAGCCCGCCGAGGTCACTTTCGACGCCTATCCCGACCTCGCGCTCAAGGGTCACGTCGCCTCGCTCGGGGCGGGCACCGGCAGCGAGTTCTCGGTGCTCCCGGCGCAGAACGCCACGGGCAACTGGGTCAAGGTCACCCAGCGGGTGCCGGTCCGTATTGCGATCGACGAGAAGAGCCCGCGCCAGCTGATCGCGGGCATCTCGACCCACGTGACCGTCTTCACCGACGGCCGCAAGCGCTAGCCCGGCGCGCGTGGCGAGCGTCGCCGGTCCCGCGGCACAGGCGCCGGCGGCTGCGAAACCTGCGGTCGCGGCGGCCCCCTCGCCGGGCGACGATCGCGCGCTGCTGCCGGTCGACAACCCGGTCGTCCTGGTTGTCGGGATCATGCTCGCCTCGCTGCTGCAGATCCTCGATTCGACGATCGCCAACGTTGCGATCCCGCACATGCAGGCGACGCTCGGCGCGACTCCGGACGAGATCAGCTGGGTTCTGACCAGCTATATCGTCGCCAGCGCGGTGGCGATGCCGCTGACCGGCTGGCTCGCCGACCGGGTCGGCTCGCGTCGCCTGTTCATCGCCTCGGTCGCCGGGTTCATCCTCTCCTCGATGCTCTGCGGGATGTCGCAAAACATCTCCGAAATGGTACTGTTCCGCGCGCTTCAGGGGGTCACGGGAGCGTTCATCAGCCCCTTGAGTCAGGCCGCGATGATCGACACGAACAAGCCCTCGCGCCAGGCGCAGATGATGGCTTTGTGGGGAATGGGGATCATGATCGGCCCGATCCTCGGCCCGATCCTCGGCGGCTGGCTGACCGAGAACTGGAACTGGCGCTGGGTGTTCTACGTCAACGTGCCGCTCGGTGCGCTATCGCTGCTGATCCTCGTTGCCGGGCTGCCTTCGCGGCCGATCCTGCGCCGCCGTTTCGACCTGTTCGGTTTTGCCATGGTCGGGCTCGCGCTGACCGCGCTGCAACTGCTGCTCGACCGCGGCAACCACATCGACTGGTTCTCCGCGACCGAGTCCTGGATTTACGCCGGGGTGATCATCTGCACGGTCTGGATGGGGCTGATTCACCTGACCACGGCCAGGGACCCGCTGTTCGACCGGATGCTGTTCGCCGACCGCAACTACATCATCGCGCTGATGTTCATGGTGGTTATGGGCGTCGTGATGTTCGCGACGATGGCTCTGCTCCCGCCGATGCTCCAGCACCTGATGGGCTATTCGGTCCTCGATACCGGGCTGGTGCTGATGCCGCGCGGGATCGGCACGCTGGTCAGCATGCAGATTTCCACGCGGGCGATGCGCCGCGGCCTGGACCCGCGCGTCCTGGTCGGCGCCGGCTTCCTGCTAGCAGCACTGTCGCTACGGCAGATGACCGGATGGTCGCTGGGCGTCGACCGCTATCACATCGTCGAATCCGGCTTCGTCCAGGGGCTGGGGATGGGGCTGATCTATATTCCGCTGCAGGCTTCGGCGTTCGCGACGCTGCCGGCGCGGCTGCGCACCGATGGCTCGAGCCTGCTCAACCTGCTGCGCTCGATGGGCGCGTCGGTCGGGATCGCGGTGGTGACCACAATGCTGGCGCGCAACATCCAGGTCTCGCACCAGGACCTCGCCGGGCATGTCACCGGCTCGGTCACCAGCATGGTCGACTTCTCGACCATCGACCGTTTCCAAGTCCTGGGCACGACCGTGCTCAGCATGATCGATGGCGAGGTCAACCGGCAGGCGGCGATGGTGGGTTACATCGACGACTTCTACCTGATGATGTGGATGACCTTCGCCGCGCTGCCGCTGGTGCTGATGATGCGCAAGGCGAACCTGGGGAGGCCGCCACCGCCCGAGGACATCCCGCACTAACCTTCGCTCGGGTCCCCGGTCATGTCCATGTCGTGGAGCGCGTTGGCGACGAGTTCGTCCATCCTCGTCCGCGCCTTGGCGGGGTCGGGCTCGGCGATCGCGGCGAGCACCGCGTAGTGGTCCTCAATACCGTCGCGCGGATGGGCATGGGCATTACGTGCCGGTCGACGACCGGATCACCAGCGACGATTATGCACTCTGCGTCTCCGCGGCGAAGAGCGGACTGGGCCTCTTCTTCTCGGCCAAAGCATCGTTGCCGAGGCTTTGGCTCGCGGTGAGCTGGAAGCGGTGCTGTCGGACTACGTGTTCGGTTCGGAAGGCTTGTTTCTGCATTATCCGAGCCGCGCCCATGCGCTGCCCAAGTTACGGGTGTTCATCGACCATGTTCGCCAGCACCTGGAGCGGTGAAGGCATCGCCGGGGTGGTGGATCGGGGATCGACCGAAGCCGCCATCGGTTGCTAGGCGAGGCCATGGACAGCGAAGAAAAGACCGACCCCGCGCTCACGCCCGTCATCATCGGTGTCGGCGAATGCAACGACCGCCCTCCCGAGGGCGAGCGCGGGCTCGATTCCGCGCAACTGATGGCTTCGGCGCTGGTTGCGGCCGCTTGCGACGCGGGTCATGGCGACTGGATCGGCGCGATCGAGCGTCTTCACGTCGTGCCGCAGATTTCCTGGCGCGATATCGACGTACCGGCATCTTTGGCGGCACAGACCGGCATTCCAGTCGAACGTATCGTCCAGGCCGAGGAGGCGACCGGGGACTCGCCCACCCGTCTGCTAGACGTCGCGGCCGAGGCCATTCGCCGGGGCGAACTGTCGGTCGCGGCGGTTACCGGGGGAGAGGCCCTGCGCAACGCCGCCCGGCGTACCGACCGGCCGCCTCAGCCGCTATTCTCCGGCTCCGCGCGCGTCGCGACCGATTTGCGCCGGCGCTATGGTCTACTCGTCCCGGCCGACATCTATCCGCTGTACGAGAACGCCTGGCGTGCGCAGCAGGGCCAGTCCTTGGAGCAAGGTCAGGCCGAGAGCGGCGCAATCTGGGCGGCGATGTCGGAAGTCGCGGCGACATCGCAGGGCGCATGGCTGCGCACTCCGCGCAGTGCCGGCGAGATTGTCGAGGCGACGCCCGCCAACCGCCTGATTGCGTTTCCCTACACCAAGCTGATGGTTGCCAACTCCTCGGTCAACCAAGGGGCGGCGGTGATCGTCTGCAGCCTGGCGCATGCGCGAGCGGCCGGTGTGCCCGATGATCGCCTCGTCTATGTCGGCGCCGGCGCCGCAGCACACGAGCCTGACGAAGCGCTCGCCCGAGCCGCTTTCGTCACGCCGCCCGGGATGCAGGTCACGTTGGAACGGGTGCTTCCGCGCAACGGCTTGACGATCGCCGATGTCGAGCATGTCGAGCTTTACAGCTGCTTCCCGTGTGTCCCGAAGATGGCGCGCGCGGTGCTGGGCTGGCCCGAGGATCGCTCGGTCACGGTCCATGGCGGGCTGACCTTCGGTGGCGGACCGATCGCCAATTACATGGGCCATGCGATCGCGGCGATGGTCCGCAAGATCCGCGAAGGGGCCCGCAACGGCCTGTTGTTCGGCAACGGCGGCTACTGTTCGCACAACCACGCGATCGTGCTCAGGGGCTCGCCCGTCAAGGAGCGTGCAGGGTGGTCACACGACGGTGATCAGGCCGAGGCCGACGCCCGGCGAGGGTCGATCCCGGCCCTCACCGACGTGATCGAAGGCGAGCTACCGGTGGAAACCTACACGGTAGTCTACGATCGCGAGGGCGAACCGAAATACGGCGTGGTTTTGTCGCGGTCTCCCTCTGGCGAGCGTGTGATCGCGCAGGTTCCCCCGGAAGATGCGCGCTCGCTTGCCTGGCTTACCAGCGGGAACGCCGAGCCTGTCGGCGCTCTTGGGCGAAATCGGCGAGTTGGCGAGACGCTGATCTGGAGCGCCCCGACTCGCTAGACGTGTACCCTCGGCAGACCGCTCCCGCCATCGAGTTTTCGACCCAAAGCATAGTCGCCGGCGATGGTGGTGCGCTACATCACCCGCGTGTCGTCGGGCTCCACTCCGGTCGAGCAGTGTAGGGTGCGCCAGTTGTCCCACAGCACCATGTCGTCAGCCTGCCAATCGTGGAAATAAGCGAGACTGGTGTCGAGCAGGGGGTCGCAAACTTCGCTAAGCAGAGCTTCCCCTCCAGGTCCGCCCATCTCGTAAATACCCAATGCAAAATAGGGTGAGACGTTGAGGACGGGCCGGCCCGTTTCCGGCTGGCGGAACACCAGCGGATGGATCACCCTGGGGTACTGCCATTCGCGCAGCGCGATCTTGGCGCCGGACGGTGCGAAGTGGTCGAGCGTTCCGTCGTGGCGCGCCCCGAATCGCTGGTGGGCAGCGTTAAGGTGCATCCCGTAGACAACGTGAAGTCCCTCCACCCGCGCCTTGAGCCGATCCGGCAGAGTTTCGTAGGCGGCGATCTGGTCAATGAAGCCGGTCATCCCACCGCCCTTTGCGGGCAAGCGGATCGGGCGGAGAATCCCGCCGCGATTAATCGCGTCGGTGTAGACGAGATCCGAATGCCAAGACAGCCAGCCGCCTCGCGGCACTCCATCCACGATGTAGACGGTGCCGTTATCCGGGTAATACTTGATGTCGACCAGCTCCTCCCGCTCGGCAACCCGAGTTTCGGGAAGGAGGTGCTCTTCGAGCGGCCCGAACAGTCGGCTCAGCGTACCGTGCAATTCGTCCGAGTGCTCGCCGCGAAACAGCACCACACCGATCGATCCACAAGTCGGATAGATGACGCCGCACGTCCTCGCGATCGAGGTGTGCCAAGAACAGTCCGGAGACTTTCGCGCCAAACTGCAATGCCTCGGCAAGCGGCTCGACGGCGTAAGGCATGGCCGTAGGCATAGCCAACGCGGCGGTCGCCATATCAGACGGTCGCCGCCGCGAACGCACGTACCGGAACCGGCTGGCCCCCGCGCACCAGTTTACCCGGACGCGCGCCGCAATCCCGTCGCGATAGGTCACCGTCCCGGCCACATTAGTGGCGACATACCTTGTGCGCGCTGCCTGAGGCGACGGCCGCCGGCGGGCAGATCATAAGCCGGGCGAGGCCCTTCAAGGTGCAGCCGGGCCAGATCGATCACGTCGAGGTCAGCCTTCATCCCCACCGCCACTAGCCCCCGATCCTC
>Ga0207640_10002006_pt1 | contig 10994 bp, 7 predicted proteins | sample KBSCornC42_FD_184300 | JGI IMG/M metagenome (GOLD analysis project Ga0207640, IMG submission 184300) | Corn rhizosphere microbial communities from Kellogg Biological Station, Michigan, USA - KBS Corn C4-2 (SPAdes) (version 2) | ecosystem: Host-associated > Plants > Roots > Rhizosphere > Soil ... | reverse complement strand
TTACCTGAATCGACTCTCTGACCTGCTGTTCGTACTGAGCCGCGTGCTGGCCCGCGCCAGTGGCCACGGCGAGGTGCTGTGGCAACACGAAAAGCGCCCGCGTGGAAAGTAGGTAGTCTGCGAGCGACTGGGTCATGCCAGTCCGTCATTCCGCGGCCATCCACGCTTTTTGCTGGCGGAACCTGCAAACCATTCTGCTTTTCCGTGAGTCGCGGACTGCGCTAGCATCCGGGCCAGCATGCGTCTCTACACACACCCCGCTTGTCTCGAACACGATCCCGGCGACGGTCATCCCGAATCGCCCGCGCGCCTGCGGGCGGTGTTGCAGGCCCTCGATGATCCACGGTTCGCGGCGATCGAACGCTTGGAAGCACCGCGCGCAATCCGCGAACAACTCGAGCGCGTGCACGGCGTCGAATACGTGGACTACATTTTCGGGAGTGCGCCAGCGCGCGACCGGACCCGGCTGGACCCCGACACTTTGATGTCGCCCGGCTCGCTGGAAGCCGCGCTGCGTGCGGCCGGCGCCGCATGCGCGGCGATCGACGCCGTGCTTGCCCGCGAAACCCGCCGCGCGTTCTGCGCCGTGCGCCCGCCCGGTCACCACGCAACCCGCAACGAAGCGATGGGCTTCTGCCTGTTCAACAGCGTCGCGGCCGCCGCTGCGCATGCGCTCGGTGCGCACCGGCTCGAACGAGTGGCCATCGTCGATTTCGACGTCCACCACGGCAACGGCACCCAGGCCATCTTCCGGCATGACCCGCGCGTGTTGTACGCGTCCAGCCACCAGATGCCGCTCTACCCCGGCACCGGCGAGGCCAGCGAACACGGCGCCGGCAACATCTTCAACGCGCCACTGCCACCCGGCGCGGGTTCCATCGAATTCCGCGCCGTGTGGGACAAGACCCTGCTACCCGAACTCGACCTGTTCCGCCCGCAATTGCTGCTGATTTCCGCCGGCTTCGACGCCCACGCCCGCGACCCGCTGGCACAACTGCAACTCACGACCGGCGACTACACCTGGATCACGCAACGATTGGTCGAACTCGCAAACCGCCACGCCGACGGTCGCATCGTCTCCGCGCTCGAAGGCGGCTACGACCTCGATGCGCTGCGCGAATGCACGGCGGCGCATGTCGCGGCGTTGCTGAGCTGACGGAAGAGAGACAGCGGCACCGCATGCTAAGGAGCATCGATGGACACGCAGAGGGGTTACGTTGGCCTCACCGATCCAGAGTGGTATGCCTTCTTGGCGAAACAGCCACGAGTTGACGAGGTCAATTTCTGGCAACCCCACGGGGGGCGAGCGTTTCGCGCCATTTCCCGAGGCGAGCCATTCTTTTTCAAGTTGCGCGCGCCACTCAAGGGCATTGCGGGATTCGGATTCTTCGAGCGTTATGAAGCGCTCCCCGCATGGCTTGCTTGGGAGTGCTTCGGTGTGATGAATGGTGCGCCCGATTTCGCATCAATGACTGGCCGCATTGTGCGATTGCGTGGCAGTGGCGATGGAATCACTGGCAACTTCCAAATCGGCTGCGTGATGATCACCGCACCAGTGTTCTTTGCGCAAGAAGAATGGGTTGATCCGCCGTCCGATTGGGCCAAATCCGGCATCCAGCAGGGCAAGACCTACGCAACGAATTCAGGAGAGGGCAATCGTCTGCTACGCGATTGCCTCGATCGCGCACAGAACGGTCACCACTATTGGAATGTGGAGCGGGTCGCGGAAGCCCCTCCGCGCTACGGCGCCCCCATTGAAATCAGGCCACGGCTCGGGCAGGGACTGTTTAGTCTCGCCGTCCGCGACGCCTATGGCGGAGCCTGTACCGTAACTGGCGAACACTCCAGCCCGGTTCTTGAGGCTGCACACATCACGCCCTATGCACAAGGCGGTGAGCATCGAGTCAATAACGGGCTGCTACTTCGGAGTGATCTGCACCGTTTGTACGACCGCGGGTACGTTACCGTTACGTCGGATTACGAGTTCAAGGTTGGCGACAAACTCCGCGAGGATTTCAACAACGGACGCAGTTACTACTCCCTCAATGGAAGGAAAATTGCGCTCCCGCCCAACGTCATGCTTCGACCGTCACGCGAGCGGCTTGAATGGCATATGAAGCAGGTATTCCGAGGTTAATGGTCACACAACCCGTTATGCGGGCAGCATGAATCTTTTGCATGCGATCCAGCGTGGATTCTCGCTTAAATGCAGGCCACGGATGATGGCCGCCAACGAAGCGACAAACGCACCGTTGCATGACGCCGAGGCGCGCATGTTCGAGCACATGGACGCGCGAGTTCAAGGCGGCCCGAAGGGTGAGCCACAGGGATGCGGCGAATAGGCGAGCACGTAGGGCGGGAGTAGCGCAGCGAATCCCGCCATCAGCCACGCTCCGGCGGGTTGTCACCCGCCCTACAAGAGCAGGCCACGGATTGCCGGCCATCGAAGCGATAAACGCGCCGTTGCATGACGCCGCAACGCGCAGGATGCGCGCCAAACGGGGCCCCGCGGACGCGGCTTGCGGGCGAGTCCGAAGGATGGCCCGCGGGACGCGGGCCAGTTCGCCGCGCAGGCACAGGGACGTGCCGTCGGCGAACCCCGGCGGCCGCGAGCGGATCCGGAGCACATGGACGTGCGGAGGGCGCGTCCGCGGGGTGGCCTTCTCTTTGGTGCCTTTCTCTTGGCCACACAAGAGAAAGTCACCCGCGCGCCCGGGAGGCGCGCGGGAAAAGACAAGGATGTCGTGCACCCGCTACCAGCAACGTCAAAATAGATTCCGGGTTCCGCGCTACGCGCGGCCCCGGAATGGCGACGAACGAAGTGCGGGCGTCGCGCGGAGAGCGCCATCCCCCCGCGACTGCGTCGCCGCGCTGCGCGCGCGTTCGCTTCGCTCCGCCCTTCGTTCCGAAGGGGGTGAGAAGCGTCAGCTCAGCGCGCCGTGGCAGTGCTTGTATTTCTTGCCGGAGCCGCACGGGCAGGGGTCGTTGCGACCGACCTTGGGGCCCTCTCGAACGATAGGCGCCGCCGCCGCGGCAACTGCCGCGCCGGCCTGCTGGCCTTCGCCCTCGGCGCCCAGTTGCGGCATTGGGTCGTAGCCGGTGGATTGCGCGTGCTGGAAATCCATCGCACGGGCTGCGGCCTGGCGGCGTTGTTCGGCTTCCATCGCGGCAACTTCTTCCTCGCTGCGGATGCGCACGCGCGCAAGCGTCTGCACCAGCTCCTTCTTGATGCGGCCCAGCATGTCCTCGAAAAGGCGGTAAGCCTCGCGCTTGTATTCCTGCTTGGGATCGATCTGCGCGTACGAACGCAAGTAAATGCCCTGGCGCAGGTAATCCATGCTGGCCAGGTGATCCTTCCACGCGCTGTCCACCGCGGTGAGCATCACGTGCTTTTCCAGCGCGCGCATCACTTCGGGGCCGACCTGCTGTTCCTTGGCGGCGAACATTTCGTCGGCGGCTTCGATGACGTGTTGGTGGATGGCCGCGGAATCGGCCTCGGTGGATGTTTCCAGCCAGTGCTTGAGGTCCAGCTTCATGCCGAACTCGGATTCGAGCGTCGCCGACAACCCGGCGAGATCCCATTGCTCGTCCACGGTGTCGTGCGGCACGTGCTGCGTGGCGAGCGATTCGAACACGTCGTGGCGAATGTCGCGCACGGTTTCCGAAACATCGTCGGATTCCAGCAGTTCGCGGCGCTGCGCGTAGATCACCTTGCGCTGGTCGTTGGCGGTGTCGTCGAATTCCAGCAACTGTTTGCGGATGTCGAAGTTGTGCTGCTCGACCTTGCGCTGGGCCTTTTCGATCTGGCGACTGACGAGGCGGTCTTCCAGCGCGTCGTCTTCCTTCATGCCGAAGCGCTGCATCCAGCGCACCAGGCCTTCGCCGCCGAAGATGCGCATCAGGTTGTCTTGCAGCGACAGGTAGAAGCGCGAGGAGCCGGGGTCGCCTTGGCGGCCGGAACGGCCGCGCAACTGGTTGTCCACACGTCGCGATTCGTGGCGCTCGGTGCCGACGATGTGCAGCCCGCCGGCTTCCAGCACTTGCTGGTGGCGCTGCTTCCATTCCGCCTTGACGCGTTCCTTGTCGGCGTCGGTGGCGTCGGCCGGCAGTTCGGCCAATTCCGCATCGAGGCTGCCGCCCAGCACGATATCGGTACCGCGGCCGGCCATGTTGGTGGCGATGGTGACCGCGCCCGGCAGGCCGGCCTGTTCGACGATTTTCGCCTCGCGTTCGTGCTGCTTGGCGTTCAGCACCTCGTGCGGCACGCCCGCCTTCTGCAACAGGCCGTGCACCAGTTCCGACACTTCGATCGAAGCAGTGCCGACCAGCACCGGCTGGCCGCGCTCGTGGCAATCGCGCACGTCTTCCAGCACCGCCTTGAATTTGGCCTCGGGCTTCAGGAACACGAGGTCGGCGTTGTCCTTGCGCACCATCGGTTCATTGGTCGGGATCACCACCACCTCCAGGCCGTAGATGGACTGGAATTCGTAGGCTTCGGTATCCGCCGTGCCGGTCATGCCCGACAACTTGTCGTACATGCGGAACAGGTTCTGGAAGGTGATGGTGGCCATCGTCTGGTTTTCGCGCTGGATCGGCACGCCTTCCTTGGCCTCGACGGCCTGATGCAAGCCTTCCGACCAGCGGCGGCCCGTCAGGGTGCGGCCGGTGAACTCGTCGACGATGATGATTTCGCCGTCGCGCACGATGTAATCGACGTCGCGCTGGTACAGCGCGTGCGCGCGCAGCGCCTGGTTCAGGTGATGCACCACCGCAAGGTTGCGCGCGTCGTACAGGCTGGAATCCTCGGCGAGGATGCCGGCCTGGCGCAGCAGTTGCTCGGCGTGTTCCATGCCCGCTTCGGACAGGTGCACCTGCTTCTGTTTTTCGTCGACGTAGTAGTCGCCTGGTTCGGGCGCCTCGCCGGGCAGCGGTTCCTTGGCCTGCCGCGTCATGTGCGGCACGACGCGATTGACGCGTATGTACAGCTCCGGCGAATCCTCGGCCGGACCGGAAATGATCAGCGGCGTGCGCGCCTCGTCGATGAGGATGGAGTCCACCTCGTCCACGATCGCGTAGTGCAGGCCACGCTGGTAGCGCTGCTCCTTCGATACCGCCATGTTGTCGCGCAGGTAGTCGAAGCCGTATTCATTGTTGGTGCCGTAGGTGATGTCGGCAGCGTAGGCTGCAGCCTTGTCCGACATCTCCATGCCGGGCCACACCACACCGACGGTCAGGTCGAGAAAGTTGTAGACCTTGCCCATCCACGCGGCATCGCGCTTGGCGAGGTAATCGTTGACGGTGACGACATGCACGCCCTTGCCGGCCAGCGCATTCAAATACACCGGCAGCGTCGCGACCAGGGTCTTGCCCTCGCCGGTGCGCATCTCGGCGATCTTGCCCTGGTGCAGCACCATGCCGCCGATCATCTGCACGTCGTAATGGCGCATGCCGATCACGCGACGGCTGGCTTCGCGTACCACCGCAAAGGCTTCGGGCAGGATCTTGTCGAGGCTTTCGCCGTCGGCGATGCGCTGCTTGAACTCGGCGGTCTTGCCGCGCAGGGCGACATCGTCGAGTTTCTGCATCTCGGGTTCGAGCGCGTTGATGCGCGCCACGGCTTTCGAAAGCTGCTTCACCACCCGCTCATTGCGGCTGCCGAAGACATTCGTCAGGATATTGGGCATCGGACTTGGGTTCGCGGTTCCGGGCTGCGGTTGAAACTCAATCGGACATCATAAAGGGGTACGCCATTCACGCCTAGAGATGGCAGTGAAATGCCCGATTTCAAGAATCAAGCGGCGGAGCGGCTGTTGCCAGAGTCAGCCCATGGATGGGCGTGGTGATGTCCGATAACCATGAGTGACGACATTTACACCGCAGCCATCAGCAATGCAGCGATCAGGGATGATCGCATTCCTATCTCCTGACGTAAGCGATCGGATTCACCAGCTTCCCGTCGTGCCAAACTTCGAAGTGCACGTGCGGGCCGGTCGAACGGCCGGTCGAGCCCGCGTCGGAAATGACCTCGCCCGCGCGGACGTGTTCGCCGACACGCGCCAGCAATTTGCTGTTGTGCGCGTAGCGGGTCATGTAGCCGTCGCCATGGTCGATCTCGACCACCTTGCCGTAGCCGTCGCGCACGCCCGCATAAGTGACGACACCCGCGGCGACCGCATGCACCTGCGATCCGAACGGCACGCCGATATCCAGGCCCGGATGGAAGCTGAAGTGGCCGGTGAATGGGTCGATGCGGCGGCCGTACGGCGAAGTGATGTAGCCATCCGTCACCGGCATGCCCGACGGAATCAGGCTGGCGGTGACTTGACGGTCTGTCAGCAATGACTGCAACACGCCGAGCTGGTTCTGCTGGCTGTCGAAGCGCTGCGAAAGCTGCTCCATGGTCACCGAAAGATCGAACGGTAGCGAACGCTCGGGGGGAATGGCTTTCTCGGGGCCGCCGATGCCGGGCGCCTCGTTGAAGTTGAATTCGGCGGGGTCGAGCTTGCCCGCCACCACCAGGCGCTGCCCCAGTGCATCCAGGCGTGCCGAGTCGGCCTGCAGTTCGCCCAGCTTGATGGCCATGCGGCTGATGTCGCGCTGAGCGTTGTCGCGCACCTGCTGCAATTCGGCTTTCTGCGCCGCGATCTGCTGGCGCATCGAATCCACCTTGGCCAGCGTGCGGCTGCCGGGGCTTGCGATCCAGACCGCCAAGACGGCGCTGGCGACAACGCAGAGAGTGAATCCGAGCATCAGGCGCTGCTGCAGGCGGCGGTTGGCCCGGCAGCGGTCATGCAGCCACGCGTCCGAAAGCGCGCACCGCGTCGAGCGGGCAACCAGTATCATGCCCATGTCAAAAAACCTTGAATCATCTGCCTTGTCTCCTGCCCGACCGTTACCGCCTCGCGATACCCACGGCCCGACGCCTGTTTCACAATGCGCGCCGGTTGCCGATCTGGCTGCCCGGGCACGTCAACTTGACCACTTGAGCCAGCGGATTGTTCCGCTGCTGCCCACACCATTGCGCGAGCACGTCCGCCATGTCGGCTTGCGCAACGACCGCGTCCTGCTGCTGGTCGAGTCGCCCGCCTGGGCCACCCGGGCACGCATGGATCAGTCCGGCATCCTCGCCGCCGTGCGCAGCCTTGGCTTGGCCGCGACATCCGTCACAGCCAAGGTGATGCCGATCCCGGCATCCAACGGGGACTCCGCCTCCGTACGACCGCCTTCGCCGCGTACCGCGCAACGCATACGCGCATCGGCGATGGCCGTCTCCGATCCGGACCTGCGGGCTTTGTTCCTCGAACTGGCCGCGCTTGCGGACAATTCGACGACCAAGTGACGCTCGCTGGCCGGCCCGCCCCCTCGTTCCAACGGCGGAAGCGAACGTTATAACACAGGGCAGGCGAGGTGCGCTGACCAGAATCAGAAAAAAGTCACAATTCGGGAAAGCCACCGGAGGGCGGGCAGACCAGCGGCGCTCCGACTGGCAGATGGGCTCGGTCGAAGTGGCTGTTGTGAAAAGTCAGGGCAGGAAGCCCGTTCTGGTCTTCACCCGAAGCGCGAGCGCTACGCCGCCAGAACGCCGCGGCTCGCAGCGTTCATGGATGAACGCAGCGCTTCGTGAAAAGTCAGGCCATGGATGGCCGTTCTGGAGTCACAAGCCCGAAAGCAATCACGCCGCTGGATTTACCCAACGGAGCCGCGATCAGGGATGATCGCACCTATACCGCCTGGGCGGGATGCGCGTAGGAAATCGGCGCCAAGGCGGGGTCGTCGAAGGTGACTTCTTCCCACGCGGACTTGTCCGCCAGCAGGGCGCGCAACAACTGATTGTTAAGCTGGTGGCCCGACTTGTGGCCGAAGAACGCGCCGATCAGGCTGTGGCCCAACAGGTACAGGTCGCCGATCGCATCGAGGATCTTGTGCTTGACGAATTCGTCTTCGTAACGAAGGCCGTCTTCGTTCAGCACGCGGTAGTCGTCCAGCACGATGGCGTTGTCCATCGAACCGCCGAGTGCAAGGTTCTTTTCGCGCAGCATCTCGATGTCGCGCATGAAACCGAAGGTGCGCGCGCGGCTGACTTCCTTCACGAACGAAGTCGTGGAGAAATCGATCTCGGCCTTGGAAGCGCGGCGCGAAAAGATCGGGTGCTGGAACTCGATGGAGAAGCCGACCTTGAAGCCGTCGAACGGCTTGAACTCGGCCCACTTGTCGCCCTCTTCCACCTTCACCGGTTTCTTGATGCGGATGAAGCGCTTGGGCGCGGACTGCTCTTCGATGCCGGCTGACTGCAGCAGGAACACGAACGGACCTGCGCTGCCATCCATGATCGGCACTTCCGGCGCAGACAGATCGACATACGCGTTGTCGATGCCGAGACCGGCCATCGCAGACAACAGATGCTCGACCGTACCCACGCGCACGTCGTCCTTGATCAGCGTGCTGGACAGGCGCGTGTCGCCGACATACTCGCAACGCGAAGGGATGGTGACGGGTTCCGGCAGGTCGGTGCGGCGGAACACGATACCGGTGTTGGCCGCTGCGGGACGCAAGGTCATGTAGACCTTTTCACCCGTGTGCAAGCCCACGCCCGTCGCGCGGATCACGTTCTTGAGCGTGCGCTGCTTGATCATTTTTCGTTGGAATCCCGTTAGAACAACGCTAAAACGTGGGCGATGCTACCACGGTTGACAGTCCGAATAAAGTGGACTCGTGCGTTCAGTTACTCGACGTACGGCGGGTGCCCGTACCCGCAGGGTGGAAATGCCTCGAACACGGCCCCCGGGGGAGACTGACCGCGCAACGGCGGCCAGGTTCCCGCGGATGGAAATCACCCGCACTGCCGGGGACGGGATCCGGCAGCGCGGGTTTGACAGCGGCGCCACGGCAGGCGCCGCTTCACGAGGCGGGCATCCCCTGCCCGTCTCCACAGCCTTCGGCTACGCGACCAGCGAGGCCGCGTTGGCCGCTCAGTCCGCCTGGCGCCGCAGGAACGCGGGGATATCCAGGTAGTCGGGCACGCCGGCCGTCTCGACCGCAGGCTTGGCGGCCATGGCAGGCGCGGGGTTGCGGCTCATCGCCGGCATCGGCTCCGGCTGGGCGGCGAATCCCACCACGCCGTTGTCGGTACCGGTGCGCAACACCCGCCGTGGTTGCGGCATCTCGACCATCTCCGGCTTGGCGACCGGTCGCAACTGCGGTTTGGCGGCACGGTTGAGCCCGGTCGCCACCACCGTGACCCGCACGTCGTCGGACAGGTCCGGGTCGAGCGCGGTGCCCAGCACCACGGTCGCGTCCTCGCTGGCGAAGTCGTGGACCACGCGGCCGATCTCGTCGAATTCGCGCATGGTGAGGTTCGGACCAGCGGTGACGTTGACGAGGATGCCGCAGGCTCCCGAAAGGTCCACGTTCTCCAGCAGCGGGTTGTTGATCGCCGCCTCGGCCGCGGCCTGCGCACGATCGTCGCCACGGGCGGTGCCGGTGCCCATCATCGCCATGCCCATTTCGCTCATTACCGTGCGTACGTCGGCGAAGTCGACGTTGATCAGGCCCGGGCGGGTGATCAGATCGGCGATGCCCTGCACAGCGCCCTGCAACACATCGTTGGCCGCCTTGAATGCGTTCAGCAAGGTGACTTCGCGGCCGAGCACGGTCAGCAGTTTCTCGTTCGGCACCGTGATCAGCGAGTCGACCGACTGCTGCAGATCCTCGATGCCTTTCAAAGCCACCTGCATGCGGCGACGACCCTCGAACGGGAACGGTTTGGTTACCACCGCCACCGTCAGGATGCCCTTCTCTTTCGCGAGTTGCGCCACCACCGGCGCCGCGCCGGTGCCGGTACCGCCGCCCATGCCGCAGGTGATGAACACCATGTCGGCGCCGTCCAGCACCTCGACGATCCGGTCGCGATCCTCGAGCGCGGCCTGCCGGCCGATCTCGGGATTGGCACCGGCACCGAGACCCTTGGTCACCGTTTCGCCGAGTTGCAACGTCGTGCGCGCGCCGGAGCTTTTCAGCGCCTGCGAGTCGGTATTGGCGCAGATGAACTCCACGCCGTCGATGGCTGAATTGACCATGTGGCTGACGGCATTGCCACCGCCGCCGCCTACACCGATCACCTTGATCACCGCATTGGGTGCTAGTTGTTCCACCAGTTCAAACATTGCCCGTCCTCCATGCTGCTGAAAGTCATGCCGCTGTTGTCATGCTGCCGTTGATGTTGTCCGCCGTTTCGGCGGGCGCCCCTTGCGGGGTTCGCGGCACCGCGGTGCCGCCCGATTGCGCCTCTTCCCGAGACGCAATGCGGATTCCTGCGGGCCACGGAGGGCCCGCCGCGGACCAAGCGCTTCAATGCTTGATCCGGCGAAGCCGAGTACGGCCATGTGCCGGACTCGGCGCGTCTGGACAGGCCATGGAGGGCCTTTCCAGACTTCAAAAATTCCTGTGCAACCAGCCTTTCGCCTTGCCGAAGAGCCCGGCCACGCTGTCGCCCATCGCGCCGCCGATCATGCGGCTGCCGCCGCCGTGCGAGTGCGATCCCTGCAGCAGCAGGCCCACGCCCGCGGCGTTGGCGGGCGTGGCGATCACCTCGGTCACCCCGGTGACGTGCTGCGGCACGCCCAGGCGCACCATCTTGTGGAACACCTCTTCGGCCAGGTACAGCGCACCTTCGATGCGCGCCGCGCCGCCGGTCAGCACCACGCCGGCCGCCAGCAGGTTTTCGTAACCCGAGCGGCGCATTTCGTCCTGCACCATCTCGAAGATTTCCTCGTAGCGGGCCTGGATCGATTGCGCCAGCGCCTGACGTTGCAGGCGCCGCGGCGGACGCTCGCCCACGCTTGGCACCTGGATGGTTTCCTCGCCGCGCGCGAGTTGCGCCAGCGCGCAGCCGTACTTCACCTTGATCTCTTCCGCATTCGTGGTCGGCGTCTGCACGTATTGCGAAATGTCCGACGTGACCTGGTCGCCGCCCACCGGCAGCGACTTGGTGTAGC
>Ga0207640_10001998_pt1 | contig 11007 bp, 6 predicted proteins | sample KBSCornC42_FD_184300 | JGI IMG/M metagenome (GOLD analysis project Ga0207640, IMG submission 184300) | Corn rhizosphere microbial communities from Kellogg Biological Station, Michigan, USA - KBS Corn C4-2 (SPAdes) (version 2) | ecosystem: Host-associated > Plants > Roots > Rhizosphere > Soil ... | reverse complement strand
CCGGGGAAGGGCTCGATCGCGGCGCTGAGCGCGCTTGCCTTGTCCGGTTGGAAGTCGACCACGTCATGGTGATCGAATTCGACGCCGGGTTGGACGACGAGACCGATCACGCGCTGCCAGGCGTTTGCGAGACTGTGCTCGGCGAACGCTTTGCGATGCGCTTCGACCGTCGCCGCCATCGCTTCGGGACGCGTAGCCTGCAGTTCGTCTAGTTCTTCTTTCGCCCCGCCCGGCACGGGCACTTCGGTCCCGACGATATAGACCGGCGCTTCACCGCCGCTGCGTTGCCAGGCGCGCTCGGCGACGGCGGCGAGACGTGCGGCGCGCACGGCGACCTCGGCGTCGGCCAGCACGGGTGGATCGTCCGCGCAGGCCATCGAGCAATCGAGATGAATCTTGCGGAAGCCGGCGGCCACGTAGTCGTCGATCAGCGTATCGGACTTCGCCATCGCCGCTGCGGCGGGTTCGTCCTGCCATGCGTTCGGGCCAAGATGATCGCCGCCAAGCAGCACCAGCTCGCGCGCGAGACCCACGCGGTCCGCCTTGGCCATGACGAAGGCATGGAAGTCGGTAGGACGCATGCCGGTGTAGCCGCCGAACTGGTTGACCTGGTTCGAGGTGGCCTCGATAAGCACCGGCCGGCCATTGTCGCGCGCGTGGATCAACGCGGCGTCGAGCACGACCGGATGCGCCGAACAGATCGAAGGAATGCCGACCGGCTGTCCGGAGCGATGTTGGGCCACGAGGTCGAGCAGAGCTTTCATGTTGGTTGCATCGGTCCTGGGTTTGTCTATGGCGCGTCGATCAGCGCGAGGGCTTCATCGGCCGTGCCTTGCATCGCGGTGCCACCGACCCCGCGCGTGGACAAGGCGCCGCAGGCATTGCCCCAGCGCAGGCAGTCGAGTGCGGGCAGGTCACGCAGCCAGGCGTGGAGGAAGCCGGCGTTGAACGAATCGCCTGCGCCGGTCGTGTCGACTGCCTGTGTCGAATAGCCCGGTGCCGACAGCGGGTTGCCGTGATCGAGCGTGATTGCGCCGCGGCTGCCGGCCTTGACGACGAGGCGCGTGCTGCCGTTGTCGAGTGCACGCAGTGCGTCTTCGGGCGTATCGGTGCCGGTGATCGCACAGGCCTCGCTCTGGTTCGGCAGGAACACATCGACGTGCCGCAGCACCTCGATCAGTTCGCGTCCCCAGCGCTGTTCGGGATCGGAGCCCGGATCGAGCGAGGTCGTCAGCCCTGCCGCACGCGCACGCGCGAACAGTTCGCCCAGTTGCGGACGCAATTTGGTCTGCAAGTAATACGAGGAGACGTGCAGATGCTGTGCGCCCGCGAGCGCGGCATCGTTCACATCGTCTGCCGCGAGTTCGGCGATCGCGCCGGGCCAGGTCAGCAGCGCGCGATCGACATTCGAGGACATCGCCACGGTGACGCCGGTGCGCAAGCCGTCATCGGGAACCACGCCCGCGGTGTCGATGCCGCGCTCGTGCAGTGCATCGATGCAGAATCGGCCGAAGGCATCGTTGCCGCAGCAGCCGACGAAGCGCACCGGATCGCCGAGCCGGGCCAGGCCCATCGCGAGGATCATCGACGAGGAACCGGGGCACGGCAGGTAGGTTTGCGCCAGCGTCTCGCGGCCGAACTGCGGTAACACGGGCACGCCGGTGAAGATCAGGTCGACGTTGATCTCGCCGGCGATGACGATGCGTTTCATCGCGTTTCACGCGCCGGATGGATGGCGAATTCCTCGACCACGCGCGTGAGCACGCCGGCCGAGGGCGCATCGGGCTTCTGGCCCAGATGCAGACAGCGGAAGAAGGCGAGCAACTGGCCGACGACGACGTCGATCATATGGTGCTGCGTCTCGCCGAGCGCATTGAGGCCAGGCAGATCGATGGCGAGATCGCCCGCACCGACGACGCCGGCCGGAATCGCCTCGCCGACGATGACGCGGGCGAGGCCGAGCTGCTTGCGCTCGAGTTCACGCAGCAGATCGTATTCGTAGTCGCGCACGCTTGCCTGCGCGGACAGGAACGCGACGACGAGGCTCGGCCGGTTCAGCGCCGACATCGGGCCGTGGCGCAGGCCGAGAAACGTTTCCGCCATCGTCGCCACCGCGCCGCCCGACATCTCGAGCATCTTCAGTGCCGATTCGCGCGCGGCGCCGAGACCGGGGCCGCTGGCGAGATAGACAGCGTTGGAAAAATTCTTGCGCGCGATTATCGCGAGCGCATCGGCGTAATCGTCGAACAGTTGCTGGGCGATATCGGCGGCCCGCGCGGACTGCGCCTTGTAGGCATCGACTTGTGCGAGCGCGCCGCCGGCGAGCAGCATGTTGGTGAAGCTGCTGGTCATCACCAGACTGCGATCATTGGTGCGCGCATCGAGCAGCAGCACGCGCACGCGCGGCTCGTCGCGATAACGCGTCGCCAGGCGACCGTTCGCGTTGCAGGTAATCACCAGATGCGTGCAGGCCGGCGCAGAGGCGAGAGTCGAATCGACCACGGCGGCGCTTTCCGGGCTGTCGCCCGAGCGCGCGATCGATATGATCAGGCCGCGACCCGGGGCGAGCGTGCCGCGCAGATCGGTCAAGAGATCGCCGGCCGGGATGGCGCGGCAGGGAATGCGCAGGGCGGCCTGCAGCACCGCAGCGAGACATTCGCCGACGTGCACTGAACTGCCCGAGCCGGTCAGTACGATGTGCTCTGGGCGTACGCTCAGGGCTTGCGCGAGTACGGCAGCAACGGTTGGACCGGCGAGCAATTCGGCCGTGCCGTACCAGGTCTGCGGCTGCTGCAGGATTTCGCGCAGGGTATCCGCGTAGCCGGCCTGCGACTGCTGCTCCGCACTGCCGGCAAGCAAGCGGCCGAGTTCAGCCGAGGGTGACAAATGGGATATGAGGGCTGGCATCAAAGATCAGCTTTAGAGATGAGCGATTGATATATCAACATAGTTTGATAATATATTAGATACAAAAACAGGAAGCTTCAAGTGCCTCTGACTAAGCTGGCACGCAAAGGAAAGGCCTGGAAGCGGAAATTCGAAGGAAATTGAAAGTTTATATGCTGAATTATACAATAAATGAAAGCAAATGAAATTTTCAAGTGCTTCCAGGTTTACTTCCTCGCCGGCGCCGCGGGGGGCCGCGTGCGGTTCAGCGCGGACGGGCGCAAGCTTTCATGCGCCGCTCTGCACTCCAGGCAGGCGCGCAATCCGATCGATCGAAAGCAATGATAAGCGGCGGCGTTTTTTTTGCACCGTGAAACGCCCAGGACGACCAGAATGAAAACCTCAACACAACGCAAACCACCGATGGTGCCGCCGACGCAGGCCCGATGCTTTTGCTGCACGCCGCCGCTGTCGATCGTGCGCGGCAATGCCGGCAAGAACCCTCTGCAAACTGCGCGCGATGCGAGCAAGGCCGATCTGCGCCTGACCGACTTCCAGCCGCGCAGCATGTTGCGCGTGCGCGAGACGCGCATCGAACGTCCGCGCTTTCCGGTCATCGACGTGCACACGCATTTGAGCTGGATGAGCCAGACGCGCAACGGCGTATCCGTCGGCGAGGAGATGACCTGGTTCGCTTCGCCCGAGGAATTGCTGCCGATCATGGAGCGCAAGGGTATACGCGCGATGGTCAACCTGACCGGCGGCATCGGCAAGGGACTGGAAGCGACGATCGATCGCTTCGACCGTGCGGCGCCGGGGCGCTTTCTGACGATGACCGAGCCGTCGTTCGAACATGTCGCCGAAGCCGACTACCCGCAGCGCCAAGCCGATGCGTTGGCGCAGGCCAAGCGCGCCGGCGCCTGTGGCCTCAAGCTGCTCAAGACGCTGGGGCTGTATCTGCGCGAGCACGTCGACGCAGGCGCGCGGCTGAGGATCGATGACCACCGCTTCGATTCGATGTGGGCGACCTGCGCGGATCTGAGCCTGCCGGTGTTCATCCACAGCGCCGATCCGGCCGCATTCTTCCTGCCGACCGACGCGCACAACGAGCGCTACGAGGAATTGGCCAATCATCCGGACTGGTCGTTCTACGGTGCGGAATTTCCAAGCTACGACGAATTGATCGCCGCGCGCGACCGCGTCATTGCGCGGCATCCGCAGACGACATTCGTCTTGATGCACGTCGGTTCGCAGGCCGAGGACCTTGCGGCGATTTCCGCTTGTCTCGACCGCCACCCGAACGTGCACGTCGACATCAGCGCGCGCGTCGGCGAGCTCGGGCGTCAGCCGCGTGCGAGCCGGCAGTTCTTCGAGCGTTATCAGGACCGCATCCTGTTCGGCACCGACGCGGTGCCGCCGCCGTGGGGCGACGAGGTGCCGCAGCAGTTGCTCGGCGACGAGCTCTACGAAATCTACTACCGCTTCCTGGAGACGGAGGACGAGTACTTCGACTACGCGCCTGCGGACGTTCCGCCGCAGGGCCGCTGGTCGATCTACGGCATCGGTCTGCCCGAGGCGATCCTGCGCAAGGTCTATCACGATAACGCTGCTCGATTGCTCGGCTTGACAACATGATGCGATCGCGTGCGGCGGCCCCCCTATTTGTTGGGAAAAGACAAATTTGGAGCAAGCTATGAATCGCATCAAAAACATCGTCATTGTCGGCGGTGGCAGCGCCGGCTGGATGGCCGCATCAGCATTGGTCAAGGTGCTCGGCACCGAGAACTACTCGATCCGCCTGATCGAGTCGGAGGAAATCGGCATCGTTGGAGTGGGTGAGTCGACGCTGCCGCATCTGCGGTTGTTCAACAACATGTTGGGCATCAACGAGATCGAGTTCGTCAAGGAAACGCAGGCGACGTTCAAGCTCGGGATCCAGTTCGTCGACTGGCTGCGCAAGGGAGAGCACTACATACACGCATTCAGCCCGACTGGGCGCGACTACGGTCGGCTGCCGTTTCATCAGTGCTGGCTAAAGGCGTGGCGGACGGGGCGTGCTTCGCCGATCGGTGATTACTCGCTCACCGCGCTCGCGGCGGAGCGCGGCAAATTCATGCCGGCACCGAACGACGTGCCGGCATCGTCGCCGCTGTCGAATATTGCGTATTCCTACCAATTCGACGCCGGACTCTACGCGCAATGGCTGCGCCGCTACGCTGAAGCGCGCGGTGTAAAGCGCACCGAGGGCAAGATCAGGCAGACCGTGCTGCGCGAGCCGGACGGTTTCGTCGACGCGGTCGTGATGGAGAACGATGAGCGCATCGACGGCGATTTGTTCATCGACTGCTCCGGCTTCCGCGGCCTCTTGATCGAGCAGGCGCTACACACCGGCTATGAGGATTGGTCGCACTGGCTTCCGTGCAATCGCGCGCTGGCGGTGCCGAGCGAAAGCTTCGGTCAGCCGACACCCTACACGCGTGTCACTGCGCGTCCGGCGGGTTGGCAATGGCGCATTCCGCTGCAGCATCGCGTCGGCAACGGCTACGTCTATTCGAGCAATCACATCAGCGATGACGAGGCCGCGGCCTACCTGCTCTCGCATCTCGACGGCAAGCCGCTGGCTGATCCACGCCCGCTGCGCTTCACCAGTGGGCGGCGCAAGAAATTCTGGAACAAGAATGTCGTCGCGCTCGGGCTGGCAAGCGGCTTTATCGAGCCGCTCGAATCGACCAGCATCTTCCTCGTGCAATCGGGTATCGCGCGCCTGCTCGATCTGTTTCCCGAAGCCGACTTCAACCAGGTCCTGATCGACCGCTACAACGCGCAATCGGTGTTCGAGTGGGAGCGCATCCGCGACTTCCTGATCTTGCATTACAACGCGACCGAGCGAACGGATACGCCGTTCTGGGATTACTGCCGCACGATGTCCATCCCCGATTCGCTACGCGGCTATATCGAGTTGTTCCGCAACAGCGGGCGTTACTTCCGCGACGCCGATGAAATGTTTACGGTCACAAGTTGGGTACAAGTGATGATCGGGCAGGGCATCTTGCCGCAAAGCTATCACCCGGTCGTCGATCAGTTGCCGGAGGCGGAGCTGGACGATTTTCTCGGCGAAGTAAAGAACGTCGTCGCGACCTGCGTTGAGGCGATGCCAATGCACCAGGTCTTCATCAATAACTATTGCAAGGCACCGCCGCTCGGACTGACTTGAGGCCCGCAAAACCGGCGCCTGGGGCGCCGATCTGCTGACCTCGCGCTGCGCTCAGCGGCGCACGTCGAAACGGCGTTCCCGACAGAACGCCGTGACATCCGCCGCGCCGAGTGGGAAGAAATCGCCGGGAATCGAATGCTTCAGGCAACCGGCCGCGAGGCCGAAGGCCAGCGCATCGGCATCACTCATGCCACTGAAAAGGCCGTGCAGAACACCGGCGGCAAACGCGTCTCCAGTGCCGATGCGGTCGACGATCTGCGCGATCGTCAGCGCCGGCGCGAATACGCAGCCCGAACGCGTGTGCATCGTCGCGGACAGTTCGTGATGATCGACGCTGTGCTGTACGCGTTGCGTGGCCACGATGCGCGTGAGTTGCGGAAACGCGCTGAACGCTGCATCGGCCGAGACGCGGCCGATGTTCTCCGCCGACTCGCGCGAAAAATCGCGGCCGAGTACGAGAGCGATATCGCGATCGTCGGCGAATAGCATATCGGCGCAGGCAAACAGTTTGTGCAGGATCAGGCTGGGCTCGACATCTCTCGCGCGCCAGAGGGTCGAACGAAAATTGCCGTCGAACACGACCGTAAGACCTCGTTCTCTCGCTCGACGCGCCGCGTCGAGCGCTGCCTGTGCGGCCTGCGCGCTGACCGCGGGCGTGATCCCGGACAGATGCAGGACGTCTGCGCCTTTGAGCAATTCATCCCAGCGATATTGTTCGGGCGCCGCGAGCGCGAATGCCGAATGCGCGCGATCGTAAAGCACGCGACTTGCGCGGTTGCCTGACCCGGTCTCGAGAAAGTACAGCCCCATCCGCCCATCTGCGGCGGAGACGCCGGCGACGTCCACGCCGCGACGTCGCAGTTCACCCAGGGCTGCGGCACCGATTGCATTGTCCGGCACCACGCTGACCATCGCGGCATGGTGGCCGAATGCGGCCAGCGCGACGGCGACATTCGCTTCGGCGCCGCCAAAGGTCGTGTGCAGATGCGGAGATTGCAGCACCAACTCGCGTCCTGGTGCGGACAGGCGCAGCAGCAGTTCTCCGAAACACGCGAACGAATAAGGCTTCTTGTTCATAGCAATCTCCTGCCGTGGAGCCCCGGTTTTCCGAAGGCGCGCACCTGCCATTGTCCGCTATTGGTGATTTGTTTCAAATCTGTTGACATCACTAAACTCGGCTGATATTTTACGTGCAAGATTAGAGATTTCGATACCATCGGCTATCAAACCACTATCATCTGGGAGGGGAACGAAGACATGACCATTACACTGAAGCGCGTCGTTCTGGCGACGGCAATTGCGACCGCACTGCTGCCGATCATGGCAGGTGCACAGAATGCGGCGGCGCCCTCGGGCGCGGTCGATCAGCCGGCCGCCGCTGCGGGCGAGTCGGATGCGGCATCCAAGAAGAAAGGCGATCAGACCCAGGAAATGGGCACTGTCGTCGTGACCGGCATCCGCGAGTCGCTCCAGGCGGGGCTCGACGTGAAGCGCAATGCCGATTCCTTTGTCGATGCGATCAACGCCGAAGACGTGGGCAAGCTGCCCGACGCGAATATCGCGGAAGTGCTGCAGCGCGTGCCGGGCGTGACGATCCAGAGAACGCGTGGCGAAGGCGACTTCGTCTCGATCCGCGGCCTGAGCCCCAATTTCGTGCGCGGTACGGTCGACGACCGCACCATCGTCAGCGGCACTGAAACCACCGAACCGATTCGCAACGGGTATCAGGAAGCCAGCACGGGTCGCGCGACCAACTTCGACGTGCTGCCGGCTGAAATCGTCTCGCGCGTGGAAGTGTACAAGTCGCCGACCGCGGCGATGGTCGAGGGCGGCATCGGCGGCGTGGTCAACATCGTGACCCGCGATCCGATCGACGTCGGCAATCACGTCTTCGCCTCGGCGAACGGCACCTATCGCGAGCTCAACAAGGCGACGGATCCGAGCTTCAACGTCCTCGGGACCTGGAGAAACGACGAGAAGAATTTCGGCATCCTGGGCAGCATCTCCTATTCGAAGCGTTCGGTTCGCGAAGACGCGATGGATACGTACGGATGGAGCATGCCGGGCAATTGGGCGGCCCTGCCGAACGTCGATTCCACCGGCGCGGGAACGCCGAACCTGACCAATCTGAGCTACCCGTGGGCGATGATGGCGCGCCAGCAGCTCGAGTCGCGCGAACGCACGACCGCGCAAGTCAAGGCTGATTGGAAATTTGCCGACGACAGCTTGTTGACGGCGAATGCGCTGTATTCGAAGCGCAAGAGCGACGATCAGGCTTATTACGCCACCTTTGGCACTTCGGGCGGTACTGGCCAGCTCGTCAATCCGGCAGATGCAGGGATACCCTCGCCGCCAGGAAAGTCGGGGGTAGGTTCGTGGGGTAACTGCGGTAACGCTGCCCCCGCCTCGGGTTTCTGCACTGTACCAGGGGTCACCGCCAGCGGCGGGAATATCACCACTTCGCCGATTATCTCGACCACGACCGATGCGTTCGAAGAGAAAAATGCGAAAGACTCGTTGACCCAACTGGGCTTGAACTACAAGAAGGACTTGGGGAGTCTGCACCTCAACGCCGATCTGTCGTATGCGCGCGGCATTGGCACGTTGTCGAGCGCCGCCGCCAACGTCAACACATCCTACGTCTGGCCGTATACCAGCTACTACGACGGCACGACGTTCCAGATCAAGCCGAACAGCGCCGTACCCGCCGATGCGGGCAGTTACTACGCGCGCGGTGCCGGCATCGGATACCGAGAGAACAAGCAGTCCGAGACGGCGTTCGCACTCGGCGGCAAGCTCGATCTCGACAATGTGCCGCTCTCCCGCGAGCTCGAATTCGGTGTGCGTTTCGCCGAACGCGATGTCGATCGCAATGTCTGGGGCGGCGACAACAACCATGGGGCCAACCCCATCTTGAATGGCGCCACTGGAATTCACCCGGACGGCGATTTTGGCGGTGGCGACTTCGCCTTCCCGATGAATCAGCTCTTCTTCATGAACGCCAACCAGATGCTTGATGCGTTGAAGAAGAACGACCCGAACACGCCGGGATACTCCCTCGTCTACAGTCCCAATTCCTCCTTCAGCGTGGCTGAGAAGACCAACGCCTTCTACATCCAGGACAATCTGGAGACAGAAATCGCCGGGATGCCGCTCAAGGGCAACTTCGGATTCCGCGGCGTACGGACGAACGAATCGTCGACCGGCTACTTCCTGCCGTTCACGATCACCTACGATGCAAGCCACCTCGGTCACATTGTTTATACGTCGACGACCGTCGAGTCGAAGGACTACAGCAGCAGCTATTTCAACCTGCTGCCGGTGCTTAACCTGGAACTCAGCCTCCGCGACGACCTGCTGGCGCGCTTCGCAGCCGGCAAGAGCGTGACGCGGCCGGACTTCGCGACCCAGCTGGCGCCATCGCTCACCATCGTCAATGCCGGTGACAACAACGGAATCGACAACCGCATCGCCAGGGGCGGCAATCCGAGTCTGAAAGCCTATGAGTCCACCAACTACGATCTTGGCCTGGAATGGTATCTGGCTCCGTCAAGCGCGCTGTGGGCGGCGGTGTACTACAAGGATATCGGCAGCTTCATTGCCGATTCCAACTCGGAAAACGTCGAGCGATTCGGTTATCAATGGGGCCACTTCGCTACTCCCGAAAACCAGGGCGGTGCCAAGGTCCATGGTCTAGAGGTCGGCTATCAGCAGGTCTTCGACAACGGCATCGGCTTCCTCGTGAACGGGACGCTTGCGGGCAGCTCGGCGAAATACACCAACGGCTCGCTCGCGGGCAAGACGATCGAGTTCGACGGCGTCTCCAAGAAGAGTTTCAACGCTGCCCTGTTCTACGAGAAGGACGGTTTCAATGCACGCGTGGCCTACAGCTACCGCGGTCGCTATGTTCTTATCGGTCAGGACATCTTCGGCATGACGGAATACAACGACCACTATGGACAGGTCGATGCCTCGGTCTCGTATGCGCTCAATGACAATTGGACTGTCTCCGCAGACGTAGTCAACCTCAACAACGCAGCGAACCGGCTCTACGCCAACCAGTCGCAAAATGCACTGGCGTACGAAATCGTCGGTCGCCGCATCGTGTTCGGGGTGCGCGCCAAGTTCTGATAGGTTCCCCTGACCTATCAGCGTGGGCACGTCTCATTTTCATTAGACCTCCAACGGGGAGGTCGACGGAAAATGAGCGTGCCCATGGCTGTTTTTGAAGCATGCAGCCTTCGGCGTGGCAACATGCTCGAGAATTGCATCGGATCTTCGTGACCAGGGCAGGCGGGCCGATACGGCACCGACGGCATCGGGTTGAGAAACCGCAACCGCAAACGATACAGAGCCGCAGATGACCTCGATAGCTTCCCTTTTCCCCGATCGCAGAACCCTCGTGGTCGGCTTCGGCATCACGCTTGGCAACACGGCGCAAAGCGCTATTCCCTGGATATCCGGTAGCCTGGTCGAATCAGCGCATCTGGATATCCAGCAGGCAAGCCTGATGATCACCGCCGAAGTGTTCACGATGGGCATCGTGATGTTGGGCGCGTCTGCTTTCGTGCACCGGTTGCCGAAAAAGGCCGTGCTGATCTTTGCCACGTTGCTGGCCATAGCGGCGCAAATCGCGTCCATCTACGTGACCCAGCTCGGAGCGCTCGCCCTCGTCCGGGCAGTGTCCGGTGCGGCGTTCGGTCTCGTCTATTCGCTGGCCTCGGCCATCGGCGCGGGTGCAGAAGCCCCGCAGCGAACTTATGGCGCTGCAGGAACCATCGCCTTGCTTCTCGGCGTGCTCATCAATCCGATGCTCGGTTACGGCATGCAGACCTATGGCGCGGCGGGCGTGTTCAGCGGCATCGTCATCCTGGCCGTGGTTCTCGCCGTACCCTTATTCCTGATTT
>Ga0207640_10001995_pt1 | contig 11012 bp, 11 predicted proteins | sample KBSCornC42_FD_184300 | JGI IMG/M metagenome (GOLD analysis project Ga0207640, IMG submission 184300) | Corn rhizosphere microbial communities from Kellogg Biological Station, Michigan, USA - KBS Corn C4-2 (SPAdes) (version 2) | ecosystem: Host-associated > Plants > Roots > Rhizosphere > Soil ... | reverse complement strand
CATGTGGATGGTGCTCCCTTGGTGGATCTCGACAATCACACCGTGGAGGCCGGGTAACCCCGAATCAAACCCTCAACAGAGCGCCGTCCACACCATCACCGTAATTCCCCACCGTAATTCGCGGAATTCGGGGCCACTGCGCAAATGATTTTGCTTTGAGGGAGGGGGGCTTTGGAGCAGGGCGACGACGATCTGGGCAACAATTGGCGTGACCGGTTGGCAGCTGCGGGACGTGCGGTAGCGGGACTTGTGCCCTCAGTGGGCACGGCACTCGGCGAGATATTGACCGCAATAATTCCAGGACAGCGAGCGGATCGCATCGCCGAGTATCTTAGAAAACTAGATGGACGAGTTGAGCAACTCGAAGCCGCCGTACAACGTGACATCCTGAATGACCCGGCCAAAATTGGCCTGATCGAACAAGGGGGCTTTCAAGCGTCCCAAGCACTGACGCACCAACGAATTGACCAGATTGTAGAAATCGTCACATCTGGCATCACTCAGAACGAAGCGGATGTTGTTCGTACCGGACGACTTTTGAGGCTATTGGGAGAGCTCGATGACGATGAAGTAGCAGTTCTTAATGCATACGGCCAATCCTACGCTAACGCGGACGCGGATGCCTGGCGAGATATCAATCGGCCAGAGAGGATCCACACCGGCTCATCCCAAGAGGAAATAGATAAGAGTCAACTTTATGAAGCGGGCAAGAATAACCTGCTCAGACTCGGACTGCTAAGAAAAAACTATTCTGGTGTGAGGCCGGGGCAGTTGCCTGAGTTTGACGCGCTCCAAGGGGATTTTAGGCATAGGGTTCAAATCTCAGCGCTTGGTCGCCTCCTTCTAAGGCACATCGGCTGCCCCGCTCCCTTTGATCAACGACCACAAAACCAAGTTCAAAGGACAGAAAACAGCCTCAAGTAATTGGCACTTCCGCCTATCGGCGTTAGTCTCGGAGTATGTGCGATCTCAATGCGATGCGCAGAAACATGACGCTTTATCGAGCGCGTTTAGAATTGCGGTGCCGGGTGAATATATTCCTAAATTTTAATTCGGTGATGTTGCACGCGGCACCGTAATTCCCAGACGCTGCTCGATCATGACGGAAAGGGCTGGCAAGTCTCGGCAACGGCAAAGACGTTGCTCATCGCCCGCGGGAATCGGAGGCTCTATCCTTGATCTTATCGTTTCGGGCTACCGCACTTGGCCGGTTTAGAGTTGGGGGGATGCATGCAGCTGGTAACAACCGCCGATCAGATTACGGCCAATGTCGCGACACTCGAAGCCGTTCGGCGCGGACAGCGTGCCGCTGACCTCGCCGCTTATGCGGGGCTGATCAAGCGCGGCACGTGTTTCCTGCCCTATCAGGCAGCGGACGGCATCGCCTTCGCACCCTCGCGCTTCATCGGCTATATCGGCAACAACTTCGTTCGGCACGCCGCCAACAAGCGGCGCGACGGTCGGCTCACCAATGGTGCGATCGACGAGATTCTCGGTCAAGGGCCGGCGCAGGACGCCGCGCTCGAAGCTCAGTATCTGCGCTTCTGCGCCCGGATCGGTGTTTCGCCGTCACGCGCCGGCACCTTTGGGGTCGCCCGTAAATATTGGGCCGTGCCCGATGTCGCCGAACGGCTTGATTTCCTCGCCGAGATCGATCTCCTCGCGGATCCCAAGCTTACGACAACCGAGAAAGACCGGTTGGTCAAGGCGCGAGTTGGGCAGGGCGCCTTTCGTGACGCGCTGCTGGCTCACTGGAAGCGGCGCTGCTGCGTTACGGCATGCACGATCGAGCCGGTGCTGCGCGCCTCACACATTAAACCATGGCGCGTCTCCAGCAACGCCGAGCGCCTCGACCGCTTCAACGGCCTGCTGCTCACCGCCAATATCGACATCATGTTCGACCGCGGTTTGATCTCATTCAACAACGACGGGACATTGCTGCACACGGGAGACATCGACGCCGCCACGCTCCGAGCGCTCGGCTGCGATACCGCTGTGCGGCTTAAGCTCACCGCGCGCCACGCACCCTATCTTGCCTATCATCGCACCGAGATATTCGGAAAGCGCTGATCTGCCGCTCCTGGCTTTTTCGTGCCTGTTTAAACTGGCACGGATCTCCCGATGCGCGCTTATTCACGCGAAGTGATATCAGCTATCGACGGAGGGACGCCATGACCATCATTGATTTCCTCCAAGAATTGAAGGGCTGGCAACCTCTCATTGGAACCGTGCTCGGTTTTGGAGCCCTTACGTGGGGTGCTCTCTATAATTATCGGCTTGGGCGGAATCGGGATGACGCGATCCGCAAAAAGGAAGAGCTCGCCGTAGCGCTTGCCCTATACAGCGAGATAGACTTGATCTCCAAGGAACTGGCGAGTCTCGCCAATGCCGTGGGTGGCTGGTATCTTCGGCATGGCCCGTCGGGCGATAATGTCCCGGCACACTTTTCGGAGAGTTTTATGCTTCCCGAACCCACCTTGTTCAAGGCGCTCGCTTCGAAAATCGGAATGTTGTCGCCTGAGGTCTTGCTGCCAGTCACCCGCTTCTACGGCTATTACGGCGAAACCGTTGGCCATTTCCCTCATATTCTCGACGACGAGGACCGAGCGATCAACTACGGAGTGGAATGGGTCTTGGGCCCGGCGATTAGCGCCATTGACGAGGTCCAACCCGCCCTGCGCGAGATCGAGCGCATCGCCGGCATCTTGCCACGGGAATCCCTACCTGATCTGGCAAAGGCCAGAAAAGCGAAGAAATTGGAAGAGGATATCCGGCCAGACTAGGGTCAGTAGCGAGGCCTAGTTTCGCCATCACCGAACATCTCCGCTTGGCGCCGGAGCGATACGTTATCGAAGGGAGGCCAATGTGCCCGCCGTGAATGACGCAAACCTGTTGGTATTTGGGAAGATCGTCCACCTGTATGCGCAGATCGAATGGGGCGTTCGAAGCATGCTCGCCGGAATTTTGGAAACTCCGTTGGTCGAAGCGCTGGTTGCCAGTGAACCATATTCGGCATCGGCGCTGAAGAACGTCGTGAAGAGCGCGACGAAACTCTCGCGGCTTTCGACGGGCGAACAGGAAGAGATCATCCAGATTGTCGGGAATTGGGGGGCGTTTGCTGGCCTGCGCAACGCCATCGCGCATCGGCGCTGGGAGACTGGCACGAGGCCCGACTCGATCCGACCCGTGGGAATCGACATTCGCTCTGGAAAGCCCGTGATGATTGGCGACACAGAGGATCGCGATTGGATCGAAGCCGAGCTGCTGGCGGAGGCCCAGAAACTGCATGAACTCAACCAGCGCGCGATCGCCTTCTATCACGACTCAGGCATGGCGGACGCGATCGGTGCGCGGGACAAGGAACGCATACTATTTACGGTGAAACGCGCATGAATCCCTAAATAATAATTCGGTATTGTTGCACCCATCACCGCGGACAACTCGACGGAGCCGTCATTCGTATGCGAGTGGTGAAAATGCTTGGATGACATCGCTGGCTCGCTGTCGGATCGCGCCCCAGTTGGCGTCATCGTCAACGAGCGATGAAATATTTGACCGATCATACCGATCTAGAAAATTTCCCGCGTCATCGATCGCTGATCGCAGAGCCCGGACGGCGTCGCGCTGCCGAGCGGTGGTTGGATTAGCGGACGCTAACGTCATCCGACAGAACCGCAGCCCGTCGTTCAGCAACTCCTCGGGAAGGATGTATTCGTCCTTGGTGCCGCCTACGATCCACCGAAGTTGCGCGTCTTTCGAGGCCAAGTCCTCAATCAACTCAAGCGGTGCTTCGGCCATCTGATCCTCCACAGGGCCGAACGTGTATATCCGCGAACGACCGCTATCCACCTTTTATCACCGTTCCGCGGTCGTCAGGCCACGCTTACCGTGAGCCCACGCTGGCGGTCGCGACGCCCACAGAGCGACCACGCGCCCTGCCTGTTATTGATAATGACATTGACTCGCAATAGCGACAATCATACGAACCGCGCTTCCCGATCGCATCATGGAAGGCTCGTCGATGACCATTGCCCGCAGGCACCTCGCTCTCTCTGCCGTGTTGGCGCTGGCGTGGAGCCATCCGGCCTGGGCTGCCGGGCCTGAGGACGAAACCGACGATCAGGCGAAGCCGGAGATCGTCATCACCGGCACGCTGGCGGCGAACCAGAGCGCGTCGTCGACCGGGCTGCCGCTGACGCTGCGCGAGACGCCGCAATCGGTGACCATCATCGACCGCAGCCGGATCGACGATTTCGCGCTGACCAACATCAACGATCTGCTCGACCAGGCGGTCGGGATCAATGTCGAGCGGGTCGAGACCGACCGCACCTATTTCAACGCGCGCGGCTTCGACATCACCAATTTCCAGGTCGACGGGATCGGCATGCCCTTGCTCTGGGGGCTGCAATTCGGCGCGCTCGACACGGCCTTGTGGGACCGGGTCGAGACGGTGCGCGGCGCCAATGCGATCATGACCGGGATCGGCAATCCGTCGGCGACGATCAATTACGTCCGCAAGCGTCCGACCGAGGACTTCCAGGCCTCGGCCTCGGTCATGGCGGGGTCGTGGAACCAGCTGCGTTTCGAAGGCGACGTGTCGGGGCCGCTCGATGCCTCGGGCAATGTCGCCGCGCGGCTGATCTACGCGCACGACAATCGCGATTCCTGGCTCGACTTCAACCACGTCAACCGCAACGTCTATGGCGCCATCGTCTCGTGGAAAGTCACGCCGCGGCTGACCGCGACCGCCGGCTATACGCGCCAGGAGAATCATGCCGACGGCGTGATGTGGGGCGCGCTGCCGCTGACCTATAGCGACGGGACGCGGATCGATTATCCGGTCTCCTCCTCGACTTCGGCGCCCTGGACCTATTGGAACGTCACCGATCAGAGCGCGTTCGGCGAGCTTGCCTATGATCTGGGCGGCGGCTGGTCGGCCAAAGGGGTGTTTACCTACAAGCGCTTCGAGGAAGAGGCAAAGCTGCTCTACGCCTATAATTTCCCCGACCGCGCGACCGGGCTGGGCGTCGCGGGCATGTCGGGCATCTATCCCTCGACCTACGATCAATATCTCGGCGATTTCTACGCGTCTGGCCCGTTCACGCTGTTCCGGCGCCAGCACCAATTGGCGTTCGGCGTCTCGACCGCGCGCTCGCATGGCCGCGAGTGGGAGAATTTCTCGACCGACGTCATCGCCTTTCCGGCGGTCGGCGATTGGGGCAAGACGATCGTCCCCGAACCGAGCTATCCGGGCGCCTATCTCGCCGCCGATTATACCGACCGGCTGACTCGCGCTTATGGCGCCGCGCACCTCAATATCACCGATCGGTTGAAGGCGGTGGTCGGCGCCAGCGCGATGTGGCTCAAATCGACCGGCATTTCCTACGGCACCGACCAGTCGCGCGACGCGCATGCGGTCAGCCCCTATGCCGGCGCGGTCTATGACCTGACCGGCAACGTCTCGCTCTATGCGAGCTATACCGGCATCTTCAATCCGCAGACCGAAGTCGACATCGACAACCGCAAGCTCGATCCGGCGCGGGGCAGCAGCATCGAGGGCGGGATCAAGAGCGAGTGGTTCGGCGGCAAGCTCTATGCCACCGCGTCTTTGTTCCGCGCCAAGCAGAAGGGGCTGGCCTCGGCGATCGGCGCGTTCGGCGATCCCAGTGGGCCGTGCGTCAACGGTCCGGTCGGCGGGACCTGTTATGCCGGAGTCGACACGATTTCGCGCGGGTTCGAGATCGAGATTGCCGGCAAGGTCACCGACAATTGGCGAGTCAGTGGCGGCTATACCGGGCTCGAGATCGAGGATCAGGCCGGCAACCCGACCCGCACCTTCCTGCCGACCAAGTCGCTCAAGCTGTCGACCACGTACACAATGCCGCGGCTCAACGACCTCAAGCTCGGCGCGCAACTGCGCTGGCAGAACGCGATCCGCTACGCCGATGCCACGGTGCAGGCGATGGGCGTGGTCACCGGCGACGTCCTGCTGCGCCAGAATAGTTATGCGGTGCTCGACCTGATGGCGGGCATCCGGCTGCTCGATCACGTCCGCGCGACGGTCAATGTGCGCAACGTCACCGATACCAAATATCTCGCCAGCCTGATGTGGGGTCAGGCCTATTACGCCGCGCCGCGCAGCGTGGCGGTGACGATCGGGCTCGATTTCTGATGGGCGCGCGCGCGGCGGAACGGCGCGGCTGGCGCTATCGCGGTAATGTCGCCGCGCGCGTGCTTGCCGGGAGCCTTGGTGCCTATGGCGTTGCTTCGTGCCTGGCGATGGCGGTCGCGCGGCTGGGCGCGGGCGGGCGGATCGACGGCGTGATCGCGGGGACTCTGTGCGCCTATCTCGCGGTGCCCGCGGTCGCGATCTGGGCATTCCTCGCGCGCGGGCCGTGGCGGGCCTGGGGCGGGGTGGTCGTGCTCGTTGCCGCGTTCGGCGCGATGGCCTGGATGATCGGGCCACCGGCGCGATGAGTGCGATCCGCGAGGGCACGCGGCAGGTCATGGCCTGGCTGCACGGCTGGACCGGGCTGGCGCTCGGCTGGGTGCTGTTCGTGATGTGCCTGGCGGGCACGATGAGCGTGTTCAAGCCCGAGATCAGCCGCTGGATGCGCCCCGAGGCGACCGCGAGCGCTGGGCGGGTCGAGGCGATCGCCGCGGCGACGTCCTGGCTGGCGGCGAACGCGCCCAAGTCGACCGGCTGGTACCTGACCGCGCCCGACGATCGCGCCAACAACGTCGAGGCGACGTACGATACCGGCGGCGACTATGTAGCGCGCGCGCTCGACCCGGTCAGCGGCGCGCCGGTCGCGCGCGAGACGTTGGGCGGGGAATTCTTCTACCGGCTGCATTTCGAGCTCGAACTGCCTTTTCCCTGGGGGCGCTGGCTGGCGTCGATCGCCGCGCTGACGATGCTGGTCGCGCTCGTCACCGGGATCATCGCGCATCGCCGCATCTTCCGCGACTTCTTCACCTTTCGCCCGCGAAAAGGGCAAAGGTCGTGGCTCGACGGGCACAATGCGCTCGGCGTGCTGGCCATGCCGTTCCACCTGATGATCACCTTCAGCGGGCTGGTCACGCTCGCCTCGCTCAACATGCCCTGGGGGATCGTCGCCAATTACGGCGACGACCTGGCGGCGGCGTTCCACGACCTCGCGCCCGGCGCGGTCGACCGGCCGGTGGCGGGGCGTCCCGCGACGCTGGCGCCGATCGCCCCGATGCTGCGAGAGGCCGAGCGGCGGTTCGGCGGCGCGCCATTCTCGCGCGTGGCGATCGCCAATCCCGGCGACGCCGCCTCGGTCGTCACCGTCTATCGCAGCGACGCGGCGCAGATCGGCGCCACCACGGCCGAGGTCAGTTTCGACGGACCGAGCGGGCGAGTGATCGGCGCCTGGGCCGAAATGCGGCCCGCGGTCGGCACCTATGCGGTGATCTATGGCCTGCACATGGGGCGGTTCGCGAATGGATTGCTGCGCTGGCTCTATTTCCTCGGCGGCGCGATGCTGACCTTGGCGGTGGCGAGCGGGATGATCCTGTGGGTGGTCAAACGCCGCGAGCGCGCGCCCTTGTCGCTCGGCAACCGGATCGTCGAGCGGCTCAATGTCGGGATCCTCGTTGGGGCGCCGATCGGTTTCGCCGCCTATCTCTGCGCCAACCGGTTGTTGCCGCCGGGGCTTGCCGATCGCGCGCAACTGGAAGTGACGGTCGCGCTCGATACCGCCGGGCTCGCGCTTCTCGTCGCGCTCGCGGTGCCGCCGCGTCTGGGTTGGCCGCTGCTGCTTGGCGTGCTCGCTTTGCTCTGCCTCGCCGCCCCGATCGTCGGCAATGGGCTATCCTATCTGGCACAGGCTCTGGCGCGCGGCGACTTCGTGCTGCCCGTGACCGACGCGTTGCTCGTGGCCGTCGCCGTGGCCGCTTCGGTCGGCGTGCGGACCGTGACACGCCGACGCTCCGATACCCGTCGCACCATGCGGGGGAGGGCGATGGCATGACCTTCGCGATGCTGGAATTCCTCAGTCTCTATCTGCTCGCCGCGTCGATGCAGCCGCATCGCGGCGTCCTGCTCGGCGGCTGGCGCAGCATCGCCACGCCCCGCGCGACCGTGATCGCCGGCTGGGCGTTTCTCGCGCTGTCGTTCGGGCTCGCCGTCGCGGGGCATCGGCCGACCAATATCGTGACCTGGTTTGGCTTGCTGCCGCTGGCCTGCGGCGCGATCCTGTCGGGCCTGAGCTTCGCCCCGCATCTGGTGCGCGCGTTCGTCGTCGCCGGGCTGGCCGGCGGCCTGGTCGCGATCGCCCTGCACTAATCCCGTCACCCCAGCGAAGGAACATCGGGTTGAGCATGCCCCGTATGCTCAAGGATCGTTCGGGGGACGATCCGACCCGATGTTGGTCTCTGGCGGTGGCGCAATGCCGCCTGAGATCCCAGCTTGCGCTGGGATGACGAGCTTGAAAGTCCTCCCGTCAGCCCTGCGCACCCAGCCGTCATCCCCGCGAAAGCGGGGACCCATCTCGGAGAGAAGTCGCGCCCATCACGGCTGTTTGGAAAGCTGGAGCGAACAGCAGACGGGTCGCGTCCGCACGCTTTGCATCATTGCTGTCGAAAGTGTAATCCGTGAGTTCGACTGAACTTGTGAAAGAGTAGAGCAGATGGCGGGAGCCACGGCGCGGGAGATGGACTCCGACAAGGCGCCGCCGCGCGCCAGCCGGCTACAGACCGATCTTGCCGCGCGCATTCTGCGGCTGCTCAAGGAACAGGGCGCCGGCCCAGGCCATCATCTCGTCGAACTCGACCTTTGCCGTCACTTCGACGTGTCGCGCACTCCGGTGCGCGGCGCGCTCAAACTGCTCGCCGAACAGGGCGCGGTCGAGGCGCGCGCCAATCGCGGTTACGTCCTGCGCAGCCCGGTCACCGAGGCTCCCGACCTCGACGTTACCAACCCCGAGGATGAAGAGGACCAGCGCCTGTTCGTCGCGATCGCCGAGGCGCGCAACCAGGGCCGCATGCCCGATCAGTGCAGCCAGTTGGAAGTCGCGCGGCTGTTCGACGCCAAATTGCCGACCGTGATACGCGTGCTGCGCCAGCTCGCCGAACTCGGATTGGTCGAGCGCAAGCCGGGCAATGGCTGGTCGTTCGCCTCGCCGGCCGATTTGAGCCGCGCGCGTGCGGAGAGCTTCGCTTATCGCGCGATCGTCGAGCCCGCTGGCTTGGTCGAAGCGACGTTCGAGCTCGACCGCGAATGGCTCGATCGCATCCGCGCGGAGCACCGCGCGTTCCGCAAGCGCAAATGGGTCGACACGCGGTCGGTCGAATTATTGGCAATTGATGCCGATTTCCACGAGGGAATCGCTCGCTGTTCGGGCAATCGCTACCTGCTCCAGGCGGTGCAGCAACAGAACAGGCTGCGGTCGTTCATGACCATCCAGTGGATCGATGGCGCCGAACGCATGATCGACCAGCATCTCGAGATCATGGACGCGATGGAAGCGGGCAATATCCGCAAGGCGCATGATCTGATGAAGGCGCATCTGACGCCGGAACGTGACGTCGGGTAATCGTCCCGTTCGAGGACAGTGGTTAACCAATCTTAACGATGGCCGAAATCATAAACGGCGCGTTAACTACTGGCTATGCCAGGGTATCTCCAACTCGCCCCACGGGGGGCCAGCCACCCTTTCCGCCGCCGGCTCGGACTCGACGGCGCGGTCGGTCGACGCAATGACGATAGCGACCTGAAGCTCTTCGTATTGAGCTTCACCGCCTTCTTCATCTGCATCTACACGCTCATTCTCTGAGCAGCGCGCCGCCGGGCGCGTTCGTTCAGTCGCAAGCCTTGTGCAGCTTCTGCGCGAGCCAGGCCGACACCGGGCACATCGCGGCGACGACGAACAGCATGTTGGTCGGCGTCACGCCTATGTTCGACAGCGCGGTGACCATCGCCGCGCCGATCGCCATCGATCCCGAATTGACCACGTTGTTGGCGGCGACGGTGCGCGAGGTCTCGTCCTTGGTCACCGTCGTGGTCAGGAACGCGTAGAGCGGCACGACGAACATCCCGCCGAAGATCGCAATCCCCATCAGGGCGCCGATCACCAGCAGCGCGCGCGGCATCGCGATGAATTCGAGCCAGCCGTAATAATGGCCAACCGCGGGCGGCCACGTCTTGCACAGGATCGAGAACAACACGACGAACGCGCCCATGATCAGCACCGAGGCGGGGCCGTATTTGGCCGAGGTATGGCCCTTGAGCAGCGAGTTGATCGCGACCGATCCGATCGCGATGCCGATCGAGAACAAAGCGGTCAGCAAGGTGGCGACATGCTTGTCGGCGGTCAGCACGTTCTTGGCCAGCGGCGTGAAGATGATGATCAGCACCGCGCCCATCGTCCAGAAGAAGCTGATCGCGCAGATCGCCAGGAACAGGCGGGGGATGTGCATCGTACCGCTGATCAGCCGCCACGAGGCGGTGAACGGGTTGTAGTTGATCTTCAACTCCGGCCCGACGCGTGGGGCCGGCGGGACCTTCCGTCCGGCGAACCAGCCGATCGCCGCGACGACCAGCGTGCCGATGACGGCATGCTCGACCTTCATGAAGCCGGCAAGCACGGTACCGAGCAGGATCGCCAGATAGGTCGCCGATTCGACCAGCCCGGTACCGCCCAGCACCTCATCCTCTTCGAGATGTTGCGGCAGGATCGCGTATTTGATCGGGCCGAAAAAGGTCGAATGGATGCCGAGCGCGAGCACCGCGGTCAGCATGAACGCCATGCCGATCGCGGTATGACCCGCTTTGGCGAGCAGCAGCCCGCTGCCGCCGACCAGCATGATGATGATTTCCGCGGTCTTGACGATGCGGATGATCTTGCTCTTGTCGTTGGCGTCGGCGAGCTGCCCGGCCAGCGCGGACAGCAGAAAGAAGGGTATGATGCTGATCGCGGTGGCAAGCGCGGTGAAGCTCTGTTCATACTGTGGGTTGTTGTAAATCTGATAAACCACGACGATGACCATCG
>Ga0207640_10001990_pt1 | contig 11020 bp, 8 predicted proteins | sample KBSCornC42_FD_184300 | JGI IMG/M metagenome (GOLD analysis project Ga0207640, IMG submission 184300) | Corn rhizosphere microbial communities from Kellogg Biological Station, Michigan, USA - KBS Corn C4-2 (SPAdes) (version 2) | ecosystem: Host-associated > Plants > Roots > Rhizosphere > Soil ... | reverse complement strand
AATCGACTCCGGCGGCATCAGCCGCGCCACGCGATCGAACGTTTTCTGGAGCAGGGAAGCGCCGCCGAAGATTTTCAGGAACTGCTTCGGATTTTCGTCCGAGGAAAGCGGGCGGAGACGCGTGCCAGCGCCCCCGGCGAGGATCAGAGCGGTGCGGGTCGACATACCGCAAGCTTATCGCGTGACGATGATCTGGCCAGACATCGCCGGCTGATGCATCGTGCAGTAAAAAGGAAAGACGCCCTCGTCGTGGAAGGTCATGACGAAGGTGGTTTTCGACAGCGGCGCCAGCTTCGTGGTCAGCAGGACCTTGTTCTTCGGATCGGTGAGCATGAAATCGTGCTCGTCGCCGGGTTGCAGGTTCCAGAGCGTGATCTGCGTCGGTTCGCCGCGGCGGACGGCGAAGGTTTCGGGCGAAAAGGCGTAGACCTCGCCGAACTGTTTGACCGTTTCCGCCGGTCCGGTTTCCTTGATGGCCACGCCGACCGTCGTCACCACCACGCGCGCGTTCGCGCGGCCGCTGCGGGCGATCGTGACGCCGTGTCGGCGATGATCGCAACAGGTGATGAGCAGCGCGGCGAGGAGAAGCAGACGCTTCATGAGGCGGGGTGCGGCGAGCGGACGACCGAGGGTGACGCGGAGGCATTCGCTTCGACACTCACCGCCAGCTCATTGCCCAAACTCGGTTTTTTTCCGATCGCGATCAGACTCAATCCGCTCTTCGGGCGAGCGCCGTCCAGCGCCTTGAGCAGCGGAACGAGGCGATCGAAAATCTTCGATTGCGCGGCCGGCAGTGCGTTGCGATTGAAGAGTTTCGAGTTCAGCCGCCAGGCCAGTTTCGCGACGCGATTCTGGTAGACCGTCTCTTCCACTTCGAAGCCGGCGGACTGCAGCAGCGACATCAACTCGTCGCGTTCATAGCGGCGCTGATGGCCGATGCCGCGGTCGAGCGTGCCGAAGAGATCCTTTCCAGCGGGGACGAAGATAATGATGCGCCCGCCCGGCATCAGCAGTTGATACGCGCGGCGCAGCGCGGCGGCATCGTCGGTCGTGTGCTCGAGGACATTGATGCAGAGGATCGTGTCGAACTCGTGGCTCGCGAGCTCGACTGCATCATCGCGGTCGAGATCGAGCCGGTCGACGATCATGCCCGGACGGCGGCGGAACGCATTGCGCAGGCGATCGATGTACGGCGTCTCCTTATCAGTTGCCACGATCAGCTCGCGCCCGTACAGAAATCGCGTCATCGTCCCCGATCCCGCGCCTACTTCGAGAACGCGCTGGCCGACGTACGGCGCCACGCGCTCCCAGATCCATTTGTTGTAGCGCTTCAGCGAGCCGCGGCGGCGCAGCGTCTTGTAGGTCTTCGGCTCGTTCGACGGATCGTCGAAAAGCCCGTAGCGGAAGATCGTCCAGATCGCGCTGAAGCCGTCCTTCCAGTTGATCTTTTTGCCTTCCCAGTAATCGCGGCCGTAGTAGGAAATCGGCACCTCGAAGATGCGGTAGCCGCGCCGCGCCACCTTGGCCGTGATCTCCGGCTCGATGCCGAAGCGGTTCGATTTCAGATTGATCGACTGGATGACCTCGCGGCGGAAAACCTTGTAGCAGGTCTCCATGTCCGTGAGATCGAGATTGGTCGTGCAGTTCGAGAGGAACGTCAGCAGATTGTTGCCGAGGCGGTGCCAGTAGAGCATCACGCGTCGCGGGTAGCCTTCGAAGCGCGAGCCGAAGACGACGTCTGCGTGGCCGTCGACGATCGGCTGGATCAGTTTCGGATATTCGTTCGGGTCGTATTCGAGATCGGCATCCTGGATCAGGACGATGTCGCCGACGGCCTCGGCGATCCCGCGGCGGATCGCGGCGCCCTTGCCCATGTTCACCGGCTGAAAAACATGTCGGATTTCGGGATGCTGTTTCGCCAGCGCGGATACGACGCCGGCGGAGCCGTCGCTCGACTTATCGTCGATGACGATGATCTCCTTCTCGATCGGCACCTCGAGGACGTGGCGCAGCAGTTCGCCGACCGTCGAGCGCTCGTTGTAGCAGGGGATGACCACCGAAAGCAGCGGCGGTTTTTGCGAGGAGTCCGACATTGGATCGCGTATTGTAAGCTGTTGAAAACGATGACTGATTCCGCGGTTGAGCCACACGAAACGAACGAGGCGCTCCGAAAGTTCCTGCACATCGGCATGGGCTTCGGCGCGCTGGCGCTGGCGCGCATTCCGTGGCGCTACGCCGCGCTGATCTGCGCCGCCGCCGTCGTCGGCAACTGGCTGCTGCTGCATCGCCTGGTCGGCCGCCGCGTCTCGCGCCACGAGCGCGGCTGGGACGTCGGCATCGTTCTCTATCCGTTTGCGGTGCTGGTGCTGGTGGTCGTCTTCAACTGGCACATCGAGATCGCCGCCGTGGCGTGGGTGCTGATGGCGTTCGGCGACGGATTCTCGACGGTGATCGGGAAGTGGATGCCGGTGGCGACGCTGCCGTGGAACGAGACGAAGTCGTGGGGCGGCTTTGCGGCGTTCATCCTCTTCGGCGGCCTGGCGGCGTTTGGAATCGCGCGCGTATTTGGAGCGCCGCACGACGTCGCCATCGCCGCGGCGCTGATCGTAAGCGCGATCGCCGAGACGCTTCCGTTGGGCATCGACGACAACGTCACCGTGCCGTTCGTCGCCGCCGCGGTGCTTGCGGCGATGGCCATCAAACCAATGGTCGTGCTCTCCGCTCCGCCGCCGATCGCCTGGCCGTGGATCGTCGTCAACACCATCCTGGCCATCATCGGCTTCGCGTTGCGCAGCGTCGATGTTTCCGGCGCGCTCGTCGGATGGATTCTCGGCTGCGTCATCATCCTCGGCGGCGGTCCTCCGCTCTACGTCGCGCTGCTGGCGTTTTTCATCATCGGCACGCTGGCCACGAAACTCGGCTACGCGCGCAAGGCGGGCGAAGGGCTGGCGCAGGAAAAGGGCGGACGCCGCGGCGCCGCGCATGCATTCGCGAACGTCGGTGTGGCGGCGCTCTGTGCGGTGGCGTGCTGGCGCGGATTGGGATTCGTGCCGCTGTTCATGGGCATCGCCGCGCTGTCCACCGCTGCCGCCGATACGACGGCGTCCGAGATCGGCCAGCTCTTCGGCAAGCGCGCGTTTCTGCCGCTGTCGTTCCGCGGCGTGGAGCGCGGAACGGAAGGAGCGATCTCTGTTGAAGGGACCTTGGCCGGACTCGTGGCCGGATGCATCGTGGCCATCGCCGGCACGGCCATGGCCACGCATCATTTCCAGGCAGGCTTCATCGGCAGCGTTGCCATCTACAAATCGCGCGTCATCATCGTGCTCACCCTCTGCGCCTTCCTCGGCTCCTACCTCGAATCCATCCTCGGCAGTTGGAACCGCCGCCACGGCTCGCCGATCGCGAACGGGACGCTGAACTTCGCCAACACGATGTTCGGCGCGTTTCTATTCTGGGTGGCCTGGCACTGGGTGCCGATGTTCGCCTTCCACTTCTAGGACGGGCACTACATCTGCACGCTGATCGTGCATGAAGACCGGCAACGTTTCCGATCTCGTTCGCAGCTGCTACGCCGCGTTCTTTTCACGCGACCGTGCCGGGATGGAGGAGCTCCTCAGCGACGACTTCACCTTCACCAGCCCGCAGGACGACCACATCGACAAGGATGAGTACTTCGTCCGCTGCTGGCCGAACAGCGACAAGCTGAAGGACTTTAAATTGGAGAAGCTGTTCGAAAAAGGCGACGAGGCGTTCGTGCGCTACCAGGTCACGCGAGTCGAGGATGGCGTGAAGTTCCGCAACGCCGAGTATCTGAAGTGCGCCGGCAACCGCGTGGTGGAGATTCAGGTTTACTTTGGTGCCGAGGAGAAAAAGTGACGCCTCGACATCAAGAACGCCAGCGGCGTTCCGTACGGTAGCCGGTGGTCGCGCGCGAAGCGCGAGACCACCGGAATCGTGGACGCCGACCCGTCAACGACCCCGGCAGGGGTCGCGGATCAAATACCAGACGGCGCGAATTCCCTCCGCGACCGCTGCCGCGGTCGGATAAACCAACCGCGTACGTTGATCCGGTGGTCTCCCGCTTCGCGGACGACCACCGGCTACCGTCCGAGCCTCCGCCGGAGGCTTTCGCGCCGCTGACGCGGCAAATTGAACTACCCCGCGAATCGCTGCAAACACCCCAACACGAGCGCGGTGAAGTCGGCCTGCACGCGGGCGGTCGTGTCCATCACTTCCTGGTGCGTTAGCTTCTGCTTCAGGATTCCGGCGGCCATGTTCGTGATGCAGGAGATGCCGAGCACCGGAATCTGCATCTGCGACATGGCGATCACCTCGGGCACCGTCGACATGCCCACCGCATCCGCGCCGAGCGTGCGGAACGCGCGGATTTCGGCCGGCGTCTCGTAGGTCGGACCGGACAGCGCGAGATACACGCCTTCCTGTAGCAACTGGCCGAGCTCGCGCGCGACCTGCTTGGCCACGTCGCGCAGCGATTCCGGATAGGCCTCACTCATGTCAGGAAAGCGCACGCCGAGATCGTCGATGTTCGGTCCGCGCAATGGGTTGATGCCCATGAAATTGATGTGATCCGAGATCAGCATCAAGTCGCCCGCTTTGTACGCCGTGTTCACGCCGCCGGCGGCGTTGGTGACGATGAGCTGCTTGATGCCGAGGCGTCCGATCACGCGCGAGAGGAACATCACCTCGGACATCTCGTGCCCTTCGTAAAAGTGAATGCGGCCCTGCATCACCACCACCGGCGTCTGATTCACGCGCGCCAGGATCATGCGTCCCTGGTGGCCGACCACCGTCGACGCCTTCGCGCCCGGGATGTCGGAGTAGGGGATGGACGTCTCGACCTCGAGCGCGTCGACCACATTGCCGAGTCCCGAGCCGAGAATCACGCCGACCTGCGGCTGGATGGAAGTCTTACTGCGTACGAAAGCGACCGCTTCGTCGATACTCTTGATCATGATTTCCTCGTTTTGGACGAACTTGGAGCGCGGAGTATAAGCGCGGTCGCGATCCGCCGGTGACGGCAACGCCTACCTATTCATGGCGCTCCCGATCCCGCATAATGCGCAGACCAATCGGTCACATCAAAAAATTCGGCAACGACGGGAGCAGTGAATGGAGCGTTTTTCTGCGCTGATCGGCTTCGTAGGGATTCTTGCGATTGCGTTTCTGCTGTCGACCAACCGGCGGGCCATCCGCTGGAAGACGGTCTTCTGGGGACTGGTGCTCCAGATCCTGATCGCGATCGCCGTCCTCAAGGCGATTCCGATCGCCAAGGCTTTCGGCGCCTTCATGCCGCCCATCAGTCCGTGGATCGCGTCACTCATCTTCATCGCGCTGACGGTGATCGTCGTGCAGATCGCCAAGCGGATGGGAGACGGCGGCGCGAAGAAGGGACTCTGGGCCGTTTACCTCGTCATCAGCGCGATTCTCTTTCTCTCGTACAGCCTCCTGGCCTTCCTCTTCGAGAACCTGAAGGAAGTGGTCACGAAGCTGATCAGCTACACCGGCGAGGGCTCGAAGTTCGTCTTCGGCGCGCTCGGTGATACGGCGAATACAAACGTCGGCTTCGTCTTCGCCACGATGGTGTTGCCGACGATCATCTTCATCGCTTCCATCTTCGCCATCCTCTACTACCTCGGCGTGATGCAGGGCGTGGTGCGCTTCTTCGCCAAGATGATGTCGCGCTTCATGGGCGCGTCCGGCGCGGAATCGCTGTCGGTGGCTGCGTCGATCTTCATGGGCCAGACCGAGGCGCCGCTGACGATCCGGCCGTTCATCGAAGGCATGACCATGTCCGAGCTGATGACCATCATGACCGCCGGCATGGCTCACATCTCCGGAGGCATCATGGCCGCGTACGTGCTCGTGGCGAAGGTCGACGTCATCCACCTGCTCACTGCCGTGATCATGACCGCGCCGGGCGCGATCATGATGGCCAAGATCATCGTGCCGGAGACGGAGAAGCCGGCCACCGGCGCGGATGTGGAAGTCGTCGTACCGAAGCAGGATGTGAATGTGATTGATGCCGCCGGCCGCGGCGCGATCGAAGGGCTTCATCTTTCGCTGAATGTCGCCGGAATGCTGATCGCGTTCATCGCACTGGTGGCGCTGATCAACGGCATCTTCGGATTCATCCACGGTCACGCAATCTGGCAAGGCCGCTCCTGGTTCCCGGCCAGCCTCGATCAACTTCTCGGCTGGATCTTCAGCCCGATCGCATGGGCGATGGGCGTGTCGTGGAAAGACAGCCTGACCGTCGGCAACCTCCTCGGCACGCGCATGGTGCTCAACGAGTTCGTGGCCTTTGCGAACCTCGGCAAGCCGGGCGTCGGATCGAGTCTCGATCCGCGCAGCTTCGCGATCGTGACCTACGCGCTTTGCGGCTTCGCCAACTTCTCGTCGATCGCAATCCAGATCGGCGGCATCGGTTCGCTCGCTCCGTCACGCCGCGGCGATCTGGCCAGACTCGGCATGCGCGCAATGCTGGCCGGAACGTTAGCGAACTTTCTGACGGCGACCATCGCCGGGATGCTTCTGTAGGAACGCGGCCGGACTACAATGCGCCCCAGCGTTTGGGGCGCATCCAGTCCGCGGAAAGGGCAGTGCCCACCCACTGAATTCATCGAAGGTACGAACCTTCTTTCAGCCTGACCGTGCGGACTCCAGGCATGCGATGAAAGGAGCTTCGTATGTCAGACGCCGTCCGTCTTCCGTCCCATCCTCACCTCGATTACTACAAAAAGCTGGCGAAGGATGTCGTCAAGGCTTGCGGCGATCGCGATGCGTTGCGCGCGTGGGCGACGCGATTCGCGCCCGATCACATTGAGCGCGTCGAACGCCACATCCGATCGGCGAAGATCGCCAAACTCGCTGATGCGCAGTTCCTCATCGCCCGTGCGCATGGATTCGCGAGCTGGCCGAAGTTCGCGAAGCATGTCGATGAGCTGCAGCACGCCGGTTCGCCCGACTCGAAGTTCGAGCAGGCCGCCGATGCCATCGTCTCCGGCGACATCGACTCACTTCGACGCCTGCTCGATGAGTCGCCGGAGTTGATCCGGCAGCGATCGAGCCGCGAGCATCGATCGACGCTGCTCCACTACGTTTCCGCGAACGGCGTCGAAGATTTTCGCCAGCGCACGCCACCGAACATCGTCGCCATCACACGGCTGCTGCTCGACGCCGGCGCCGACGTCAATGCGGAGTCCGACGCGTATGCAGGGCATTCGATGGCGCTCAGTCTCACCGCCACGAGCATTCATCCCGAGGCTGCGGGCGTGCAGATCGAGTTGATGGAGCTGCTTCTCAATCGCGGCGCGATGATCGAACGCGTTCCGGGCGAAGCGGTGCGCGCGTGTCTCGCGAATGGACGTCAGCTCGCCGCACGATTTCTCGCGGAGCGCGGTGGATATCTCGACATGGAGAACGCCGCCGGCGTCGGCAATCTCAATCGTGTGAAAGAGCTGTTGCCGTCATCGTCAAAAGAGGAGATAGGAAAAGGATTCGTCTGGGCCTGCGAGTACGGCTACAACGACGTCGTCACGTTCCTGCTCGACCACGGCGTAGATCCTGCGTCGGGCGCGGGCGTTGACATGACCGGACTGCATCTCGCCGCGCACGACGGACATCTCGACACGGTCAAACTTCTCCTCGCGCACAACGCGCCGCTCGAGGTGAAAAACTCGTACGGCGGCACGGTCCTCGATCAGACGCTGTGGTCGGCAGTCAATCATCCGAGGCCGGCCCATCGCGAGATCGTGGAAGCGCTCATCGCCGCCGGCGCGAAGGTCGAAGCCGATTGGTTCACCGGCATTCCCGATATCGACGAACTGCTTCGCGTTGCACTCGATGCCGATCCGATACAGCGCGGAAGACGCCTTCGTTTTTCGGAGCCGGAAGAGGCGCGCGCATCGTTCGCCGAGGCAGTGAAGAAGTCACGCGAGAGCGGCGCGCGCCGCGAACTAATCAACGCACTCAAAGGCGTCGCTCAAATCGACCGCGACCTCGGCCGCCGCGCCGCGGCGCTGCCGTTTTACGAAGAAGCCGTCGCCGTCTGCCGCGAGCTCGGCGATCCTCTCCTCCTCGCACACACCCTTCGCCACCTCGGCGATCTCCATCACGACGACGGCCGCGATGATCTCGCCGAGCCGCTCTACATCGAAGCGCTGGCGTTGTATCGAAAATCAGAAGCGCCGCCGCTCGATCTAGCGAACGCAATCCGCAGCCTTGCCGTCATCAAGAACACCGCGGACTTGTGGGAAGAAGCATTCCATCTCTACGCCGCCACGAACGTCGCGCCGGGCGTCGTCGAAACCGCTCTGCGCCTCGCGAAACTCACGCATCGCTCGCGCGAATGGCTGCGCATCGCTGCCGAAGCCGCAGCGGACGATGAAAGTCTGCAACGCCGCGTGCGCGCCGCGGAGGACCATACGTAGCGCCGTCGGCCCGACGGCTGGACCGCCGCCGGCTCGGCGGCACGTACCGAAAAGCGCCAGCGAGCCGCTGGCGGTCCAGCCGCCGAGCCGGCGGCGCTACAAGCGGCTGCGCTACAAAGGCGTATCGCGCGACAGTTCGCTCGCGTGGTGCGCGGTGACGTCGATGAACACGTCGGCGACGAATGGCGACGCTTCGCGTAGCGCATGATCGAGATCGTCCATCGCGCGGCCGAGTTGTTCGACGGTCAAGCGCGGCGATGGGCGAACTTTCGCGGAAACGATCACTTCTTCCGGTCCGATGTAGACCGCCTGCACCGAGAGGATCTCTTCGACGGCATCATCGCGGTCGATGATGGCGCGCAGTTCGTCGAGCAGATTAGCTGGCAGCGATTTCCCGACCAGAAAATCGGCAAGCGGACGCCCGAGGCCGAATGCAGTTGCCGCCATCAACAGTCCGATGAACAGCGACGCGAACGCGTCCGGACGATCGCTCCTGAAGTGATGGCTGAGCAGGAGTCCGATGGCGGCGAGGACGAGGCCGATCAACGCCGCGCTGTCTTCCACCACCACCGCGCGCACGGTCGGATCGCTCGACCGGAAGAGGTGAAACCACACATTCCAGCCGCGTTCCTTCGCTTCGCTGCGCGCCTGCCGCAGGCTCTGCACGAGCGAGAAGCCGTCGCCGAGGAACGCCACGCCGAGGACGATCCACGCAGCGGTCGGATTGCCGAGCGGCTCGGGGTGCAGCAGTTGCCGGATGGCCATGCCGACGGAGAAACAGCCGCCGATGAGAAACGACGCGATCGCCGCGAGGAACGCCCAAAGGAATCGCTCGCGCCCGTGACCGAGCGGATGAAGGTCATCGGCAGGCGCCGTTGCGCGCCGAAGCGAGATGCCGAGGAGAACTTCGTTGGACGCGTCGGCGAGCGAGTGCGCTGACTCCGCCAGAAGCGCCGTCGATCCCGACATCAGACCGGTGATCAACTTAGCGATGGCGATGATGACATTCGCCGCCAGCGCGACGATGATCGTCCGCCAGCTCTCATTTCTCTCGATCCTCTTCAGCGCCGCGCGCGATCGCCGATTCGTTGGCCGGAGCATGAATGCAAGTCTTGCACGCGGCAGCCTTTTGACTTGACGCGGCATCCGGCCTAGATTCGATCGCTCATCGGATCGACAAGGAGACTGCTATGAACCGTTCTCCCTTCGCTCGCGTCCTTCTCGCCGCGAGCATCCTCTCCGGATTCTTCTCGAGCAGCGGCATCGCTGCGCCGCTGGCGCGCACCGCGAAGCAGATCGTCAGCAAAGAGGATCGGCGCAAGTTCGACGCCTGGCGGAAATCGATGGCGCGCGTTCGGCTGCCGCACAAGGGTTGCTTCAAAACCTCGTATCCGAACATGGAGTGGCGCGAAGTGCCGTGCACCGCTGCTCCGGAACGTTCGTATCCGCCGCGTCTCCTCTACACCGTCGGCAGTGCCGTCGATTTTTCGGCTGTCGTTGCGGGCCACATCGCGTCCGCGACCGGATCGTTCGACGCCGTGAATGTGACCAGCGAGAACAACTCCGGCAGCCCCGACACCTACTCGCTCCAGCTCAACTCCGAATACTTCGTATCGCCCGCCTGCGCCGGCGCCGCGAACCCGAATGTCTGCAAGGGGTGGCAGCAGTTCATCTACTCCACCACGCTGGCCTCGGCATTCATCGAATACTGGTTGATCGACTACGCGGCGCCCTGCCCGGCGGGTTGGAGCACGGTGTCGGTGCATTGCGTGAAGAACAGCACCGCCATTCCCGTGGCCGCCGAACCGATCGCGAATCTGATGCTGCTAAGCCTGACCGGAACCGCGAGCGCGGGCGGATCGGACACGCTCATGATCTCGACGTCCAACGGCGATCTGAGCGCGATGTATCAGGATGACGAGCTCACGCTTTCGCAGGGATGGAAGCTCGCCGAGTTCGGCATCTTCGGCGACGGCGGCGGATCGGACGCGACCTTCAACGCCGGCGCGACGATGGCCGTGCGAACCACCGTCGACGACGGCACGTCGAACGCGCCGACGTGCGAGCTGGAAGGCTTCACCAGCGAGACGAACAATCTCAATCTCGTGCCGCCCTGTTGTCCCTATGGCGGCGCGTTCCCGGCGGTCGTCTTCTGGCTCAGCAACAATCCCGGCGCGACGTCGTCGTGCGTTGGCGGCACCAGCATCGGCGATACGCATCTAACGAATTTCAATGGACTGTTCTACGACTTCCAGGCGTCGGGCGATTTTCTCCTCGCAGAAACAAATCCCGATTTCGTCGTGCAGACGCGGCAGAAGTCGGGCGCGCCGAACTGGCCGAATGCAAGCGTCAACAAAGCCGTAGCGATGAAGCTGGGCGACACGCGCGCCGCGGTCTGTCTCGATCCGATCCGCCTCATCATCGACGGCCAGCAGACCGCACTGGACAACGACAAGTCGCTGACGCTTGCCACCGGCGTCCACGTGGCCCGCAGCGGCAATGTGTTCCTCTTCACTCGTCCGAGCAGCGAGAGCGTGCGCGCCGAGGTCAACTCCAGCTACATCAACGTC
>Ga0207640_10001978_pt1 | contig 11052 bp, 5 predicted proteins | sample KBSCornC42_FD_184300 | JGI IMG/M metagenome (GOLD analysis project Ga0207640, IMG submission 184300) | Corn rhizosphere microbial communities from Kellogg Biological Station, Michigan, USA - KBS Corn C4-2 (SPAdes) (version 2) | ecosystem: Host-associated > Plants > Roots > Rhizosphere > Soil ... | reverse complement strand
CAGTGGCCAGCCCACCTACGGCATGGAAGGCGTCGGCGCGGGCAGGGATAGCGCCGGCTCCAACGCAATCATCCGCGCGCTCGAATCCCCCGATCCGCGGCCTTTGTGGGTCACCGTCTGGGGCGGTCCCAACACGCTCGCCCAGGCCCTGCTCACGCTCAAGGCGACGCACAGCCCGGCCGAGACCAGCCGCCTGCTCGCCAGGCTCCGCGTCAACACCATCTCCGACCAGGACGATAGCGGCGCCTGGATCCGCCGCACCTTCCCGGACCTGTTCTACGTCGTCAGCCCCGGCGGCTATAATCACGCCACCTGGGGCGCGATCATGGAGGTGGTCGACGGGATCGACAATCGCACGATCTCCAATGTCTGGCTGCGCGACAATATCCAGCAGGGCCACGGCCCGCTCGGTGCCGCCTATCCCGATGTCGCTTACGGGATGGAGGGCGACACGCCCTCTTATTTGCCGCTCATCCCGAACGGGCTGAACGAGGCAGATCATCCTGATTGGGGCAGCTGGGGCGGCCGGTTCGAGCTCTACACACCCGTCCTCCAGGATCTCGATCCGACAGGCTTCACCGGCGGCGTGCCGGTCGATCCCGAGACTCGCCCGATCTGGACCAACGCCTCGGATGCGTTCGCGCCCTTTGTCCATGGCGACTATGGCCGCGCGGTCGCCGCCGGCCCGCGCACCTTCAGGGGCGCGCGCGTCTCGCTCTGGCGCTGGCGCGACGATTTCCAGAATGATTTCGCCGCGCGGATCGGCTGGACGACCTTGCCCTACGAAAAGACCAACCACCCGCCCGTCATCCGCCTCGCCGGGCCCGACCGCCTCACCGTCCATTCGGGCGAGGTCTTCACATTAAGCGCGGAGGGGACGACGGACCCGGACGGCGATAGTCTGAGCTACGTCTGGTTCAATTATATGGAGGCCGGCACGCTCAAGGCCCCAATCCCCACGATCGGCGCGGAGAATATCTTCCACATGGGCTTCGAGGCGCCGGTGGTGACCAAGCCCGAAACCGCACATTTCATCCTGGCCGTGACCGACAAGGGCACCCCACCCCTCACCCGCTACCGGCGCGTGATCGTCACCATCCTACCCTGAACCAGGGAGCGACTTCAGCGGGTAAAAAGGGTGCCGCCGGCCTTATTGACCGGCGGCAGCACGTAGGTCTGGTCGTTACGGCTCCCGAAGCTGATCCTTGTCAGTGCCGAAGTCGCGGTTACGTTGAAGCTTTTGCACGCCCTTATCGGGCCCATGGATGCGAGGGCTGCCGACGAGATCGCCAGCGAAGCCGCTAAATCACGACAAAATGTCGTTAAGTCTGATCTTAACACCGCGGAACACTGGTGGATTTCAGACAGTCAGCTCAGCCGCACATCCTCAAAAATCCCGTCGTTGGGTGATGAACCCTGAAACGGAAAACAGGATCAGAGCACTGGCCGAATAGGCGGCAAGGCTGCCCCATGGCAGTCCGGTCGGGACGAGATTTCCAGCTGCGCCGCGATACACCGTACCAAGCCCGCTCATGGCTTTCAGAACGAATTCAGCTCCGATCGCCGGTCCGACATATCCTTGCACCATCAATATAAGATAGGTGGCAATCGGCGCCACAAACTCCCCGCTGGCTATCACCGAGAAGAAGAACGCCACGGCGAAGATAATGCTACCGAACCCGAACCATAATATGCTGAACTGCAGCGCCTCTAATAAGGGATATGTCTGACCAACCAAGATCGACAATGCGGGTAACAGCGTCGCCGGCAGAAGAGCCAACGCGGTCAGTTCAGCCAACCCGACCGCTGCGGGTATTGCGACCAAACGAAGACGGCTCACCGGCAGGGACAATGTGAAGGCAGCCGTGCGAAGCGAGCGTTCACGCAGCAATCCGCCGGTGCCCATGAAGATAACGAGTATACCGAAAACGCCCTTCGCCTTTCCGTAATAGACGAACTGATACACGCTTGTGCGAAAGTCGACGTGCCTGCCCTCGATCTGGGTTTGCGGGAAGAAGACCGCCCACGCGCATATGGCCGCCAGAATAGCGGCGATAAGAAGGAACCGCGTTCGCGTCTCTCGCCACGCCTTGATCCACAGCATCAGAAATCCTGTCTCTGCGTGACGTAAGCGCTCAGCGCGAGAAGGCCGACCGCTAACCCGAATATGCAAATCAGCGTGCCCCAGGGTAGCGCAATGACCTGCGCAGTTTCGGGACGGAAATAGGGCATTCCCTCCCCGCTCATGACGCTGTGAATATTGAGCGTGTTGAGCGGATATTTCCCGAACACGGAAATGCTCAGCGTCAGCGAATATAGTGCGAGCGCGCTCAGCGCGGTGACGGGCGACGCATATTCCCCTTCGACCAGCGCGGAGCACAAAAACGCCCCTGCGAAAAAAGCCGCTCCGCATGCGCTCCACAGGATGGCGAACTGGGTCGCCTGGGCGGGCGGAAAGGACTGTCCGATCGCGGGCGATAGCGCCAGGACGGTGACGGCGGGAACAAAGGACAGGGCACTCACTTCCAGGATGCCCACCAGCCCGCGCGCCACGACAAAGCGCCACCGCGAAATCGGCAGCGCAAGCGAGAATGCCGCCGTTCCATGCGCGCGCTCCCTAAGCAGGCCGCCCATGCCGAGGAAAAGAACGATCAGGACGAACATCTCGCGGACGGAATTCCCGCCCTTGAAAATCACGGCCCAAATGTAGTGCGCATAATCCGGTGATGGGTGGGTTCGAAATCGATCATACCGGTGCAGGTATGCAAAATAGAAAACCACGCACGACGATATCCCGCACAAGAAAACCAGACTGAGCAGAAACCGTATCCGGCTCTCGTGCCAAGATTTTAGGTACAGCATCAGTCGTTCCTGCGCGTCGTCTCAAGGAATATCTCACGCAGGCTTACCGGCTCGACATCCACCGAAACGGCACCCGCGCTCCACGCGCGCGCCATCACATTGTCGGAATCATGTTTCGTCACCGCCACGGCCTGACGACCGTGGATCTGAACCTGTTCCAAATCCATGTCGGAGAAAAGATCGCTCGGAACCTCCCGGGAAAAACTGGCGACGATTTTTCTGTAATTCTCGCGGAGCTGGTCCAGGTTCAGGTCGCCAACCACCTGCCCCTGGTTGACGATGCAGACGCGATCCGCGATCCGCTCCACTTCGCCGATCTGATGCGAAGAAAAGAATATCGTCGTTCCCTCGCCGGCCGCGGTCACCAGCGCTTGAAGCAATTCTTCGATCGACGCCGGGTCCAGCGCGTCACTCGGTTCGTCCAGAATCAGGAGTTCCGGCCGACGGGCCAAGGCAAGCAGCAGCGCAAGCTTTGTGCGCATCCCCTTGGAGAGCGACCTTACCTTTCGGTCCAGCGGTAATTGATACTGGCGAAGCAATCGTTGCTCGGTTTCCGTGCGCCAATCTTCATAAAATGAGCGCGTGAACCGAACCATCTCCTCGACCGTCAGGTAGGCGTAGAGTTGCTTGTCTTCTGAAACATAGGCCACACGGCGGCGCATCTCGCGATTTTCTCTGGCGTCGTCGATACGCCTGCCCAGCACCGTGCCGGAGCCAGAGCTGGGGTGGGTCATCCCCAGGAGCATCTTGATGGTGGTGCTCTTTCCCGCGCCGTTATTTCCCAGAAACCCGGTTATCTGATGGGACGGCACTTTAAGGTTGAGCGCCCGCACCGCCTCGTACCTTCCAAATCGCTTGGTCAGGTCGTGCGTCTCAATGCTCCAATCGCCGCTCATGCGCTCTCCTTGAGGGGCATTCCCTGCAACAATTGCGCCTCGAACAGGCGGCGGATCTCATCCTGGGAGAAGCCGTCTTTCTGCAGCGCTGCCACGACGCTCTGGATTTTTTGCTGAGCCGCGCGCGCCTTCGCGGTGGAGAGTTTCGGCGAGCAGTGCGCCGACACAAACGCGCCCGAACCATGTCGTAGTTCGAGCACGCCCGCATGTTCCAACTCGGAATAGGCCTTGGCAACCGTGTTGTGGCTGACCACGAGCTCCTCAGCGAGCGTTCGAATGCCGGGAAGCATGTCCCCGCCCCGCAACACGCCGATCTCGATGGCGTGACGGATCTGCTGCATGATCTGCAAATATATGGGCTGACCGGATGTCGGCGAAATTTTGAAATGCATGTTCACTGTACCAGTACTATCGTACAGTTGGCGTGTGCCTGTCAATATGCGTCGGATGGTCGGTGCGCCTCAGCAACGCCGCCGACTTATTGGCTGGCGATGCGCGAATGCTGCTGTTCGCGATGGCCGATTCGTTTGCCGCTTGAGGCTGCTCACGCCGACCACGGGATGCGCCCGATCGGCACCTTGACAAATTGGAACAAATCAGGTACGAGCTAACCCGTTCCGTGACACTGCAGGGTCGCTGGAACCAAGCCTAACCCGTGGTTCCCCACGGGAAAGACCGGCGCGAAGCTCCTCGGATGCAGATCAGAAGGCTTCGCTACATTTCCGTTTATCAGCGTGTGGGGCTCCGGCTCGGCACGTTGGCCGGCGTCGCGTCGGGCTGAGTGCGGGCGACGTTCAGGGGCAACCCCCGGTAAATACCGTGCCCGGGCTGGCGCCGTGTACCGTGGCTATGCGGACGGCGCTGGGGGAGTCTACTCCCGCAGGGGCTCCTTGCGAGCCACCCGGTCTGATCCGCGGCCACGGCCGGGCATTGCGCGAGTGGAAGGCTTGCGGGCGATGTTCAGGGGCATTGAATTGCCCAAGGCCACCGCAATGCTTCCCGGCATCGTTGAGATGACGGAACCGCGCCGGTCCAAAGCTTGCCTCAAGCCACGCCCCTGCATGCCTTCAGGCATGCGGGGTCGCGGTGTGCTCCCCCTCGCTCGCTGGCGTTTGTTCCCTTAATGTTCCACGTGGAACATTAGCGGGCGGGCACACGCTCCCGCAGAAGCCCGCCTCAGCAGCCACGCCTAATGTCCAGCGGGTCGATCGAACGGCGAGAAATCCGGCAGCGGATGGGCTTTCAGCTCGGCCTCGTTCCCGATGGTCAATATCGATCGCTTCGACCCATCGAACGCCGGCCACGCCGCCGCGCCCTCCCCCGCGGGGTTTCCGGTCCGGGCAAAGCGGATCACGGTATCGGCCAGTCGCGTCGCCAATTGCCGGTCTTCCAGGGTCCAGGATCGCGGATCCACCGCCAGATTGTCGAACATATATTGGATGTCGACGCCATGGCCGGCGCCGCAGCCCCAGTTGCACGGGGTCGGCGGAGCTGCCGGGCGGTGCGCGAAATAATAGAGGTAGGATTTGGATCGCCCATATTTCGCCTGCAGCGCCGCCCAATATTCCATCCGCCAGCCCCACCAATCATTGGTGAGTTGTTGCATCGATCGGGTCGCCTCGGCGTCGGTCGTGCCCGGATAGGTGGCGAGCAAGGCGGCCGAGGGCGGAAAGCCCATCAGCTCGGTCATCTGGTCGATATGCCCTGCGGCAGTGAGTTCCCGGCCGACGATATATTCCCCGATCAGATCCTTGCCCTCCTCGGCGGTCCATCCCGTCAGAAGCGGCACGTCATTCTGTTGGTGGTTGCGATAGAGCGTGGCGAGGTCGGCGCGCAGCAGATAATCGTCGACATAGACGCGCGGCAGCCAGGCCTGCTTGTGCAGCGCCTCGACGCTCAGCTTGCGCAGATCCGCCAGATGCTCCGCACCCAGGCTGTTGGCGAAGCCCGTACCCTTCGCTTCGGCTGCGGCCTTATGATCGAAGCGGTGATCGTCCTCCGGCCGGATCGGCATCGCGTCGTTCCCGCTCTCGGCGATGGCGCGCTGGAAGAGCCCCTTTGCGAGCGGGGACGCAACCAGGATTGCGACGGATTCGCTGCCCGCGGAATTGCCCATGATCGTCACGCGATCGGGATCGCCCCCAAAGGCGGCGATATTGGCCTTGACCCAGCGCAGCGCCGCGATCTGATCGAGGATGCCCTGATTTCCCGAGACATGCTCGGGCGTTTCCGCGCTCAGCTCGGGCAGTGCGAAGAAACCGAATATGCCGAGCCGGTAGTTCAGCGTGACCACGATCGCGCCGCGCTTCGCCAGATTGGCGCCATTGTGCAGGGGCAGTGCGGCGGTGCCGCCATACATGCCGCCGCCATGGATCCACACGATCACGGGCAGCTTGCTGGCCTTCGCCGGAGCCCAGACGTTCAGATAGAGGCAATCCTCGCTTTTCGGATTGGAAATCCAGTCAGCGTTCTGCGCACAAGCGGGGGAGAAAGCCGTCGTCTTGCGGACGCCGTTCCACGCAACCACCGGCTGCGGCCTGCGCCACCGCAGATCGCCCACCGGCGGCGCGGCGAAGGGCACCCCCAGATAGGCGTTGAGCGTGCCATCCTCGGTCCCGACGATCTCGCCGCCAGACACTTTCACCGGAGGGGTCGGGTGTTCGGCCAGGCCGGGTTGCGCGGTGAAGAAAGCCAGGCTGGCGAAGGCAAAGGCCAGCAGCCTCGATCGTGTCATTGTTGCTCCGGATGTTAGTCGGATAAGGCCGCGCGTCCCGCCAGGACGCGACGTGCCGCGACGATGCCCGCATCGCCGCTCGCTGCGGTCACCAGCGGCGGGGAGGAAGCTCGCAAGAGCCCCGCCCCACCCTGTTCACTCCGCCGCCACGACCTCGGCGTCCGCATCTTCCAGCGGATGCGACAGCCGCGTCAGCATCTCCTTCGGCACCACCTGCCAGAAACGGTCGCGCCAGCGATGCCAATCGTCCAGGATCGCGTTGGACCAGCGGCTGTCGGTCTTGGTCGCATGCAGCGCGATCAGCGCCTTCAGCCGCGCCTCCCAATAAGACGATCCCAGCCGCTGCCAGACGATGCTCTCCGGGTTGGCGCGCGTGGCGAAGCTGTCATCCTCGTCCAGCACGAACGCCATGCCGCCGGTCATGCCCGCGCCGAAATTCTCGCCCGTCCGGCCGAGGATCACGGCGGTGCCGCCCGTCATATATTCGCACCCGTTCGCGCCGCAGCCTTCGACCACCACGTCCGCGCCCGAATTGCGCACCGCGAACCGCTCGCCCGCCTGCCCGGCCGCGAGCAAGGTGCCCGCAGTCGCGCCATAGAGCACAGTGTTGCCGATGATCGTATTGGCTTTGCTCTCGAGCGGGCTCGACACCATCTGGCGCACGATGATCGTGCCGCCTGACAGGCCCTTGCCGACATAGTCGTTGGCCTCGCCGAACACTTCCAGCGTCACGCCCTGCACCGCGAACGCGCCCAGCGACTGCCCCGCCGATCCGCGCAGGCGGATATGGACATGACCGTCGTTCAGCGCCTTCATCCCGAACTTGCTCGTGATCTCGGCCGACAGCCGCGTTCCCACCGCGCGGTGCGTGTTGCGCACCGTATAGGTCAGCTGCATCTTCTCACGCCGCGCGAACACCGGCGCCGCGTCCTTGATCATCTGCGCGTCCAGGCTGTCCGGCACTTCGTTGCGGAAGGTCGAGAGCTGGAAGCGGCGATGATGGTCGGGCGCATCCACCTTGGCCAGGATCGGGTTGAGATCCAGGTCGTCGAGATGCTCGGCGCCCCGGCTGACCTGGCGCAGCAATTGGGTCTGTCCGATCACCTCGTCAAGGCTGCGATAGCCCAGCCGTGCGAGAATCTCGCGCACCTCCTCCGCGATGAAGGTCATCAGGTTGATGACCTTCTCGGGCGTGCCGACGAACTTGGCGCGCAGCGCCTCGTCCTGCGTGCACACGCCCACCGGGCAGGTGTTCGAATGGCACTGGCGCACCATGATGCAGCCCATAGCCACCAGGCTGAGCGTGCCGATCCCGAACTCTTCCGCGCCCAGGATCGCCGCGATCACGATGTCGCGCCCGGTCTTGAGGCCACCGTCGGTACGCAGCTTCACGCGATGGCGAAGCCCGTTGAGCGTCAGCACCTGGTTGACTTCGGACAGGCCCATTTCCCACGGCGTGCCGGCATATTTGATGCTGGTCTGCGGGGATGCGCCCGTGCCGCCGACATGGCCCGCGACCAGGATCGCGTCGGCATGCGCCTTGGCGACGCCCGCCGCGACCGTGCCGATGCCGGCCGAGCTGACCAGCTTCACGCACACGCGGGCACGCGGGTTGATCTGCTTCAGGTCGTAGATGAGCTGCGCCAGATCCTCGATCGAATAGATGTCGTGGTGCGGCGGCGGCGAGATGAGCGTCACGCCCGGCGTCGAATGCCTGAGGCGCGCGATGAACTCGGTCACCTTGAAGCCGGGCAGCTGCCCGCCCTCGCCGGGCTTGGCGCCCTGCGCGACCTTGATCTCCAGCTCCTCGGCCGACGCCAGATATTCGGCGGTCACGCCGAACCGGCCCGACGCGACCTGCTTGATCACGCTGTTGGCATTGTCGCCATTCTCATACGGCGTGTAGCGGATCTTGTCCTCGCCACCCTCGCCCGACACCGCCTTGGCGCCGATCCGGTTCATCGCGATCGCCAGCGTCTCGTGCGCCTCGGGAGAGAGCGCGCCGAGGCTCATGCCCGGCGTGACGAAGCGTTTGCGGATCTCGGTGATCGCCTCGACCTGGTCGATCGGGCACGGCTCCTTCGCCCAGTTGAACTCCATCAGATCGCGCAGATAGACGGGCGGCAGGTCGCGCACCCCGCGCGCGAATTGGAGATACTGGCTGTAGCTGTCGGTCGAGACCGCGGTCTGCAGCAGGTGCATCAGCTGTGCGGAATAAGCATGGCTCTCCCCGCCCGCGCGCTGGCGGTAGAAGCCGCCCACCGGCAGCACCGAAGTCCCGCCCTGGAACGCCTTCTCGTGCCGAATCTTGGCCGACAGCTGGAGCGAGGCATAGCCTTCGCCCGAAATTTTGGCCGGCATGCCCGGGAACAGGTCGTTGACCAGCGCGCGGCTGAGGCCCACCGCCTCGAAATTATAGCCGCCACGGTACGAGGAGATCACCGCGATCCCCATCTTGCTCATGATCTTGAGTAGCCCGTCGTCAATCGCCTTGCGCCACCGCTTGAAGCAGTCCGCCAAGGGCAGATCGCCGAACAACCCGCGCGCATGGCGGTCCGCCACTGCGGCTTCCGCCACGTACGCGTTCACCGTGGTCGCGCCTACGCCGATCAGCACCGCGAAATAATGCGTATCGAGGCACTCGGCCGAGCGCACGTTGATCGACGCGTAGGAGCGCAGGCCCTGACGCACGAGGTGCGTGTGCACCGCCGCCGCCGCCAGCACCATCGCGATCGAGATGCGGCCTTCGCTCACATTTTCGTCGGTCAGGAACAGCTCGCTCTTGCCCTCGCGTACCGCCTGTTCCGCCTCGCGGCGGACGCGCGTGATCGCCTGGCGCAGCGCATCGGGGCTGTCGCTGACCGGATAGGTGCAGTCGATCGTCGCATGCGCCGTCCCGAAATAGGATTTGAGCGTCGCCCAGTCCTTGCTCGTCAGCACCGGCGAATCCAGCACCAGCACACCCGATTGCTGCGCCTCATTGTCCAGGATGTTGGCGAGGTTCCCGAACCGCGTCTTGAGGCTCATCACGCGGGTTTCGCGCAAGCTGTCGATCGGCGGGTTGGTGACCTGGCTGAAGTTCTGGCGGAAGAAGTGACTGATGAGCCGCGGCTTGTCGGAAATGACCGCGAGCGGCGTATCGTCGCCCATCGAGCCGATCGCTTCCTTGGCCTGCTCGATCATCGGAGCCAGGATCAGCTCCATATCCTCCATCGTCTGCCCTGCGGCGATCTGACGCCGGATCAGCTCGGCGCGGCTCCACTGCGGCAGATGCTCGCCCTCGGGCACCGGCAGATCGGTCATCGCGCGGAAGTCCGCAACCCACTCGCCATATGGTGCCTCGGCTGCGATCCGCTCCTTGACCTCGGCATCGGTGTAGAAGCGGCCTTCTTCCAGATCGACCGCGATCATCTGGCCCGGACCCATCCGGCCCTTCGCCACCGCCGAGCTTTCCGGCACGACCACCATGCCCGCTTCCGAACCCACGATTAGCAGGTTGTCGGCGGTGCGCAGCGTCCTGAGCGGGCGCAGCGCATTGCGGTCGACGCCCGCCACGACCCAGCGGCCGTCGGTCATCGCCAGCGCGGCCGGGCCGTCCCACGGCTCCATCACGCTCGCGAAGTAATTGTACATGTCCTCGACCGGCTGCGGCAGGTCGATATCGCTGAACGCCTCAGGCACCAGCATCAGCTTGGCGGTCGGCGCATCGCGGCCCGAACGGCAGATCGTCTCGAACACCGCATCCAGCGCGGCGGTGTCGGATGCGCCCGCCGGGATGACCGGCTTAACATCTTCCGAATGCGCCCCGAAGGCCAGCGAGGCCATCTTGATCTCGTGGCTCTTCATCCAGTTCTTGTTGCCGCGGATCGTGTTGATCTCGCCATTGTGCGCGAGGCAGCGGAATGGCTGCGCCAGCCACCATTGCGGGAAGGTGTTGGTCGAATAACGCTGGTGGAAGATCGCGACCCGGCTGGTGAAGCGCTCGTCCTTTAGGTCGGGGAAGAAGACCGACAGCTCCTCGGCGAGGAACAGGCCCTTGTAGATGATCGAGCGGCAGCTGAGCGAGCAGATGTAGCAGCCCTGGACCTGCGCTTCGATCAGCTTCTTCTCGATCCGGCGGCGCACGAGGTAGAGCTTCTTCTCGAACTCGGCCGCGCTCTCGTCGTCGGGCATCGGCCCGGCGATCATGATCTGCTCGATCTCGGGACGCGTCAGCATCGCCTTGTCGCCGATGCACGACACGTCGACCGGCACCTGGCGCCAACCATAGATCGTGTAGCCGAAATCGATGATCTCGCTCTCGATGATCGTCCGGCACGTCTCCTGCGCGCCGAGGTCGGTGCGCGGGAGGAACACCATGCCGACCGCGAGCCGGTTGGGCCGTGGCGTATGCCCCGCCGCCTCGATCGCATCGTCGAAGAAGCGCGCCGGCAGATCGAGATGAATGCCCGCGCCGTCGCCGGTCTTGCCGTCGGCATCGACCGCGCCGCGATGCCACACCGCCTTCAGCGCATCGATCGCGGCGGTGACGACGCGGCGCGACGCCTTGCCGTCGGTCGC
>Ga0207640_10001976_pt1:5000-11059 | contig 11059 bp, 12 predicted proteins | sample KBSCornC42_FD_184300 | JGI IMG/M metagenome (GOLD analysis project Ga0207640, IMG submission 184300) | Corn rhizosphere microbial communities from Kellogg Biological Station, Michigan, USA - KBS Corn C4-2 (SPAdes) (version 2) | ecosystem: Host-associated > Plants > Roots >... | reverse complement strand
TTTAGTAGATATTTGCCCGCATTGTATTTGTGTGCGGGCAATGGGGCGGTCCTAGGCCATATGGCTTGGGATCGCCCCTTTTTTTATCAGTCGATTTTTAGTAGATATTTGCCCGCATTGTATTTGTTGCGGGCAAATTCACATTGTTCAACGCGGGCATTTGTTGTGTGCGGGAAACGGTTTAAAGCGGGCAAAAGTGTGGTGCAGGCATTTTATGGTAAGCTGTTTTGGGGGCGGTCCTAGGCCATATGGCTTGGGATCGCCCCCCTTTTTTGTCGGTCGATTTCTGGCAGATATTTGCCCGCGTTAGCGTTTCTCTGGGGTTGGGTGCGGGCATTCGCTCAATGCGGACAGATGTTTAATTGGGGCGCTTGTTTTATGCGGGCAAATTCTTATTCGGGAGTTATTTGCGGGCATTTGCTTTAGGAATCTTGTTTTCAAGGCGAGCAAAAGAGTTTAAAACGTTCGTTTGTTCAGGCAGGAATCTGTTTTCAAGGCGGGAAAAAGTTTAAAGCGTTCGTGCGGGCAGGGCATTCATTTATATTTCCAAAAGAAAACGCGGGCAAATGGTTGTACTAGGTTCGTGTGCAGCAAAAAAAGGTTACATCACCATGCGGTTCCCGGCTGGTCCCCCACGCCAGTACTAAGCCGGCCCAAGACGTCTTGGCTTCGCAATTCGGAATGAGATACGGCAGATTGCGTCTGGTATGAACGTAACCTGTCTGGTTGGTGTTCGTGTGGGTATATCTCGATGGGCAGCAGGTGACGTCGCTCATCGGTTTCGAATGATTTGCCCGCACCCGTTTCACCTACCTTTCGACATGATTGCTTGTTGGTTGTCTATCTAGATAGGTATCTGTGCGACGACTAGCTTGTCTATTGTTCAGGAAATATAAATGATTTAGCGGCGCGGACGTATTGACAGTCAATCGTTCTGCTCAAAAAAGAGAAAAGGGACGGCCCAAAACGCGAATTGCGGTCGGTCGCCCGATTTTGCGGTGCGGGGATTTTGTAGGACGGATAAAAAAGTGCCTGGGAGGGGGGGGGATCGAACCCAGGACCTGTCCAACAAAAGGCGTGCGCGATGTCCGTTAGGCCATCTCGGCATGGGCATTGGAGGCTGGTATGGGAGATGGGTTCAGATTCAGTACCTGTCTGATAGCGAAGCCGTCCGAATGGGTTTTTGGTCGATTTTTTTTGTGAACTTTGTCGGATACATTGCCCTGCATACGGGCGTACCATTTAGCCGGTCTGTTTACGTTTGCTGGCGTTTTATCAAAAGTGTACAGATTCGGGTCCGGGATCGTGTCCTGTATCTCTGCGAATTCTGGTCGGATCGGAGCGGGAAAAGTGTCAGACATGTTTATTTGGTCTAAAAGTAATTACGAGTTTACGGCTGGGTTGAAATTCGATCGGAATCGAGATGGTGAAAATCGAGTTTTCGATCCAAGCCACGCGATCGGGGACGCTGTCGCGGGTATTGCGATTCAGCCGGTCTGGGTTGGACCGCTGCATGCGGCTGGGTTTCCCGGTTCAGAATCTGTATCGTGGATCGTGGCCGGCCAAATACAGGCTGAGTTATCGGGCCGGGTAGGACCGGGTCCGTGCGATCCGAGACGATGTCGATGAGCGTCGGACGGCTTCGGCGACGGAGATCGGACCCTGTACTCGTGGCTGGATTTGGTTGCAGACGTCGGCGGTAGGTGATTCTGAACCGGGCGAGAATTTATGATTGAATGGTCTTGGTCAGAGCGGCTGATTCCACGATCCGGCATGAAGCGGCCGATTCTGGTTGCTTGGTCGATAATCGAATCCGAGATGAATTCCTACATGGATGGGAATTGGTTGTTTCTTGATTCTGTTTTTTGTATTATATCTGATTTTGTAAATAAAACTGAATTGGCAAAAAAAGTTGATGGGATGGGACAAAAGCTGGCTTGGTAATCAATGATCTCTGTCAGATCTGACAGAAAGCCAGTTCTTGTTCAATAATAGTGAGATGGCCGATTCTGGAATGGGAATCTGATCAGATGATATCGAACCGGATATGAAATTTAATGGAAATTGAATTTCCGATTCAATGGTGTAATTTATTTTAATGTATTTCAAATACTCGATTCGATAATCGGCTTGGTTTGACACCGAATCGAATCGGGACTGATCTTAGCTTCTTCCAGACAGGCTTTTCAATATGAAGCGACGATTCTTGCAGATCTGTATCGGGCATGGAAAGAGCTTTAAAACGCGCCATCGTGAGCAGGGTATCGATACGAATTCAGGTCTGGCTGCGACCCGGTATGTGACGGATATCGAATCATGGCCTTTAGCTTGAGAATCGCCTGATCGGTCCCGGAAACTGTTACGAATGGATTACGAAGCTCAGGTTCCAATTGGAATTTCGGGACGTGCGACATACCGTTGGAAAGAGGAAGAAAAATTAGGAGTTATGGTGAAGTCGGCGGCGTGATATCTCGAACTGGTGGCTATGTTAGTCAAGTTCCCGTGACGGGTCAAATGAGGGCCTTTAGCTTGCGAATCGCATTTTTCCGGTTGAATGCCAACGACGAATTTACGAATTGATATGGTGCTGGACATGCATAGTTGGTGCGGGCAAATTCTCTAATATGTATGGTAAGAGGTTACGTTTTGAAATCCGTTTTAAATGGCTTGTTGGCTATCATTCAATTCGCTTAACAGATTGAAAAAGTTGAGTGTATGCCGGCTAGGTTCTTGTGCGGGTAGATGCTGCGGGAAGTATGATACGCGGGTAGGTATACTTTTGAAGCATAATGGCCAGTTTGCGGGCATTGTTCATGCTCAACAGATCTGACAAGTTGAGTGTATGCCGGCTTCTGGTGCGGGCATTTCGTGAATGAGGGCCAAATGTATCGCTTGTTCTATAGGTATCATATGCCCGCATCGTGTATACTGATGTGATGGTCTGGCACTTGGCGGAATTTTTTTTGCGCAAGAAGAGGAACCGTTTCTCTTCCAGTCAGCCGTTATGGTCATACCCGAACATATCGTACCGGATCTGGGTGCGTTGTCTGTAAGTAACCGGAACCGCGTACCTACGATCTCGCTTCGTGAAGTTGGAACTATCCGACGGATCATCATTGATCGCTGCCCGCTTGAGAGGGGCTGGTACCGTAGCAGTCACAGTGAGTGGCTGCTAACCAAGTTGCCAGTAAGCTCCTCGATTGCTAAGTTACGATGAAGCTTCGTTCTGTGTTCGTTCGCGGACACCGGGTCAGGCCGATGTAGCGAATCCAGCGGTCAATGATCTGTTGTGGTGCCTGCACTTGCCGGCGGTGTCTGCAAAGTCACTAATGGCTAAGCCGCGATGACATTGCGGTGCGTCTGGTTTCGGCTGGGCGCATTGTGGTAGAGGGCGAACCGTGCGGGTATCATGACCGGTTAAGCGGCCTGGACTATTTGAGCAGCGGCGTAGGACGGCCATCGGTGGGTTCCCCTGCGACGTAACAGCTCAAGTCTTCTGGGTGCCATGCTGGCCAAACGGCAAAGTCGCTGTGGATTCGTCCATTTCGACCGAGCGAAAACTTTGATCGTGCCATGTGGTGCGGGCAAATTTCATGGTGGGCTTTGGAGATGCGGGCAGAGGTGTCGGAAGATATATACTGGCTCGTGTCTCCCTGGTTCGCTGTTCATCTTGAGCGATGGTATGGCTTTCCATCTGGCTGCCAGCGGTGCTTTTCCGATTGGGCAGGCTTTTGGATTGCGTTTGAAAACGGTCGGCGCTCTGTATGCGTTCTGATCGGACGGCTCTGGTACGGTCTGTATGGTTACACAATGTGTACGATGGGATTGGTGATGGATTTGCAAGGACGGTATCGTTTCACACACGATCACTGAACTTGCGTGAACGGTCGCGATTCCGAACTGAGGGCCTTAATTGCCGTCTCAGCTCATGGATTCGTCGACTGAGGGTACGATTGGATGGCAAAAAAGGCGAATGCGCTGGCAATGCCCTTTCTTTACTGATCGGCGGTAAGTCCAACGCATGGTGAAACTTTTAATAACGAAAGGTGCCCGTGGGCGCTTTCCTTTCGGGCTGTGGCTGCACAGAAACGTGAGAGCGTCGGAGGCGTCTTCGGATGTCAGACTTCGTGAGTGCGTGTCTGCTGTGGTCATGGCCCGGTCTGGATAGTTATCTGGTTGATCCTGCCAGTAATATATGCTTGTTTCAAAGATTAAGCCATGCATGTCTAAGAATAAGCGAACTTATTCAGTGAATCTGCGGATGGCTCATTAAAACAGTTTGAATCTATTCGATGGATGTGCGAGAGTACTACATGGATACCCGTAGTAATTCTAGAGCTAATACATGCAAGAACGCCCGACCCGTCACCGCGGGAAGGGTTGTATTTATTGGATACCAAAACCAAACCGAGCAATCGGTTTCGTTTGTTGATTCACAATAACTGATCGGACCGCTGCTCAGGCAGCGGTAGGTCGTTCGACATTCTGCCCTATCAGCTTTCGATGGTAATGTAGTGGATTACCATGGCCATAACGGGTAACGGAGAATCAGGGTTCGATTCCGGAGAAGGAGCTTGAGAATTGGCTACTACATCTAAGGAAGGCAGCAGGCGCGCAAATTACCCAATCCTGACTCAGGGAGGTAGTGACAAAAAATAACAATACCGGCTCTTTTTGGGGCTGGTAATTGGAATGAGAACGAGTTAAACTTTCTATCGAGGATCCATTGGAGGGCAAGTCTGGTGCCAGCAGCCGCGGTAATACCAGCTCCAATAGCGTATGTTAAAGTTGTTGCAGTTAAAAAGCTCGTAGTTGGACTTGTGAGCGCCGGATGCGGCGATCTGCGGCCAAAAGGTCGTTGCGATCAGCCCGTCCGGGCGCCGTAAAATTTGCAACTGGGTCGCCGCTGGTCTTAATTGGTCGGCGGCGTCTGCTCGGTTGCTCGTTTACTGTGAGAAAATTGGAGTGTTCAAGGCAGGCGTGGATTGCAACTGAACATGTTAGCATGGAATAATAAGATAGGGCTCCGGCTCATATTTTGTTGGTTTCTAGGGCGTGGGAGTAATGATTGATAGGGACAGTTGGGGGTGCTAGTATTCAGCGGCCAGAGGTGAAATTCATGGATTCGCTGAAGACTGACTTATGCGAAAGCATTCACCAAGGATGTCCTCTTTAATCAAGAACGAAAGTTGGGGGATCGAAGACGATCAGATACCGTCGTAGTCTCAACCATAAACGATGTCGACTAGGGATTGGCGGTCGTTTTTCATATAAGACTCCGTCAGCACCTTCCGAGAAATCAAAGTGTTTGGACTCTTGGGGAAGTATGGTCGCAAGGCTGAAACTTAAAGGAATTGACGGAAGGGCACCACCAGGAGTGGAGCCTGCGGCTTAATTTGACTCAACACGGGGAAACTTACCAGGTCCAGAGATGTAGAGGATTGACAGATTGAAGCTCTTTCTTGATCACTTCGGTGGTGGTGCATGGCCGTTCTTAGTTGGTGGAGTGATTTGTCTGGTTAATTCCGTTAACGAACGAGACCTCAGCCTGCTTTTGTAGTCGGCCGTATACCTTTTCGGGGTGTACGCGTTCCAACTTCTTAGAGGGACTATCGATGCGCAGTCGATGGAAGTTTGAGGCAATAACAGGTCTGTGATGCCCTTAGATGTTCTGGGCCGCACGCGCGCTACAATGCTAGGTTCAACGAGTCGATTTCGTACTTGGCCGAGAGGCCTGGTTAATCTTCTGAAATCCTAGCGTGCTTGGGCTTGCCTCTTGCAACTAGAGGCACCAACGAGGAATTCCTAGTAGACGCAGGTCATCAACCTGCATCGATTACGTCCCTGCCCTTTGTACACACCGCCCGTCGCTTCTACCGATTGGGCGTCCCGGTGAACAATCGGGAGGCCGCGCTCATGGTCAGCAATGGCCGGATTGCGGTCGAACCTTTGTAAATTTGGACGCCTAGAGGAAGAAGAAGTCGTAACAAGGTTTCCGTAGGTGAACCTGCGGAAGGATCATTAGCGTTTGTTGGTCTTGGTGCCATTGCGAAAAAATG
>Ga0207640_10001967_pt1 | contig 11073 bp, 10 predicted proteins | sample KBSCornC42_FD_184300 | JGI IMG/M metagenome (GOLD analysis project Ga0207640, IMG submission 184300) | Corn rhizosphere microbial communities from Kellogg Biological Station, Michigan, USA - KBS Corn C4-2 (SPAdes) (version 2) | ecosystem: Host-associated > Plants > Roots > Rhizosphere > Soil ... | reverse complement strand
GCCTTGGTCGACGGCGTTGCGGGAGCGGAGAAGCAGCCTGCCGGCACGGCTACGAAGGGCCAGTTCGTAGCCGTGCCTACGCAGGCTGCTTGGGCGCAGGCTGACCAATCCGTCGAGCGGCGTACGCAGGGACTCGACGGCTGCGCCCTCCCCCCTGGCCGGAACGCGCCCGGAGAACGTGAGGCTCGTCCGCCCCTGCCAGGGCGAAAGGGTGTCTTCGCGGATCGCCTGGAATGCGCCCTTGTTGGGCCGCAGAGCCGGGCTATAGCGCCAGGTGGGTGACGCGTCGCGGAAGCGGTAGTGGGCGAAGGCCTCGGCAAAAGCCTCGCCCGGGTCCTCGAAGTAGTGGGTCCCCTCATCCCCCGGATAGAGGCGGTGATGCCGCTCCCCCTGGCAGACCCCCTCGACGGAGGCCCAGTGCTCGGGCCCCCAGTCGATCGCGCTGCCGAACGGGGGCGGCATTTTGCGGTGCTGGGCGACGTGGTGCCCGTACTCGTGGGCGAGCACGAAGTCGAAGGTGGCTCCGTCTCCGTCGGCTTCTTCGTAGCCGCCGATAACGATCTTGTTTTCGCCGCTGAAGTAGCAGGCCTCGGCGCCGAAGCCGCAATCGAAGCCGAGCTCGTATTCGGTGTCGAGCTGGACCGAGAGCAGTTCGACCTCGGCGCCGTGGATCAGCGTGCCGATGAAATCGGCGACCCGCTGGGGATCAGTGACATCGCACTGCTCTTCGCAGGATGGTGTAACCGAGACGGCGATCGTCGCCCCGCTGCCGTCGTTGATCGAGTAGCGCTGCGACGACGCGGATGCCGAAATCCGCGCCGCCGCAGCACCGGCCTCGCCCAACACGACGTCATGCATCAGTACCGCCGCGCGCGGCACCTCGAGCGAGACGCCCGGGTCGGGACGCTCGGCGACGGCCCCTCCTGGGACCGCCAGGAGAAACAGAGTCATGGCTATGCCCGCAAGCGCCCCCGCCGGGCGCCCGCTCACGGAGCGGGACCTGGCCTGATCTCGTAGGCGTGGCGGGACAGCGGGTCAGTCGATTGCCCGGCTCCACCCGGAATTGCACAAGCAGGGGCTGGCATGTACGCGATGAGCGCCATTAGAAAAGGTGACCGCGAAGAGCACTGGGCGGAAACCCTGGCGCCGCAGTGAGGACTGCTTCACGACAACTGGGAACACGGTAGCGACCAATCCGCGGCCGGCAAAGGAACCGCCATACCATTCGCGTACCAAACTCGCGCGTAAGTCAGAACCGCTTGCCAGTGCCAAGTTTGGCGAATTAATCCAATCGGGCACCCCTTCCGTAGTGATGGGGCAATGAAGATCGCGATTGTCGGGACGGGCATCTCGGGGCTGGTCGCCGCCCACCTGCTGCACCGAGAGCACGAGCTGGTCGTCTACGAGGCGGCGAGCCGCCTCGGCGGCCACTCGAACACGGTCACGGTCGCGAGCGAGGGCGACAGTCACCGCATCGACACCGGCTTCATCGTCTTCAACGACCGCAACTACCCCAACTTCGAACGGCTGCTGGCCGAGATCGGCGTCGCCAGCCAGCCCTCGCACATGAGCTTCTCGGTCGCCGACGGCCGCGGCGAGTTCGAGTACTCGGGCACCCCATGGGGCCTCTTTTCCCGCCCCAGCCACCTGCTCAGCCCCTCCTTCCTCGGCATGCTGCGCGATTGGCGCCGCTTCAACCGCGAGGCCCGGGCCCTGGTCGGCATGAACGGCACCGCGCCTTCGCTGGGGCACTGGCTGGAGGAGCGCGGCTTCTCCAGCCACTTCATCGAGCGGCTGATTGTCCCCCAGGCCTCCGCCGTCTGGTCGGCCGACCCCGAGCAGATGTGGAGCTTCCCCGCCAGCTTCATGGCCGAGTTCTTCGACAACCACGGCATGTTCAGCCTGCGTGACCGGCCGCGCTGGCGGACCGTGCGCGGCGGCTCGACCAGCTACGTCGAGGCGATCTCCGCCCCTTGGCACGACCGCGTCCGCCTGCGGGCCCCGGTGCGGCGGATCGAGCGCCTCGACGACGGGGTGCGGATCGAGGCCGATGGCTGCGAGAGCGAGGACTTCGACGAGGTAGTGATCGCGACCCACTCCGATCAGGCACTGGCGATGCTCGCCGACCCGAGCGAGGCGGAGCGCGAGGTTCTCGCTGCAATTCCCTACCAACGCAATGAGGCCGTCCTCCACACCGACACTGCACTGCTCCCCCGCCGCCGCACCGCCTGGGCGAGCTGGAACTTCCACCTGACCGAGCGGCCGACAGACCGCACCACCGTCACCTATTGGATGAACAACTTGCAGCGGCTGCGCGCCAACCGCGAGTTCCTGCTCACGCTCAACCGCGAGGAGGAGATCGACCCGGCGAAGGTCTTGCGCCGCTTCACCTACGAGCACCCCGTCTACACCGCCGAGGGCGTGCGTGCGCAAGGCCAGCACGCCGAGATCAGCGGCGTGCGCCGCACTCACTACTGCGGCGCCTACTGGGGCTGGGGCTTCCACGAGGACGGCGTGTTGAGCGCGATCCGCGCCTGCGAGCGGATCGCGCCCGCCGCAGTGGCGAGCGCGAAAGCGGTGGCGGTATGAGTGCCTCCGCCGTCTATGAGGGCTGGGTGCGCCACCGTCGCTTCGAGCCAGTCGAGCACAGCTTTCGCTACCGGCTCTTCCTCATGTACCTCGACCTGGACGAGCTGCCGGGAGAGCTGGACCCCTACCCGCTCTGGTCGGCGCGCCGAGCAGCGCCGGCGCGCTTTCGCCGCACTGACTTCATGGGCGACCCCTCGCGTCCGCTCGCCGAGTGCGCTCGCGACGAGGTCGAGGCGGCGATCGGCCGGCGGCCGGCCGGGCCGGTGCGCCTGCTCGCCAACCTGCGCTACCTCGGCCACGTCTTCAACCCGGTCAGCTTCTACTACTGCTTCGACGCCGCGGACGAGCGGGTCGAGGCGGTCGTCGCCGACGTCAACAACATCCCCTGGGGCGAGCGCCACCCCTACGTGCTCGCCCGCGGCGAGCGGCGCGGCCCGGTCCTCAGCGTCGAACTTGACAAGGAGCTGCACGTCTCACCGCTGATGGGGATGGACCAGACCTATGCCTTTCGCGCCGGAGAACCAGGTCCCAGCCTCTCGGTCCACATCGAGTCGCGGCCAGTGCAACGTTTTTCGGTTCCCACAGGACCGAAAAACGTTGCACTGGGGACGGGGGTGGCCGAAACCAAGCAATTCGACGCGACGCTCTCGCTGCGGCGGCGCGAGCTCAGCCGTTCACTTCTGACCCGGATGCTGCTGCAATATCCAGCGATGTCGCTGCAAGTGGTCGCGAAGATCTACGCCCAATCGCTGCGACTGAAGTTGCGCGGCGCCCCCTACTTCCCTCATCCCGAGGGGAGGCGACCGAAGGGGTTCCTATCGCCGTAGGAGACCGGCTCGCCCGCACCGCCGTCTCCGCGACCCTCTCGCGCTTGAGCAGCGGGCGCATCGACCTGCGCGAAGGGGGGCGCGAGCGCAGCTTCGGGCCCGCAGACGCCGACCTGCGCGCTGCGGTCGCAGTTCACGACCCGGCCGCCTGGCGCAGCGTCCTGCGCGGCAGCACCGGACTCGGCGAGACCTACGTCGACGGCCTCTGGGAGACCGACGACCTTGTCGCGCTGATCCGCATTGCCGCCCGCGAGCTGCGCGATCCCGGTGGCCTGCGCAGCGCCGTCGCCGTGCCCCGCGGCTGGGCCCATCGTCTCGGCCACCTCGTCCCCGACAACACCCGGGCCAAGGCGCGGCGGCACATCGCCGCCCACTACGACCTTGGCAACGACCTCTTCGGCTCCTTCCTCGACAAGCGCATGCTCTACTCCTGCGCCTATTTTCCACGGCCCGACGCCAGCCTGGAGGAGGCACAGATGGCGAAGCTCGAGCGCATCTGCCAGGAGCTGCGCCTCAATCCCGACACCCACCTCTTGGAGATCGGCAGCGGTTGGGGCGGGCTGGCGATTCACGCCGCTCGCGAATACGGCTGCCAGGTGACGACGACGACCATCTCCCCGGCCCAGCACGAGCTGGCGTCGCGGCGGATCGCGGCGGCCGGCCTGGCCGACCGGGTCACGGTGCTGATGGAGGACTACCGCGACCTGCGCGGTAACTTCGACCGCCTGGTCTCGGTGGAGATGATCGAGGCGGTGGGCTGGCGGCACTTCGACGAGTACTTCCGCCGCTGCAGCGAGCTGCTCACACCCGACGGGCTGATGCTGCTGCAGGCGATCACGATCGACGACCGCCTCTACGAGAGCGAGAAGGGCGCCCGCAGCTTCGCCAACACCCACGTCTTTCCCGGCGGCTGCCTGCCCTCGCGGGGGCTGATCGCCGACTGCATCGCCCGCGTCACCGACATGCGCGAGGTCTGGATGGCCGACATCACCGCTCACTATCCCCCCACCCTCGCCGGCTGGCGGCGACGCTTCCGCGCCGCCTGGGAGCAACTACGCGAGCGCGGCTACGACGAGCGCTTCCGCCGCCTCTGGGAGTTCTACCTCTGCTCCTCCGAGGCGGGCTTCCGCGAGCGCCGCATCGGCGACGTGCAGCTGCTCTTCGCCAAGCCCAGATGGCGATGAGCAGCGACCCGAGGGAGCCGCTGCTCCTGCTCCACGGCCTCGGTGGCTCGAAGCTGATCTGGCAGCCCGTGCTGGGCCTGCTCGAAGCGGAGCGCCAGCCCCTGGCGCTCGACCTGCCGGGCTTCGGCACAACCTCGCCGCTCGCGGCCCAGGTCGAGCCGACCGCCGCCAACCTCGCCGCGGCCGTTCACGAGCGCTGCCTCGAGCTGGGCATCGAGCGACCGCACGTCGCCGGCAACTCGCTCGGTGGCTGGGTGGCGCTGGAGATGGGGCGGGCGGGCTGGGCAGCCTCGGTCACCGCGATCTCACCCGCCGGTCTCTGGCGGGGGCCGATCGGCCCGCGCCGCCTCGACAGCCAGGGCTGGGCGCGGCGCCTGCGCCCGCTCGTCGCCCTCGCCCTGCGCAGCGAGCCACTGCGCGAGCGGATGCTCGCCACCTTCGCCGCCCGTCCCGAGCGGATCCCCGCTGCCACCGCCCGCGAGCTGATCCTGAGCTGGGTCGACGCCGACGGTTACGAGGAGGCCAATCGGGCGATGCGCAGCCACGTCTTCGACCCGAGCGGCTACCCGGAGGATGTCCCGGTGACCCTTGCCTGGGGCGAGCGCGATCGCCTCGTCGGCCCACCGCGGCCGGAGCGTCGCCCGGCGGACGCACGCTTCCTCGTCCTGCCCGACGTCGGCCACACCCCGACCTGGGACGACCCGGAGCTGATCGCCCGCACCTTGCTCGACGGCAGCGCGGTCTCGCTGGCAGGCTGAGTTTGGGAGAGTCTCCGTAGCCGCCGCCGAGCGGTGCCGCCCCGAGCAAAGGAGAGACGCGTGATCGTCGAGAGGACCGAGAACCCGCAGTGGCTGTCCAACGCCTACCTCGTCGCCGACGAAGCGGGCGGCAAGGGCGTGCTGATCGACGGCAACGACGACCTCAGGCCGCTGCTGGAGCGGGCCGAGCGGGACGGGATCGAGATCACCCACATCCTCATCACCCACCCCCACGCCGACCACGTCGCCGGCCTGGCCGCGGCGCAGGAGAAGCTCGGCGGCGTGCCGATGGTGGCGCACCCGGAGGCCGCCGCCGAGATCGACGATGAGATTGCCCAGACGATCGGCGACGGCGAGACGCTCAGCACCGGCGAGCTTGAGATCGAAGCGATCTCCACCCCCGGCCACGCGGCTGGCCACGTCGCCCTGCTCATCAACGGCAGCGACGTCTTCACCGCCGACGTCCTCTTCAAGGGCACGGTGGGCGGCACGATGGCCCCGGGCGCCAGCGGCTTCGCCGACCTCAAGTCCTCGGTGATGCGCCTAATGGAGCTGTCGCCGGAGACCGTCGTCCACCCCGGCCACCGCGAGCCGACGACGATCGGCGAGGAGTGGGAGGGCAACCCCTTCGTGCGGATCTGGCGCGGCGAGGAGGAGACCGGCGCCGAGGACGTCACCGTCTGGGATCGCCCGGCGACGCTGAAGCTCTGGGCGCCGGACTACGACGGCGGCAACAAGGCCTGGATCGTGTTCGCCGACGATGGCACTGAGGCCATCGTCGGCGGATCACAGGTCGTTCGCTCTACTTGATCAGCGCTTCCATCAGCAGCCAGCAGCCGTCGGTATCGCTGGCGGGGGTGAAGTAGCCGCCGAGGTAGAGGGGCGGGTTATAGATCAGGGTGTTGGGGCCTCCGGAAGAGCAGCGAATCATCGAGGTGATGCTGCCGCGGATGGCGAGCTGCTCGCCCTTCTTGATCTTCATGTCGACCGGGAAGGACTCGACGTTGTAGTCGCCTTCTTCTTCGGCCGATTCCATCTGGCCGCGGTATTCGATCCGCGGGCCGTAGCGCTTGGCGAGGGCATCGGTACCGTTGATCTTCTTCACCGCCATCAGGCGGAAGCTGCCGGGACCGCCGGCGATCAGGCGGAGCTTCTTGATCGTGCCGGTCTTGGGCGCAAACTCGCCGCCGTTGGGACGGCCGTAGGCGTCGTTGAGGACCATCGTGCAGGTGGTGAGCGGGTTTTCGGGACCGCTGCAACTGAGGCCCGGCAGCGAGTTGGAGGGCTGCACCTTCGAGTTGAGCATGGCGCCGAACTTGACCGGCGCCTTGGCCTGGCCGGCGGCCGGGGCGACGGCCAGTGCCAGGCTGGCGACGGCGGCTAGGAGGCCGAGTCGGCGGGCGATCTTCTGGGCTGTGGGGTTACGAGTCATTTGAGTCTCCTTCGAGTCGATTTGGTGGGTTGACTGCTCCGTGGCCCCAGCTTCGCCCGCATCCGCCGCCCCTCCCAGGCCCCCCAGGGGTGGACTCGCTCACCCCTGTGCGCCAAGCGCGCGACGTATTTGCCACCGAATTCGTGGGCAAAGGCATCGCACGCCCCCCTCGCGGCCGGTCCGGGCCTAGGATCAGCGGCGTGAGCGCCGAGCCACGCCAGACAAGCGCCGCCGAGCTGAAGCAGCAGATCGAAGCCGAACGCGGCGGGCGCCCCTTCCTCGTGCTGCGCGACGGCACCGGCGAGCAGCGGATCCTCGCGATCGAGGAGGGAGTAACCGAGCTCTGGGTCGGCCGCGGCGAGGCGGCCGGGCTGCGCCTCGACTGGGATGAGGAGGTCTCCGCCCTGCACGCTCAGATCGAGGTCGTTGGCGGTGAGTGCACGCTGCTCGACGACGGCCTTTCCCGCAACGGCTCCTTCGTCAACACCGAGCGCGTGCACGGGCGCCGGCGCCTGCGTGACGGCGACACCCTGCGCTTCGGCCAGACCGCCGTGCTCTTTCGCCGGCCCGGCGAGGCGGCGCCAGAAGCGACCGTGGTCGCCAGCGAGGTGCCGACCTCGGCGAGGATCTCACCGGGGCAGCGGCGCGTCCTGCTCGCCCTCTGTCGCCCCTTCAAGGACGGCTCGAACTTCGCCACCCCGCCGACCAACCAGGCGATCGCCGAGGAGCTCCACCTCAGCGTCGACGCGGTCAAGACCCACATGCGTGCGCTCTTCGAGAAGCTCGAGCTCGAGGACCTGCCGCAGAACCGCAAGCGCCTCGCCCTGGTCGAGAAGGCCCTGCAGAGCGGCGTCGTCGCTCCGCGCGACCTCTAGATCGCCCAGCGCACAGATCTTTAGTTCTCAGGCGCGACCTGGACGCATATGCGATTGGAGTGCGCGCGCTTTGCGCCCACACTGCCTCGTTAGTACTAAGAATGGCCACTGAGATTCAGGAATTCGCCTTCGACTGGTACCCGGTCTTCGGGGTCGTCTTCATGGCGATGCTGCTCTTCGTCTTCTTCCGCCTGATGCGGACGACGATGGGCACGACCAAGCCGGAGACGGTGAAGGCGAGCAAGACGGCGCCGGTGCTCTGGGACGACGTGCAGGGCGTCGATGCCGCCAAGGACGAGCTGATGGACGTCGCCGAGTGGCTGCGCGACCCCAAGCGCTTCGCCGCGCTCGGGGCGCAACCACCGCGCGGGGTGCTGCTCTTCGGCCCACCCGGGACCGGCAAGACGATGCTGGCGCGGGCCGTCGCCGCACAGGCCGGCGTCGACTTCTTTGCCGCCTCGGGCTCGAGCTTCGTGGAGATGTTTGTCGGGAGGGGTGCCGCCCGCATCCGGCGGCTGTTCAAAGAGGCGCGCAAGTCAGGGCGCGCCGTGATCTTCATCGACGAGCTCGATGCCGTCGGTGGAGCGCGCAGTGGTGGAGGTGGCGATGGTGGCTCTAGTGAGCGCGAGCAGGCGCTCAATCAGCTGCTGGTCGAGCTCGACGGATTCGAGCGCGATCCCGGCACCGTGATCGTCATCGCCGCCTCCAACCACGTGGACAAGCTCGACAAGGCCCTGCTGCGGCCGGGCCGCTTCGACCGCCAGGTGCTGGTCTCACCGCCCGATCGCGACGGCCGCGAGGCGATCCTGCGCGCCCACGCCAAGGGCAAGCCGCTGGCCGATGACCTCGACCTGACCGATGTCGCCCGCAAGACCACCGGGATGACCGGCGCCCAGCTCGCCAACGCCCTCAACGAGGCGGCGATCATCGCCGGTCGAGCCGAGCGCAAGGCGACAACCCGCGAGGATCTCGACGAGGCGCTGCTGCGCCAGTCGGTCGGCTCGCAGCAGGCCCGCCGCCTCAACCAGAAGGAGCGCCGTATCGTCGCTTACCACGAGGCCGGCCACGCGCTCTGCCGCCGCTTGCTCGGCCTTGACCCGCCGGAGATCCTCAGCATCGTTCCGCGCGGCCCGGCGCTCGGCTTCGTCGGCCACTCGCCCGAGGAGGACACCTACCTCAAGTCCCGCGACGAGCTGCTCGACGAGGTCGTCACCCTGCTCGGCGGCCGCGCCGCCGAGGAAGAGGTCTTCGCCAGCTCCTACTCGGGCGCTGCCGACGACCTCGCTCGCGTGCACGCCGTCTGCAAACAGATGGCGGCCGAATTCGGCATGGGGGTCGCGATCGACGCCGACGGTGCGCCGCCGATCGCACTGCCGACCGGCGACTACGCCGTCTCCGACGCCACCCGGCGCGACGTTGATCGCGCCGCGATGACACTGGCGCGCGAAGCGCATCGCCGCGCCCGCTCGCTGCTCGCTGCCAACCGCGAGTGCCTCGACAACCTCGCCACCAACGCGCTCGAGCGCGAGACGCTGACCCGCGAGGACCTCGATGAGATCTTCGCCGCCCACGACCTGCACACGCCCTCGCGTTCGGACATGCTGGAGCGCGCCGTGGCGGCGCTCTCCTCGGAGGCCGGCGAGCCGAAGTAGCATTTCCGGCAGCGATGGCGCACCGGACCGAAGCGGATTCTCACTACTTCCCCCCGGGTCGGTCGATCGCCCGGATGGTCCACGGCGAGCGCTCGGTCGGGTTGCTCTACGGCCAGCGGGCGCTGCTGATCGGCGCGCTCGAGCCACTCACCTACACCGGCACGATGCAGAGCACCCGCGCGGCCGACTTCCCCTTTCGGCGCCTCGCCCGCACCGCCAAGATCCAGGAGACGATCCTGCTCGGGACTCGCGAGGAAGCCGACAAGGCCCTGGCCGCCGTCCACCGGCTGCACGAACGGGTCAAAGGCACGATCTCCGAGCAGGCCGGGATGCACCCCGCCGGCACCGCCTACTCCGCCTTTGATCCCGAGCTGATGCTCTGGACCCTGGCCGTGATCGCCGACTCCGGCCGGGCGATGTACGAGGCGATGGTGCGACCGCTGAGCGAAGCCGAGCGCGAGGACCTCTGGCAGGACTACGTGCGCTTCGGCGAGCTCTTTGGCCTGCCGCCCAGCGAGATCCCGGCCTCCCATCGCGAGTTCAAGGCTTGGTGGGACGAGCGGCTCGCCTCGCCCGACCTACAGGCGACGCAGCATGGCCTGGAGATGGCGCCCTTGGTCGCCTTTGAGCAGCCGGTGCCGCCGACGGCGCGGGGCAACATCGCGATCCAGAACCACATCATCAAGGGCACGCTGCCGCCACGCGTGCGAGAGATCTTCGGCATCCGCTGGAGCCCAGCTCATCAGGCCAGCTTCAGGGCGATGACCGCCAGTCACCGCCGTGCCCGCCACCTCTTCCCGCGCAAGATGCGCCGCGGGCGCAACGACGTCTTCTTCGACGTCGTCAGCAAGACCGAGCGCCAGCGCGGCGGCACCCGGACGCCGCAGCTCCACGCCGGCGCCTAACCAATGGCCCCGCGACCGGCCGATCGCGAGCCAGTTCGCTGGTGGTCGATGCGCCCGGCGCAGAACCTCAAGCCGGCCACCTACCGCTGCCGGCTCTGCGGCAACCACTTGCCGGCGCTCAGCGAGCACGTGCTGATCGCCCCCGAGGGCGACAAGAGCCGACGTCGCCACGCCCACACCAAGTGCGTGCTCGAGGCGCGCCGAGGGGGTCGACTGCCGAACGAGGAAGAGTGGCGCTGCTCCCAGCCCCGGCCGCCCTCGCTCTGGCAACGGCTGCGCGGGCGCTCCGGCGCTTAGCTACGTCCCGGGGATTTTCTTGCAGGGCCGGAGGAAGGTCCCGGCCAAGCGGGTGCCGTCCTTGAAGACGAATTTGCCTCGCGCCTGCAGGCGGCCGAGTTCGCAGCGGGCGTTGACGTAGCTGTGCAGCTTGCCCTTCACCTTGGTTTTGCGATCGACTGTGAGCCTCCCTGAGACCGGGTGGCCGTAACCGCCGGCGATCTTCGGGATTTTCGCTTTGACCCGGTAGCCGTAGATGCCCTTGTGGATTTTTTCGATCACCACGGGGACGATGAAGGTGGTGGAGACGGGCACCGTGGTGTAGGCGTGGAAGAGGATCGAATCGAAGCCGCGCACCTTCGGGCCATTGAAAGCGGTGATCGGCGAGGAGACCGGGATCGGGTTCTGTTCGGGGAAGGCGACAATCGCCTTGCCGAAGCCCTTACCGACGATCGCATTGGGGCAGGCGCGGCGGGCGGCGGGGACGTCGGTTGCCTGCAGTTTGCCCGCGGTGCAGACTTCGATCCCGGTCGTGTCGACGTGGCCGTGTTTGTCGAATTCGAATTCGATCGTGT